>ERZ841120.1194-NODE-1194-length-11840-cov-71.890284_pt1 | contig 11840 bp, 7 predicted proteins | sample MGYA00519572_ERZ841120 | MGnify/ENA primary metagenome ERZ841120 (study PRJEB31850, sample SAMEA3708890) | human gut metagenome | biome: human gut; feature: human-associated habitat; material: faeces | place: China | collected 2014 ... | reverse complement strand
TTGCGTATACGATTTCCATCTTGGCAATACGGAGCTGAACGCCACCGCCTGTACCGCTGAATGTATTTGTATAGGTTGCTGTATTTCCTGAGAATACTACAGTAGCAGTTTCGTTACCTACAGCATTCCAGTTCTTGTTTGTATCGTATGTGCATGTAAAGATAATCTTTGCGATAGGCTTGCTGGCTGTGAAAGTCATCTTGTTGTTTGCATAGATACGCAACTCATTAAACTTTGAGTTGTAAGCAGGAGCGTTTGTACCACTGTTCTTGTCAAATGCGATAACTGTTCCATCTGACAATTTAATCTCTGTAGGAGCTTTATCAGGTTTCAATGCGCTGACGTCATCAATCTTAAGGCTTTCGCCGGCTGTTACACCGCTGTTAGCCAAAGTTACGGTCAGGTCGTTGATGGTAATGCCGTCTTGGGTAGCAGGAATATCAGGCTTAGATGGGGTGTCAGGAGTTTCTCCTGTAGCCTCTTTTACTGATAGATTCTTTACTTCCCATGTTCCAGATGAAGCTGCGCAGGCATAGTGGAGAGCGATAACTACATTCTTCTTGCCCTTGAAGGCTGAGAGATCGTGCTTGTAGGTTTCCCAGGTTTTCCAATCCACACCTTCCTTCATTGTGCCAGTAATGTCAGTCCACTTGGTTGTTGCTGGGTCACCGGTGTAATTGTCTGTGATGAGAACCTGATTCTTTACTCCCTCAACGGCTGCACCATCTCTGGTAACATAACGGAGTATGTAAGAGAATTCCAATGTCGCGCTTTTAGATGCAGAGAGGTCGATAGCCTTAGAAACAATGTAGCTTTCTGAAGGAGTTGTTGTCTTAGAGGCATTATCGTAACCTGTAGCCTTTGCATAGCCGTAAGAGTCGATAACCCATGCTGTACCCTTAATGGTCTTGGCTGTGAATGAACCGAAGCTCTTGCTGAATGTTTCGTTGATGTAGCCGTCTCCCGGAGTTTCTGGAGTTGAACCGCCCATTGGCTTACCGTTGAGTGTTACAACATAGTTGCCCGTGTCATACTCTTTGGTGCCATTGAAGTTTTTCGCCTTTCCGCAAATCACCACCTCATCGCCTGGCTTGAGAGCATCCTCGCCTGAGAACTTGGTGCGGTTAGGACCAGCATAACCATTGTAAACATAGAACTGGTTATTAGTAGTACCATCGTCAGAGATATAATACTTCAAGCTACCATAAGTAGCATCAAAACTGCCTGCCTTAACTGATACCACCTTACCCTTGGTGTAAACTTCCTGGTCGGCACTTCCGCCATCCTCGATATACTTAACGATACCAGCCACATTGAATGGGTCGGCAGCAGTACCTGTACCCTTAGGCTCGCCAGCACTTGGAGCTTCAGGCTTGGTAGGCTGTGTGTAAGGCTCTGGTACGTCCTCACAGCTGCTGAATGTGAAGGCAGCCATTGCCGCCATCAAAACTGAAAATATATACTTTTTCATATTATTGTCTTTTTAAATATTGTTACTATTTTGATAATCAGTAATTACTTGATAGAGATGAGATTGCCACCCTTAATCTCCTTGGTTCCGTTATAATCAAGCAGGGTGCCTGATACAACCACCTTCTTGCCTGGTACAAGGATACCCTTGGTTTCCTCTGTCCACTTTGCACCATCGATATTGTAGCAACGGAATACCTCGAGAGTCTTGCCTTCTGTATCCTTACCGTCGTCAGAGATAACGAATGTACCGTTTCCATACTGGCCTGTATCTACATCTTTCACCTTTACGATGATACCGGTAGCATAAACCTTAGCATCGCCTGCTGTACCGGCATTGATCTTCTCCAGTGCCTGAGCCACAGTGTAAGGCTTCTCCAATGTACCGCCTGTTTCTGATGCCTTCAGATCATCCGTGCTGCGAAGTACAATCTGCCAGGTGTCGCCGAATCGGGTGAAGATACCGGTGATATCGAATACACCCTGTGGAATCACCTCGTTGGCAAACTTAGAATAACCCGAGTTGCGCACTACCAGATTGTTTTTGTTGATTCTCTTGCCCGTTTCGGCATCAATCAGTTCCAGACTCGTATTGGTATCACCTGGTGCCCATACGTTTGTACCGTTGGCAGAAGCAAACTTCACCTTCTTCAGGGTCATCAGCTTGCCCACGTTAGCCTCCATATAGGCTGCAAATGCTGCCTTTTCTTCTTTTGTTAAATTATTCAGCTTTGTCCGGTCAAACTCCTCTGGCACTACCGTGCTTGCATCAGCCTCGCCAGGGTTCAGAATCTTGAAGTGCTTGTTCCAGATGGCACGCTCTATCTTGCCCATACCCAGACTTCCGTCTGAGAGCTTGGTATTCACACCGCCAATCTGAGGCAACTTCTTGTAACTTCCGATATAGAGACCCTTCAGGTTTACGAGAATCTCCTGTCCAACAGGAAGATAACCCGACAGACCGCTTCCGTTGATGGCAATGATGATAGCGCCGGATGCATCCTGTACGCTCACCTGGTTGTAGATATTGCCACTGACATCATTGCCCGTCACTACCGCCTTGATCATCATGTCTTTCTCAATCTGCTTGTAGCCATTGTCGCTGTTGATAATCGTAGCAAACTGGGTCTTCAAATCTGCTATGCTGATCACATTCTTCTCCCTCAGGCTGTTGTTGCCCCATGGAGATGCAGGCACCTTCTCGGTCAGGTCTGGGTCAGCATAACCGTCGCCCATACACGACCCCAGAGTCAGTGCCAGGAATGCCAATGCTATGAATTTTATCTTTTTCATTGTTCTTTCTTTTTATTGTTATAGAGAAACGGGATTGCTCCCTGTTCTTTATGTTAAAGAGAAACTCTTCCTTAGAATCTGTAAGATACCTGGAACATGCCGTTGGTACCCCAGGTGTAATACTTCTTAGGATTCTTAGAGAACTGGTAGAGGCGTGGATTCTTCACGTTGCCGTTAGCATCCAGTGTATAGCTTGAACGAGAGTTCTGCTCATATCCGCCTGTTACGATGGTCTGGTTGTTCAGCAGGTTGGTAATCATGAGGTTGAAGTTGAGAGAACCCTTCTTCAGTCTCACGCTCTTGCCTATGCTCAGGTCAACCATCCATCCTCCGTGACCCTTCTCCTGGGCTACAGCATCCTCAGTCCAACTCATACCGTCGAGAGTAGTAGGAGCAAAGATTTCAGGGAATGCCTTGTAGGCAGCCTGGCGGTTGGTCAGCACCTTCTCATATCTGTAGCTTGGAGAATAAGAGAGGTAGATGCGGTCGTAGTAGTTGGCATTGAGGTTGACGAACCATCCGTTTACGTGGGCATCGAGACCGATGCTTCCCACTGTGAGCGGTGTGCCACTCTCGCGCATATTCATCACGTAAGCCTTGTCCTGGTAAACCTCAGCACTCTTTGAGAGCATGTATACGGCGTTTACATTGTTGATGTTCTTTGCCTCGCTCATAGCGCCCAGAGTCTTCAGGTCGAGCCATGATGTAAGCTTGAACTTAGCGCCCACCTCTACACCATAGTATTCCTTCTTCAGTCCGGTCATGCTCACGTAGGTGAATGAATTTTCATCATCGTTGTAGAAGTTCTGCCATTCCGTAACGTTCTCCAGTCGGCTGTAGTAACCGCTCACGTTGGCACTCAGCCATGCGTTGCGATACAGGTAGCTGAATTCTGAGCTGAAGATGCGCTCGTTCTTGAGGTTAGTCACGAAGTCGTTGCTGATTTCAGGCGAGATGAAGGCTGTGCTTGCCATCGGCGCACGCAGCTCGTATCCGGCTCCGATGCTGAAGGCATGACCTCTGCCCATATCCACGTTCAGGCTTCCCTTTACGCCACCGTCCAGAAAGTTGGCTGTGCCGCTCTTGCCCTGGCTGTTGTTCGGTGCCATACCGTTGCGCATGTAGCCGCGGCGGTTCATTCCGGTATATCCGATACGTCCGCTCAGCATCGCCTTCATATTGTAGAATTCGGCAGTATAGGTGCTCCATGCGTTTGCCTTGTTCACGTCGATGCGATAGTCGTAACCGAACTTGTCGCCCTCGTAAACCAGTTTGCCTGTGTTGTTAGGACCGGCTGTGTTCAGGTCGTACTGCACACGTGGGTCGGTCTTAGGATAATCGCCCAGGGCATAGGTGTTGATGTTGTGGAAGATGGCACCGCCCAGCATGTCTTCCAGTGTCTGATAGTGCTGGTTGGTACTCTTTCCGAGCATGATACCCGTAGCCAGGTTCGATTTCTTGGTCAGCTTGGTGTTCAGAACGGACGAGAGGGTCAGGGTCAGGTTGTCGTTGTGCTTAGCCTGAACATAGTAGAGCAGATCCTGTCCGTTCTTGGCTGCCTGCTGGTTGGCATAGTACAGGCGGTCCCAGTTAATCTGTCGGTTCTGCTTGCTTGCCTGCCAGTAGTTTACGGCGTTGTTCCAGTTTTCCCAGGTATACATGTTGTTGCCGTTCTTGTAGTCGCCCCATACATAGTAGTTGGCTGATGGCATGTTCTTCCAGTAGTCTGGCTGCGGATTCTCTGCGTTGTTGTAGTTGAGCTTGGTGCTCTTGTACATAGAGTATTTTCCGAACACCGATGTGGTGAGCTTCATCTGGTCGTTGATTTCCCAGTCCCATGTAGCGATGGCAGAAGGGGCAAAGTCGTTCACTACGCGTGAGTTTCTCTTGTGGCCGTTCTGGTATCCCCAGTATGGGTTATACTGGTAGTCGTTTGCCAGCCAGTAAGCCTCGTCGGTAGATGCTCCCTGGGTGCTTCTTTCTGTCGGGTTACCCCATGTGGAGAAGCTCAGCGAGTGGCCGTTCATCCACTTCTTCTGTACACCGAAGAAATAGGAGAGGGCGTTGTAGATGGTTCCCTCTACGTATCCCTGGTTAGCCCAGCGGTAGGTGAGACCGGCTGTAATGGCCCATCCCTTCTCGTTGAATCCGCTGGAGTAGGAGTAGAGTCCGCGCAGGGTATAGTTGCGGTTGGCAACACCTACGCTGGCATACTGTCCTTCCTGCATGCTTCCGGCACGGAAATCATAGTTGTTGGAGCCTGCCATGCCCGTCATCGAATAGCCGTTGGCTTCGAAAGGCAGGGCGAAGTCTACGTTTCTGGAGAATCGGTTCAAACCGCCGATGTTGGAGAAACGGAACTGTCCGGTCTCCATATCGTTCATGGAAGCACCGTTGATATAGACATCGTTGTACTTCTGGTTGAAGGCACGGTAGCGGAAACGTGCAGGCGAGAACAGATAACCTGCCTGGCTCGCGTATACGTTGCTGGTAGAATTGAGGATGGTGACATTGGATGACATGTCATCGTCCTCGCCCAACTGTGCCTCGGAGAAGGTGAAAGCATTCTCGTCGAGTCCCTGGGCTACGTTCTGTTCAGTCTTTTCGTTCTGAGCCATAGCCAATGAACACGAGAAGAGCGCTAACATTGCTAAGTTTACTTTCTTCTGCATAGTTTATATGTTTTAAATATTAATAGATCGGCAACAGTGATTTCTTTGAGCAGTGATGATATATTTATAGTCCCGTTGGATTTTGTTTAGGTAAACTGTAAGGGGGACTTATCATGGTTTCTGGTCTTGTGTCTTCTGTCCCGATCAAAAATAATTATAAGTGCTGCAAAGTAACAAAAAATTTTTTTAAAAGAGAAGTTATTTATGTTAAAAATGCATGAAAACTGAAAAAATATTCGTTTTTATGGAGATATTTCCGGTTTTTTAGGTATCTTTGCTGCGTATTTCCTTATGAATTTAAGAAATACATATATAATAAGGTATACATTAATAATTAATATTGTATGAGAAAACAATTGCTCTTGCTGGCTGCCCTCCTCATGATAGGGCTGGGCGCTACAGCACAGAAAAAGAAGTCGCAGACTTCAGGCAACAGGCAGTTTCAAGTGTATGCTGTAGGTTTCTACAATCAGGAGAACCTCTTCGATACCTGCCATGATGCCGGTAAGAATGATTATGAGTATCTCCCTGCTAAGGGATGGAATGGTATGAAATATACCAATAAACTCAAGAATATGTCGCGCGCACTTGCCGATATGGGTACCGATGTGCTGCCTAACGTGGGCTGCGCCTTCATCGGTCTGTCTGAGGTTGAGAATGCCAACGTGCTGAAAGATCTCACCGCGCAGCCGCCCCTCAAGGCACGAAACATGCAGTTCTGCCATATCGAGGGTCCCGATAAGCGAGGCATCGACTGTGCGCTGCTCTATAATCCGGCACTCTTCACGGTGAAGAATACCCGATTGGTGCCTTACGTACAGGAACTCGCCAAGGATTCTGCCTACAAGACCCGTGGTTTCCTCACTGTTCGCGGTGAACTGGCAGGCGAGGATGTGGCTGTCATCGTATGCCACTGGCCAAGCCGTTTCTCCGTTTCGTTCTATCGCGAGAGCGGAGCACGCCAGACCAAGGCTGTAAAAGACAGTTTGCTGAAGTTGAACCCGGCGATGAAGGTGTTCGTGATGGGTGATATGAACGATGATCCTACCAACGCCAGCATGCACAAGGTGCTGAAGGCGAAGGCTGAAATCAGCGAGGTGGGTGCCGATGATATGTACAATCCATGGTACAATATCCTGGCTAAGGAGGGCAAGGGAACCCTGTTCTACAGCGGTTCATGGAATCTCTTCGACCAGATTGTCATCACGCCTAATCTCCTGAACAGGGATAGTAAGAACAAGGACTACAGTTCTCTGAAGTTCTGGAAGAACCACATCTTCCGCCGCGATTACCTCATCCAGCAGGAAGGTCAGTACAAGGGTGCTCCTTTGCGTACCAAGGCAGGCGGCAGATGGCTCAACGGCTACAGCGATCACCTGCCGGTAGTGATGTACCTGGTGAAGGAAAAAAAGTAGAAAATGGTTGAGAATCATCCTTTTGAGCCGTGGCTGCCCGATAATGCGCGGCTGCTGATGCTCGGCACGTTTCCGCCTGCAGAGAAGCGGTGGTGCATGCCCTGGTATTATCCCAACTTCCAGAATGATATGTGGAGGATATTCGGAATTATCTACTTCCAGGATAAGTTCCATTTCGTGGATGTAGAGAAGAAGACCTACCGCCTCGATGCTATTAAGAAATTTCTCGGGGAGAAGGGCGTCGCCATCTATGATACCGCACAGCAGGTGATACGCACCAAGAATACGGCATCCGATAAGGATCTGCAGATAGTGCAGCCCGCCAATCTCGACGGCATGCTCCGCCAGCTGCCCCATTGCAGGGCGGTGCTCACAGCCGGCCAGCTTGCCACGAAGGTATTTTCAGAACACTTCGGTATCAAGGAAAAGCCTGAGATGGGAGGCTATGCAGAATTCCAGTTCGAGGGCCGCAGACTCCGTCTGTACCGCATGCCCTCTAGTTCCCGTGCCTATCCTATGGCAGTGGAGAAGAAGGCTGAATTTTACCGCAAGATGTTTGATGAAATCTTATAGAAAAGAAGAAAGAATATGAAAGATAAAGTGACCGTTATTGGCATTGCGGGAGGTACAGGCTCCGGCAAGACCACTGTGGTGAAGAAACTCGTAGAAGTGCTGCCGCCTCATTATGTGGCTGTGGTGCCCCTCGATTCATATTATAACGATACCTCGCAGATGACCGAGGAAGAACGTCATCAGATCAACTTCGACCACCCGTCGGCATTCGATTGGAAGCTTTTGCACCAGCAGCTCGCTGATCTGCGTGCTGGCAAGGCGATAGAGCAACCCACCTATAGTTATATCAAATGCAACCGTGAACCGGAAACGGTTCACGTTGACCCCAAGCCGGTTGTGATCATCGAAGGCATCATGACGCTGGTGGACAAGAAGTTGAGAGACCTGATGGACCTGAAGGTGTTCGTGGATACCGATGCTGATGAGCGCCTGATACGCAACATTCAGCGTGATACCATCGACAGGGGTCGCACCGTATCGATGGTGGTAGACCGATACCTCAAGGTCCTGAAGCCGATGCACGAGCAGTTTATCGAACCCACCAAGCGCTATGCTGACATCATCATTCCTCAGGGTGGCGAAAACCTCAAGGGCATCGGTATCCTCTGCAAGTATGTAGAGGGATTGATAGAGAAATAAAAATATTTTTGCTCAAGCATTGCATTTCTTTAATGCAAAACAAAGTTTAATTAGGAAACAGGGCGGGCTTCTTCGTGAGAAGAGGTCCGCCCGCTTTGTTTTTATCCCGGTCGGGCTATTCAAGTAGTTCAGTTAGCTAACTCAAGTAGTTCAGTTAGCTAACTCAAGTAGTTCTGTTAGCTAATTCAAGTAGTTCTGTCAGCGAATTCAGCCGTCTCAGTTAGCTGATTCAGCCGTTTCAATAAGCCTACGGATACGTCTGCGCTAGCCGACGCAGTAATATCCGTACCCCGACGCAGTAATATCTGTACCCCGACGCAGTAATATCTGTACCCCGACGCAGTAATATCCGTAACCCGATGCAGTAATATCCGTGAGTCAGCGCAGCACAACGTGTGGTCCGTTTTCGCCAGGTCCCATAACCATATTCTGCAAAGATCTTCTTGCTTTTTGCAAGAAGATAAGCTGAAAAACGTGATAGATGAAGACTATTAGTGATAGATAGCGTGATGGATATTGTAAACATTTTATCCATCCATCACGCTTTCCTAAATAGATAATTCTCTTATTATCAGGTGATTAATGTTTTGAGAAGAGGAAAAGTGAGGGATGTGAGGGATAAAACTTTAAAGATTATTCCTCTTCCTCCTTCTCAAAAGCCTCTACGAAAGGCTGGTGGAAACCCTGGAAGATGCGGAGATACTCGGCTCGCACCTCATCACTCTCCTCAAAAAGATTCAACTCGCCACGCTTGTGAGCCTTCAGCATACTGCTGTAACGGCGAATCTTACGCTTGTAGTTCCTTGCCATCAACGCATCTGCCTGAACAGGATTCTGACTGACATACGAAAAGGCACAAAGCTGCTTCATGAACATGTCGAACACCGGATTGTCATGACTCCAGTCGTCCTCACTCAGCCAGAACCACTGGAAATGATACTTCTGCTCCAGTGCCATCAGATGCTGCCCCAGCTCGTCAATCTCCATGCCCTTCTGCATCTGCTCCTCAGCAAAAGCTACCAGAGATGCCGCATCCACATTCAACTCAACCTCGTGAGACAGCGTGGTGCCCTCAATCTGAATGCGCCAACGGTGATTCCTGTTCTTGATGAGCGCAGAATTCGTGTTCATCAGTAACTCTGAAAGCTTGCCCTCGGTAGGAATCTGATCTACTACCGAAAGACGGTCGCGCTGGTTGCGAACCACCAGCTGATGGTCCTCATGGCGCAATACACACATGTAAACCAGCCTGTTGCTGTCGAGCTGAAGGGTGAAACGGTCGTTGTTGTCATCGCCCACAAATTCGTAGGTGTAGTCATCTACCTTATCCTGTGGAATGCTCAGTTCGCCATGCACCTTGTTGCCCTCGGCATCGTAGAGCGAGAAACCGATATAAGGAATCTGAAGACGGAGGACAACCGGATTGCCGCCGTCCTCAGGAATCAGGGTAACAGCCAGTCCGTCATCGCCGAAATCATCCTTGCGGCATACGAATCCGTCATCCGTCTTCTCAGCCTTCTCCACCTTCACCTCGCCGTGGCGCCACCAGAAATCGAAGGTGATGGTCTGGTCGTCCTCAGCGGCTACACGGATGAAATCCTCGATGTCCTGACCCAGGTAAATCACCTTGGCAGGCTCAATCTCCTCATCGTCATCGCCCAGCGCTCGCACCCACATCTCGCCCGGAACAGGATCATCTTCCCATTCGGCATCAGCAGGGGCTGCAGTAGATTTGAAAACGAGGAAAACCATTCTTTCTTCTTCCCTCGTGCCATCTTCGCGGCACGTGAAGCACTTCGCCTCCTTAGGGATGAAGAATGGGGTTAACAGGTACGGGTTTTTGCATAATGCGGTATACTCTACCTCGGTCCATGCCGGGAGAGCGTGTGTATTTGTCTTGTCTGTCATATTCTCTTGTTGCATATAATTCTTGAGTTGGTCCTATTCTTTTCATCATCCGGCGTGTGTGGCAGGACGAGGGGGATGTTGATCCCAAAAAACGGTTGCAAAGGTAATGCAAAATCGAGACACTACAAAATATATCACCTATTTTTTTAATTATTTTACGATTCAATATTTGGTGCTTCCAAAAAATAGTTGTAGTTTTGCATCTGAAATAATGAATAGAAAGATGAAAGTCAAGACAATACTCACACTGGCGCTAGCCGCCACAACCCTCGCAGCATGTCACAGGGGAAAGAAACCACCACGTATGGACAATTCGAAACTCGCCATCAGCCTCTCGAAACCGGCAAAGGGCGACAGGGCTATCTACGGACTTGCCTGCCTGGGCTGCTCGGATACCGCGCTGGTGCTGCTGCCCAACGGAGGCGGCGACCCCGTAAGATACAACATTCTGGATGCCACTCGCAACCATCAGGTGTTTGGAGATATAGAGGTGGGCGACTGGGTTTGCGTGATGCCATGCGAGGAGAAGGATGAGAAAAACCGTGCCGACATGGTGATAGACCTGGACCAACTGAAGGCCACCTGGACCTATCCGGTGATGCCGAAGCTGCGCGATGTATCGCATCTGAGCAAGCGCCAGCAGGCGAGAATCCTTGCCAATATGCCCGACAGCATCGTAGAAACCTATATGGTGCCGCGCCAGTATGGCTTCACCCTGAAGCGAATGAGCGAGGCGATGGCCGTGGGCAGGGTGATGATAAATAAAGATGTGGACGACGACAGCCCGGTAGAATATCCTGATGTGCCTCAGTATACGGAATGGCATGCCTATAACGGCAAACTGATTCTGGTGCAGGGCCACCGCGAGCTGGATGGCGTGGTGATCAACGAAAAGACGAAGCGCGATACCTTCACCTTTGTATATATGAAGGGCGACAGTCTGGCCCTCTCTGATCGTGAGGGCCGCATCCAGGGTTTCCACCGCTCGCTCAATGCGATGAAGGCCAACGCCAAGGCCCATGCTGCAGCCGAGAAGCTGAACAGTAAGATGAAGAAGGAAATATTGAAGTAAATTACATAATAAATATAAAAAAAGAGGCGAATAGGACGATTTCTCGATTTTTTTGTCTAATTTTGCACCTTGGAATTTAATTCATACATCGAATATAAAGAAAAAGAACAAGAATAATGAAGAAGAAAATTCAGTTCAGTCTCGTTTATCGAGACATGTGGCAGAGCTCTGGTAAGTTCCAGCCACGCAAGGATCAGTTGGCTAAAATTGCCCCAGTTATCATCGAAATGGGATGCTTTAGCCGTGTAGAGACTAACGGCGGTGCCTTCGAACAGGTTAACCTCCTGGCAGGTGAAAACCCTAACGATGCCGTACGCGCATTCTGCAAACCTTTCAACGAGGTGGGTATCAAGACTCACATGCTCGACCGCGGATTGAACGCTCTTCGTATGTATCCTGTGCCTGACGACGTGCGCGCCCTTATGTATAAGGTAAAGGCTAAGCAGGGTACCAACATCACACGTATCTTCGACGGACTGAACGATGTGCGCAACATCATTCCTTCTATCAAGTGGGCAAAGGAGGGTGGCATGACTCCACAGTGTGCACTCTGTATCACCAACTCTCCTGTTCATACCCTGGAATATTACATGAACATCGCCGACCAGCTCATCGCTGCCGGTGCAGAGGAAATCTGTTTGAAGGATATGGCAGGTATCGGCCAGCCAGCATTCCTCGGCAAACTCACCAAGATGATTAAGGACAAGTATCCTGAGATCATCATCCAGTATCACGGCCACTCAGGTCCTGGTCTCTCTATGGCTTCTATCCTCGAGGTCTGCAACAATGGTGCCGACA
>ERZ841120.1193-NODE-1193-length-11850-cov-16.778381_pt1 | contig 11850 bp, 9 predicted proteins | sample MGYA00519572_ERZ841120 | MGnify/ENA primary metagenome ERZ841120 (study PRJEB31850, sample SAMEA3708890) | human gut metagenome | biome: human gut; feature: human-associated habitat; material: faeces | place: China | collected 2014 ... | reverse complement strand
AACTCAAACAGCAATTTTACGAGGTCATGCACAAGTATCAAAAGCCGTTTTCGGAGGAAGGAGTCGCGGCGAACCTTACACAGTGGTATGAACAGAAGCAGGGGCTTTTGCAGCTCCTGCGCAAGCATCCGCTATGGAACGAGAAGGAACTGGCAATCGTGTTCCGCGTGGAGGAGCGCCGGGAGATTGACCGCATTACCGTAGATGAAACACGCGCCGCCATACTGGAACTGGGCCGTAGGGCCTGCACGGATGATACGGTGTACGAGAACTTTGAAGTAGCCCTGCGCGCGGCAACCGCAGACTATGCCCGGATACCAAACGAGTACCGCTTGGACACGATTCGGCAGTACGGCGGTATCAAGTGCGCACCGGGGCAAAAGGCAAGCCGTATCATCAATCGGCTCTGCCTGAAATTTCATCTCGACCAAATCGAGGAAGAAGCAGAAGCTGGCGAACCGGATAACCGCTATACGCGCACGATCAAGCCATACAACGCGCTGTTTGCGCGGCTGGCAGATGCCCTGAACCCGGCGCATATCGAGAAAACCGCAGTGCTGTCAATCCACCCCTGTGATTTTCTCGAAATGTCCAACCGTGACAACACTTGGAGTTCCTGCCATTGCTTAGAAGGCGGCGGTTACCGCGGCGGCTGCCAGTCCTATATGGGGGATGCTGTCAGCATGATTTTCTTCACGGTCAGTGACGAGTACACGCAGGACTTCCATACAGCCCCGCGCATCACGCGAGAGATTTTCTGCTATAAGGATAATGTTCTGCTGCAATCCCGATTGTATCCTACAGATTTGGAGGACCAAAAGACATTGTATCGCAGTATCGTCCAGCAGGCAATCGCAACATGCCTTGACAAGCCGAACCTGTGGTCACTTAAGCGTGGAAAAGATACCGAACCTTACTGCGAGTCTGCGGCGGACAGCAACCACTATCCCGACTATGAGTATGGGTATGCGGTAGTATCTCTGCTGAAAGGGGAGACTGACTATGGCAAAATGACGATTGGCTCGGTGGCTCGCTGCGTCTGCTGCGGCGGGGAACAGAAGAACCACCGCTCGATACGCTGTACAGAATGCGGCAGTATGTTTGTTTGCAAAGGCTGTGGTAAAACGGTGCATGGATATGGGCGATATATTGATAACCACTTTTACTGTAAGGAATGCAGTTATCGCTGCACTGCCTGCGGAGAGGAGTTTATCGGTATGCCGCGTATCGGAATTGCCCGTTCCGGCGAGCAGCGCGGAATTTGCCCTGCCTGCTATGAGCAGGTTGTTGGCGTATGCGGAAACTGCACAATCCATAGTGACTGCCTTTCCATCGGTGCCAATCGCTTCTGCCCGAACCAGATGAGCGGTCTTGCCGCATAAAGGAGGAATCCATGCAAGAATTGACGTTTGAAACCATTCTGCGTCTGCCGCAGATGGAATTGAAAAAGAGGTTAAAAGCCGAGCTGAAAAGCAGGGGTTACCCCGTTACCGATAAGCCCGGCTACCTGTATGCCGAGGGAACGATTCCTGTCTTGCTGGTAGCCCACATGGACACGGTTCACCGTCAGCCTGTCGAGCAGATATGCTATTCGGAGGACAGAGCGGTAGCCATGTCGCCGCAGGGAATCGGAGGTGATGACCGCTGTGGTGTCTGGATGATTTTGCAGATCCTGCATACAGCAAGCTGTCATGTGCTGTTCTGTGAGGATGAAGAAGTTGGCTGCGTAGGTGCAAAGAAATTCACAAGCGGCTCTTTACGGCCACAGGTAAACTACATCGTAGAACTTGACCGCCGGGGCAGCAATGATGCCGTGTTTTACCGCTGCGATAACCCGGAGTTTGAGGGATTTGTTACCTCGTTCGGCTTTGAGACAGCTAGTGGCTCGTGCAGTGATATATCCTACATTGCGCCGTATCTGGAAACAGCTGCGGTCAATATCAGCTGCGGTTACTACTGCGAACACCAGAGGCATGAGTACATCTGCTTAGAGGAGATGGAACTGAATGCCGCCCGTGTGGCGCAGATGGTAACGCAACAAACAGAACACTTTGAATATAGGGAACGGCAGGACAGCTTTTTCGGCGGGCGAGCCTACCAGTATTCTATGTGGGATACAGCTTTTGAGAGAGAAACCTACAAGTGGCTTTCGCCGCTGCCGAAAGAGGCAAAAATCAAACTGGGAACAGCGGAACTTATCATGCCGCATGCCAAGATTGACCGGCAGAGGAAGGTTCATCGCTACATACCAGAACTAAGTGCCGCGGTGCTGACAGAAAATGCAGTAGCTATAATGCCGAACGGCAAGAAACCAGTCTATGATACGAAAAAATCAAAATGTCATAAAGTAATACCGTTAGCACAAGCATTAGAATTGCTGAGATGTAAGTAAACAAAAGGCCCTCCTTCACGGAACTGTGAAAGAGGGCCTTTTGTTTATGTCAGGCATTTAGTCACTATGAGACTTTTATTAATTCAATGCAAAAGCGTAATGGATGGGAAGCCTTTCTACGTTTAAACTACAGGGCGGTAGGGCTATTTCTACCTGTTACTAACACTACTTCTCTAATATCCATTCTTTTCCAGATAGTTCGCATAGTATTCAAATCCATGAGTGACGAGATATTTTAGTAGGTAGTTACGAGGAGGCCAGTTAGACATATATGGGTTTAAATCGTATCCTGTGTACAGTCCCCCACCCGGGCCAGTGTATAATCCCCCGCCTGGACCAGTATATAGTCCTCCACCCGGACCGGTATATAAACCTCCACCCGGGCCAGTGTATAATCCCCCGCCTGGACCAGTATATAGTCCTCCACCTGGACCAGAGCTTGCACCTCCACCTGGGCCAGTATATAGCCCTCCGCCTGGGCCAGTATATAGCCCTCCACCTGGACCACTATATTTATTTCTTGACCACATAAGATTACCTCTATAAATTACTTTTCAGCTATTACGGGAACATAATTTGTAATTAATTCCGAAACAAGCATTGGATATTTAATCTCAAACAAGCGAAGATATTTGCTAATCAATAGCGAATATTGCGGTGATACTTTATTAGTTAATATGTTACTCCAATTATGCGGAGAATAGCGCATGATACCGCATTTACCCATGTGTGCGCTAAACTTGTGAAAATTAAAAAGCGATATTGAGCAGAGTTAAGTGCAATGTCTCGCCAATCATGCAAAGCAGATGTAAAATTTATGGCGATCCGTTGTGCAAACGCAGAAAGCTATGGTATGCTAATTATATAAAGTGTACAGGAAATAATCAGAGCGGGAGGGGTCATAATGATGGAGAACAAATCGGATAAAGGAGGCTTCTGGAAACGACAATCTTTTCTTTTGCCTCCATTGACTGCGGCGGTGGTTTTGCTGTGCCAGCAGATGGCTTCTTCCAATCCATCCGGCGTGGTCACCGTGAACATTTTGCTGTTGGTACTGAATTTCTTCAGCTATGTGGGGCTTTTGCGTGGAGAAAAAAGCACAGAAAAATCCGTGGCGATCGCCGCGGCAAGTTTTATTACACTGATGGCATTTGTGTTCAATACCTGCGTAGCCGGAATTCCCACTCCTTTGAGCGATACGGGAATCTTTATGAACAGTCTCTGCGGTATGTGGGTACTGGTAGCAGTTGTTCAAGGAATTTCGCTGTTGATACAGGCAGTGTTGCAACCAACGGTTGAGCAAGAGACAGGAGCAAGCGAAACCAATGTTTGGAATCGCCTACAAAAAGTAGCGGGACAGCTAAAACCAAAAGCCACAAACTCGCAGGAAATAATTTTGATGCTGCTGCGCCTTGCCACAGTATTGTTGGCAATCGTTTCCTGGTGGAGTACCGCACAGGGGATGCGGGACTATGTGTTTTCACAGGCGTGGCAGGCAAATCTTGCCTCGTTTGCCATACAAAGCATCCTGCTGGGACTTAACTTTTACCTGCCGACCTTCTGGCGCTGGATACATAGTCTGCGCGGGAAAATCTGCGTGCTGGCGCTCAGCGGCGTGGTCTTGTTCTGCTCCTCGTGGTTCAGCTATGTTTTTATCGTTGGCACGGTCTATGAAAAAAGCTGGCAGACCGAAAGCCGCCTGTTGGTTCAGTCGGTGTACCGAAATGAACTGTACAAAGCGGATGAATTTGTACAAATCAGCAGCGACGCCCTGCGGGAAACGCTAGGCGACGAGGTGGCGGCTCTGTACACTGCCAGCAAGACCGCCGATACCGAAACAACACAGAATCCTTCCGGCTTGGATCTGACAGCGGACAAGGCAAGCTACGCCGATAATGCGGACTTTGCGGCAAAAAATGAAATTGCTTCGGCAATCCAAGCGATGCAGACCGCCACGCAGGAGGGGACATCCTCCGGCGTGCGCGAACAGGCTGCCGCAGCCCTGACACAGCTTACCGAACAGGTGGAAACTCGCATCGGACAGCTGACGCAGCAGATAAGCCAGACGCAGGACGCCTTGACGGCAGCAGCAGATGCGCAAACCAGCGCAGCAAGTGCGTTGCGAAATGCGCCGTATGGAAGTAATACTAACGCTTTGCAGAGTGCCTATAACAGTGCGGCATCCCGATTGAGTAACTTGCAGGATACGGTAAATCAGCAACAACAGGACTTACAGGATTATCAGCAGGCGCAGGGAATCCTGCAACGATACGCAGGTGTGCTGGGAATTGCCGGAAATGCAGCCTCCGTGCAGACAGGTCAGGCGTTGCGTAGTATCCAAAGTGCGCTGCTACAAACGGATGTGGATACGGAAGCTATTGAACAGCAGGCACGCACCGTGTTTGAACAGCTGCAAGCCGCACAGGACAGTGGATCGGATGCGGATTTTCAGACATTATTGAATGATATGGACAGTTTTATCCGCAAGGTGCAGGATTACGCAGTCCTGAAATCATCAGGTGACGCGCTGCAAAACCAGATTGACAGCATGACGGCAGACACTGCACAGGATACGGAAAACTGGGAGCCCCTATGGACAGAGAAAATTGAGCGTCTGAAGGCAACAATCAGTGGTCTGCCTGTCAGTGACAGCGGGCAGGAGTATGACCGTGCAGATGCCCTTGATAAGTTGGACGATGCACAGCGCCTCTATATTTCAGAGCATAATCCTGTTGATCAGGCACTGATTTATCTGGGAAGCCCATATTGGCAGCTGGCAGCATTTTCTCTTGTATTGGCGTTCTTCTTGGATATTGCCGCCTTTATTACCGGGCTTGTCATTGATGTGGCAGATCGGCGTAAAATATTGGAAAAATGAAGAAAACCACATAGGTTAAAAAGACAGCCTCTTCCGCTGATGTGATTTCAGCAGAAGGGGCTATTACTTTATGTTCACGCGTGACGTGGCAAAGTAGCTTGCAAAATGGGTTTGTAAATTTTGGCTAAAAGTTCACCGAAATGTAACATTCTGTTGTACAATAGGGATTATAAAGGGGGATTGTTGAATGAATCCGATTTTGATTGTGGACGATGAAGCCGCCATTGCCATGCTGGTGCGGCGCATCCTGACGGAGGCGGGTTACCGCTGCCAGGCCGTGACCGACAGCCGCGCGGCGGCGGATTTGTTGGAAAAGAACCATTATGATCTCGTGTTGCTCGATGTGATGATGCCCCATCTGGACGGGTACGATCTGCTGGCGTACCTGCGGCCCACGGGCACGCCCTGCATCTTCATCACAGCGAAGGACGCTGTGGCTGAGCGGGTGCGCGGGCTGAACAGCGGCGCGGATGACTACATCGTCAAGCCGTTTGCCCCTACCGAGCTTGTGGCCCGGGTGGAAAGTGTGCTGCGGCGCGCCGGGCGCAGCACCGCCGTCTACACGATGTGGGAGTATACGGTGGACGCTGCGGCCTGCCGTGTGCTGCGCGGTGAGGAGGAAATGCACCTGACCCGCAAGGAATATGACTTACTTCTGTTGTTTTTGCGCAACCGAGGCCGGGCGCTGTACCGGGATTACCTGTACGAAACCGTCTGGGGCGATGACGGCACGGGCTGTGACACCCGCACGCTCGACACCCACATTGCCCGTCTGCGCCGCAAGCTGAATCTTGGCGACCGCCTGCACAGCGTGCGGCAAATCGGGTATATGTTGGAAAAGGAATAAAATGTAACCCGCCCGTGACAAAGCTGTAACCAACCGGAAACAATCCTGCGGTATGCTGGGGGTACAACAAACAAAGGGGGATAACCACGATGAAACACACCACAAGGCTGACCGCCTGTCTGCTGACGCTGGCACTGACGGCCTGCACGGCCGCGCCGCAGGATGTGCCTGCAGGCACGACCACCGAGACAGCCGCCGCGCCCGTGCAGACTGCAGAGCCCACCACAGAAACACCCGCCGTGCAGGGCACGCTTACGCCCATTTACACGACATGGGGCGCGGCGGTGGGCCAAGATGCCGTCTATAGCGCGATGAACATTGACGATGCCGGACAATACTTCGCAACAACGATTGATTTTTCCACGGGCGAGCAGCGCATCCTCTGCAAAAAGCTCGGCTGCAGCCATGCGGATGAAAGCTGCCCGGCCTACATGACGGCCATCCGTAACGGCTGCGTGCCGCAAGCCATGCTGCTGCCCGTGGGCGACCGGCTCTATTGGCTTGTGGATGGCCGCCACAATGAGAGTGACAGCGCCTATCTTGATGTGAGCAATCCGGACGGCAGTGACCGCCGCCGTGTGGCCGAGGGTGATGACCTGCCCGATTTGACCAATGCCTATGTCTGGTACACGGATGGCACAGCACTGTATACATTTGTACGCGGCTATGACAAATATTCCGTATTGCGTCTGGATGAGGGCGGTGCGGCGTGCTTCTTTATCCGCAGCATACCGGACGGCGAGGACTATTTCGCCGTAGGCTGCTGGCAGGACAAAATCGTTTTGCAGCACAGTGGAGGTTATCTGCAGCAGCCCCTGAACCCGGCCGGAGAGGCTGCCACGGATGAGGAGCTGCGCGCATGGCTGGCCGCCGACGAACAGGCGCGGAACGCGCAGACGAAAAACCTCTGTCTGCTGGATACGGCGGGCGGAATGACCGACACCGACATGACATGGGGCGGTGATGCGGGCAATGTCCAGCTTGTCCACAACGGTGCAGCCTATGTGCTGAACGAATCCGGGCTGGTGACAAAATTCGACCTGACTGCGGGCACAGCCCAGACCCGACAGCTTGACCTGCAGGGAACACAGATATTATACGGTGTCGTGGAAGGCGCAAGGCTGGACGGCTGGATCCCTGTGACGGTGCTCGATGACAGCGAGGGGCTGCTGAACCCTGAGACCGGCGTCTACACCCCGCTGCCGACCACATGGCTCAAGGATCAGGCGGTGGAGCGCAGCCCATTTATTGTGGCGGCCAGCGACACGATGCTGCTTGTGAAATACGGCGAGATCTACTACACGACAAATGACATCGGCACGGATGGCGCACCCTACAGCTTTACCACCTGCCGCGGGGAGTATGGGATCATTTCGGCAGCAGACTATCTGGCGGGCAGTCAGGATTGGGTGCAGGTGACGCTGCAGGGCCGCGATCTGGTATGAGGAAACAGCAATGAAATTTGCAACCAAGCTATCTCTGGGCTGCATTGCGCTGCTGTCCTGCGCGCTGGGCGCGGCGGGGCTGCTGCTGACCGGGCAGAGCTTTTCCGGCAGTCTGGCCAGCACCCGCACGGCCCTGCAGGCCCAGCAGGAAAAGGAAAAGTATGCGCTGGAACGCATCATCTTTCAAGCCACAGACAGCGCGCAGTTTGAAAATTACATTTTGGCGTCTGCTGCCCAGCAGTATGCCGAGCAGACCGCCGATGCGGGCAGCAGCATGGCACTCTGGCTGGACGGTGCATATGCGCTTTACTCCGGCCTGCCTGCGGCTCTGCCGCGCACCGCGCTGAAGCAGGCCCTGACGGACGGCGAAAACGCCTGGCAGCTGACCCGGACGGACGGGCGGTGGTATCTGCTGCTGACCCAGCCGATGGATCTGCCCGGCGTGCGGGCCGATATGCTCTGCGCCTACGATGTGAGCGCGGTGTTCGCCACCCGTGACGCCCAACTGCGGGTGTGGCTGGCGGCCTCGGCGGCGCTGCTGGTATTGGGCGGCGGTGCGGCAGTGCTGTTCAGCCGCCGCGTGACCCGCCCGCTGACTGCGCTGCAGACGGCCAGTGAGAAAATTGCCGATGGGGAGTACACCCAGCGCACGCAGGTTAAGACCGATGATGAAATCGGCGCGCTGAGCCGCAGCTTTGATGCGATGGCCGCAGCGGTGGAAGAAAAAATCAGCGAATTATCAAGGACTACGCAGAGCCAGCAGGACTTTATTGCGGCGTTTACGCATGAAGTCAAGACCCCGATGACCGCGATGCTCGGCTATGCCGACCTGATGCGTGCCCGGCCCGATGACGCCGAGACCCAGCGGGAGGCAGCGGGCTACATTTACCACGAGACCCAGCGGCTGGAAAACCTGAGCCGCAGTCTGCTGGCTCTGATGGGGCTGGATCAGGCCGGGGCGCTGGAGCTGGTGCCCTGTCAGGATGCCGGGCTTTTGATGCAGACTGTGCGCAGCCTGCCGCAGGGCAGTACGCCCGTGCCGCGTGTCATCAGCGCGGGGTGCGTGGTGCAGGTAGACCGCAGCCTGTGGGTGGATATGCTGCGCAACCTGACCCTCAATGCCCAGCGCGCCTGTCAGGGCATCGAGGGTGCAGCCATCACCCTGCGGTGTGAGCGCCGCGCCGGGCAGGCGGTTTTCACCGTGACGGATACGGGCTGCGGCATCCCCGCCGCCGATCTGCCCCGCGTGACCGAGGCATTTTACATGGTGGACAAGTCCCGCAGCCGGGCCGCAGGCGGCAGCGGGATCGGGCTGGCGCTCTGCGCCCGCATTGCCAATGCCCATGGGGCAAAGCTGGAAATCACCAGCACCGAGCATGTCGGCACGACCGTGACCATCGCCGTGCCGGAGGTGCTGCCGAGCGAAAGGGAGGCTGACAATGACACGCAAAGCTGATACGCTGCGCCCCTTCCTGCGGTGCGCCGCTGTGGTGCTGTGCAGTCTGGCGCTGCCGCTGGCGGTGTTCGCCCTGTGGGACCGTGCACTGCTGGCAGCGCCCCACATCCGCACGGACGGGGAGCGCTTTTCGGCAGCCGGGCGGGCCAATGCCACAGCCTGCACCCTCTACGCAGCCGAGCATGTGACGAAGGTGCCGCTCGGCAGCAACAGCGTCTGGGACGGTGGCTGGACGGCGGGCACGATGGACGGCAGTGCACTGGCCCGCGCCCGCCGGACGCTGCGCGCCCTGCACGAGGCCGGGCTGCTGTGCAATGACAGCTATGCCGCCGCGCTCTCGGTCTGCCGTCTGGACTACGGCAGTTGGGAGTTATACACCGCGCCCTGCGGCCTGACGCAGCTGGTGCGCCGCCCGGAAGAAATCTACACAGGCACCGACACCGAGCATGTGTATATCCAGCTGATTCTTTCCAGTGACAATGCACCGCTGTATTTTAACTACCAGAATGATTTGGGGCAGGGCGATACGCTGGTCGAGGACGCTGTGGCGCAGTATTGCGCCCTGCTGGGGCTGGACGAGTTTGCCGACTGGCAGTACCCGGACTGGGGCACAGCCGTGCGGGATTTCGGCGCAGCCGGCTACAGTGAGACCGCGCAGGTCTACGCCGTGGCGAACGCCAGCGGGTACAGCGTGACGCTCTCCGCCGCCAGCATGACGCCGCAGACCTTTGCAGCACTGAACACGCAATACGGGGAGGAAACCTCATGAAGAAATATCTTGCTATCACTGCCGCGCTGGCGCTGGTCTTGACTGCCTGCGGCCATGCCGCGCCGGACAGCACACCGACACTGACCGCAGCCACGGAAACAACGCAAGCCACGGCGGCCCCCGCCGAACCGCCGCAGGGCATCGGCAGCGGGGCATTGCGGATGCTGACCGCCGCCGCAGACGGTGTGTATTACCAGGCGTTCAACGATTGGGAAATCAACTACACCGACACGATGGGCCGCGCGCTGGTCTATGCCATCGACGAGCAGACCGGAGACGCCCGCCCCGTTTGCAGCCTGCCCGGCTGTGCCCACGACAGCGCTGCCTGCCCCGCGTGGAGCGACGGCAACGTGACGCTCTGCTACGGCGACGGGGACGAAGTCTACCTGCTTTTGTTCTATTATAACGACGAGACCAGCTATTACCGCTGGGAGCGCATCAGCGCCGACCACACCCAGCGCACCGTGCTGGCAACCATTGAGCCGGGCCAGTCCGTCGTGGGCCGCGGCGTGGCTGTGGACGATGTGAACCTCTATTACAGCCTGCTGGACGAGGATAACCGCCATCAGACGCTGTGGGCTGTGGATACAGCAGGCGGCCAGATGCAAAGAATCTACACATGGGACGACCTGGCAGACGGAACAGGGGAGTACTCCCCCGAAATGTACACGCTGTTGGAGGTCAGCGGTCGGCAAATGACCTTTGCCAAGACGATACAGTCAACAGACGCCCGAACCGAGGCAATACAAATTTGCACAGTGGATCTGGCCGATGGGAGCTGTACACCGCAGCAGCGCTATGAGCGCGATGCGGGCACGGTGTTTGTGACAGGGGACGGTATGGAGAAGCGCGACCTGATCAGCTACCGAAACGACTACCATATCCTGACCGAGGGCAGCCGCAGCGGCCTTGCCAACTGCAACTACCAAAGCGGGGAGGTTGGTTATCTGGATGCGGCAGCAGACAGCTTTACCCCCGTGGCAGACGGCTTTCCCACAACCCGCGCAGGATGGGAGTGCTACTACTCCCTGACCGGCTTTGCCGATGGCTGGCTGGTATGGGTGGACGAAGGCGGCTGCGATGAAAACGGCAACGGCACAGGCGACAATGTGACCCGCCAGTATTTCTGCCGCGACGGTGTGAAAACCGAGCTGACACAGCAGCGCTATGTGCCTGGCAAGGACGTGCGGAATATCCGCATCCTGGACGCTCAGCAGGGCCGCGTGCTGGCCGCCTACGACACCAAAACCGGCACGGTACACGACGTGGACGAGGACGGCACGACCTACACCCGGCCGATGAACTGGGACGTCTACGGCGTCATAGCGCTGGACGACCTGCTGGCAGGCAGCACAGACTTTACGCCGCTGAACTTTGCAGAATGACAAAAAAATATGATCAGGTACAATTTGTTGCTTACTAGGACGGGAACTCACTGCACCTGTCAAAATGCCATCGCTCTGGAAAGCCAATATTGGCAGTTTGCGATATCCTCTATTATACTGGCATTCTTCTTGAATATTGCTACGTTCATTACCGGCCTTGTCCTTGATGCGGCAGATTGGCACAAAATGTCGACAAGATGAAGAAGAGCATATAAGAGGTTAGAAATACCGATAAATCATAATAACAGCCCCTTCCGCTGATGCAATTTCAGCTGAAGGGGCTATTACTTTAATTGTATTGAATTTTCCCCGGCGGGTCGCACAAATTACCGATTCCAGATGTTATTTTCGAGATCAACAAGCCGTTTCTTGTACTCGGCCATCCGCTGTTCGGCCTTGCCGTCATCATCGGGAAAGCTGACGAGGTAGCCTGTGTCCGTGTCATGGAAGCCAATTTCCCCGGTGAGGCCGCATATATCGGAAACTTTTAGCAAGGTATGAAAATCATACTGCATAGCACTGATTTCAAGCGTTTTGTTCATGGAGGACTCCTGTGCTTTTACTTACTTTGCCCATTATAGCGTACCCGCCGGGGAAATGCAAACAAATAAATAATGCGCATCATTGCGTATAAGAAAAAATAATGCGTAAATTTGTTGGGAAATGACGTATTCAAAA
>ERZ841120.1191-NODE-1191-length-11856-cov-7.110669_pt1 | contig 11856 bp, 9 predicted proteins | sample MGYA00519572_ERZ841120 | MGnify/ENA primary metagenome ERZ841120 (study PRJEB31850, sample SAMEA3708890) | human gut metagenome | biome: human gut; feature: human-associated habitat; material: faeces | place: China | collected 2014 ... | reverse complement strand
CAGACCGTTGGGGTCGCTTAATTTGATTTTTGTCTAACTTTTGGGGTTCATATCAAAAAACGGCTGGTAGTCTTGCTTACTTATGATGTATCGTCGGCAGGTGCTTGACTTTGTTTCCGACTTTCTTGCGTTCCAGTGAGAACACCATGTCTGGAGTACGCTCAAAAATCCTATAGGTGATCTCCTCGTCGGACCGGTCAAAAGCCGCTCCGTCCATGTTTGTTTCCTGTCCGCTCTTTTCCTTCGGCACAGTCTGCTTCCCGGCGGCGCAGCCGCCCAGCAGCAGCACTGCGGCGAAAAGCAGGGCCAATACACTTCGATACATTGCGTTTCCTCCTTTCAGGGGAATCAGGGCTTACTCCGCCCTTTGCCCGCCGAGGGCAATGCAATGGCGCGCAGCAGGCACTTTTTAAATCTCGGGTCAGCCCATATCGGCGGCAAGAGCCTGGTCGATGAGTTTTTGCAGCGTTTCCGCCTGCTTCTTTTCCGTGATGGCACCTACGATGGGTTCACCCACGATATTGCCGCTGCGGTCGACCACATAGGTGGTGGGATAGGCAAAGATGTTGGTGGTAAACTTTCCCGCCTCACCGTCGGAGTCAAAATACACGTTCTGATAGGTGGCACCCTTCTTGGCAAGCACATCCTTCGCCTCGGAAATTGCCGTTTCGTCGCCGTCCAGCGTGAAGGTGTTGACTCCGATGAGGGAGCCGCCCTTCTCCGCCAGTTCCTTGTTCAGCGCATCCAGCTCGGAAAGCTCGCCTACGCAGGGATTGCAGGTGGTGAACCAGAAATTCACTACGGTGACAGCGTTGGCGGAGAACAGCTCGTTGCTCTTCACCGTGTTGCCATCCAGGTCCTTGCCCTCAAAGGCGGGGAACTTCTGCATACTGCCGTCGTCGGGAGGGTTGCTCGTGTCGCTGCCCGCGGGAATGCTCATATCGCCGTCCATGGATTTCTGCATGATCTCGGGATACTTCTCTTCCAACTCGGTCAGCCTGTTTTCAATATTGCTGATCTCCGTGGCTGACTCCTTCAGCCACTCATACTCCTTGTCGGTGAACTGCCCTTTAGCGGCCTCAACGGTATCCAGCAGGAAGTCGCCGTAGTTTTTGCCGTCCTCCTGCATGGTCTTGCCCTTGTCGGCCGCCATGAAAACCTTTTCCCACAGCTCGGTATTTTCCGACAGGATCGCGTTCTCCCGCTCCAGCAGCTCCTTGTGCAGAGCGAGCGCCTCCTCGGCGGTTTTCGGCTCGCCGGTCATGGCGGAGCCGTTGCCGCTCATGTCGCCCATCTTGTCATTGTTCTTCATGCCGCAGGCCGCCAGGGCCAGCACCATCAGCACGGCAAAAGCCAGTGCAAAAATTCTCTTCCTGTTCATTTTGATTTCTCCATCGTTGTTTTCTTTGTTGTTTCTTTCCCGTTGCCGAAGCCGTAGCGGAAGCACACGGCGTTCGTCGGACAGGCGCGGATGCACATTCCGCAGCGGATGCACTCGGTATGGTTGGGCGTTTTCGTCACATCCACATCCATCTTGCAGGCTCTGGCGCATTTCCCGCAGGAAACGCACTTATTCTTATCCACCTTCATCTGGAAGAGGGACACCCGGTTGAACAGCGCGTAGAACGCGCCAAGCGGGCAGAGCCACTTGCAGAAGGGACGGTAGAACAGCACGCTCAGCACGATCATCGCCAGCAGGATACAGAATTTCCATGTAAACAGGCTCCCCAGCGCCGCCCGGATGCCGGAATTGGCAAGGGACAGAGGGATGGCCCCCTCCAGCACGCCCTGTGGGCAGAGGTATTTACAAAAGAACGGATTACCCATGCCTACATCGTTTACAAGGAACGCCGGCAGCAGGAAGACCATCACCAGCAGTACAGCGTACTTGAGATAGGTCAGGGGCTTGAGTTTCTTTGTGGAGAGTTTCTTCGTCGGGATTTTATGCAGCAGTTCCTGAAACCAGCCGAAGGGACACAGAAAACCGCAGATAAAACGTCCCAGCAGGACTCCCAGCAAAATGAGGAAACCTGTGATATAATAGGAAAAGCTGAACTTGGAAGACCCAACCACCGCCTGAAACGCACCGATGGGACAGGCACCGGAGGCCGCTGGGCAGGAGTAGCAGTTCAACCCCGGCACGCAGACGTTTTTCCCTGCGCCCTGATACAGGCCTCCTTTGAGGAAATTCGGCAGGTGCAGGTTGGTCAATAAGACTGCCCCCGCCTGTATCCAGCCCCGGAAGCGGGACAGGAGTTGTGACGCGCCCGAAGATTTCTTACCCAATGCCCACACACTCCAGACATAATTTAATTGCTTTGCTCAGCACCGTCGCCGCCTCGCCGCGCCATACGCCGAAACACAGCATAGCGATACCCACGACAAGCAACGCGGCCTGCACCGCCGACTTTTTTACATGGCTCAATTCCATCACCCTTTCACTTTTTCTGCCACCATCATAGCGCAAGAGAGTTAAAGTCACTGTTAAGAACGAAAATTTAACGCAAACCTTATCTAATTTTGCTATAATTAAAACAACATAAAAATGAATAAAAAAGGAGGACTCTCATGCACCTTTTAGTAATTGAAGACGAACGCGCCCTGTGTGAAACCATCGTCCGCAGCCTACGGCGCCAAGCATACAGCGTGGACTGCTGCTACGACGGGGAGAAGGCGTTGGAACTTCTGGGCGTGGAGCGCTACGATCTGGTGCTGCTGGATCTGAACCTGCCGAAGAAGGACGGCATGACAGTGCTGCGCACCCTGCGGCAGACCGACCGGGAGACAAAGGTGCTGATCCTCTCCGCCCGGGGTGAGGTGGAGGACAAGGTGGAGGGGTTAGATGCCGGGGCCAATGATTATCTGGCAAAGCCCTTTCATCTTGCCGAGCTGGAGGCTCGCATTCGCAGCCTGACCCTGCGGCAGTTCACCCAGCAGGATGTACTGCTGACCTGCGGGGACCTGACCTTTGACACCCGCTCCCGTACCACCACCGCCAACGGGCAGACGCTGACGCTCACCCGCAAGGAAACAGGGATACTCGAATACCTGATGGTGCATCAGGGACGGCCCGTGAGTCAGGAGGAACTGATGGATCACGTTTGGGACAACAGCGTGGACAGCTTCAGCAATTCCATTCGCGTCCACATCTCCGCCCTGCGCAAAAAGCTCCGCGCCGTGCTGGGCTATGACCCCATCCGCAACCGCATCGGCGAGGGCTATCTGATGGGAGGCGAGGAGGAATGAAGCGACTTTCCTTGCAGTGGCGCATCACACTGATGTCCGTCCTGCTCATCGGCATCACCTGTGTGGCTATGAATTTGCTGCTCTGCTCCTCCGGTGTGTACTATATGGACACCATTGCGGACAGCTTACAGGGCGGCAGCACGGTAATCCTGAATGAGGGCGGAGCGGCGAGCTTTGACCCGGAACTCATAGCGCCCAACGAGGAGTTGACCATCGTCGTCGATGGGGCGCAGGGGAGCTTCCGCACCACCAACTGGTACATCACGGCTGTGGTAACGCTGCTCAGCGGCATGCTGACCTATTTTGTCAGCGGACGCGCGCTCAAGCCCCTGCGCAGCTTTGCCTCGCATGTGGAGCAGGTGCAGCTGAACAATCTTGCCGATATGAGGATCGATGAAGACGTCATTCCAGAATTCCAGCAGTTGAGCCACTCGTTCAACCAGATGCTGGAGCGGCTGAACAATGCCTTTGCCGCCCAGCGGCAGTTCACCGGCAATGCCGCCCACGAGCTGCGCACGCCGTTGACGCTGATGCAGGCGCAGCTGGACCTGTTTTCCTCAGAGCACCCCGACGTACTGCCGGAGACTGCGGAGTTTCTCGCCCTCCTGCGGGAGCAGACGGAACGGCTGACCCGGCTGACCAAGACTCTGCTGGAGATGAGCAATCTGCGGCAAGTGGCACGGAACGAGCGGATCCAGCTCGCGCCCATGATCGAGGAGATCTTTACGGATCTCGCGCCACTGGTGGAAAAGCGCGGCATCACGCTGGAGGCGGATGGCGACGGCGTTATGACCGGCAGCGATGCGCTGATCTACCGGCTGATCTTCAACCTGACAGAGAACGCCGTCAAGTACAACCGCCCCGGCGGCTCGGTGAGGGTCTGTGTTACACAGGAAACGGAAAAACTCCTAATTCGCGTTTCCGATACCGGCTGTGGTATTCCGGAGGAGTATCAGCAGAGCATCTTCCAGCCCTTTTTCCGTGTGGATAAGTCCCGCAGCCGTGAGTACGGCGGTGCGGGGCTGGGGCTCTCGCTGGTGTGGGAAATCGCCAATCTCCACGGCGGCTCCGTTTGGGTGGAGAAGAGTTCGGAGAAGGGCACCACCATTGCGGTGGGGCTGCCGGTACAGTGATATTGCACTTGAGATCTCCGGTGAGCAGTTTGCAGAATACAGAATCTGTATCTCGTTACAAATAAATAGGCTGTGCAGCGGGAGCGACTTTCGGGTCGCTCCCGACTTTTACTGTGTTTCCGGTTCCCAAACCCGAAAATGAAAGATTCGGCACTTAGAATTATGCGGTATTGCCTTTAACAAAAAATCCACCGGGGCGTTCTGCTCCCGGCGGAAATAAGTTGCGATTATGACGTTAGATTGGCGTTGGATATGCCGTTTAGTTATCCATATCCTCAAACGCTTCCAGCCCTTTTTTGGCCTCTGCCTTGGCGTCGCCGTGCTTGACGAAGCACATGGTCACAAAGCTCAGCGCCACAAACAGGGCGGCGTAGGGGAACAGCACACGGTAGTCAATGGCCCGCATCAGGGAGCCGGCCACGATGGGGGTCACCACCTGGGCGGCCATCGAGAAGGTGTAGTAGTACCCGGTAAACTTGCCGATGTCGCTGCCGCGGCACATCTCCACCACCATAGGCAGGGAGTTCACGTTGATGGCGGCCCAGGCAAGGCCCACCAGCGCAAACACCACGTACATAATGGGCTGGATGGAACTGTAAGTGGTGGTCAGCACGTAGCCCAGCATAAAGCAGGCGGCCAGTAGCACGATACCGCACTGAATAGTCCGCTTGCGGCCGATCTTAGCGGCCAGCGCACCGATGGGAATGTACGAGACAATAGCGCCCGCCGTGGCAACCAGCAGGCAGGTGGAGGCCCCGCCCAGGCCCTCGCCCATGACAGCCTCCACATACTTGGTAAACCACGTAGTAACGCCGTTATAGCCAATGAACCACAGCGAGATGGACACCAGCAGAAAGCTCAGGCTGCGCTTGACCGGCGCAGGCAGCACCTCGTGGCCGGCGCCGTCGTCAGTGGCAAGGTTCCACTCGGGATGAGCGGCTTCCAGCTTTTGGTTTTCTGCTTCCAGCTTGGGCTCCTTGATGGTCAGATACAAAACGACCACCGCCACAACCATGATCATCGAGACGATGAAGAATAGCGGCCGGTAGCTGACGTGCTCCACGCCCTTGGTTTTGGACGCCGGGTACAGCACAGCCGCCAGCCCCAGGTACAAAATGCCGCCCACGGCGCCCATCAGGTTGATGATGGCGTTGGCGCGGCTACGCAGGGGCTTGGGGGTCACGTCGGGCATCAGGGCCACGGCGGGGGAGCGGTAGGTGCCCATGGACACCAGCAGCAGCCCCAGCACGATAATGAACAGCACTAATGTACCGGTGCTGGGGCTGGCGGCGTAGCGGTCATCCAGCAGCGGGATCAGGTTCATCAAGATGGCTGCCGCTGCGGTGCCGCCCACGATAAACGGCATGCGCCGCCCGATGCGGGTGCTGGTCTTATCGGACAGCGCCCCGAAAAACGGCAGCAAAAACAGCGCCAGTACGTTGTCAGCAGCCATAATGGCACCGGCAAAGGTTTCGTTCAGCTTAAAGGTGTCGGTCAGAATTAAGGTCATAACGCTGTCGTACATCTGCCAAAACGTGCAGATCGACAAAAACGCAAGACCCACCAGAATGGTACGGCGGCTGTTCAGCTTCACGGCGATTCTCCTAACTTTGGGGCGCAGTTGGCTCCTGTAATTGATTCTATTGTAGCATTGATTGTGCGAAATGTCTACAATTTTAACATCACAGAAGAGAACTTTACTTGAAATTGACGAACAAAAGTGCATGCCCACCCGGATTATGAACATTTTCCAAACAATTCTGCAACCCTCTTGCATCCTGATGCAGGAGGGACTATTATTATCACGATGAAATAATTAACACATGATAATAATTAACAGGAGGTGCTTTATGCCAGGTTCAGAGATCCCGGATCTGCAGGGGGTGTTTCGGTTTGTCTCGCGGCTGCACACAATGTCCAAGCGCGGCATGCGCGGCGCGTTGGCAGACTGTCCCAGATGCCACTTCGGCATGCTGGAAAACCTGCACATTCTAATCGAGCAGCGCGGCGTGGAGGGTGCAATTTATGTTTCCGAGGTGGCCCATGCTATGCGGCAGCCTATGCCGGCCGTTTCCCGCGGGCTGCGCATGATGGAACAGGATGGCAGCATCGTGCGGGAAACTGATCCCAACGACCGGCGCAAAACTTTCGTGCGCATCACCCCGCAGGGCGAGCAGGCGCGCCTGCAAAGCGAGGCGGCACTGAACGCCTACTTTGGCCGCATCATGGCACGGATGACACCGGAACAGATCGACCAGATGTACGCCCTGCGCGGCGTGCTGTTGGATGCAATTGAAGCAGAAAACGACGCCATGCAGAAAAAAATCAGCACACAAAAACAGGGAGGACCCGTCGATGACGAAAATATTTAAACAGCTGGCACGCCATTGGGCGGCATGCCTGGCCGTGACGGCCCTGCTGATCGTGCAGGCCTACTGCGACCTGTCCCTGCCGGACTACACAAGCAAGATCGTGGATGTTGGCATCCAGCAGGGCGGTATCGAAAGCCCGGTACCGTATACCGTCCGCGATACTACCCTGCAGGTATTGGAACTGCTGATGACCGAGGACGAGGCCGCCCTGGCCGCCCAGTGGTACAGCGAGCCTGACGCCGACGGTCTGCGTTATCTTTCTAAGGATGCCGACACTGCTGCGGCGGAGTTGGAATCCGCTTTCACCACACCCGATGTGGTGTTGTACATGGCTGCGGCCCAAAATGCTGCCCGGGTCGCCGGCAGTACCGAGACGGTGACCCCCACCACCTACGACCTGGATGCCGTCAGCCAGCAGTTTGCGGCGATGGCTCAGGCACCCGGCGCACGGGAGATGCTGCAAAACCAGCTTGCCGGGGCCCTCTCCCAGCTGGATGGGACCGTGGCCGACAACCTTGCCAGTCAGGCCGTGCTGCTGGTTTCCCTCGAATACGAAGCCCAGGGCATCGCTCACGACGTGCAGATAGCGTATCTGCTGCGCATTGGCGGGCAGATGCTGGGCCTGACCCTGCTGATGGTTGCCGCCGCGGTGGCGGTAGGCTTCATCGCATCCCGCGTGTCGGCTGCTATTGGCCGCGACCTGCGCCGCGAGGTGTTCTCCACCGTCGTGGGCTACTCCAACGCGGAGATCGAAAAGTTTTCCACAGCGTCGTTGATAACCCGCACCACCAACGACATCCAGCAGGTGCAGTTCGTCTGTGTGATCCTGCTGCGCATGGTGGCCTATGCGCCTATTTTGGGCGTTGGCGGCATTTTGCACGTGGCAGCGGGCAATACCGGTCTTTCCTGGATCATCTTTGTGGCGGTGGCTGCGCTGCTGGTGCTTATCACCATCCTGATGAACGTGGCTATGCCGAAATTCAAGCAGATGCAGACGCTGGTCGACCGGCTGAACCTTGTCAGCCGCGAGATCCTGACCGGCATCATGCCCATCCGCGCCTTCAGCCGCGAAAAGTTTGAGGAAGCCCGTTTTGATAAAGCCAACCGCGATCTGATGGGCACCCAGCTGTTTACCAACCGCACCATGGCTGCCATGATGCCTTTTATGACTCTCATCATGAACGGCACCAGCCTGCTCATCGTCTGGTTCGGCGGTAAGGCCATGGACCTGGGCAACATGCAGGTGGGCGAGATGATCGCTTTCATCACCTACACAATGCAGATCGTCATGTCCTTCCTGATGCTGGCGATGGTAGCCGTCATGTTGCCCCGTGCCGGTGTGGCAGCCGACCGTATCGACGAGGTCATCAAGACGTCGGCCACCATCCACGACCCCGATGCCGCCACCGCCAAACCGGCGCTGGAACGCAAAAACTGGAATGGCGAAGTGGAGTTCAAGGATGTCAGCTTCCGCTATCCCGGTGCCGACAGCGACGCACTGGAGCACATTACCTTTACCGCCAGGCCCGGCGAGACCACGGCCATCATCGGCTCCACCGGCTGCGGCAAATCGACGCTTCTCAACCTGATCCCGCGCTTTTATGATGCCACCGGCGGTGCGGTCTGCATCGACGGCGTGGACGTGCGCGATATGCCCCAGGCCACGCTGCACGACCTGATGGGCTATGTGCCGCAAAAGGGCGTGCTGTTCAGCGGCACCATCGACAGCAACCTGAAATTTGCCGGCGAGCATATCACCGATGAGGACGTGCGTACCGCCGCCGGCATTGCCCAGGCCACCGAGTTTATCGATGCCAAGCCCGAGGGTTATGCAAGCCCCATTGCCCAGGGCGGCAGCAATGTCTCCGGCGGGCAGAAGCAGCGTCTTTCCATTGCGCGTGCCATCGCCAAAAAGCCGCGCATCTACCTGTTTGATGACAGTTTCTCGGCGCTGGATTACAAGACCGACGTGGCCCTGCGCCGTGCCCTGAAAGCCCAGACAGACAACGCCACCGTCATCATTGTGGCCCAGCGTATCTCCACAGTGCTGCATGCCAACCGAATCCTTGTATTGGACGATGGCTGCATCGTGGGCGACGGTACCCACGCCCAGCTGATGGAAAGCTGCCCCGAGTATCAGGAAATCGCCCGCAGTCAGCTGAGCCAGAAAGAATTGAACCTGTCGAAGGAGGGTGAGTGATATGCCAAGACCCGGACGCATGACCACCGAGCGCGCCAAAGACTTTAAGGGCAGCCTGCTGCAGCTGCTACGGACGATGGGCAAGTATAAGCTTTCGCTCATCGTGGTCGTTGTTTTTGCCATTTTGTCTACCATATTTAATATAGCAGGTCCCAAAATTCTCGCCAAGGCCACCACGGCCCTGGCCACAGGCTGGATCGCCAAGCTGCGGGGCACCGGCGCCATCGACTTTGGCTACATCGGTAAAATTTTGCTGATCCTGTTGGGCATGTACCTGCTGTCCTCGGCGTTCAGCTTTATCCAGAGCTGGCTGATGAGCGGTCTGTCCCAGAAAGTCTGCTATGATTTCCGCCGTCAGATCAGTGAAAAGATCGACCGCCTGCCTCTGGCCTATTTTGAAAAGCGCACCGTGGGCGAAGTGCTCTCCCGCATCACCAACGATGTGGACACCCTGGGCCAAAGCCTGAACCAGTCGGTCACACAGCTGATCACCAGCGTGACCACCATGATCGGCGTACTCATCATGATGCTGTCCATCAGTCCCAAAATGACGCTGATCGCACTGCTGATCCTGCCGGTCTCGTTGGCGCTGGTGCTGCTGGTGGTCAAATTCAGCCAGAAATATTTTAAGGCGCAGCAGGCAACGCTGGGCGTTGTCAATGGCCAGGTCGAGGAGATCTACTCCGGCCACAATGTCATCAAGGCTTTCAATCGTGAGAACGCCGTGCTGGCAGATTTCAATGCTGCCAACGATAAATTGTACGAATCCGCGTGGAAAAGCCAGTTCCTCTCCGGCCTGATGCAGCCCATTATGAACTTTGTGGGCAACCTGGGGTACGTGGCCGTAGCTGTGGCGGGCAGTATTTTTGCTGCCGCCGGTGCTATCACCATCGGTGACATCCAGGCGTTCATCCAGTACGTCAAAAACTTCACCCAGCCCATCCAGCAGTTGGCGCAGGTATCCAACATGCTGCAAAGCATGGCCGCCGCGTCGGAACGTGTGTTTGAATTTTTGGGCGAGGAAGAGGAGGACCAGCTGGCTGATCCGGCCTGCCGTGCCGACCCGGCCACCATCGACGGCCAGGTCACCTTCGACCACGTCCGCTTTGGCTACACGCCGGAAAAGACCGTCATCCACGATTTCAGCTGCAAGGTCCGGCCCGGCCAGAAGGTGGCCATCGTCGGTCCCACCGGCGCAGGCAAGACCACCATGGTCAAGCTGCTGATGCGTTTTTACGATGTGGACGCCGGTGCTATCACCTTAAACGGCCGCAATGTGCGGGACTTTGACCGCAGCGCCCTGCGGGAAGGCTTCGGCATGGTATTGCAGGATACCTGGCTGTTCAAGGGCACTATTATGGAGAACATCCGCTACGGCCGCTTGGATGCCACCGATGAGGAAGTCATCGCTGCCGCCAAGGCTGCCAATGCCGACCACTTCATCCGCACGCTGCCCGGCGGTTACCAGATGGAGCTGAACGAGGACGCCTCCAACGTCAGCCAGGGCCAGAAACAGCTGTTGACCATCGCCCGCGCCATCCTGGCGGATAACCGCATCCTGATTCTGGATGAAGCAACGTCCAGTGTGGATACCCGCACCGAGCAGCGCATCCAGTCCGCCATGGACCGCCTGATGAAGGGCCGCACCAGCTTCGTCATTGCCCACCGCCTGTCCACCATCCGTGATGCCGACAAGATTTTGGTCATGCGGGATGGCGACATTGTGGAGCAGGGCACCCACGATGAGCTGATCGACCAGGGCGGCTTCTACGCTGATCTGTATAATTCCCAGTTCGAGGATGTGACGGCGTAAGATTTTAAAGGCCCCTCTGGGAGAGGGCTCCGGCTCCCTCCCAGGGGGGCCTTTTTATGCCCTCTTATTTCGATGCAATACTTCTTGACAATTGCCTTAAATAACGATAAAATTGTAAACAGGAATAAAAGGAAAAGCGCCGCACCTTAACCACTGCCTGTGCGGCTGCGTCCATAGGGTGTCGCCCACCGGGAACACCGCTTTTTTACGATACAGTATCCGCCTGTTTTTGGCTTAGTTACGTTTTATATTGCCGCCTTGTGGCATAAGTGTGCGCTTTTTTGCCCGCATTTGCCGCGCTGTGTTGCTTTTGCCATAAAAAACAAACAAACCGTATATTGAAAAAGCGTCCCGCTGTGCTGCGCCCTCCTGAATTTGCAATTTTCCAAAATTAAGGAGTGAACTGACCATGAGCCCAATTATCACTGTGCTGCTGGTCCTTGTTGCTGCTGCTGTTTGCGGGGCGCTCGGTTTTTACCTGGGCGGCGAAAACCGCAAGCGCACGGCCGAAGCCAAGATCGGCTCGGCGGAAGACGAAGCCAAGCGCATCGTAAACGATGCCATCAAGACGGCTGAAGCCAAGCGCAAGGAAACCATCGTAGAAGCCAAAGACGAAGCCTTCAAACTCAAGAGCGAAGCTGACAAGGAGATCAAGGACCGCCGCGCCGAGATCACCCGCCAGGAGCGCCGCATGGACCAGAAGGAGGAGGCGCTGGACAAGCGCTCCGCCGCCATGGAGCGCAAAGAGGAAGACCTCAAGCGCCGCACCGAGACCGTGGAAGCCCGCCTGGACGAGCTGGAACAGCTGAAAATGCGTCAGACCGAAAAGCTGGAGACCATCGCCGCCATGAGCCAGGAGGATGCCCGCGCTGTGCTGCTGAAGCAGGTGGACGACGAGCTGACCCACGAAAAGGCCATGAAGATCAGCGCCTACCAGGCCAACATGAAGGACGAGTGCGACAACATCGCCCGTGAGCTGGTCGGCCAGGCCATCGCCCGCTGCGCCGCCGATGCCACCAGCGAAGCCACCGTCAGTGTGGTGCCGCTGCCCAGCGACGAGATGAAGGGCCGCATCATCGGCCGTGAGGGCCG
>ERZ841120.1188-NODE-1188-length-11884-cov-3.235607_pt1 | contig 11884 bp, 11 predicted proteins | sample MGYA00519572_ERZ841120 | MGnify/ENA primary metagenome ERZ841120 (study PRJEB31850, sample SAMEA3708890) | human gut metagenome | biome: human gut; feature: human-associated habitat; material: faeces | place: China | collected 2014 ... | reverse complement strand
TATTACGGGGGAGGTGGATGTGGGCATTATTCATCCTCCTATCGGAGTTGAGGGATTGTTGTCTTTTGAACTGAGTCATGATGAACTGGTCGTTATTCCCAGACGGAACAGTCAGTATCAAAAGTATATCTACTACCAGGATGGGGATGATAAACCCTATATCCATTTGGCCTTTTTAAAGAATGAACCGATTGCGTTGTCTTCTGTTGGACAGCGAAGCCGTGCGATTTGTGACCAGGTCTTTTTGCAGGCAGGGATTACGCCTCAGATTAGACAAATTTCGCACAGCCTATTGGCCTTGGATGCCATGGCACAAGTTGATTATGCGACTGTTATACTGCCACAAAAACAATTATCGAGTCAATTGTTGAGGAAGCCATATTTCTATATGAATGCAAAATATGCGGGAGAATATCCATTTTTGGTTGCTGTACGCCAAAATGCGTATCTGTCCTTTGCTGCAAAAAAATTGGTGAAATTGCTGAGAAGTTTGTGTGGATCCTTTTAGATGAATTGAAATAGACAGATTGACTGAAAGTGTTGTGAACTTTGGAGATTTTCCATAGTTCATAACACTTTTTTGTATTGAATTTTCTTATAACCCATACATGAAACAGATATTTAACAAGATTCAAGAGAGTTGGTAGGATGAAATTGCAGATTGATAAAGATAAAAGATGGAGGTGCGTTTTCTATGGAATTGAAAAAATCTTCGATGGCAGGAACCTTGGAATCTAGTGATATTCAAATTTATCTGCATCCAAATGCAGGCAAGGGAGTTCAGATTTTTCTGGACAGTGATGTAAAGGAAATATTCGGAACAGCCATTGAAAATACAATCAGAGAAGTTTTGCATAAATTTTCCATCCAGAACGTTACGGTGGAAGCTCATGACAAAGGTGCCCTTGATGTTGTTATACGGTCAAGAATGGAATGTGCAGTTACCCGCGCTTTGGAAATGAAATATGACTGGAGTCAGGAGGATTAAAAATGGACAATGTTCGGTTAATGAGGACTTCTCTTTATGCAGGGGGTACCAGTCCGGTAAAAATGATCCAGGCAGGATTCTATAATGAGGATTGTATTGTTTACGATTTAGAGGATTCTGTTTCCTTAGGGGAAAAGGATGCTGCCCGTTTTTTAGTTTATAATCTGGTGAAATACCAACGCCCAAAGGATAAATATGTAATTATCCGTGTCAACGGATTATATTCTGAATTTTTAAACGAAGACTTGGAAGCATCAGTGCGGGCTCAGCCGGATGCGATTCGGTTGCCTAAAGTAGAGTATCCTGAAGAAGTTAAAAAAATAGACAGTCAGATTAGTGAAATTGAAAGGAAAGCTGGAATTCCTGAAGGCAAAGTGCAGCTGTGGTGCAACATAGAATCTTATTTAGGAGTTATGAATGCCGAAAAGATTGCCAAAGCAAGCCCAAGAGTTGTTGCCCTGGCTTTGGGAGCTGAAGATTTTACAGCAAGTATGTCTGCCGAACGGACGAAAAAAGGATGGGAAATCTTTTATGCGAGAAATGTTGTTTTGATGGCCTGCCGGGCTGCAGGAATTTCGGCACAGGATGCTGTGTTTTCTGATTTGAATGATACAGAAGGATTGGAAGAAGACTTGAAGATGACAAGAAGCCTCGGATTCGATGGAAAAACTTGTGTGCATCCCCGGCAAATAGATGCGGTGAACCGTTGTTTTACTCCGACTGCCAAACAAATCCATCAGGCGCAGCGAGTGCTCTTTGCTTTAAAAGAAGCTGCTGAAAAACATACAGGGGTATGTGTCCTTGATGGAGCAATGGTTGATCTTCCTATGGAAAAACGAGCAAGAACTGTATTGGCGAAAGCCAAAGCGGCGGGAATTCCTGTAGAAATGGAGGAAGTCAAATGATTAAGAATGTTTTAGGACGAGAATTGCCAGAGAAAATTGGAGAATATAATGTTAAACCTTTTCAAGGAGCTTATAAAACCCCGGCTACACATAAAACAATTGTGACCAAACGGACAGATGGTCATCTTTTGGCCGGGGAAAAGAAACTTCTGCCCAATCTGGAGTCCGCTATTCGTGCTTCGGGACTGCGTGACGGGATGACCATCTCTTTCCATCACAGCTTTCGGGAAGGGGACCACATTATCGGACAGGTCCTGACGGCCATCAGGAAGCTTGGTATCAAGCATTTGAGATTTGCTCCGAGTGCAGTAGTCAATATAAAAAATCCTTCTATCGTGGAATTCGTCCAGGATGGAACCATTGACCGGATAGAAGCCAGTGGTGTAAGAGGTGAATTGGGAGATGCTGTCCTGCATGGAATGATGGATCATCCTGTAATTTTACGTCCTCATGGAGCACGTCCCCGGGCAATCGAGGCAGGTGAACTGCAGATAGATGTTGCCTTTATTGGGGCCTCGGCTTCTGATGATTATGGGAACTGTACTGGGCAGATTGGCCCCAATGCCTGTGGCAGTTTGGGATATTCCTTTGTAGATGCTCATAATGCAGGCCGTGTCATAGTAGTAACGGATCATCTGGTAGAATATCCCTGTGTGCCGGCAAGTATCAGTCAGCAATATGTGGATTTTGTAGTAAAAGTGGAATCTATTGGAGATACTGCCAAGATTGGAGCCGGCGCGGCCAGACTGACAAAGAACCCACGGGATCTGTTGATTGCTGATCGAACAGCCGCACTTATTGGAGCCTCTCAGTTGTTTCAAAATGGCTTTTCATTCCAGACCGGTGCAGGTGCCATTAGTATTGCTGTCACGAAATTCCTGGCAGACCAGATGAGAGAAAAAAAGGTGCAGGCAAGCTTTGCGTTAGGTGGTATAACTTCAGCTATCATCGATATGTATGATGAAGGCTTGGTACGGGCTGTTGAATGCAGTCAATCTTTTGACGCAGTGGCAGCAGCAGCCATAGCCTCTCGGCCTGGAGTGGTAGAAATTGATAATGCAGACTACTCGAATGCTTACAGCAAAGGCGGGTTCCTCAATAAGGAAACTTTTGGCGTTTTGGGGGCTCTGGAAGTCGATACAGATTTTAATGTCAATATTTTAACAGGGTCTTCTGGAAAAATGATGGGCGGATTGGGCGGAGGCCCGGATGTGGCTGCCGGTGCGGCTGTTTCTTTGGTTACGATTCCCATTATCCGGGGACGGACGCCTTCTATTGTAAAGCGGGTTTCCACGGCATGTACTCCGGGCGAAACGGTTGCAGGAGTTGTTACCGAAGCGGGAATCGCATTGAATCCTAAGCATAGAAACTACGATTTGCTGAAGGAAGATGCCCGAAAGTCCGGAATGAAAATTGTCAGCATTGAAGAACTTCAGAAATTGGCGGAATCAATGACTGGAATTCCTGCCCCCATTGAAATGACAGATAAGGTAACCTGCATTGTGGAGTATCGTGACGGAACCGTATTGGATGTAATTCATGAGGTGAAACATTATGATTAATGTATACATTGTCATTGCCATCGCAGTCTCCATTGCCGTTGGATTCAAGACAAAATACAATATTGGTTTGTTTGCCATGACATTCGCTTATTTGATCGGATGTTTTGGATTGGGACTAAAACCGTCTGCTGTAATTGCCTTATGGCCTATTGGAACATTTTTTGTTATTTTTTCTGTAGGACTTTTCTACAACTTTGCCACAGTAAACGGTACGATGGATAAAATTGCCAGTCACATGCTGTATACGACGAGGAATTTTCCGGATTTTCTTCCGTTGGTTATCTATCTGGCATCTGTTATCGTTGCTGCCATGGGAGCCGGCTTCTTTGCAGTAATGGCTGTATTTGTGCCAATGACCATGATTTTATGCAGACGGGCCCATCAAAATAGGCTGGTTGGAGCTATGGCGGTCAACTGGGGCGCTCTTTCTGGAGCCAACCTTATGACAAGTGGATCCGGGGTTATTTTTCAGGGACTGCTTGTGGAAAACGGGTATAGTGATGTTGCTTTCGTCTACGGAATTCCCATTTTTTTGGTAACGGTTATTTATCCTATCGTAATGCTGTTGGGGTATATTTTGATCAGGAGAATTACCAGCAGCGGGAAATCAGAAAAGTTGATTGTTGAAAAACCACAGCCCTTTGATGCAAAACAGAAACAGACTCTTTTTCTGATCCTTCTTACCATTGTAATTGTTTTGTTGTTTCCGATTCTTCATTTGCTGTTTCCAGCGAACAGCTTTATCACCATGATTAATGCCCATGTGGACATTGGATTAATTTGTATTATCATGTCAGTGATTTCGCTGTTCCTCCATTTGGGAAATCAGAAAGAAGTGGTTGAGAAAGTGCCCTGGAATACGATTATTATGATTTGCGGAATGGGAATGCTGATAAAAGTAGCTATTAAAGCAGGTCTGATTCGTATCATTGGTCAGTGGATCGGTACAAATATTCCAGTTTTCTGGCTTCCTATGGGGATTGCATTGATTGCCGGCGTTATGAGTTTCTTCAGTTCTACTCTTAGCGTAGTAGCCCCTTCTCTGTTCCCGGTAGTTGCGGCTATGTGTGCAGCAAATCCCGCTTTGAATCCTGCGATTTTGTTTGCATCCGTCGTCTGTGGGGCACAGTCTTCCAATATGTCTCCTTTTTCCAGTGGTGGATCCATGATTCAAGGTTATTGTGAAAATGATGATGAAAGAAACTGGCTTTTTCCAAGACAGATTTTTATTGGAGTTCCGGTTTGCATGATTTCAGCTTCTGTTTCCTGTTTGATTATGAGCATATTGGCGCGATAAAAATGGAAATTTGGCAGGAAATCTGATATGAAAATTTTATAATCCATAAAAGAAGGATGGAGTTCCCAAATGAGAACTCCGTCCTTCTTTTTCAATAGTTATGGATGCCATCCAGACACATGGCAAAAAAGTCTTTGATGGATTGATCAAAAGCAAAGGAATTGCACAGAATATAGAACTTACGGGGAGTGTAGCTTGGGTTGATCTTCTTCACCCGGACATTTTTGTAAGAATCTGTTTTTACAAAGGAGGGAACAAAACCAATCCCCATATTGGCATCCACCAGGGCAATCTTGGCAGCGAAGGAATTGACCTGGATAACAGAACGGAAAGGTTCGGGGAATTCCTGGTTCCGATAGATGTTCCGGATCATTTTGCTGCTGCCGTTGTACATGGTGACGATTGTCTGGTTCCGCAGCTGTTTCCGGTCGAGAAAAGGATATTCTGACAGGGGATTGTCTTTGGATAAAATGAGACTCCAGCTGTCCTGCCAGAGCAGCTGCTTTTTGTAAGTGTTTCCTGAGATGGAGGAAAGGAATTGGTCGCTGGTAAGGATAATGTCCAGATTGCCCCGGACAAAGTGTTCCAGAAGCGTTTCATAGACAAACTGATACAGGCTGATTTTGATGTTGGGATGTCTGGCGGCAAACTGGCCGATAAATGGCATAAGGAAAAAATGCTCATAATACCCGATGCCAATCCGCAGCTGACGGGAGTAACCGCCTACCGCTTTCTTTGTCAGGCTGATGGCTAGGTGGTATTGTTCCAGCAGTTTGTTGGCCTGGAAGTAAAATTCTTTTCCGGCTTCTGTCAGTTTCATGTTCCGGGTATCCCGCTGGAATAACTGGACATTCAGTTCTTTTTCCAGAGACTGGATCCGGCGGCTGAGGGTGGATTGAGAAATGTGCTCTTTTTCTGCCGTTTTGGCGAAACTGAGAAGTTCAGCCAGGATAACAAAACTGTGGATATTGGACAGATCCATAACCTTACCCTCTTTTCTGCAGTTTTATTGCAATAAATGCATGAATACATGCATTAAACAGAACTTGGTTGTTTTGAAAAAGACAATATGATAAATAATTATACAAAAGAAAAGATAAAAACAAGAAAATCAAAAGAAAAATGAAACAAAAGTAAAAAGGAGTTGGTGGATTATGCAGAATTATATCAGAAAAATGCCGGGTAAACAATATTTGGAAAGAATGGAAAAGAATCCACTGGTAATCATTCCTACCGGTGCCTGTGAAGTGTATGGACCTCATCTTCCTATGGGGACGGACCTGCTGGTGGCCAAACGGATGGCAGAGCTGGTGGCTGAACAGACGGATGCCCTGATTGCTCCCACCATTGAAGCGGGAGAATCCTCCGCATTGGCTTCTTTTCCCTGCACCTTCGCCATGCCACGGAAAATCCTGGAAGATTATCTGGACTATATCCTGGGCAAAGTCCTGAAAGACGGTGCCAGAAAAATCCTGTTTATTACCGGTCATGCCGGCAATGTGGATACGGTAAATTATCTGTCCAAAAAATATATGGAACAGTATGATTTTAAAATGGCCCAGGTGGACTGGTGGCGTTTTGCAACTGTCCACAACAAGGGAATCTGCCAGTATGAAGGGTATATGTGCAATGGCCATGCCAGTGAGTGCGGCACGTCCGTTATGCTCTATCTGTTCCCTGAACTGGTGGACGAAGCAGGAGAAACCTGCGTGGATCCTCATACCAGTTCTGAATTCAGCGATTTTATCACCCTGGGAAAATTTACGGAGAAAACCCACAACGGAACGGTGGGAGACGCAACGGTTGCTACCCGGGAAAAAGGGGAGAAAATCGTTGAAACCTGTCTGGCCAGGATCCTAACGTTCATCAAGGCCTATTACAAATAATTTCAGACTTCCAGTTCGGTGGGAGGGGGGAGTGAAACATGACGTTGACGGAAGTTGCCATCGATATAGCAACCGTTAGCTTTTTGCTGTGCCTGGGCTTTGCCCTTCGGGTCAAAATCGCTTTTTTTCGGAGGTACTTTATCCCGGCTTCTCTGATTGCGGGAATCCTGGGGTTGCTGCTGGGACCCCAGGTCCTGGGGGAAGTCTCTCCTGTGTGTCTGCATTACAGCAAGGGAATCGGCCAATGGATCAATTTTGCCTTCTGTTTTATCTTTTCTACCTCATTCTTGGGGAATTCAGTAGGCAAGCTGGGAAGAGATATTTTATCCACTACCGTGATTGCCGGGACTATGCACATGATGCAGATCCTGGTTGGGCTGGCCATTATTGCGGCGCTCCTTCCTTTTATGCAGGACCTGCCCATGTGGCTGGGGCTTCTGCCTGTCAGCGGGTTTTACGGAGGACATGGTTCCGCCGGCATCATAGGAGCGTCTTTTGGCTCTGAAGGGATCACCGATGCCATGGGGATTGCCATGACTTATGCAACCATTGGTATGTTCGCCGCGGTTATCGGCGGGATGTTCCTGATCAACTATGGGGCGTCCAAAGGATGGACCAGTCATAAAGTGGATCAGGCAGAAATCAATAAACTGACCCATTCTTCCGGTTTGATCGAAAAGGGAAACCGGCCCTCCATGGCCTCTGCGGTATGCAGTCCTTCTGCTTTGGATCCCTTTGCTTTCCAGTTTATGATTGTGGGGGTCATCATTGCCATTTCTTATATTACAAGGATTGGGCTGATTGCCATCATCCCTTTCTGGAAAAGGATTCCTCTGTATACCATGTGCCTGTTGATGGGCGCCATTATAGGTCCTTTGTTGGGGAAAACCAAATGGGGACAGTATATTGACCGGCCTTCCATGAAACGAATCTCCGGCCTGGCTCTGGAGTACATGATTGTTGTGGCAGTGGCAACCATCCGGATCAGCGTCCTGAAAGCCTATTTTATTCCCATTGTTGTATCGACGGTGATCCTGTGTGGGCTGACAGCGTTCTTTTCCGTATATCTTTCGAAAAAGTGGTATGGAGAGCACTGGTTCGAAGTGGCCATGGGTATCTATGGACAGTGTACAGGCACGTTGGCTACCGGGTTGCTGTTGATTAAAGTTCTGGACCCTGACGGGGATACCATGACCAGTGAAAGTATTTCCGGATCCAGTACATTGGGGTCCTTTTATCAGCTGCCCAATACTACCATGGGGCCCATGCTGTTTTTGAGCAGTCCGCTGCTGTATGTGGGTGGTGTTTCGGCAGCCCTGGTGGCATTTGCTCTTGCAGGGATACTCTTTTTCAGAGTGAAAGGAAAGGCTGAACCGGCATGAAAAAATTCATTTTGTCTGATACGGAAATAAAAGAAGCCATTGGGTTCCGGCGGGATCTGCACCAGCACCCGGAGCTGGGCTATGAAGAAGTGGAAACAACAGAGAAAATCCGCCGAAAACTGCAGGAGTGGGGTGTGGAAATCCTGGATACTGGCTTGAAAACAGGACTGGTGGCTTCCATTGGTCTGGGGGAAGATCCACGATGCATTGCGCTGCGGGCGGATATTGACGCTCTGCCCATCCAGGAGGCGTCAGGGCTTCCCTTTGCTTCGGAAAAAGACGGCATAGCCCACTGCTGCGGCCATGACCTCCATACAACGGCACTCCTTTATGCTGCTAAACTGCTGAAAGAATCCGAGAAGGACATTCCCGGCAGGGTCCTGTTGATTTTTCAGCCAGCCGAAGAAAAACTCAACGGATCACACTCGGTTATCGCTACAGGGATTTTTGAAACATATCATCCCCAATACATCATCGGACTGCATACCTGGCCGGAAATTCCCGGAGGCACCATCGGCGTGCGGAAAGGACCGTCCATGGCTGCCAGTGATTCCCTGAAAATAACGGTCCACGGGAAAGGGGGCCATGGGGCCCATCCCCACAAGTCCGTCGATCCGATCTGCATGACGGGTTACCTTCTGACGGCACTCCAGACCATTGTATCCAGAAACATTGCCCCCTTGGATTCCGGCGTCATTACTATCGGGAAAATCACCGGGGGGACCGCTCCCAATGTAATCCCCGACAAGGTTGTCATGGAGGGGACCGTGCGTTCCTTGGATCCGTCCGTGCGTCAGCTGATCCAGGAACGATTGGAGACGCTGCTTCCATCCATAGCCCAGGGATTTGGCGGAAGCTGCGAAGTGGAATACCAGAAGGGGAATCCTCCTGTCATCAACGATGCTCATGTGGTTGACTGCATTGCCAAAGCAGGAAAAGAGGTACTGGGAGAAGATAAAGTCATCGAACTGGAAAAAGCTTCCATGGGATCAGAAGACTTTGCCGATTACCTGGAAATCCTGCCGGGAGCCCTGTTCCGGATCGGAACCTGCAACAAAGAAGAAAAAAGCCATCGGCCCCTGCACAACAGTGGAATTGTTTTCGACGAGAAGGGGATCGTGGCGGGAGCTCAGGTACTGGCACAGACAGCCTGGGATGGGTTCCAGGAATCTGCAGAAGAACAATAGGGCTTTTCCAAAAATATAAAGGGCCTGTCTTGATGGACCGGTCCTTTATAAGTCTATACTCCTGCAAGCAGTGGATAATCCTTTTATATAGCCACCCATATTGAATGCCATCAGTTTCGTTTATGCTCGCTTCTTGGGCTATGAAAAGAATTAATAACAGGTCCAAAGAAGTGGAATCCAATTGACAGAACAAAATATTCATAATACACTGACAATATATATCTTCGAAAGGATGTGAAGTGGATGTTCAAGAAGTTTGGTCGGATTGCGGCGGTCACAGCATTGTCTTTGGGAATGGCACTGGGCCTGGGATACAGGGCGGAGGCCATGGTGGGCGGCAAACCCGTCATCGGGATTTCCTGGGAAAGTACGGATCAGGAAAGCGACTATGCTCCCATCAAGAAAATCATTGAAATGGCCGGAGGGATTCCGGTGGAATTGGGGCAGATTAAAAGCACGGATGTTCAGTATGATAAAAACGGTGCGGTGGACAAGACCTGTCTGGAACCGTCGGGAATGCTGAAACAGAAATATGCGGACAAAATCAAAGACCAGAACTTCGGGAACACCAATATTGCCACCGTGATGCAGGGCATCGACGGGGTATTTGGAACAGGGGGAGAGGACATCAGCCCTTCTCTTTACAAACATCCGGAAAAGGAAAAGAACCATGGGGAAGAAATCAATGCCAGCCGGGATATTTCGGATTATACCCTGCAGGCCTATTGCCTGAAAAACAATATCCCCACTTTGAATGTATGCCGCAGTGAACAAATGATGGGCATTGTGTCCGGGGTCAAGTTCATGCAGGACATTCCGGATTACTATAAAGCCCACAAGAAATCTTATGATGATCTTCATCGGATGCCTCCAGGAACCCCCAATCGGGATTATACCCGGCACGATGTACGGATCCTTCCCGTCCAGTCCCATCTCCGGGCCATTGTAGGGAAAGATGAACTGAAAAACATCTCCTCCTGGCATCATCAGAACATTGAAAGTCTGGCTGGAACGGCGCTGATCCAGACTGCTGAAACTACGGACAATGGGATTTCCCTGATTGAAGGAATCGAGTACCCCTCCAACACCTTCAGTGTGGGACTTCAGTTCCATCCGGAAAATGATCTGACGGAAGTGCTGATCAACAAGAAGGACAAGGAAAAGTTCTGCGATACGGAAATCTGCATGGGGTTCTTTAAAGCCTTGGTGAAGGCTTCCACGAAGTAAAAAATAGAGCAACAACGCCCGGTATGCCTGTTTGGCAGACCGGGCGTTGTTGCTTTGCTGGCAGTAAACTCTGCTGGACACCATCTGCCGGGGGCAGATACTTCTGAACTTGTAAAACCCGCAGGCCCGCCCGTCCCGGCCGCCCAGGGGGCATATATTCAAAAAGGAGCTGTTGTGAGCTGCCCCCCAATTGTTAGACCAAAAATCTAACAATTGGGGGGCAGTTTTTTATGGCAAAACACAGTTATGAATTTAAGAAAAAAATAGTACTGGAATATTTGAACAGTGACGAAGGGTGTATTTCTATTTCACGTAAATATGGGATGACAAGCAGTAGCCAGCTGCTAAAGTGGGTTGCTGCTTACAAGGCATTTGGTGATAATGGACTGAAGAGATCCCGCTCTCAAAAAATATACTCTTTCAAAGAAAAACTTTCTGTGGTGGAGTCTTACTTAACAAATGAAATCTCATATCAGGAACTGGCAATTCAAGTAGGAATCAATAATCCATCCATGATTGCCAGATGGGTCAACGAATTCAAGATTGCGGGGCCGGAAGCGTTACGGTCACATAAAAAAGGCAGGAAGAGAACTTTGAAAAAATCTAAAACAAAAAAAACAGATCCCCAGGTTCAGCAGCCGATGGTCGACATCAGTGTGGAACATGTCCAGGAGTTAGAGGATGAAAATCTTAAACTCCGTATAGAGAATGCTTTTTTAAAAGAACTGAGGAGACTGCGTTTAGAGGACGAAGCAAAAATGAGAGAGTTGCGAAAATCATCTCCAGTCTCCGAAGATCATTCAAATTGAAAGACTTTCTTTCCTATACTCAAATGCCTAAAGCGACCTATATGTACTGGCAGAAACGGTTTGACCGCGTGAATCCAGACCAGGAAGTAGAGGACAAAATACAGGAAATCCGCAGCCAGCATAAAGATTATGGCTATCGGCGCATGACCGGTGACTGGGCTGGAAAAGTCCTGTTCAATACAGGCTTCCTTTGCAGGCAGCATAAAAAAGTAACGAGACAGTAAAAACCATCTCGTTACTAAGGTCTAACTTTTTGGGGTCACATCAGGGGACTGGCTGCTTTCACCGTTTTTTTTTTGCACGATTTGTCAGGATTTTTGCCTGTGACAGTAATTTCGGAAAATTCTTCCATGGTATACTGGACCTGCTGTGGAATCGGAATTTGGCAGGGAGGAGGAATTGCCATGAGTTCACTGGAAGAAATGCTGCAGGGATATGAAATCCCGGAGGTGGTGAAAATCCGGACCCTCTTTGACCGGACACGGTTGGAAAATCCGGAGGAAACTCTGTTGGCACGGCTGCGGGCCAAAAATCTGCCAGTTCTCCCGGGACAGCGGATTGCCATCACAGGGGGAAGCCGGGGAATTGCGGATTATGTGCCTTTGATGCGGGCGGCCGTCCGGTATCTGAAGGAAATGGGT
>ERZ841120.1184-NODE-1184-length-11940-cov-2.833235_pt1 | contig 11940 bp, 9 predicted proteins | sample MGYA00519572_ERZ841120 | MGnify/ENA primary metagenome ERZ841120 (study PRJEB31850, sample SAMEA3708890) | human gut metagenome | biome: human gut; feature: human-associated habitat; material: faeces | place: China | collected 2014 ... | reverse complement strand
CAGCAGTTCCACCGGCAGGATGGGCATGGGGGGAATGGCCAGCACCGTCTCCACCCCGAAAACCCAGTGGACCAGCACGGTGGTGGTCATGCAGGCCATCAGCGTCGGTGCCATGACAATGGCGGACAGGTTCTTGTGGATGGCTTCCATGGTGAACATGACCCCGGCCATGGGGGCGTTGAAGGCGGCGGCCAGGCCCGCTCCGGCTCCGCTGCTGATGAGAGCCCGTTTTTCCAGGTTGGTGTTGTTCAGGGCATTGCCGATGCCCTGGCCGGTCATGGCCCCGATCTGCACCGAAGGTCCTTCCCGGCCCATGGACAGCCCGGCCCCGATGCCCAGGGAGGTATCCAGAAGCTTCACCAGGATCACCCGGGCCCAGTGGGTGCTTTTTTCCAAGCCCAGCACAATGCCCCGGACCTGGGGAATGCCGCTGCCTCCGGCAATGGGCGCCCAGCGCACCAGGGCGGTGATGATCACCGCCGCCAGCAAAAGGCAGGCTACCCAGATCAGGGTATAGGCAGGAGGTACATTCTGGAGGAAAGTGACCATCCTGGCCCGGTTTTTGGCCACAAAGCCCAGGCACAGCCGGAGCACCGTTATGCACAGGCCGGTGGCGATGCCCACCAGGATCCCCTCAAAAGCCAGTTTCAGTTTCAGGTTGGGAATGTGGAGCATACCCTGGAGGGTCTTCTCCTTTTCCTGCCCGTTCATTACAGATCCTTAAAAAGACCGGTAAAGTCCAATGTGGCGAAATAATCCTTTTCCGTTTCCGCCCGGCGCAGCAGTTCCACAGACCCGTCTTCCTTCAGCAGCAGTTCAGCACACCACAGCTTGGCATTGTAGTTGTACCCCATGGCAGAACCGTGGGCCCCGGCATCGTGGATGAAGAGATAATCCCCTTTGTCGATTTTCGGCAGTTTCCGGTCGATGGCGAATTTGTCGTTGTTTTCACACAGGCCCCCGGTAACATCGTAGGTATGGTCGCAGGGTTCATTTTCCTTCCCCAGCACCGTAATGTGATGGTAGGCCCCGTACATGGCCGGACGCATCAGGTTGGCGGCGCAGGCATCCACTCCCACATATTCCTTGTAGATGTGTTTGAAATGGAGGACCTTGGTGACCAGTGCCCCATAAGGCCCGGTGACGAAGCGGCCCATTTCCGTAAACAGGGACACATTCCCCATGCCCGCCGGAGTCAGCACTTCTTCATAGACCTTCCGGACGCCTTCCCCGATGACGGCAATGTCATTGGGGGTCTGTTCCGGCCGGTAAGGGATCCCCACCCCGCCGGACAGGTTGATGAAGTCCACGGCCACACCGGTTTCCTTCTTCATGTCCACCGCCAGCTGGAACAGCTGCCGGGCCAGTTCCGGATAGTATTCATTGGTCACCGTGTTGCTGGCCAGGAAGGCATGGATGCCGAAATGCTTCACCCCCTTGGCCTTCAGGATCTTGAAAGCCTCCCGGAGCTGATCCCGGGTCATGCCGTATTTGGAATCTCCCGGATTGTCCATGATGTCGTTGCCCAGGGCAAAGACACCCCCGGGGTTGAACCGGCAGCAGATGGTTTCAGGAATGGCCGCCACCTGTTCCAGGAAATCGATCATGGTGAAATCATCCAGGTTGATGATGGCTCCCAGTTTGTAGGCTTCCTGCATATCCTTCACAGGGGTATCGTTGGAAGAGAACATGATCTCATGGCCTTTGAACCCGCATACGTCGGACAGCAGCAGTTCCGGATAGGAGGAGCAGTCCGTGCCGCAGCCTTCTTCCTTCATGATTTTCAGGATCCCCGGCAGGGGCGTGGCCTTCACGGCAAAATATTCTCTGAACCCCTTATTCCAGGCAAAGGCCTTGTTGATGCTGCGCACCGTATCCCGGATGCCCTTTTCATCATAGACATAGAACGGTGTCGGATATTTTTCTGCCAGTTTTTCCACCTGTGCTTTGGTGATAAATGGAACTTTTTTCATAATCGGTTTAAACCCCCTCAATTTGGCTGATGTCTCAGCTGAGCATCATACGGTCGTTGTCCAGTGCAGAGCCGGACGCTTTTTCAAACAGGGCCAGCAGATCCGGAATGGTCAGTTTGGCCTTTTCTTCTGCATTTACATCCACCACGATCCGTCCGGCGTTCATCATGATCAACCGGTTGCCGAAGCGCAGTGCATCTCTCATATTATGCGTAATCATGAGAGATGTCAAATGGTCCCGTGCAATGACCTTTTGGGTCATGTTCAGCACCTTTTCTGCTGTTTTGGGATCCAGAGCGGCGGTATGTTCGTCCAAAAGCAGGATCCTGGGCTGGTTCATGGCGGCCATCAAAAGGGTCAGCGCCTGCCGCTGGCCTCCGGACAACAGCCCCACCCGGCTGGTGAGACGGTCTTCCAGGCCCAGGTCCAGTTCCTTCAGCATCTCCCGGAATCTTTCCCTGTCGCTGTCCTTCAGGGCCCAGGAAAGCCCGGGAGTCTTACCCCGGCGGGAAGCAATGGCCAGGTTTTCTTCGATCATCATCCCGGCAGCCGTACCCATCATGGGATCCTGGAACACCCGGCCGATGTACCGGGCCCGTTTGTGTTCCGGCATCTTGCTCACATCCACCCCGTCGATGAGGATCTGTCCTCCATCGATGGGGAATACCCCGGCAATGGAGTTCAAGAGGGTGGATTTCCCAGCCCCGTTGCCTCCGATGATGGTAATGAAATCTCCCGGTTCCATGTGCAGGTTCACATCGGTGAGGGCCTTTTTTTCGTTCACCGTCCCCGGGAAAAATGTTTTGGATAAATGTTTGATGTCCAGCATCAGATCCCCGCCTTTCTGCTTTGGAACTTCCCTTTGACCATGGGCAGGCTCAGGGCAATGGCCACCAGTACCGCCGTAAACAGTTTCAGATCATTGGGCGGCATCCCCATCTGGAGCACAATGGCGATCACCAGCCGGTACACAATGGAGCCCAGGATCACGGAGATCAGGGAATTTTTGAAGCTGCGGGTACCGAACAGCACTTCCCCGATGATCACAGAGGCCAAGCCGATGACGATGGTCCCCACTCCCATGCCCACATCAGCGAATCCGTTGCTCTGGGCCACCAGGGCACCGGCCACGGCCACCAGGGCATTGCTGAAGAACAGGCCGATGAGCAGCATGATGTTGGTGTCCACTCCCTGGGCCCGGATCATCTGGGGATTATACCCGGTGGCCCGGATGGCCGCCCCGATTTCCGTACCGAAGAACCAGTACATGAGCACGGAAAACAGCACACAGGCCAGGACGCCCACCAGGAGCACCGCCTGGGAATAAGCCACTCCGAAAGTGCTTTCCACCAGGGTAAAGGCGGTATCCTTCCCCAACAGGGACACATTGGCTTTGCCCATGATCCGCAGGTTCACGGAATACAGGGCGATCATAGTGAGGATCCCGGCCAGCAGGGCAGGGATCCGGAGTTTGGTGTGGAGCAGTCCGGTGACCACTCCGGCCAGTCCTCCGGCCAGGGCGGCAGCCAGGATGGCGGTCACCGGGTTCACATCCTTCACCAGAAGGGTGACGGCCACAGAGGCCCCCAGGGGGAAGGATCCTTCCACGGTCAGGTCCGCAATGTCCAGTACCCGGAAGGTGATATAAACACCCAGGGCCAGGAGAGACCACAAAAGGCCCTGGGAAACAGTCGGCAGTAACAGATCGATCATGGGTTATTTGGCTCCTTTGGCTTCTTTCAGGATATCATCGGGCACCGTCAGCCCCATTTTCTTGATCTGGGCTTCGTTGAGAGTCACGGTGAAGGTTTTCTGGGACTGGATGGCCATGTTCTGAGGTTTGGACTTGCCGGACAGGATGTCCGCCGCCATTTCCCCGGTCTGGAAGCCCAGCTTGTAGTAGTCGATGCCCAGGGTGGCCACCCCACCGGCCTTGGTCATCCCTGCTTCCCCGCAGAACACGGGGATCTTGGCTTCGTCGGTGATCTTGATCAGGTTGGGCATGGCGGAAGCCAGCACATTGTCCGTAGGCACGTACAGGGCATCCACTTTCCCCACCAGGCTCTGGGCCGCCTGCTGGATATCGTTGACACTGGACACCGTGGCTTCCACAGTCTTCAGTCCCCGGGCCGCCGCGGCTTTTTTGGCCAGTTCGATCTGGAGCTGGGAATTCACTTCACTGGAATTGTAGATGAAGCCCACGGTCTTGGCTTTGGGCATGATTTTTACCAGCAGGTCGATCTGGGCCTCCACCGGGTTCATGTCCGTGGTGCCGGTGACGTTGGTGCCGGGCTGGTTGTTGTCCTTCACCAGTTTGGCCACCTTGTAGTCGGTGATGGCGGTGCCCACAATGGGAATCTCTTTGGTGGCGTTGGCCATGGTCTGGGCCGCCGGGGTGGCGATGGTGCACACCAGGTCCACCTTGTTGCTCACGAACCGCTGGGCGATGGTCTGGAGATTGGACTGATCCCCCTGGGCGTTCTGTTTGTCGAACTTGATGTTTTTCCCTTCTTCAAAGCCCTTGGATTTCAGGCCGTCCACAAATCCCTTGTTGGCTGCATCCAAAGCCGGGTGTTCCACCAGCTGGAGGACCCCCACCTGATAGGTCTTGTCCTTTCCGGACTGTTTCGTATCTCCGCCGCAGCCGGCTGCTCCCAGCATTACGGCGATCATGGCCAGAGCGGCCGCTGCCTTCCAACTTTTCTTCATGATCCTTCCCCTCCTGCTTTACTTCACAAGGGAGGCACCCTTCAGCACATCTTCCGGAAGGGTGATTCCCAGTTCTTTCGCCGTGGTTTCGTTGATGGTCACTTTCATGTCCTTCTGTTTTTCAATGGGCATGGTCTGGGGTTTGGCTTCCCCTTTCAGGATCTTGGCTGCCATGAGACCGGTCTGATACCCCAGTTTGTAGTAGTCGATGCCGATGGTGGCCAGGGCCCCGCTTTTCACCACGCCCTCTTCCCCGCAGATTACCGGGATTTTTGCCGGGTTGGTGATTTTTGCCAGCACCGGCATGGCAGAGGCGATTACGTTGTCCGTAGGCACGTAGATGGCGTCCACCTGGCCCACCAGGCTCTGGGCGGACTGCTGGATGTCGTTGACGCTGGAAACCGTGGCTTCCCGTACGGTGAGCCCTTTGGCTTCCGCCAGTTCCTTCATTTTCTTTACCTGGATCTGGGAGTTGATTTCGCTGGAATTGTACAGGATGCCGATGGTCCTGGTCTTGGGCACGATCTTCAGCAGCAGATCCAGCTGCTTGTCAATGGGGTTCATATCCGTAGTGCCGGTCACATTGGTGCCGGGTTTTTCCGGATCCTTCACCAGTTTGGCTTCCTTGTAATCGGTAATGGCCGTGCCCACAACGGGGATGTCACGGGTCACATTGGCCACGGTCTGGGCCGCCGGGGTAGCAATGGCGCAGATCAGGTCCTCCTTGTTGTTGGCGAACCGCTGGGCAATGGTCTGGAGGTTGGACTGGTCCGCCTGGGCATTCTGCCGGTCCAGGGTCAGGTTCTCCCCTTCCTTGAAGCCTCCGGCGGCCAGGCCGTCCACAAATCCCTTGTTGGCGGCGTCCAGGGCCTGGTGTTCCACCAGCTGGACCACCCCCACCTTCACGTTCTTCTTGTCCCCTGTTTTCTGGGTACCCCCGCAGCCTGCCGTCAGTCCCACGGCCAGTGCCGTCAGGAGGAGGAACCCTTTCTTCCACAGCTTCATCTCTTCCATCCTTCTTTCCTTCTGATTTCCCTTTGCTGTTTCCGGGATTGCTGTTTGGTCTATTGTTCCATTCTAACATATCCCGGCCCCGGGAGCAACGAAACGGGGCATTTCGCCCCGTTTTTTTCTGTGCATCTTTTTATTTTGTAACATACACCCCAGATTTTACAAAGTCACGAAAAAATTAATCTCCCAGCAAGGTACATAGGGATGGCGGCGGAGATAGATTTTGTACTCCGGCACCAGGTTCCACAGTTCCAGGGGAATCTCCCACAGGTCATCATCGTGGTGATAGCCTGCCAGGAGCATTTTGGGCCGGCAGCGGCGGATCACCCGGGCCCCTCCGGAGAGGGCCTCCTTTTCCACCCCTTCCACATCCATTTTGAGACAGGTCAGGGGCCGGTCCCCCACCAGATCATCCAGACAGGTCACCGGCAGGGTCTTTTTTCCGTTCTGTTCCAGGGCGGACATCCGGCCGCCCCGGGCGGCAAAGAGCAGCTCCGCCGGCTGGGCCCAGATTCCTTCCGGGGATAGGCTGCACCGGCCCAGCTGTTCCGTTTCCACGTATTTCTGGAGCTTGGCGAAGTTCTTCGGATCCGGTTCCACTGCATACAGATGGTCATAATGGCCCCCGGTGAGCTCCAGGAATTCCCGGATGGTGTCCCCGTTGTAGGCTCCCAGGTCCCCGTAGCTTTCCTTATCCGTAAAGGAAAACAGAGTCTCCAGATCCCGGCGCCGGTCCGTGGTCCGGGACAGGTACTCCAGCTTCCCGGTGATTTTGTACCGAAGGATATCCTCCATTACCTGCCGGCTGGCATCATCCGCCAGCTTGCCGTACACCCGATCCAGCACTCCCCGGTTTTCCCGGATCCAGGCCGGAGTCACCAGGTTGGTGTCCCCGAACAGGGGCAGATGGGGGGCATAGGTTTCCTGTTCCTCCCCCAGATGGAAGAACCGCCGGAGGATTTCCGGCCGTTCACTGGCAAAGGCGATGAGAATCACAAAAGACCCCAGTTCTGCCTTCATTTCCTTATAGGTCTTCACCTTGTAGCCCCGGAACTCCTGGCCCCGGACAAATTCATCACTGGCAAAGACCCCGGCCATCGGGATGCCCAGCCGGCCGCAGCGGTCCAGGATGGCATCCGCCCCATTGCCCATACCGTAGAGCACAATGGGCTTTTGGACCGTCTGGAGATAGTCCCACAGATAGAGTTCCTGATCCAGTGCTTCAAGATTTTTCATGGTTGGTTCCTTCCTTTTCCGCCCCCGGTGCCGGAGGGACCGGCGGAGCTGTTTGGGGAGCCGGCTGCTGCCTGGCGATTTTGGCCCAGGCCTGGAGCCGGGCCGCGATTTTCAGGGCCAGTTCCCCGGTGTTCCCGTTTTCCTGGTTGTCCTGGGGGTAGACCCGGAGCACCCGGATGTCTTCATAATAAACATCCGACCACCGGTCCCCGTCCACGGTCATGAAATGGGATTCATCCAGGTTCCCCCGTTTCCAGGCCAGGTACAGGGCCCCGGCCATAAGCCGTGCCCGGTATTCCGGCTTGTCGTAGCCGGCGGTTTCCGTAATGGGAAAAGACCAGTCCCCCAGACTGACGGCAGCCGTACCGTCGGTCTTCACTGTGACCTTTTCCGGGATTTTCAGGGGCTCCGTCCATTTCAGGGCCTTGGCCATCCGCACTTCCGGTTCCGGATGGGAGGCAAAGAGCCCGTACCCCGGATTCCCCATATCCTTGCTCATATCCTCCAGTTTGGCCATGGTCACATAGGACCCGTAGGGATTGTACCCGGCCAGGTTGGACAGCCGGAAGCCTTCCTGGTCCGCCTCCCGTTCGTCCTTCCGGCTGTAGCCGGCCAGCAGGGCCTGGCTGGCCGTGGAGGCCAGCACCATCCCTGCCCCCGGATCACCAGAAGCCACCCCTGCCAGCAGGGTCAAGAGGGACAGGGCCATCTGCTGTTCCATCTGATGGACCGTGTGGCGTTTTTCGATATGGCCGATTTCGTGGCCCAGCACCGCTGCCAGTTCGTCGTCACTGGTCATATAATCCAGGAGACCCTTGTACACGTAAATGAAGCCCCCCGGACAGGCCAGGGCGTTCACATCCGGGGTGTTCAGCACCTTGAAGGTATAGGTAAGGCCGGGACGGGTGCCGTTCTGGAGCAGCTTCTGGCCGATCCGGTTCACCCGGTCCTGGATTTCGTCATCCTGGACCAGGCCATAGTGGTTCTCCAGCTGCTGAGCCACCTGCTGTCCCATTTCGATTTCCTGTTTCTGGCTGATCATGGCCGCCTGACTCCGGGGCGCCGGCAGCACCATCAAAAGGCAAAAAACCAGGATTTCAAACAGTCTGCGCATAACAATCCCTCCTGCATCCATATCCTGTTATTATACATGATGGAAGTGAGGGAGGGGTGAAATTTTTATTCTTGGACTGCTAAAATCGCAGGTCCTGTTTTATTGGTTCTCGGATAGGGGGCAAGGGTCTCGAGTCTCGGGCCAATGGACAGAACCAGCACCGTACTGAATACAGGAACGGGATAAAAATATAGCACCCTTATTTCGCCGAAGACGCCGTAGGGGAGCGCCGAAGGCACTCCCATCCCGGCCTCCCGAAGGGCAATTTTTTGCCTATTATGCCTGGCCCCTGGCTGTCCAATGATGGGCAGGAATGATACGTTTCTGCCTTGCCCTTTGCCTGCAAATTTCTCATTCAGCTGGAGACTAGTGACTGTGAGTTCAATCAGGGCGCGCATCCTGCGGCATTGCAGCCATTCGTCTGATTGCCGCCGTTCCATCTCTGCACTCTTCACTCTGCACTCCCCTTCGTGTTATGATGATAAAAACAACTTTCACGAAAGCGAGGCTTTGCTGTGCGATTTTTACATACTTCTGACTGGCACCTGGGCCGGATCTTCCATGGTCTCCACCTGCTGGAGGACCAGCGGGCCGCCCTGGACCAGATCCTGGACCTGGCCCGGGAATACAAGGTGGATGCTCTTCTGATGGCCGGGGATGTGTACGACCGGGCCGTCCCTCCCACGGAAGCGGTGAACCTGCTGGACGAAACCCTCCGCCATCTGGTGCTGGACCTGAAGATCCCCACCCTGCTCATTGCCGGCAACCACGACAACCCGGACCGGCTGAACTTCGGCCAGGCCCTTTTTGCCGCCCGGCAGCTGTACATCACCGGGCCGGTGGATCCGGATACCCATCCGGTAGTGCTGGAAGATGGGGACGGGCCCGTATACTTTGCTCCCCTCCCCTACTGCGAACCTCTCACCGCCACAGAACTGAGCGGGGAAAAGCAGCCCACCCATGAAGCCGCCCTCCAGTGGCAGGTGGCACGGATTCTCCGGCAGATCCCTACCCGGGCCCGGAAAGTGGCCCTGGCCCATGTGTTCCTCACCGGGGCCCAGACCACCCCGGACAGCGAACGGCCCCTGGCCGCCGGCGGGGCCACCACCGTGAGCATCGACTGCTTCAAAGACTTCCACTATACGGCCCTGGGACATCTCCACGCCTGCCAGAACAACAGTCCCCGGGTCCGGTACTGTGGCTCCCTGCTGAAATATTCCTTTGCAGAAGCCAGCCAGAAAAAAGCCGTCCACATTGTGGACCTGGACGGCAAAGGAGACATTTCCGTGGAAACCGTTCCCCTTAAGGCTCCCCACGAACTGGCGGTACTGAAGGGAGAATTCCGGGACCTGTTGGAGAACCCCCGGACCGATCATCTCCAGGACTATCTCCAGATCCAGCTTACGGACCGGGTGCCCATCCTGGATGCCAAGCACCGGCTGGAACAGGTGTACCCCCAGATCCTCCAGCTGGGCTATGAACGGCTCCAGCCTGTGGAAACAGAAGCAGCCGCCACCGCCCAGCGGAAGGGGCTTTCCACCGACGACCTGTTCCAGGCCTTTTTCCAGGAAGTCCAGGGCCGGGATCTGACAGAGGGAGAAAAAGCCCTGTTCCACCAGATTGCCGATGCCGTGAACCAGGAAGGGAGGAAAGCCTGATGCGCCCCCTGAAACTTGTGATGACCGCCTTCGGTCCCTACGCCAACGAAGAGACCATCGACTTTACCCGGCTGGGAGACAACCGGTTCTTCCTGATCACCGGCCCCACCGGAAGCGGTAAGACCACCATCCTGGATGCCATCACCTTTGCTCTCTATGGCACCCCCAGCGGGGATCTCCGGGACAACCGGTCCCTGCGCAGCGACTATGCCACCCCGGACCGGAAAACAGAAGTCCGGTTCACCTTCCGGAACCGGGACCGGGCGTATGAAGTGACCCGGACCCCGGAACAAGTACTGAACAAACAGCGGGGAGAAGGAACCCGGACCGTGCCTGCCGGTGCCTCCCTGGTGGAGATCCTCCCGGAAGGGGGCCGGAAGGTGCTGGGTACCTCCAACAGCTCCGTGACCCGGGCGGTGGAACAGCTCCTGGGGTTCCAGGCCCGGCAGTTCCGGCAGCTGATGGTGCTGCCCCAGGGAGAATTCCGCCGGTTCCTGGTGGCAGATTCCAAGGAACGGAAAACCATCCTGGAAACCCTGTTCAAGACCGGCCAGTACAGCGTCCTGGAAGAGGCCCTGGACGCCCGTGCCAAGACCCTGAAAAAGGAATATGAGGAATGCCGGCAGAAATACCAGCTGCTGCTGGAAAGTGCCGGTACCGACAATCCTGCCGCCCTGAAGGAACGGATCCAGGAAGAAAAGCAGCAGGCCAAAGCCCTGGAAGCCCAGGCCGCCGAAGCCCAGAAAGCCTCTGCCGCTGCCCTGGAAACCCTCCAGCAGGCCCAGCAGCTGGCCCACACCTTCCAGCGCTGGCAGGAGGGCCAGAAACGGAAGGAAACCCTGCTCCAGCAGGCACCGGCCATCCAGGAACTCCAACAGAAGCTCCAGTGGCTGGAAGAAGCCCTGAAGCTCCACCCCATCTACGACCGGACCCGGAAGGCCAAGGCCCGGCTGGATGCGGCGGAAGGGCTGCTGGCCCGGGCCCGGGAGACCCTGAAAGCCGCCCAGGAAACCCTCCGGCAGCAGCTGGCTTCCGCCACGGAAACCAACACCCATGCCCTCCAGGAACAGATGGCCCAGGTCCGGGAACAGCTGGCCCGGATGACCGCTGTTTCAGGGGAAACTGTGCGGATGGCCCAGGCCCTTGTTCCCGGGAAGCCCTGCCCGGTGTGCGGTTCCCCGGACCATCCCCACCCTGCCACCCAAACCCGCCAGGCCCAGGAGGAACTGGCCCGGAAGACCCAGGCCATGGAAGCCAAAATCGCCCAGCTGAACCGGAAGAAAGCCCTGGAAAAGGCCCAGACGGAAGCGGACCAGGCGGCCGGATCCTGTAAAACCGCTGAAGAAAACCTGGCTGCCGCCCAAAAGGCCTTCGAGGCGGACCGGGAGGCCTACAAGACCGCTCTGGAGCAATCTCCCTTCCCGGACCAGCATTCTTTTGTGGCCGCCCACAAAGCCCTACCCAGCAAGCCCCTGTGGCAGGAACAGGTGGACCGGTACCGGCAGCAGACGGACAGCCTCCAGGGAGAACTGAAGCTGTTGGGGGACCAGCTGAAGGACAAGACCCCTCCGGACCTGGCACCTCTCCAGGAAGCAGTCCGGCAGACCGGCAGCATCGCCCACACCCTGGCCACCCGGACCGGGGCTCTCCAGGAAACCCTCCGCCGGGAAGAAGCCAGCCTGAAGCAGCTGGAAAAACTGGAAAAAGACCTGGCCCGGCTCCAGGAAGCCTACGGACCCATCGGCCTTTTGGCCTCCACTGCCAAAGGGGACAACAGCCGGAAGCTGACCTTCTCCTCCTTTGTGCTCCAGGCGGTGCTGGACGATGTGCTGGAAACCGCCAACCTGCGGCTGAACAAGATCAGCCAGGGACGGTACAGCCTGTACCGGAGCCAGGATATTGTGGATGCCCGGAAGGAACAGGGACTGGGACTGGAAATCATGGATGCCTTTACCGGCCAGGCCCGGGCGGTGACCACCCTGTCCGGAGGGGAAATCTTCTTCACCTCCCTGTCCCTGGCTCTGGGGCTGTCGGACGTGCTGGAATCCTACGCCGGGGGCCTGCACCTGGACACCATCCTGGTGGATGAAGGGTTCGGGTCCCTGGATCCGGAGACCCTGGACAGTGCCATCAGCGCCCTGCTGGAACTCCAGAAAGGCGGCCGGCTGGTGGGCATCATCTCCCACGTGGCCGAATTAAAGGAAACGATTTCCGCCCAGCTGGAAATCATCCCCACCAA
>ERZ841120.1174-NODE-1174-length-12078-cov-72.957332_pt1 | contig 12078 bp, 8 predicted proteins | sample MGYA00519572_ERZ841120 | MGnify/ENA primary metagenome ERZ841120 (study PRJEB31850, sample SAMEA3708890) | human gut metagenome | biome: human gut; feature: human-associated habitat; material: faeces | place: China | collected 2014 ... | reverse complement strand
ACCCACAGCTTAGAAGGCTGTTGCTCTAATCCAACTGAGCTACGGAACCAACACTTTTCAAAACGCAAACCAGCTAACCAATAACGCAATCAGCCACTTTTCTTATTTGCGGCTGCAAAGGTACATATATTTTTTGAATACACCAAACTTTTTCTCACTTTTTTCTTTTTTTATGCTTAAATATCGCAAAAAATAACTACCTTTGCATCCGTTAGGAGCAAGAAACAGCATTCTGACCCCGAAAGAGAAGAGATTTTTATAACGCATATTCAAACATAAAACATACGCAAATGAAAAAGTTAATCTTTTCAGTAGCCCTGCTCTCAGCAGCACTCTCTGCCAGCGCAGAAGAACATCCGCTCTGGATGCGCTACCCAGCCATCTCGCCCGATGGCACTACCATCGCCTTCGCTTATAAAGGCGACCTCTACAGTGTTTCTGTCAACGGCGGTGAAGCACGACAGCTCACAACCCATGCAGCCTTCGATTCGCATCCTGTATGGAGCCCTGACAGCAAGAAAATTGCCTTTCAGTCTAACCGCGAAGGAAGTCTCGACATCTTCGTAATCGATGCAAAAGGCGGTGCTCCTACCCGACTCACCACCAACAGCGGCAGCGAAACACCTATCGCCTTTGCAGACAACGACCATGTGCTCTACTCTGCCAGTCTGCAGCCTACAGCCCAGAGCATCATCTTCGGCGACAACACATTTCCACAAGTATATAAGGTAAGCACCAAGGGCGGAAGACCGGAACTCTTCTCTACCCTCACCATGGAGAATATCAGCATCGCCAAGAACGGCGACATTCTCTACCACGACAAAAAGGGATACGAAGACCCTTGGCGCAAACACCAGAAATCACCTATCGCACGCGACATCTGGCTGAAGAGTAACGGAAAGTTTGCCAAGCAGACTACCTTTGCCGGCGAAGACCGCTCGCCAGTATGGACATCAGACGAGAAATCATTCTTCTATCTGAGCGAACAGGACGGCACATTCAATATCTACCGCCGCAGCCTCAACAGTTCAAGCGACAAGCAGATTACCCACCACAAAGGCAATCCGGTAAGATTCCTCACTGCATCCAGCGCCGACCTGCTCTGCTACGGATATGATGGCGAAATCTACACCGTGAAAGAAGGTGGAGAGCCTCAGAAGGTGAACATCTCAATTACAACAGATAACGACGCTCCAAGCCTCGTACGTCAGATTAAAAGCTGGGGAGCTACAGAGATTTCCGTTTCGCCAGACGCCAAGGAAGTGGCTTTCGTGATGCATGGCGACGTATACGTAACTTCTGTAGAATACACCACTACCAAGCGCATTACCGACACACCACAGCAGGAGCGCAACCTGAGTTTCTCGCCAGACGGCAGAGCTCTGGTCTATGCAGCCGAGCGCAACGGCGTATGGCAGATTTACCAGTCTAAGATCAAGAACGAGAAAGAAAAGAACTTCACCTACGCTACCGATATCGAGGAAGAGCAGCTGGTGAAAACAGGCATTACATCGCAGTATCCTCAATACTCTCCTGACGGCAAGGAAGTGGCTTTCTTCGAAGACCGCGCAGCACTCCGCATCATCAATCTGAAATCAAAGGAAATACGCACTGTGCTCGACGGGAAATACGTCTACTCTTACAGCGATGGAGACATCGCTTTCGAATGGTCACCAGACAGCAAATGGCTCCTTTCAACCTATATCGGCAACGGCGGCTGGAACAACCAGGATATTGCGCTGGTAAAGGCTGACGGCAAGGAGGTTCACAACCTGACCAATTCCGGCTACAGCGACAGCAACGGCAAATGGGTGCTCGACGGCAAGGCTATGCTCTTCCAGAGCGACAGAGCCGGTTACCGCAGTCATGGAAGCTGGGGAGCAGAAGACGATGCCTACATCATGTTCTTCGACCTGGACGCCTACAACCGCTTCAACATGAGCAAGGAAGAGATAGAACTGGCTGACGTCAACAAGGACGAAAAGGAGAAGAAGGAAGACGAGAAGAAGGAAGAGGCTAAAAAGAAAGCTGACGAAAAGCAGAAGAAGACCGGAAAGATAGAGGTGGAAAAGGTAAAGCCACTGGAACTTGACATCGAAAACTGCCGCGACAGAATCGTACGCCTCACCGCAAACTCTTCGCACATGGGCGATGCTGTGCTCTCTAAAGACGGCGACAAGCTCTACTACCAGGCAGCCTTCGAGGATGGTTACGACCTCTGGCAGCACGACCTGAAGGACGGCTCTACCAAGCTCGTGATGAAGGGCGTAGGACAGGGTAACCTGCAGACCGACAAGGATGTGAAGAACCTCTTTATCTGCAACGGAAGCAGCATCAAGAAGGTGGATCTGAGCGGTTTCAGCACCAAGGACATCAGCTTTGAGGCTAACTTCAACTATAAGCCAGCCGAGGAGCGCCAGTATCTCTTCGACCACATATGGCGACAGGTGAAAGACAAGTTCTACGACCCTAAGCTTCATGGTGTTGACTGGGAAGGTTACCGCAAGACCTATGAGAAGTTCCTGCCTTACATCAACAACAATTTCGACTTCCAGGAGATGTTGAGCGAAATGCTTGGCGAACTGAACGCTTCGCATACAGGAGCCCGCTACTACGCTTCGAACAGTGCGCTTACCACTGCCAATTTGGGTGTCTTCTTCGATCCTCAGTATCAGGGCGACGGTCTGAAGATTCAGGAGATTATCAAGCGTGGTCCTTTCGATGTGAAGAATACGGGCGTTACAGCCGGCAGCATCATCGAGAGCATCGACGGCGAGGAGATTAAAGCCGGAATGGACTACTTCCCATTGCTAGACGGAAAGGTTGGCAAGAATGTACGACTCGGCATCAGAAACGCCAAGGGCAAGAAGATGGAGGTTACGGTGAAGGCTATCTCTCAGGGCAAACTCAACAACCTGCTCTACAAGCGATGGGTAGACCGCAACCGCGCTTTCGTTGACAGCATTTCGGGCGGACGCATCGCTTATGTTCACGTTAAGGCGATGGATTCGGAAAGTTTCCGCACCGTTTACAGCGAACTGCTGAGCGACAAGAACCGAAACAGAGACGCTGTAATCGTAGATGAGCGCCATAATGGTGGCGGCTGGTTGCACGATGATCTCTGCACCCTGCTCAACGGCAAGCAGTATCAGGAGTTTGTGCCTCACGGTAAGGTAGTTGGCCGCGATCCGTTCAACAAATGGGTGAAGCCATCTTGCGTCATGATCTGCGAGAATGATTACAGCAATGGTCATGGTTTCCCATGGGTTTACAAGGAACTCGGAATCGGCAAGCTGATCGGTGCTCCTGTAGCAGGAACCATGACAGCCGTATGGTGGGAAACGCTGATGGACAACACGCTGGTATTCGGTATTCCTCAGGTAGGCTGCCGCGACATGCGTGGCGTGTTCGGCGAGAACACCCAGCTGAACCCAGACATCGAGGTTTACAACAGTCCGGAAGATTTCATCAATGGCCATGATACCCAGCTCGAAAGAGCCGTAAAGGAAATGATGAAGAAATAAACAGAACGCCCTGCAGGGGTCCAGAAGCAGAACCGCTTCCGTCCCTTTGCAGGGCGATTTGTTTTTTGTAGCAGACAACATTATTTATTAAACCTTATTAACCCACAATATCGGCGAAAACCCTTCTGTCATGACATAAAACCCTCTAAATCTTTACTTTTTTTCTTGAAAAGGGCGAAAAAGCAAATGAAAAAGCCATAAAATAAAAAAAAATGAGTATCTTTGCAGAAGATAAAAAACAAGATTATGGGATTATTCGGATTATTCAGCAACAAAAAGAAGGAAACTCTCGATAAGGGACTTGAAAAAACCAAGGAGAGTGTGTTTGGCAAACTGGCGCGCGCCGTTGCCGGAAAGTCTACCGTCGATGATGATGTGCTCGACGATCTCGAAGAGGTACTCATCACCTCAGATGTAGGTGTAGAAACCACGGTCAAGATTATCCGCCGCATCGAAGAACGTGTGGCCCGCGATAAATATGTTTCAACCAGCGAGCTTAACCGCATTCTGCGCGAGGAAATCGCCATTCTCCTCTCCGAGAATCACAGCGATGACCTGGCAGACTGGGATCTCCCTGCCGACCATAAGCCTTACGTTATCCTCGTAGTAGGCGTAAACGGCGTGGGCAAGACAACCACCATTGGCAAACTGGCTTACCAGTTTAAGAAGGCTGGCAAGAAGGTTGTTCTGGGAGCTGCCGACACCTTCCGTGCCGCTGCCGTAGAGCAGATTTGCATCTGGGGCGAGCGCGTGGGTGTGCCTGTAGTGAAACAGCAGATGGGAAGCGACCCGGCAAGCGTAGCGTTCGACACCCTGCAGAGCGCCAAGGCAAACGGCGCCGACGTGGTGCTCATCGATACGGCAGGCCGACTGCACAACAAGGTGAACCTGATGAATGAGCTCAAGAAAATAAAGGAAGTGATGAAGAAGGTAATGCCTGAAGCACCAGACGAGGTAATGCTCGTGCTCGACGGAAGTACCGGACAGAATGCATTCGAGCAGGCTAAGCAGTTCTCTGCCGTTACCAACATCTCCTCGCTCGCCATCACCAAGCTCGACGGAACCGCTAAGGGCGGCGTTGTCATCGGCATCAGCGACCAGCTCAAGGTGCCTGTAAAATACATCGGACTGGGCGAAGGTATGGAAGATCTGCAGCTCTTCAACAAGACAGAATTCGTAGACTCGCTCTTTAAAAATTAGAAAATGAAGAAAAATCAGATAGATATTATTACCCTGGGCTGCTCGAAGAATCTCGTAGACAGCGAGTTGCTGATGAAGCAGTTTGAGGCAAACGGCTACCATTGCGTTCACGATTCAAAGCGCCCTCAGGGCGAGATAGCCGTCATCAATACGTGCGGATTCATCGAGGATGCTAAGCAGGAAAGCATCGACACCATCCTGGAGTTTATCCAGGCTAAGGAAGAAGGCCGACTCAGAAAGCTCTACGTAATGGGCTGCCTCTCGCAGCGCTACCAGAAGGAACTGGAAAAAGAAATGCCCGAAGTGGATAAGTTCTACGGCAAATTCAACTACAAGCAGCTTCTGCAGGAACTCGGCAAGGCGGAAGTTTCATCCTGCAACGGCCAGCGTCATCTCACCACTCCGCGCCATTATGCCTACATCAAGATAGCTGAGGGCTGCAACCGCCACTGTGCCTACTGCGCCATTCCTATCATCACCGGCAAGCACGTTTCCCGTCCGAAGGAAGAGATTCTGCAGGAGGTGCGCGAACTGGTGGCAGAAGGCGTGAAGGAGTTTCAGATTATCGCTCAGGAACTCACCTACTACGGCGTAGATATTGACGGCAAGCATCATATTACCGAACTCATCAGCGAGATGGCTGATATTCCGGGCGTGAAATGGATTCGCCTGCATTACGCTTATCCGAACCAGTTCCCAATGGATCTTCTGGACGTGATGCGCGAGAAGCCAAACGTATGCAAATATCTCGACATTGCCCTCCAGCACATCAGCGACCACATGCTCACCAGCATGCATCGCCACGTAACGAAGCAGGAAACCATCAATCTGCTGAAGGCCATCCGCGAACGCGTGCCAGGCATTCACATCCGCACTACGCTGATGGTTGGTTTCCCAGGCGAGACAGATGAGGATTTCCACGAGCTCCTCGACTTTGTACGCGAACAGAGATTTGAGCGCATGGGCGCCTTTGCCTACTCTGAGGAAGAAGGAACCTACAGCGCCACCCACTACGAAGACAACGTGCCTGCCGAGGTAAAGCAGCGCCGTCTGGACGAACTGATGATTCTGCAGCAAGACATCAGCTCTGAGATTGAGGCAGACAAGGTGGGCAAAACCATGACCGTTATCATCGACCGCAAGGAAGGCGATTACTACATCGGACGAACAGAGTTCTGCTCTCCGGAAGTAGACCCTGAGGTTCTGATCCGTGCCGATGAGAAGCGTCTGCGCGTGGGTTGTTTCTATCAGGTAGAAATTACTGCAAGCGAGGAATTTGACCTCTATGGCAAGGTGGTGAAATAATCATTCTCTCCACCATAGTCTGGAGTTTAAGAAAATTTGACTACATATTAAATAAATATGAACAATAAGGAATACATCGCTGAACTGGCTCAGCAAACCGGCTATTCGCAGGAAGACACCCAGAAGTTGGTGCGCAAGGCGATAGACGCTATGATTGCCGAGTTTGAGGATGGAGAAGCTGTCTCTATCCCCAATTTTGGCACCTTCGAAGTGAAGAAGCGCATGGAGCGAGTGGTGGTTAATCCTACTACCAAGAAGCGCCAGCTGGTGCCGCCTAAGTTGGTGTTGGGTTTCCGACCGGTTGCTTCGGTCAAGGAAAAACTAAAGAATGGAGGGGATGAGCAATGAGCAAATTCAGTTTAAATACACTCGGAAAACTGCTTGCTGATAAGAGCGGTCTGAGCCAGGTGGAAGCAGAACTCTTCATCCGCAAGATGTTTGATGTGTGCAACCAGGGACTCGATGCCGACAAGCAGGTGAAGATAAAATGGCTGGGCACCTTTAAGGTACAGGCCACGAAAGACCGTGAAAGCATCAATGTGAACACGGGCGAGCGCTTCACCATTGAAGGCAGAGACAAACTCACCTTCACGCCTGACAACATCCTGAAAGAAATCGTGAACAAGCCATTCGCCCAATTTGAAACGGTGGTGGTAAATGACGGCGTAGATTTCGATGAAATAGATGAGAAGTTTGGAGAAGAACAGACAGAAGATGCTCCTGCACAAGTAATCGATTTCCTGGACGAAGAAAAAACTGCAACTCCAAATCCGGAGGTTGTCGTAATCGGATCTGAAAAGGAAAAGGAAAAGGAAAAAGAAGCCGAAGACGAAGACGAACTGGCAAAGCAAATTGCTATTGAACAAGCTAAACTGGAAAGATTAAAACAAGCCCAACTGGAGCAGGAAAGAATACAGAAAGAAAAGCTTGAAAAAGAAAAGCAAGAGCAGGAAAGACTGGAACAGGAAAGACTGGAGCAGGAGAAACTTGAACAGGAAAGACTGAAACAGGAGAAACTTGAACAGGAAAGACAGGAGCAAGAGAAGCTTGAATTAGCCCAGCAACAGCAAGCCCTAAAAGCAGTTGTTGAACCTGCAGTACCTGCATCAGATGAATCAGAAGAAGAAGAGGAGGAAGAAGAATCTTCCAATTCTCATCATATTGTTATTCCTCGCTATCTGGTCGTTGCAGTCTGTCTCATCGTAGTAGCTTTGATTGGCGGAATGGGATGGTTTGCCTTCAACTATGGTCAGATGACTGCCCAGCGCGATCATCTAGCCATGCAGCTAAACCAGTATCACCAGGCTCCAGCCAAGAAAGTCCCAGCCAAACCAGCTGCCGCCCCACTCTCTCAGGAACAGAAACTCCGCCAGAAAGCGATGGAAGATAGTATCCGTATGGCTAAAACTGCAGAAGCAGTAAAACTGGCTGAAAATTCGGATGAGGAAAGTGCTAACGCTGAAAAAGCTAAGCAGACTGAAGCAAAAGCTAAGGCTGAAGCGAAAGAAAAGGCTAAAGATAAAGCCGAAGAAAAGGCTGCTTCGAAAATAGCATCATCCCAGTATGATAAGGATGCTCGCGTACGCACGGGAGCTTACCGAATCATTGGAGTTGCCCAGACTGTTACGGTTGGCGCCGGTCAGACCCTCGAACAGATCAGCACCCGCTATTTAGGTTCTGGCATGGAATGCTACGTAGAAGCCCTGAATGGTACAAGCACCGTAAAGGCCGGACAGAAAATCAAAATTCCGAAACTGGAATTGAAGAAGAAAAAGAAATAAAAATACCAACAAAAAATCGCCCTGTAAGAGCAAATATAATTTTGCACTTACAGGGCGACATTGTTTTATGTAACATTACTTGCCCAACACTTCATCAAGCAATGTGTAGAAAGCAGGATCCTCACCAACAATAGTCTTGATAATCTTACCATTAGCATCAATCACAATCTTTGTAGGGAAACCCTGAACAGCGTAATCACTGAGAACCTTGCTGTCCTTCGGATTGTAAACATGAATCCATGGCAACTGGTGCTTCTCAACAGCAGCCTTCCACTTAGTCTCTGTATCATTACAATCTACACCAAGAATTTCAAACTTACCCTTGTACTTCTCGTAATACTCCTTCATCTTAGGCATTCCCTTGATGCACCATCCGCACCATGACCCCCAGAAATCGAGAACTACAATCTTACCGCGAAGACTGGAAAGTTTGAAATCATTTCCTTTAATATCCTTCAGCGTGAAGTCAGGAGCCTCAACACCGGCAGCCTGCACTTTCTTAGCCTTCTCCTCAGCCTCAGCACGCTTCTTAGCCATATCAATCATTGGCTGGTAGAAAGCCTTCATTCTGCCGTTCTTCACATTCTCAGAGAGCAAGCCCAGCAGTTTCTCCATCTTGCTGACATCATCAAACTGCTCTATGATAGTAGCACAAGCCTCATAATCAGGATGCTGTTTTACGAAATCGAAAATCTTATCGTCCTTTGCCTTTTGCAGGGCAGGAGCCTTCTGCTCATATTCAGCCATGATGGTCTGCTGGGTCTCACCATTCTTGATTCTCTGGTTCAGGGAAGCTTCGTAATCTCTCAACTCCTTATTAGCATTCTCCAGCAGAACATCTACTTCATGATACTGCTGATAGAACTTAGAACCCGAAATATCGAAGCGGGTCTTTGCATCGCCCTTAACTTCAGCCTTCTCGCCAGGAACACAAGGCAGGTTGAACATAAACTGACCTGCACCACGATAAGTTTCAGGTGAGAGGAAAACGTATCCGGCAGCCTTATCAAGGTTTGCAGAATAGGTAAACTTGCCATTCTTCACCAAAACCGTATCTATCTTAACATTTCTGCCCTTGTAAACAAGTACAGAATCGGAATTGAAATTCTTCAAATCCACCTTCAACTGGAAGTTGCTCTTCTGAGCCATTGCAACGGTTGATGCAAGCATCAGAGCCGCAGATAAAATCGCTGTTTTCATTTTCTTTTATTATATTTATTCTGATTACACCTTATTATATATAGGGAACGAAGAACGCCTGGTTCGTCGTCATCCTTATTCTTCATACTCAGTAGTATCCTCAATACCCGCCTCGGCCAAAGCCTCCTTGCGCTCAACGCAAGTTCCGCATTTGCCACAATGCTTCTCACCGCCCTTATAGCAGCTCCAGGTTTCAGCATAGTCAATGCCCAACTTCTTACCTATCTCCGCAATCTGCCCTTTGGTAATATTCGTATAAGGAGCCACCACGCGCACATCAACGAACGTTCCTGCTTCGGCAGCCTCATCTATCGCCTTGATAAACTCCGGACGGCAGTCTGGGTAAATCGTATGATCGCCACCATGGTTCGCGATGAAAACTTTCTTCAGATTATTACTCTCAGCAATGCCGATGGCAATGCTCAGCATGATTCCATTACGGAAAGGAACCACCGTACTCTTCATATTATCAGCAGCATAATGACCTTCAGGAATCGCATCGGCACCTTCAAGAAGAGAACTCTTGAAATACTGATGCATGAAACCCAAATCTATCGTAATATGCTTGATTCCCAATCGCTCACAATGCATCTTGGCGAAAGGAATTTCACGCTCGTTATGATTACTTCCATAGTTAAAACTAATGCCGAGTGCAATCTCGTCTTTCTTATCGTAGAGCAGCGTGATGCTATCCATGCCGCCACTCACAATGATTACTGAATCTTTCATTTTACTTTGAATTTTGAATTTTGAACTTTGAACTGTATAATTACTTTTTACTTCACCCGAACAGACAGCGGAATGCTTCTTCCACCTTCCTTACGGGATGAATTTCTATCTTATATTTTTTATGGTCGAAACCATGATTGTTGTACTTCGGAATAATGATGTGCTGGAATCCCAGTTTCTCGGCCTCAGCAATACGCTGTTCGATGCGGCTCACCGGACGGACTTCACCGCTCAGACCTACCTCGCCTGCCATACACCAACCTTGCTCGATAGGCGTGTCAACATTGCTGCTCAATACGGCTGCCAACACACTCAAGTCCATGGCAGGATCGGTTACTCTCAATCCACCGGCAATATTCAGGAACACATCCTTCTGCATCAGTTTGAACCCCACACGTTTCTCTAGAACCGCCAGAAGCATGTTCAAACGGCGCTGGTCAAAACCCGTTGCCGAACGCTGCGGAGTTCCATAAGCTGCTGTTGAAACCAAAGCCTGCGTCTCTACCAGGAACGGACGGACACCCTCGATGGCTGCGCTGATGGCAACACCCGAAAGCCCGTCATGATCTTCAGTAAGCAGCAACTCTGAAGGATTGCTCACCTGTCGGAGTCCGCCTTGCATCATCTCATAAATTCCCAACTCAGAAGTACTTCCGAATCGGTTTTTGATGCTTCTCAGGATGCGGTACATGTAATGCTGGTCGCCCTCAAACTGAATCACCGTATCTACGATGTGCTCCAGAATCTTTGGTCCGGCAAGCGTTCCCTCCTTATTAATATGTCCTATCAGAATAACCGGAATGCCACTCGTCTTGGCAAATCGGAGCAGGGAGGCTGCACACTCGCGAACTTGGGAAACAGAACCCGGCGAACTGTCTACTTCTTCCGTAGCAATAGTTTGGATAGAATCTATAACTATCAGCTGTGGAGCCACTTCCTGAATATGACTGAAGATTTTCTCTAACTGAGTTTCACAGAGAACCGTAATATGATCAAAAGCTCCTTCTGATGAAAGAGAAGCCGTTTTCAGAGTGTCCGCAGATGAGCCATCTCTGAGCATCGCCTGTCCTTTAGCCAACCGGTCGGCACGGAGTTTAATCTGATGGGCACTCTCCTCTCCGCTCACATACAGGATGCGGCGGTCAGTCATGTTCAGAATAGTCTGCAAGGTGAGCGTACTCTTACCGATTCCCGGTTCACCGCCCAGGAGCGTAATGCTGCCAGGGACCATTCCGCCACCCAGCACACGGTTCAGCTCTTCGTCCCTCATATCGATGCGCGGTTCATCAATCGCAGAAATATCGCGAAGCTTCATCGGCGCAGCGTCATGCTCGCTGTGCTGCCCGCCAAACATCGTGGCAGCCCCACCATGACGCATGGTCATTCCGGCATTCTTCGCAGCCTGCGATCCGGAATCAGCAGCAATACGAATTTCCTTAAATGTATTCCATTGTCCGCAGCTAGGACATTTGCCCATCCATTTGGCACTTTCCTGTCCGCAATTGCTGCACACAAAAGCAATCTTATCTTTCGCCATTTTATCTCATTTATATGTAATAACGTTTTAACTGCGCACAAAGGTACTATTTATTATCGAAAAATCCAAAAAAAAAGTAATTTGTTAAGAATATATTTCATTTCTCTCCATTTTGTTTAACAAATCAGGCAGAAGGAAGCGCAAAACACGAATTTTGCAAACCCGATATAGCAAACAGACGATTTCATCTACTAAAAATCATAAAAACCGCTACTATATTTTGCTGATTCAAATATAATTTGTATCTTTGCCTTCGGTTTTTGAAACCAGCAGAAAGGTTTAGAACAATAAATTAGTACATAAACTAAATAAAATTTAGGTAAAATGAAAATTGAAGATTTTAACTTTGCCGGTCACAAGGCAATCGTGCGCGTTGACTTCAACGTGCCATTGGATGAAAATGGTAATGTAACAGACGACACTCGTATCCGCGGTGCCCTTCCTACATTGAAGAAGGTACTTGCAGACGGCGGTGCGCTCATCATGATGAGCCACATGGGTAAGCCAAAGGGCAAGGTTAAACCAGAGCTTTCTCTCTCTCAGATTGTTAAGAACGTATCAGACGCTCTCGGCGTAGACGTTAAGTTCGCTAAGGACTGCGGTAACGCTGATGCTGAGGCTGCTGCCTTGAAGCCAGGTGAGGCTCTCTTGCTCGAGAACCTCCGCTTCTATCCAGAAGAGGAAGGCAAGCCAGTTGGCGTTGAGAAGGGTACTCCTGAATTCGATGCTGCTAAGGCTGAGATGAAAGAGCGTCAGAAGAAGTTCGCTGCCAAGTTGGCTTCTTACGCTGACGTATATGTAA
>ERZ841120.1161-NODE-1161-length-12289-cov-8.128086_pt1 | contig 12289 bp, 9 predicted proteins | sample MGYA00519572_ERZ841120 | MGnify/ENA primary metagenome ERZ841120 (study PRJEB31850, sample SAMEA3708890) | human gut metagenome | biome: human gut; feature: human-associated habitat; material: faeces | place: China | collected 2014 ... | reverse complement strand
GGTGCTTACGCCACAACTTACGCCAATTTACGCCTCACTTACGCCAAAAATGCGTCCCCAATTCTGCGATTGCAGACAAGTTCCGATAGGCAACGAAAAGTTCATATGAATTAAGCCCGCTGAATTGAAGTCAGCGGGCTTTTTCTATTTCTGCCCCTATTACATCCTCGTGATGTGATAGGGGCTTTTTTTGTCCCTGAAAGGCGGTCAAAAAAATTTTTTGAAAAAATCCAAATTTAGTTCGTTCAAATCGAAAAAATTTCCCAGTTGGTTAGTGAGGGTGAAAACCTCACTAACCTTGAAAATCGAATCTTCGAGCATGACGGGGATCTGCTTGTCAAGCGGATTGCGGCTGTCGGAGGCGAATATGTGGAGCGAAGCGGAGCACTCCTGCTTGTCCCGGAAAACTGCTTTTATGTTCTGGGGGACAATTATCCTGTCAAAATCATGGCTGGATAAAAAAATTGAATTCAGCGGCGAATTTCCGGCAACCATATTTAACGGCAATAAAGAGCTTATGCAGCACTTATGGTTAAATCTCCTCGGAAATGCGGTGAAATACACACCGACGGGGGGTGAAATATCTGTTGAGGTTATTCCGAAAAAGGAAACCATTACTGTAATGATTGCAGATTCACGAGTATTATGAGCCGGAAGAACTGGTTGGAAAGACCTGCATCGCTATCACGAACCTGCCGCCCCGCCCGATGATGGTCATCGATTCCTGCGGTATGCTGATCTCCGCCGTGCACCACGAAAACGGCGAAGAAAAGCTGCATTTGCTGATGGTCGATCCTCACATCCCCGCCGGCGCAAAGCTCTATTGATTGCCCCTAAATTGTCGGTGCTTACGCCACAACTTACGCCAATTTACGCCTCACTTACGCCAAAAATGCGTTTGGAATTCTGCGATTGCAGACAAGTTCCGATAGCATACGATAATTTCATATGATTTAAGCCCGCTGATTTGAAGTCAGCGGGCTTTTTCTATTTCTCCGGTTGTCGAATCAGGATATACCGAATGACCATTCCCATTGCCGTGAAAGCCGCAGAGGCTGCTTCCAAGGGCGTAAGCATCTACAAGTATGAGCCGAACAGTCCTGTTGCAAAGACTTATGCAGCGTTCGCAAAGGAGGTGTCGCAGATACTTCCCTCGGAAAAGCCTTCGATCGCATTGGTCGTATAGATCAGGCGGCGCACCTCCTGTGGGTACTTGAAATAGGAGGTCAGGTTGAGCCAATTCTCTCGTCAGGACTGAGCGATCTTCGAGTACTTTTTGTCCCATCGTTCGGAAAAGGTGTCCAGAGCATTCAGCGCAGCAGCCTCATCGATTGCAGCATAGACCGCGGTCTGCCATGAGGGCCTTTATGTCCTTGTACGAAAGCGCTCTGGCGGCGGTAGCCATTTTCGACGGCTTACATCCCCATGCTCATCTACTTCAACGTGGCAATAATGCCGCTGCATTTGTAAAAAAGCTGAAAATCCCCCTGCATACCGTAATTCTACGGGCTGCAGGGGGATTTCTTTGCATGGATCAGACGGTCCGTTTTCTGAAGAAGATCCAGAGACCGCTCATCATCAGGCCGGAGCCGAGCAGAAGCAGGGTCCACAGCACGCTGTCAAAGCTGTCGCCGGTGTTCGGCGCAGAGGTGCGCAGCGCACCGCAATCGACGCACTTTCCGTCGGAACCGTAATGATGGCCGGTGGCAGGGAGAACCGTACCTGCTTGGATCTGACGGCCGCATGCGGCGCACAGGATGTCGCCAGTGTAGCCATTGTCGGTGCAGGTAGTATTTTTCTGCCCTGTTACAACGGTTTCACTGTGAAGTGCGGCGGTCAGCGTCTCGGATATCTCCACTGCGGATTCATTCCGCTCCGTCTGACGGAGGGTCACACTGAGCTCGGAGTCCAGTGCAGCAGGATCCTTCAGAGTGAAGGAGACGGAAGCCACGGCGGTTCCGGCAGGGAGTCCGCCCAGAGAAACATAGCCGAAAGCAACTGCACCGTCCTGTACATGCGCAGAGGTGTAGTCCCCGAGCACCTGAATATCCCGGAATTCCAGAACCGCAGGGTCAAAGTCCAGATACATCAGGGCGTTGGTGGTATCGGCATCGGAAACGACTGTCACCGTTACGGTCTTTTCATCCTCGGAGATGGACAGAGAGGACTGCGCCGGTGCAGTGGCCGGAGCTTTGGAGGCAGCGGTATAAGCACTGAGGCTGCCTGCGGCCGGGGCTGCTTCCGGCAGAGCGGCCGAAAGCAATTCGTCGGTGAGTGCAGCCGAACCGGCGTCCTGCGTGCAAAGAGGCAGGTTTTCCGGAGCAACATCCTGCACGGTTTCCGCAGTACCATGGTAATCGGCAGCGTAGATGTTGGCCGGGAACACATCGGTGCCGAAATCGGCCAACAAGTCAGCAGTCCAGAAGTTGCTGGAGGCATCGTAGACCATCCGGTAAAGCTGGCTGATCTTTCCGGTGAAGTAGGACAGGTACATGACAAGCTTTCCGTCTTCCACGGTGGGAACGGTGGAGCAATGGGGGCCGTTGTCATCACCCATGAACCACAGCTTCAGTTTGGGCAGGTTGGAATGGGAAATCGTATACTTCAGATTGTAAGTACCGTCCTTCTGATAGAGCTGGAAGCTCCAGACACCGCCCCGGTCATCGAGCATGGTATAAAGCTCGGAGGGGGTTTCGGCGACTCCGTCGCCATCCAGGTCCACGGCACTTTCACCGAAGGAAGAAACGGTAACGAACTTATTTCCGCCTGTGCCAAACATCAGGTCCATGATATAGTAATTTGCATTGTTGGTGAGTTTGCCCAGGGGTGCGGGGTTAAAGACGAAGAAGCTGTAAACGCCCAGGATGGTGGGCTTCCCGTCCTCGGTGAATACACGGGAAGCCTCCATATCATAGAAGGGAATGTTGAAGCCGCCGTTGCCGTCGATTCCGTCAAAGCTGCTCAGCACCGCACCGGTTTGCTCGTCCACTACATGGAAATCCTTGGCGGCACTGTCCATTATGACGATCTGATGATTAAAGGAATCATAAGTAATGGCGTTCAGTCCGTCTACGGCAACGGTGGTGCCGGGAGTCCACTGCGCATCATTTTCCAGATCCCAGGAGAACAGGCGGGTTTCCCGGTCCGCATCGGTCAGAGCACCGTGCAGGGTTACCTTCAGGACCTCCACAGTAACGGTACAGCTGGCAGATTTTGACGGATCCGCCTCAGCAGTGGCGGTAATGACCGCCTCACCGCCGTTTACAGCCTGAACCCGGCCCTTCTGGTCAACAGTGGCAACGTTTTCGTCGGAGGAGGTCCAGACAACGCCGTCCGGATGGATACCGAAGGGAGAAACCTCCGCAGTCAGGGTCAGATTGCCGCCCTTGTACAGGTGTGCAGTCTCCTGGTCCAGCTTTACGGCTACCGGTGCGTCCAGCTCTTCCCTGTTCAGGTTGATGCGGTAGGTGCTGACGTTATTGGCGTAGTCATAAACCTGCAGCACCAGATGCTTGACGGCTTCCGTGTCAATGCTGCCCATATCCAAACTGACATCTTCGCCTCTGGCAGCACCCTGAGGGCTGCCGCCGATCTTGCTGAGAACGGTATTGGTATCGTAATCATAGAGAATGGCAGCGGCAACATAGCGGTTGTCGGAAGCGGTTGCAAACAGGCGCCGCTCACCGGAAGCGACATCCTCACGGAGGAAAACATCAGACAGAGTGGGTTCCGTCTTATCCACGTACAGCGTGTAGGTCTGCTTGGCACCATCGTGCAGGGCATCCCAGTCTACAATGGGTGCTTCGCCGGAAAAGTCAATATAGTATTCCGGGGCGAGGTAGGCCGTAACGGTGAGCTGGGTACCCTCCGCAGCCTTAGGGGAGATGTTCATGGGGAGACTGCTCTGGTACTGGGTCCAGAACTGATTGGCCACCTGATAGAAGGCGCTGCCGATGGCGTAGTCGTAGGATTTATCCAGATAGGTAACGCCATCATCTCCTGTAACGGTAATCCGGGAGGCGGAGGCATTACGGATGAGGGCAAAGTACACATCCATCAGCTTGGCCGTGTCAGGATTGAAGGAGTAGCGGTCCGAATCGTAGAATCCGTCGTCTACATAGGGGTTTGCACCGAAGTCATAGGACTGAGAATGGTCTGAATACTGAATGGTCATACTCTGAAGGCCCTTGGCGTTCTCCTGCAAGGCTGCGGCCAGGTAGGGTTCACGGGTCTCCGTACCGTAGTGATAGTCCAGAGCGCTGCCCATATCGAACATAGACGCGTCGGTCCAGCTTCCGTAGTAGCCCAGAACGGGAATGGAATGGCTGGTGCCAACGGCTCCATCGGGACTTTCCATTTCCTCTGCGAACACATAGCCTTCCACAAAGGCACCGGAACCGTTTCCGGCTGCATCATAGGCATCCAGACCCAGCACCTGGGCCTGAACGGTCACATGGATGCTACCGCCGGCCGGCACAGTCACAAGAGCAGTGCCCAATGCCTGGAAGAACAGGTAAGCATCGTAGGTTCCAATACTGCCATTGCCGTCCAGATCGGCATATTCCTGGCAGGAGATGCTGCTGCGTGCACCGGTCACAAAGTCCAGCAGGGCCTGACCGTCGTTGGCACCAACCGTACCGCTGCCGTCAAAGTCGCAGTTCTGCAGCTTGGAAAGGTCTGCCATTTCAATGTTCTGTCCGTCGACAGTCCAGCTGACCTGGGAGGCCAGAGGCGCGGTGGCTGTGTCCGTATACAAAACGGTGCTGCCGTCCTCCTGGTCTTTGGAAAGCAAGGCTTGGGTAAAGAAATCGGCACGAAGGTGGAAGGAGGAAGCCTCGTCCTTCCGGTTGTACAGGGTGAAGCCAAAGGTGTAGGTGCCGGTACGATCCGGATCGTCCCCAAGCTCCGCCTTGATTTTTCCGTCGGCATAGGAATCGGTTGCATCGGCATCCATGAAGAGATAGCTGCCTGCATGGATTGCCTCACCGACGTTGGCAAGGCCTGCGCCCTGCCGCAGAACAGGGTAGTAGCTGCCGTTGGAACTGTCGATCAGAGGCTGCGCCGTGGACATCAGCAAGCTTTGGGAGAGCTGGCGCAGAGATTTCCCGGTTTCCTTGTCCAAATCATTTGCCTTGATGTACTCGGCAACAAGTGCGGCCATGCCCGCTACCTGAGGAGAGGCCATGGAGGTGCCGGAGTTGTTCTTATAGGTTCCTCCGTTCTCCAGAGAGAAGATGTTTCCACCAGGGGCGGTAATTTCGGGCTTCAGCTCCAGAGAGCCGGGAACACCCCAGCTGGAGAAGCTGCTGACCTTGTAGTCGGTGGAGTGGGTAGAGGTAGCGATGGGCTTCTCGCTGACGTAGATGCTGCCGGTATAGCAGAGCGTATTTCCGTCATCGTCCGTGACCGCCTGTGCGTTTGCCAGCAGAACATCCCGGCAATCCAGGGTCAGTCCTGCACAGGGAGCAGTGTGGGTGTACTCGGTAAGATCCATGCCGATGGTGCCCGCCTCGTTGTTTACGATCAGCACGCCGATGGCACCGTTCTCCACGGCAGCATTGGCTTTTGCGGCAAAAGACAATTCACCCCGGTTGCACACGGCAATGTTGCCCTTTAGCAGATCGGAAACCGCAGCAAATTCCTCCGGTGTGCCGAGGGAATCCACATAAACAAAGGAATGGTCTCCGGAAATGGTGTAGAAGGGGGCGTTGGAATAATTTGTACTCTCCCGGTAGGCAAGCTTTTCGCTGCCAACGCCCAGGTAGCGGTAAGTGGAACCAATGTTGTCCGCAGAGGCCACATCCAGGGAATTTGTGAAGGAACCCGGGGAACCGGCAGTGGACCAGCCGACACTGCCGGCATAGGGATAACCGGCGTTGGTATGCTCGAACCAGTAGCCGGAGTTACCGGCGGCCATACACACAACGGTGCCGCTCTCTGTGATGGTTTCCAGAATGGACTGAAACACCGCCGCGGTGTTGTAGGAATAACCGGCGCTGCTGCCGCCCAGGGACAGGTTCACAGAGTCGGCACCCAACAAAATGGCATCTTCAATGGCAACCATGTAGTCGGTATCATAAGCGCCGCCGGCCTTGCCGAACACCTTCATGACAAGGATCTGGGCATCCGGAGCAACGCCCTGCGTCAAAACGGCCTCCAGAGCATCGGAATACGTGCCGTCACCGTTGGGAATGTAGCGGTTTCCGGCAGCGATTCCGGTGACGTGGGAGCCATGGTCACCCTGAGTATCGTTGTCGTGGGTAACGTCCAGATCCCGGTCGATGTAGTTAAAGCCAAAAGGAATCTTGGCGTTTATGTATAGGTCATCGGCGGTTACGTTCTCCAGACGCTGGAAGGCGTTGAGCTGCTCCAGAACAGGGGAAATGTCGGAGGCACTCATCAGCGTGGCATTGCTGTCCTTGAGGGCATACAGCAGGGCATCCGGATCCAGAGAGGGATGATCCACATCCAGACCGGAATCAATAACGGCAATGCGGGTACCGGCGCCGGTGTAGCCCTCGGCCCAGGCGATATCGGAGCCAATCATTTCCCCGGAGGTAGACATCAGCGGGTCGGTGACCTCCTGCTGATCCAGCACACAGGGATCGTAGCGGTTCTCAATCAGAACCTCTTTCACGCCGGGCAGGGCGGCAATCTGTGCAATCTGGCCGTAGGTCACATTGGCGGAAATCATATTGGCCGCCAATGTCAGGTTCCAGACCACGTCCAGTGCATCGCCATGAAGGACCTGCTCAGAAATGGCGTCTTCCATTTCCACCTGCTTTTCCTCCAGGGAGGCCCGGTAGTCCATTGCACCGGCATTGCAGGCAGCCACCTGATCAGAGGTGAAGCCCTCTTCCAGTGTGGAGGCATCCTCCAGAACGATGGCGACACGGACCTCGTCCGTATCTGCGTAGCTTTGCGTCAGATCCTCTGCCGCAAGTTCTTCCCGGAAGGGAGAAGGCGCGGAAAAAGCGCTGTTGTCAATTTTTTCCCAGAAGAGCGTGTCTGCCTGCCCGGACTCGGAATGGTCTTCGGCAGCCATGGCAGGAACCACGGCACTGAACACCATTGCCATTGCCAGCAGCACAGACCAGAGCCGTCTGTGGAAACGGGAAAAATGCATAGAATAATCCTCTCTTTCTTCGGCAAAAACCGAGTGTGGCTCCGCTTGTGTGCGTCATTGCCGGGCGTACATTCAGCGAAAACGAATGTCCATATTATAGCACGGACAGGGGACAAATGCAATCCAAAAGCACCCACTTGCAACGAAATTGTCATAATGCTGGAAAATAATGGAAAATCCATGGAATGGATGGGCGTTCTGTCTAAAACTCGGGCCGTACAAAAGTGTCGCCTCCTTGCTGCTTGCCGGACGGCTGTAGAGCAATGCGGCAAATGCGGCACCGGGTAGCGTTTCCGCATTTCAGTCCGTCAAATAGCCCCAGCTTTCAGCAAACGAAAGCTGGGAGTCTTGCACAATCCGGGAAGCAAAAGCGCAGACAGGAGAATCTGAACAGTCCCCCGGGCCGTGGGCTTCTATGAACACATGGGCTTCCGGACCTATCGCTGTACCGAGCAGGGTTCCCCCTACCCACTACTATATAAATATATGTGCAGGGAAGTGGGATGAATGATGTCCGAAAGCAGTGAAGATGCAATGCACAACGAACGGCAGAAACTACAGTGGATTTCCCTTTGCACGCAAATCCGCTGCGATCATCCGTATTTTTCCTCTAACGGTCAGAATATTATGTAATTGTCAGAACTCATCCGTCCGTCATTCGCAATATGCCCAAATTCAAAGTCTTTGGACCGGTTCAGAAGTGTGTAAATTTGTTAAAAGTTCCGAAATTGTAAGTATCTGCCCATTGGCTGTTGACATTTTGTGGAATTTCTGGTATTGTGACAGTGTAAGAAAGGTCGTTCCTACTCTGGGAAAGCAGGTGATACCCGATGGGCTGATGTGCAGCGCCATGTAAACAATTTCTTCTCCATGGCTTTGATCGTATCCGAATGTCCGTTTTCTATGAATGACGCATTACTAAGGAGGATCAACTAACTAGGAAGAAATTCCGAAATTGGATCACGTTTGCTGTGGTCCTGGCTATGGTCCTGTCCATCGCCGTCGGCGTGTCGGCGACTAGTTCCAGCAGCATGAGTCCACATTATGGCACCATATCTGGCACCAGTTATCAAAGTTCCAGTTCCCCCGCTTTGCTGTACACCTACACTAAGGTCAGCAAAAATCCTGACCGGGCTTACTTTGAAATCAGCGTTGATTATCGGGACGGTTTCAAATCCCTAACGACCGATTTCAGTGACAGCGGAACAGGTGTCCTGAATTATACACGCAATTTTGCCATTTATTTCACCTTTGACGCTATCCCCAATATGGCATACATCTCGCACTCTATGCAGGGAGGGACCGAACATCCCAGCGTTGGGTGCTACACAAGTGCAGAATTGACCATTCACTAATCCATCTCAAGCCAGCGGGAGGGCCGTTTGCGGCCCTCCCGCTTTATAAGAGGTATGGCTATGAAACGTATTCTATTATTTCTTTTAATCGTAGTAGTCCTTTTGACAGCCTGTGCCTTTCTGGAGGATCATGATAGCGTCTCTCCAAAAGACCCATCCATTTTCACGCAGGAATCAATTCCATCAGAGTCTTTAACCGCTGAAACAAAAGATGGCTCAGACCTTGGGGGGCTGAGTTACGGTCTCGTCAGCCGCACAGCTGATGGTCGCGCACCGGAGCAGCATTATACCGGCGGAGAAATGTCTATGGACTTTTTCATCCAGGCCCATGGTCTCGTTGGGCGGAAAGGACTTGGCCTTCTGCTGTTTTTGGACGGTCATCCCCAGCCTTATCGGTTGGATGGGGAAAACGAAGATTCCTACCTGCACACTTTTTACCTGGATGATGAAACCGTTGAACCCGTGCTGTATTTCACGCCTGTAACTGGCCAGTCCGGAGATGTTCTGGAAATGGCCTCGCTTCTGATTTTGAATCCGGAATATCTGCCCTCCAAGGGGAATCCCGGAATGATGACACACACAACTGGTTCTCTCGGCTACTCCTTTCTCCTCTATGTGGATTCGGACCCAGGAGAAGCAAAAATTCCGGAAAAGTTGACGCTTCTCTCCGAGCCGGAGATCACTTATGAGCCTTGCTCTTATGCAGACGTTGCCCAATGGAGCGATGATGACTTCCTGACAAAAGTTGGCCATGCTTCCGAGGTAAATGGCATGGAAAATGGACTCAATATCTTTGATAATTTTCATAAGGAACAGTTGGACCTGAAATATAGTCTGTGGGGTACCACATTAGTTCACTACACAGTGGTCTATTTTCTCAACAACGAGCCGCTGTATCTGCCGGACGGCTCCTGCCTTGATTTGGAGGTCCAGGAGGGCATGAAAACCGTAATCCGCCTGACCATGGATACGTCCACCCTCACCGGCGAGGATGTGGTCTACGCCGTTCTCGTTCCAAGAAATTCACGGCTTACAGATGTATCAACAATGGCTTTTATCAAAGGGGAACGGGAATGGTTCCTCCTGGCCGGAGATATGCCAAATCAATAAGGAGGCCCCTATGGAAGTACGTTTGGAACACATCTCCAAAAAATACGGCAGCAAGTACGCCCTGCGGAATTTCACCGCTACGCCGGAGAAGCGCAGTGTTATGGAAATTCAAAAAATCAGATGTCCATATATGGCAATATGACGAAGCGGGGCGGGTTTGGATCGTTTCAAAAATCGATAAATTTGTTAAAAATTCCGAAATTGTAAATATCTGCCGATTGGCCGTTGACATTTTTAGAATTTCTGGTATTGTGACGGTGTAAGAAAGGTCGTTCCTACTCTGGGAAAGCAGGTAATACCCGATGGGCTGATGTGCAGCGCCATATATCCCGCACCGTCGGCGTGTCGGCGACTAGCATCTTGCCGTTACAGCAGACTTTTCCAACGGCGATAAAATCACAACCTCGGATTTTCGGAAAAGTTCCACCGGAGTATTGTCCTACAACCCGTCGTTTCCTATCTATATCACGATTGATTCTACGCCCGTCTACGTCTTTGTTGCGCACGAAGTCAGAGGAGGCACCGATGGCCACGACGGCTTTGTATGCCATACGCAGGCGCCGATTTCCATTTAACTCATAACAATAAGGTCAGCGGGAAATCCGCTGACCTTATTCAAAATATCCCGGGGGGAAGAACTTATGAAACAACAGATTATGCTCTTATTCATCCTCATCTTTCTCTTGACCGGCTGCACCCAAGCACTCCCCGCCGCTTCTTCCGGGCCTGCCGGCGAAAGCACCGCTTCGCCGTTCTCGTCCACTTCTCCGTCCCCCACCACGACAAGTCCCCAGCAGGCGGGTGAGGTCGACCTTGGCTCCCTAGGCGTCGGTCCTGCTGAAGAACGGCAGAAGGATTCCCGGGGAAGTTTCCTGAACTATGAAGGCGGCGAAATGCGGATGCCCTATTTTCTGGAAAGCACCGGCAGAATCCGGCAATGCGGTATTGGTATTCTGCTTTTTGTAGACGGTCACCCCCAGCCCTACCGTTTGTCCGATGCTGAAGAATACACCTATATGCACGTTTTTTACCCGGATACCCCAAAAATCACCTTTGATCTCTGCTTTGTTCCTGTGACCGGCAGCGAAGGGGATGAACTGGAAGTTTATATCGAGGCCCTGCTCAGCCCGGAATATATGCCTTCGCAGGGGCCCCAAAATCGCATGGTCTATACCAGCGGCTCCACCGGCGGAGGGACCCGCTTGAAATACCTGGCCGACCCTCCGGCGGCGGTTTTCCCGGAAAAATCCCTGCGGCTGAGCGCCCCGGAAATTCAAAAAACGGACTGCACCTACTCAGACGTTATCGGGTGGACGGATGCGGATTGGAAGGAGAAGGTATCCTCCCGATTTCAAATCAACGGCCAGCCGGAGAACGGTCCCAACCGCATTTATGAGATTACCGCTCAAGAAAAGGTTCCGCTGCACTATGAGGTCTGGGGCTGCGAAAACCTGCGAAGCACCCTGGTCATTTTCGTAGACAATGTGCCGGTGTTTGGTCCGGAGGGGCAACTGCCGGAATTGCCGTTGGAAAACGGGAAAAAGACGGTCGTGGATATGGCGCTGGACATGACGGATTTTACCGGTGAAAGTGTGATCTACGCCATTCGGGTCCCCCGGAATTATCGTTCCAGCGGTGTCGGCCCCTACGGGGACCTGAGGCCGGAGCGGACCTTCTTCCTCCTGGCCGGGACGGACCCGGACAAGTAAGGAGATAGCTATGAAAAATGAAATTTGTCTGTTTCTTCTTGTTGCACTGCTGCTGACCGGCTGCACTGCCACTCGTCCACCCGCCTCCACCAGCGAAACCATCCCGGATGTGTTCCAAGAAGCCACCAAGGCATCCGAAGAACCCCAGGTCAGCACATCCGTGGAGGCAAATAATACAGACGATCTAGGAGGTCTTGGCATTGGTGCAGCAGATGAGCCGCTGAAAGATGAATATGGCACTTACCGCATTTACAACGGCGGCGAGATGTGTACCCCCATTGAAATTGAAAGCACCGGGGCGCTTCGTGAAGCCGGGACCGGCATTCTTCTGTTTGTTGACGGCCAACCCCAGCCATATCGTCTGGAAGACGAAGATAGCTATTCCTATTTTCACTGCTTTTACCCAAAGCGTGCAAAAGAAATCTACAATTTGTACTTCACCCCTATCACTGGGTCAGCAGGAGACACCTTAGAAGTCTACATCCTCTCCCTGCAAAAACCAGAATACTTGCCATCGGACGGGAACCCTGGTATGATGATTTACACCAACGGCTCGATTGGTGCTGGTTGGCGGCTGAAATTTGAAGCGACACCCCCGGAAGCAGATTTCCCGGAGAAGCAGGTCCGTTTATCGGATGCAGAAATCACCGCTACGGATACCTCTTACGGAGATACCGTCGGGTGGTCCGAGGAGGACCTGCGAGAGCGCCTTGACAGCAGAAGCTATGTAAATGGCGCTCCTCATAATGGTCAAAACCGGGTTTACAATATCACCGCAGATACCCCTGTTGATCTGCGTTATGAACTATGGGGGACACCGTATATCGAAAGCAGTGTTATTTTCTATGTGGACAACGAGCCGGTTTTCACCTTCGATGGCCTGCCCTTCGACATGACCGTTGCCAACGGGGAAAAGAAAATTCTGACCGCCAAACTGGATATGACCGGGTTCACCGGGGAAAGCGTCATCTACATGGTCCGTGTCCCTA
>ERZ841120.1158-NODE-1158-length-12398-cov-3.820951_pt1 | contig 12398 bp, 10 predicted proteins | sample MGYA00519572_ERZ841120 | MGnify/ENA primary metagenome ERZ841120 (study PRJEB31850, sample SAMEA3708890) | human gut metagenome | biome: human gut; feature: human-associated habitat; material: faeces | place: China | collected 2014 ... | reverse complement strand
GTAAAATGCGTTTTGCTTACGGACAAATCATCAAAAATGGAGGCTTTGTCCGTAATTTTGGCAGAACTCTTGCGGATAACGCATACTGCCAGTCCTGCTTTTCAGCTACAAGTTCATTTCTTACATTATACTCACTCGGTCTTGACTTTTTATCATCAGGAATCAGTGACTGTTCGTACATGTCATTCCAAAGCGCCAGTGCTTCGTTCCAGCAGTATCTGCGGTAATCGCACAGTTCATTCAGGACCTGCTTCATTTCTGCATCAGGATACAGGCGGACTTTCTGAACCCTGATTGCCGTTTTCTTCGAGTTCGGCATTGAAATAATATTCACCTCACATTTTGTCTTTCTGTTGAATATTAAATCGTATTTGGCTATATTTGTGTATATTTTCAGCTACAGTTTATTTCCTCCCATTTATCCGGATATGTCACGGACAAAGGACACAAAACCTCGCAGACTTCGCGCTACACTCCGCGCATCAATCCGTTGACCCGTCTGTCAACCATCATGACCGCTGGCAGGACAATCATGGGCAGGGTCAAAAGAAGCAGCCCGACCGGACCGATACTGGAAAATGCAGGGCTGAAGACCGACGACAGCGGTGCAATTGCCCCGAATAGCGAAAAGACGACTCCGTATGTAACGCCAAGCATTTTGGTTTCGGTCTTCTTCTGCACGATTGTCACGAAAATCGTTCCCGTCATGTAGTTTGCAATGCCGTAGACAATCCACGAAACCACAAGCAGAGCCAGCAGAACCTTCTGATTCGTCAAAAAGACTGCGCCGAGCGGAAAGAGGGCAATGCCGACGCCCTGCAGGACGAGCCACTGTGCATAGCCATGCAGATGCCTTGAAGCATCCCTGACTACATGGCTGAACAGAAACCCGCTCACACCGGCAGTGATTCCGATTGTCATTTCCTGAATGGAATATGCCGCCTTGAAGTCCGGCAGCCTCCTTGCCAGATACATTGGCGTGAGATACCAGTACAGCCAGAAGCTGACGTTGATCAGCGTCGCATACGGCAGAAGAACCCTGATGACTTCCAGGTGAACGACCTGTCTCAGTGAATCGAGCATGGATTCATCAGTTTCGGTTTCCTCACGACTGACCGAATCCGACGGTATTCTGAGCATCATGACGCATGACGCAACCATGATGACCAGGATGATGCCGTATGAGACAAGGGCGCTCTTCAGGAGGACGAGCACGCCGGAAAGAGCTGAACCTAAAATCGTCGCAAGCTGCTGAACCATGTTGAGACTGGCGTTGTTTCTTATGAGCTCGTCGTCATCTTCGGAAAAAGCGGGGGCTATCGTCTCGATTGCAGGCAGATAAAATGAAGTGACGAAGCTCAGCACACAACCGACCGCAACGGAAACGGCAGTGAAACTGACTGACATCTTCTGCATCACGATAAGAACAAGCAAGGCAACCATCCTTGCCACGCTGCCGATTCTTATCAGATTTATCCGCGGAAACCGGTCGGACATCCGACCGCCAAACGACGCCAGGACTATCTCGACAAATCCCGCGCATCCGAACAGGGCGACTGCACTCTGGCTGTGAACGACGTTTGCAAGATACCAGATTGTATATATGTTGAATGCAGACAAGGCCACATTGCTCAGCAGGTCGTTTATCACAATACGTTTGAAATGAGTCATATAAAAGTCACTCCCTTCGTGCTTCATTTAAAATTGTTAAATCCCATCCTTACCGAAGTAATCTCCCAAATCACAGTAATCACTGAATCTTCGGTCCGAAATCAGGTATGTTCGGTCAACGCATCCCTCGACGAAGCGCTCGTCATGGGAAATGACAACGACTGCCGCTTCGCTGTTCCTGATGAATTCAGTCAGGGCTCTTACCCCGTCATAGTCAAGATAGTTCGTCGGCTCGTCAAGCAGCAGGACGTCAAAGGGCGACACAAGTTCAAGTACAAGCTGGGCCTTGAGAAGCTGTCCTCCGCTCAGTTCGTCCGGAGCGCGGGAAAGAAGGTCCGCATGAAGTCCCATGGCTCCTGCGACATCAAGGACAACCTGTTCCGGCATCCCGGAAGCCTTCATGAGCTGTGACAGAAGATTTTCACCTTCTTCCCAGACATCTTGAATCTCCTGTCTGAAGCGGCTGACCCTGCAGGATCTTTTCTCAAGTCTTCCTTCGACTTCACCCAGCAGAGTCGACTTGCCGCTGCCGTTCCTGCCTAGCAGACCAACCGTTTCTCCTGATCTGATCCGAAACGAGAACGAATTGTCAATCAGCCGGATGCCATGGCCTGACAGTCCGTCAAAGTCAAGATTTATCCTGACTTTTTGCGGTTTCTGATATGTTGTCAGAAGCTTGAGTCCCATCTTCTCATAGGGCTTGGCATTCTTTAGCCCTTCGTCCAGACTTTTCTGCATGCGTCTGGCATTGGCCGAAAGTCTTCTCTGAACCTTGTCGTAATTTCCAAGAAGCGACCTGGCCTTTGCCTCCGAGTTGGAAACACCGCCGGACTTCCTGGACTTTGAGGCCTTCTCCTTCATTTTCTGCGCCACGCGTTTCTGCCTTCTTCGCTGCTTTTGCTCAACCTCGTACAGCTGATACTGATTGTTTCGGTTCCTTTCCCTCATCTGCCGGAATTCCTCAAAATTACCGTCATAAAGGTCGATGTGCCGGTCTTCAATCATCAGCACGCAGTCAACCGCCTTTTCAAGAAAGGCAATGTCATGACTGATGATGACGGCAATTCCCCGAAAGCCCCCGATCATCCCGGTCAGCTTCCTGATGCCTTCCGCGTCAAGATTTGACGTCGGTTCATCCAACAGCAGGATGTCCGGTCTCTTCGCAAATGCACGGCTGATTCGCTGCATCTGCCCTTGTCCGGGACTGACCACTTCCATACCGGCCGGAAACTGACTGAGCATTTCGGCATGTCCGTCATATCTGACCATTCCTGCATCAGGTTTCAAGATTCCGGTAATCAGCCTGAGCAGTGTGGTCTTTCCCGTGCCGTTGTCACCGACAAGCGCCACGTGCCTCCCGTTTCCTATTCGGAAGCTGCATTTTGAAAAAAGCGGATTGTCTCCGTAGCTGAATGCAAGATCATTAACTGCCAGCAAGATTCATACCCCCTCATTAGAAAATTTTAATGCTAATCCAATAGTAGTGCCAATGCCCGCAGAAGTCAAGAAAACGTCCCGGCGCAAGTTACGCACCGGACCGATTCAGATGTTGTTTCTCTGCGCTGTGACGACACGTTCGTTGAGGATGGCAGCTGGCATGAGGCTTCCTTGAGGTATGCAGAGTTCATCAGGAGAACTTCAGGGAAGAAGGTTCTGTTTCTGGAACTTGGCGTCGGGATGAACACCCTCGTCATCATCAAGCATCCGTTCTGGAGAATGACCGCCGAAAATTCTGATGCGTTTTACCTGGCATCAATCTTGAGAATTTCCTTTGTCCTGGTGAAATCAGGAATCGGGCGCTTTGTATTAGGGCAGACATCAGTTCGTTGATCTGAAATCGTGCATGGATGGCAGGAAGGAAAGAAAGTCAGTCAGCTTATAATCAATGGTGTCGGAGATGAGATCTGGCACCATTTTTCCGTGGTATAATCTTGGTATGATATCAGAAGGGAAGTGGAGCCATGAGCGTGACGGTGGAGGATCTGATGAGGCTGCCATCGCTGAGGCAGGCGAAGGTGATCGGCGGATCAGGCGGGATGAGAAGGGTCGTGTCGTCAATATCGGTGCTGGAGTCGACGAAGCCGGAGATTCTGGTCAACGAGCTGTTTCCGGACGCAAGGAGCGGATACTCCGGCGGCGAACTCGTCATAACCGGTTTCATCAACTGCACGGATGACGTGGAAATGCAGTGCGAGAACGTCAGGCGGCTGATTGAAGGCGGCGAGGTGGGGTTGGTGCTGTACTACGTCGGCGTGTATCTGCCGCGGGTTGACCAGCGGCTCATCGATATGGCGGATGAGAATGACTTCGTGCTCATCTGCATGCCGGAGGGGAAGAGTAATCTGCGGTACGGCGAGCTGATTACGGACGTCACCGAGTGCATCTATCAGGACAAGAGCAGCGCATCGCTTGTTTCGGACATACTGGACAGGATGTCGTCTGCGCCGCGCAGTCAGCAGACGGTGGCGACGGCGCTGCGGATGCTGTGCATGGAGCTTGGGTGTTCCATTGTGCTTGGCAGCATGGACGGCGTGCTGCTAGAGCTGGCCACGTGGCCGAGCGAGCTGGAGGATACGGTGAGGAAGGAACTTGAGCCGTACCTGCCGTTTCCGTTTGAAAGAGGGAGTGTGCGCTGTAATTTCATGCCGGACGCCGTGGCGTACTGTCAGACAATCAGGTCCGATTCGGGCGAGAGGTACCAGCTGGCTCTTGTCAGGGTCGGGATGCCGCTTGAGAAGGGCGAGCTGGAACAGGCAGCTGATACGTTGCGCATCTGCATCAACATCTGGGGCAGACAGAGCGGAACCGACGCGGTGAACGAGCTGGTGCGCGCCATTCTGCAGGACGAGCCGCTCCGGATGAGGCGGCTGGCGGGCATCTTCCATATCGACATTGCGTCGATTCATGAGCTGTGGCTGTTCTGCGGCACGGACGCGGGCAAGGTCAAGAAGCATATGAAGGAGTACTGTGAACTCATGAGACAGTATGCGGACACGGTTTTCGGCGCCGTCTTCGAGGGCATGCCGGTCATGTGTCTGAGCACGCCGCATTCCCTGCGCGAGACGGAGAAGGTGATGATGGGGATGATTGCCGACATGCGCGCGGTCTGGCCCGACGCCGTGATTGTGCGGTGCTGCGGCCTGAACAACACGACTGACTGCCACAGGGCTTATCTGACGGTGCTTGATGCCCTGGAGGACGTCAGGAACATCTTTCCGGACAGGTGTCTTGTGCTGCAGGGGGAGCTGGAGTTTGCGGCGGAGTGCCGGAAGCTGATTGACGGGGGCGAGGATGCGGCGATGAGAAGCCTGGCTCCGCTGACCGCTCTGAAGTCTGATTCCGAGAGCGGGGACCTTCTGGAAACGGTCTGCACCTATCTGCTGGACTGTGATGGAAGCGTCACGAAGACGGCAGGAAAGCTGTTCCTGCACCGGAACACCATCAAGTACAGGCTGCAGCGCATCACTGACATGCTGGGACATCATCCCGCGAAGATGCCGGAGATGATGGGACTGTACAGGAGTGCGGCGGTCTACCGGCTGCTTGTGGCATCAAAGGAAACATAGAACCGGATAAAGGGTCCGTTCATTGTCCATGTGGACAATGAACGGACCCTTTTTTCTGCCTTTACGACAGTGTTCATTGGAGTAATGTGGTGTTATCATTAAAATATTCTAAATTATAAATTATAAGAGAGGAGAATTTTCATGAGTAAAAGAAGCGATGGTTTTAAGGTTGAAGAGTCGCAGAGGCAGAGCTGGCTGTCAATTGCCGCTGTCTGGGCCGGTGGCATGATCTGCGTGCCGAGTCTGATGATCGGCGGTGTTTTGGTCGGAGGAGGACTGAGCATGGCGGAAATCGTCCTGTCCATTCTGATCGGCTACGGCCTCATCTGCGCCTACATGATCTTCATCGGCATGCAGGCGTGTGACACGGGACTGCCGGTTGCCGTCATGGCATCCGGCACCCTGGGCGAGAAGGGGGCACGCTACATCATCAGCGCGCTGCTCGCAATTGCCTGCATCGGCTGGTTCGGCATTCAGTCCGCAACGTGCGGCAGTGCGTTTGCCCGTATGATCTGCAGCATGCTGGGCATGAAGGCGTCGCCTGCGTTCATTTCCGCAAGCTCCATCATCTGGGGTCTGATTATGCTGGCTACGGCCTGTTTCGGCTTCAAGGGCCTCAAGTGGCTCAACTACATTGCCGTTCCGCTGCTGGTCATCGTCTGCCTGTACGGCTTGATTGCCGGCATCGTGACGAATGACGGCGGCGCGGTCATTGCCGGCTACAATCCGGGCAAGTCCTCGGGCATGGTGTTCGGCATTTCCATGGTCGTTGCGTCATTTGCCCTTGGCGGCGTTATTTCCGCCGATTACTGCCGCTTTGCGAAGAGTCGCGGCGACGTTGTGAAGTCATCCATCGTCGGCGTCCTTCCCGCCGGCCTGTTCATGCTGATCACGGGTGCTCTCATGAGCATCGTCACGGGCAGATCCGACATTTCCGCCATCCTTGCCTCCCTCGGCGTTCCTTTCATCGGACTCGTTGCCCTCGTACTGGCCACATGGACAACAAACGTCACGAACGCCTACTCCGGCGGTCTGGCTCTGAGCAACCTGCTCGGCTTTGACGAAGGCAGGTTCAAGGTTACGACGGGCATCGCCGGCGGCATCGGTACGCTGCTTGCGGCATTCGGCCTGCTTAATGTATTCGAGAGCTTCCTTTCACTGATGTCCGCGCTGATCCCGGCTCTGGCGGGCGTTCTGATTGCCTCGTACTGGGTGGTCGGAGCCGGCAGGAGGGAAAACTTCCATATCCGCTCTGGATTTTCATGGACCGGCGTCGTGTCCTATGTCGTGGGCGCGCTGGCCGCATGCATCACGGGCGGCACGTTCGCAAGCTTCCCGGCCCTGGTCAGGGTGCTGCCGTTCCTGAACGTTCCGTTCTTCGTCGGTCCGGTCAACGGCATCGTGATTTCGCTCGTGCTGTACGTGATCATCGCAAAGCTGGTTCCGTCCGGAGAAACAAGTCAAGCTGTGTAAAGGAGAGATAACATGCGTAAGATAGGCATCAAGGAAATTGAAGATATTGCAACCGGCGCGGCGCTGCTCGGCGCGGGCGGCGGCGGCGACCCCTACGTGGGCAAGCTGATGGCCATCGGAGCCGTCAGGGACTGCGGACCGGTCACGCTGCTCGATCCGGACGAGGTTCCGGACGATGCGCTCGTCGTGCCGATTGCGATGATGGGCGCGCCGACCGTTCTGGCTGAAAAGGCCGTCGGCGGAACGGAATATCAGAAGCTCTTCGACATGGTCTCGAACTTCTTCGGCAAGAAGATCTATGCGTTCATGCCGATTGAAGCAGGCGGCGTCAACTCGATGCTGCCGGTTGCGGCGGCTGCCCGCATGAACATGCCGATGGTCGACGTCGACGGCATGGGTCGCGCGTTCCCCGAACTGCAGATGGTCACGTTCACCATTGGCGGCGTGAAGTCAACGCCCATGGCTCTTGTCGATGAGAAAGGCAATAGCTGCATCTTCGAGACGATCACGAACAAGTGGACCGAAGAACTGGCCCGTTCCGTGACGATGAGCTGCGGCGGTTCGGTGTCCGTTTCGCTTTATCCGATGAGCGGGAAGCAGATGAAGGAATTCGGTGTCCGCGGTATCGTGACGAGAAGCGAGAGACTCGGCCGTGCCATCCGCACGGTCAAGGACAGCGGCGACCAGACGCCGGAGGAGCACTTCCTGGAAATGACGGAAGGCTACAAGCTCTTCAAGGGCAAGATTTCAGACGTTCTGCGCGAGACACGCGCCGGTTTCAACTTCGGCAAGGCCGTGCTCGACGGCATCGGCGAGTGCAAGGGTCATCAGGCCTGCGTAGAATTCCAGAACGAGAACCTCGCCGTTGTGGTTGACGGAGAAATCATGGCTACGACGCCTGACCTCATCTGCCTGGTCGACACGGAGACGTTCCGGCCGGTCACGACGGATGCGATGAAATACGGCAAGCGCGTCATGGCCGTGGGGATGAAGTGCTTCCACCTGTGGCGGACGGAAAAGGGCCTCGAACTGGCTGGTCCGCGCTACTTCGGGTTGGATACGGACTACATTCCGCTGGAAGAACGCTGCAAGGGAGGAATCTGACATGTACAAACTTGGAATAGACGTGGGCGGCACCAACACGGATGCCGTTCTGATTGACGAAAACCGTTCCGTCGTGGCGGACATCAAGTATCCGACGTCCGCCGACATCTACGACGGCATTCTCGGCGCCATGCGCACGGTGCTTGACAAGTCCGGCGTGGACCCGAAGCAGATCAACCAGGCAATGCTCGGGACGACGCAGTGCACGAATGCCATCGTCGAGCGCAGGAATCTTGCGCCAATCGGCATTCTGCGCATCGGAGCTCCTGCCTCTACCGGCATCCGTCCGATGGTTGACTGGGCCGATGACATCCGCAGGATTGCTGCCGGCAGCGTCATCATCGGCGGCGGCTTCGAGTATGACGGCAAAGAGCTCGCACCGTTCGACTGCGAGGAGGCGAAGAAGTTCTTCACTGACATGAAGGAAAAGGGCGTGAAGTCCATCGCCGTATCCTGTGTCTTCTCAACGGTCCGCAATGACCACGAACTCGAGGCGGCCAGGCTCTGCCGCCAGGTGATGGGCGACGACGTCCACGTCTCCATCTCAAGCGAAATCGGCTCGATGGGTCTTATTGAACGCGAGAACGCAACTATTTTAAATGCAGCGCTCTGGCAGGTGGCGGAGCGATTCACGGACGGCTTTGCCAAGAGTCTGCAGGATGAAGGCATCACGAACGCAGACGTCTATCTCAGTCAGAACGACGGCACGCTCATGACAATGGAGCATGCCCGCCGCTACCCGATTCTGACGGTTGCCTGCGGTCCGACCAATTCCATCCGCGGCGCCAGCTATCTTTCCAACCTGAAGAACGCCATCGTCGTCGATGTCGGCGGCACAACAACCGATCTCGGCGTGATTCAGAACGGCTTTCCCCGTGAATCCAGCGTCGCCGTCACCATCGGCGGTGTCCGCACGAACTTCAGAATGCCGGACGTCATCTCCATCGGCCTCGGCGGTGGCTCCATCGTCCGCGTCCGGTCCGACGGCAGCGTGACCGTCGGACCGGACAGCGTCGGCTACGAGATAACGAAGAAGGCCCTCGTCTTCGGCGGCGACGTCATGACTGCAACCGACATCGCCGTCCGCTGCGGCCTGACCGACCTCGGCGACGCCGAAAGGACTGCCGGCATCCCCCAAGAGGTTGCCGACAAGGCTCTTGCCGTCATGCGCGCCATGGTCGAGGACAGCGTCGACTCCATGAAGGTCTCGAACGCTGACGCAGACCTCATCCTGGTCGGCGGCGGCTCCGTTATCCTGCCGGAAGACATCCCCGGCGCCTCCTCCGTCCTCAAGCCGGAGCACTTCGGCTGCGCCAACGCCATCGGTTCCGCCATCTCCAAGGTCAGCGGAACATACGAGAAACTGGTCGACTATGATGAAACCCCCCGTGACCAGGCTCTCGAAAACGCCAGGGCCGCTGCCGTTGATGCCGCCGTCGAAGCCGGCGCCGTCCGCGACACGGTTGAGATCATCGAAATGGAAGACGTTCCCCTTGCCTACTACCCCGGCCACACAAGCCGCGTCAAGGTCAAGGCGGCCGGCGACCTGCGATAGTGACACAGCGATGTTACAGTTAAACAGCGGGCGGACAGAAATTGTCTTTTCTGTCCGCCCGCTGTTTTTTGGTATTCGGGAATTTTGAGTACAATGTCATGTTTAGCGTCTTGATAAGGAACCGAATCTTCATGATAATCTGTACGGAACGTGCGCCATTTCCGGCACGTCGCTCCAGTCGACCGTATATCCGGCGCCGTGAGCACAGAAGACGGACTGCGGCGTGTTTTCCAAATCTGAAAGCGGGTCGTAGCTGCTGTTTGAAACGACTTCCTGTTCGTTATGGCATTGGCGATAGCCGTCAACGCTCAGTTCAAGCAGGCCTTTTCCGCGGGTATAGGTGCGCACGGTTTCCGCATATGACTGCATCTCGCTTACCGGAGCAAGGCCGCTCAGAGTTCCGGTAGCCTGATCCAAGGAAAAGGTGCCGCTCATCTGCTGAATGTCGTTCATCGCGCGCCCGAGCTTTTCTTCCGGGACTTTGAGCACGAAACGGTACCATGGCTCAAGCAGTTTCAGTCCCTGGCGTTCTTTTAGCATCATCAAGCCTTGGCGCACTGCTCTGCTTGACGCTTGACGAAAATCGCCTCCGACCGTGTGCTTGATGCTTGCTCTGCCGGTTGCGAGGGTGATCTTGACGTCGGTCAGGGGCGCTCCGATGAGAACGCCGATGTGTTCTTTTGACTTCAGACAGGAGAGAATCTGATTTTGCCAGTTTTTGTCGAGTTCTTCCAAGCTGCAGTCTGACGAAAAGACCAGTCCGCTTCCCGGTTTTCCGGGTTCCATGATCAAATGCGCTTCCGCGTAGTGACGCAGCGGCTCAAAGTGGCCGACGCCCTCAATCGTCTGGGTGATCGTTTCTTTGTACAAAGTCCTGCCTTGTTCAAATGAAACGTCCAGTTCATAACGGTCCTTTAAAATCTGCTGCAAAACTTCAAGCTGAATCGGACCCATCAGCTGCACGCGCAGTTCGTTCAGTTGTTTTGACCAGACGACGTGAAGATGTTCGTCTTCGTCTTCAAGTTCTTTTAAGGCCACAAGGCAGGCATGAAGGTCGCATCCGTTCGGATTTAGCGCATAGCTTAGAACCGGCGTCATGCAGGATGATGCATCGTTTTCAAGAAAACCCAGGCCTTGTCCGACGAAAGTTTCATTCAGGTTCGGGATGGCACAGATCTGGCCGGCGACAATTTCTTTTGCGGCACCGTATCTTTTTGCATCATAGACCCTGAGTTCGTTTGCCTTTTGATCATCCAAAATCATGTCTTTTGGATGAAGGCTCCCGCCGAACACGCGCAGCCAGGTCAGACGCTCGTTTTTTTCGGTGTGAGAAATTTTGAAGACGCGCGCGCTGAATTCGTTTCGAGATTCGAGTTCCGGCGCAAAGTCAGCAAGGCCTTGAAGCAAAGCATCGATTCCTTCAAGCTTGAGCGCAGAACCGAAAAAGCACGGGAAAGCTTTGCGCTGCTTGATCAAGGCTAAGACGTCCGTTCGGTCGATCGAATCGTTTTCCAGGTATTTTTCCAAAAGAGCGTCGTCAAGTTCCGCGAGTTCTTCTGTTTCCGTGCCGTCGAAGGCCACGATGCCTCGATCGAGCTGTTTGAGTCGTTGCATGATGTCTGCTTTTGAAAGCTCGCTCAAATCAAGCTTGTTGACGAAGACGAACGTCGGAACATGGTAGAAGTCAAGCAGATTCCAGAGCGTCCTGGCATGACTCGTGATCAGGTCGCGGGCTGAAACGACCATGATCGCACAGTCGAGCACGCGCAAAACCTGTTCAGTCTGCGAGACGAAATCAACGTGACCAGGGGTGTCGAGCAAAGTCAGCCGCAGATTTTTCCAAGTCAGATTCGCCTGGTGCGAAAAGATCGTGATGCCGCGTTTTCGTTCAAGTTCTTCAAAATCCAAAAAGGCATCTCCGTTGTCGACTCTGCCGAGTTTTTTGAGTTCGCCTGCCTTGTAGAGCAAGGCTTCCGTCAGCGTGGTCTTGCCCGAATCGACAGGGGCGATGATGCCGGTTACGATATGTTTCAATGTTGTTTGCGGGAAAAGCGTCCCGTCGCTCCTTTCGTATTGTCTGAAAGTATTGTAGCACAAAAGCTAATTTAGCACTGAATTTTGCGAAAAAAACCAGAGATTATAATTGCCAATTTGTACCAATAACCGTTATAATGTAAGCGGTATCTATGACGAGGTGGAACATATGAACGAAATTTTTGAAAAAATGCACAATGGCGAACTGTATTTGCCAAACGACAGGGAATTGGCAAAACTCCAAATGAAATGTTTGGACAGGCTTTATGATTTTAACCAGACGCGGCCGACCGAAATGGCAAAACGCCAGGAGCTGCTGAAGGAAATGTTTGCCGAAATCGGCGAAGGGTGCTACATCGAACCGCCGTTTCATGCAAACTTCGGCGGACGTCACGTCCACTTCGGAAATCACGTTTACGCCAACTTCAACCTGACTGCGGTTGACGATACGCACATCTATGTCGGTGATCATACGATGATCGGGCCAAACGTCACGCTGGCATCTGCCGGACATCCCGTCTGGCCTGAGCTGCGCGAAAAAGAGTACCAGTTCAACATGCCGATCCATATCGGCAAAAATTGCTGGCTCGGTGCCGGAACGGTCGTCGTTCCCGGGGTTTCGATCGGCGACAACACCGTTATCGGAGCCGGCAGCATCGTGACGAAGGACATTCCCGCAAACGTCGTGGCAGTCGGCAATCCGTGTCGCGTGATGCGCGAAATCGGCGAACGCGACAAAGAATATTATTACAAGGACAGGAAAATAGGTGACGCAAAATGACGATGAGAAATCTTGGACTTTAGATTTATCCCTCTCACAGCAATTTTGAAGACGATGAAAGATATTTGAAGCTTGACGCAAAGTACGGCTTCAAACTGATTTTCATGGGAGATAATAGAGAAACGCGATAGCGTAGTAAGCAATAATTCCAGATGATTTAGGTTTGATCAGAGAGGAGAAGAATATGAACAACTATTGTATGATCCAGAACTCC
>ERZ841120.1157-NODE-1157-length-12410-cov-2.382598_pt1 | contig 12410 bp, 9 predicted proteins | sample MGYA00519572_ERZ841120 | MGnify/ENA primary metagenome ERZ841120 (study PRJEB31850, sample SAMEA3708890) | human gut metagenome | biome: human gut; feature: human-associated habitat; material: faeces | place: China | collected 2014 ... | reverse complement strand
TGATAATCGTCAGTTGGCCATTTTGCTCTAGAATTGCTCGACGTACTACCTGCACCTCATCAACGCCAGCGGCGCGTAGCTTAAACATTAGCTCACTAGCCGACAGGCCCACCCGCATCGTTGTGGCCACATCAACCTCACCGTTCTTAATGACCGTGACCGGCGCCCCATCAATCACCCGTTTGACCCAGTAATTGTGTTCTTTCAAGAACTTAAGCAGCAAGACTAAAAACGTCCAAACAATCAAGACTAAGACAAATTGCAGCGCCGTAATATCTGCATTATAAATAACACCACCAATAATGCCACCCAAGACATAATTTTGAACTTGGTCCATCGCTGAAATTGGTGCCAAGTTACCCTTACCCAAAATATTAATTTGGATAATCAAACCGATAATCCCAATTGCCAATTTCAAAGCAATCGTTGTATAACTTGTGTCCATCACTTCACCTCAACTACTGTATGCTCGTCTAATAAGTTCGTCTTTTCCAAGGTATAGTTCGATTGATCAGCACTCAAATTCACCCGATAGAACGTCTTCCCAGCTTTCACAATTAAATTATTGTTCAAATTGACACTGTTTACAGCCACTTGCGCTGGCTTCACATCCCGATTATGTGCCACGTGCTTTAATAACTTAACAACCTGTGCTTTTTGAGCCGACTGGCTTTTCACTTGGTTCATATCTTGATACTGCAGCCCAATGACAAACGCTACCAATAGTAGCATCATCACACTCAAATCCCGGTACTTCGATTTTAAATTATTGCGAAAATACAGCACCGCAAAAATTGCAAAAATAATTACCAATACGGCAATGACCACCGTCGTTGCCGTTTCCAACCACGAATGACGCTGTGTCAAGTAATCAATTGTATAAAATGTCATGCCTTCCTCCTATTCCTCTGTCATGTTACGCAAATTGTTGGCGGTATACAACCTGATTACCCCAAAAAATCCGCCAGGCAAGCTACCCAGCGGATTTTGCAATTCAAAATAGATTTAATTAACGTAGGAAGAATGTATGGTTCGTACCAAAGTTGTACGTCTTGCCATCAATCTTAACCTTGTTACCTTCAACAGAGCGACCATCGTTACCGACATAATACTTCAAGCCCCATTCTGAGACCCATTGATTATGTTGGCGCACACCGTTAATGAAGTAGTAGTAGGCACCCATGTACATACGGAAGCCTGTGTAGCGCTTACCATTTTCAATCCACAACCAGCCGTCTGGTGTTGACACATAACCGCTTGCCTTACCGCGCAAGAAGAATGTGCCATCGTGGCTGAAGTTATAGTACGTCCCGTCGACATTATAACCGTCACCCTGCACGGCACGACCTTCACTGTCAACATAGTACTTCAAGTTCCAGGCTGTACGCCATTGGTTATTGATACGTGCACCCTTTTCGAACCAGTAGTATGTGCCCATGTAGAAGCGGAAGCCAGTGAAGACTTCACCGTTTTCATACCACAACCAACCATTGCCGGCATCTTGGTAGCCTGAAAGCTTTCCACGTAGGAAGAACGTACCGTTGTTCCCAAAGTCATAAGCGATACCGTCGATTAGGTGGTAGCCTTGGACTGAACGACCATCTGAGCCAACGTAGTACTTGTTACCCCATTGGCTAACCCACTTGTTTTCTTGGCGCACACCATTAATGAAGTAGTAGTAAGCGCCGTAGTATGAACGGAAACCAGTGTATGGCTTCCCGTTTTCAAACCAGCGCCAACCTTGATCCGTGTTCAAGTAACCAGACTGCGTAAAGTTACGGGCATAGTACGTCTTGTTTGACCCAAAGTCGTACCACTTACCGTTGACCAACTTAATGCCCTCTTGCGTCGTACCATCGGTTGCGACGTAGTAGGTCTTACCACCGGCCGTTGCCAATTGGTTCTTACCCTTCAACAAACCATTGTTGCTTGGGTTAAAGAAGTATCCTTGGCCGTTAATGTTCTTAAAGCCACTGGCAAGCACACTGTTTGTCGCATACTCACGGTTACCTGACTCATCCGTTTGCCAACCGTTACTAATGAAATTCGTCTTTGAATCGTGTTCATTTTCAGCAAGGTTGCTGTTATCAGCCGTAGACACTTCAATCATCCATTGCGCCATCAAATCTGCCATCTTGGCATACGTATCTTGCGTTGGATGAACTTCGTGATCCCCCAGCGTTTGTTGTCGGTTAGCATCTGTAACAACCTGATAACCTGCTTGACGCCAGTCTAATACTGGAATACCAAAGCTTGTATAAACTTGCTTCAAAGCGTCAGCCAACTGATTAAACGTGTAGCCTGCTTGACCCTTGACGTTCAAGTTATTACCACCCATGTATGATGGGATTGGCAAGACACCATAAATCACTAACTTTGGGTTCGCGGCACGCATCGTCCGAATATTCTTTTGTAAACGTTGTTGGACGTAACCAAGACTATTGTCGCTATAGTTTAAATCATTGACCCCGATTTCCAATACCAATGACTCAGCGTTCTTGAACTGCGGATCAGCCGTGACACGCTTCAAGTTATTGGTTAGGTCGTAAGTCTTATCACCAGGTCCGTTTTGGTTACCTGAAATTTGTGAGCCACTTGATGCGTAACCCGCATGCATTGACTCCGGCTTGATGATGTTTGCTAAGAGCGTTGGGTAGTTCTGTTTAACCACTTGGTTACCGTCCCACCCAACGGCCAGTGAGTCACCGACGACCCACACGTTTTGATAATTAAAATAATTGTTTTCTGATTGTTCTGGCGTTTCGACCGGCTGCGTGGTTGCGTTCGTCGCTGTGCGCTTTACCCCTTCAACCTTAGCCGTCGTTTGCGCCGATTCTTTTGGTTGTTGTACCACAGTTGCGGCATGTGTTGAACTAGCCGTCGCCCATAATCCGAAACCTAACACTGCTGAGGCCAGCATTAGGCGTGCTGTTGTTTTACTCATTGATTTGCACTCCTCCCAACAATTAACTATAGCAAACATTTGCCCGGATGGCATAAAAATTCCTGAACTTCAATTGAATATAAATATAATGGTAGCACTTTTGCGAAAGTTATAAAAAAATCGCAACGTTTGTAACAAACGTTGCGATATCTTAATTACTTATCCTTAGGGAATTCAATGGTTGGCTTAAACTTACGACCAGCCTTAATACCACTAATCATTGTATCAAATCGCTTCTTCTTGTGGTCTGTCCGTACAAAGATCAACCGGAGAAAGTCCCATGCAATTTTACCGTTTCCACGCATGCGACGGAAGAAGTCACGCTTGCGCATCGTGTAAACACGATTACGGTACATGTTAAAGTACCATGGTAAACGACGTTCAATATCGTTTGTAATATCGTCTTCAGTATTTGAACGCATCTTGTGTGTGACAGAAGATGCTGGCACTAGATAACCTGGCGCAATCCGTCCGGCACGTTCCGTATACTCCAAATCGTCAATCCAAATAAAGAATTCTGTAATTGGCAAACCAATTTGGCGAACAATATCCCGTGAGAAAAATGATGACACGAATGTCGCGTTTTCAATTCGGACAGGTTCTTTAAATTCTGTATTCAACGTCGTCTTATACGTACCATATTGACGTAGTACGTTACGAACCGATGGCTTGCCATCACTGAACATTACCTTTGAGGCCAAGAAGCCAAAATTAGGATTTTGTTCAGCAAATGCCGTCAACGGTTGCAAAGAATCTGGGTGCACCATCGTATCATCGTCCATTACCCAAACATAATCATCATCCGTTTGTTCATAAAAGTAACGAATTCCGGCGTTGAACCCACCAGCGCCACCAAGGTTCTCAGACATCCGCACATACGTGATGCTGTCGCCCAATGATTCTAAGTAATCTTGTGTATCTTGCTCAGATTTATTATCAATCACAATTAAGTGTGACAATTTTGGCTCAACGGCTTGCAAAGCGGCAATTGCCTCTTTTAACATTGGCAAGCGGTTGTAGGTCACAATCACTGCGCTTACTTTTGCCATAATATCTCTTATCCCTTCGCCTTGTTCTTAGCAAATTCTACCTTTGGCTTGAAGAACCAACCGGTCGTGACACCCTTAAGGACCATCTTCAAGCGGAGCATCTTCTTTGGTTGTCCGTTAAAGAAAATCATTGCTGCTTCATAGGCAATGCGAATGTGTGCACGCAAGAAGCGGACAAAACCACGATTGCGACTGAAGTACATCCGGTTACGGAAGGCGTAGAAGTAACGTGGTACACGATCAATTGAATCAAGCGATACATTTGACTCCACGTTTTGCGCCATCTTGTGAATAACACGTGATGTTGGCACCATGTAGCCTGGGTAAACACGCGCAGCACGCTCCGTATACTCAATATCATCACCCCAGATGAAGAATTCCTTCACTGGTAGGCCAATCTTATCCACGACTTCACGACTAAACATCACTGAAACGAACGTCGCATTACGCAACTGTTCCATTTCAGTCGCATCCAACGGAATCTTCTTAAAGCGGTCGATTGGGAATGGCAAGTTCATCTTGGCGCGTGAATTATCTGTCCAACGGACATCTGAAGACAAGAAGCCAAACTTGTTGTCAACCTTAGCGGCACTGCCAACAAGTTCTGCCAAAGCCGTTGGCGTTGGGACCGTATCATCGTCCATCAACCAAACGTAATCATCGACAGTTTCTTCCATGAAGTAACGAATACCCTTGTTAAAGCCACCCGCACCACCAATATTTTCTTCCAAACGCACATAACGGATTTGATCACCCAAACTCGTCAAGTACTCCTGGGTATCAGCATTACTCTTGTTATCCACAACAATAATGTTGTCCACCGGCGTTTCTGAGGCTTGCAAAGCTGCAATAACTTCCTTCAACATTGGCAGACGGTTGTACGTAACGACGACAGCGCTAACAGTCATATCAATCAGTCTCCAAACTAAAATTCATTCAATATCTTTTCATTGTATAAAAACACTCCTTTCAGTTTACCACATCCAGGAGTGTTTCATATATCTTATTCTTTCTCTTTATAAAATCTACGTAATTGGGCAACGACCGCACCAAAGGCTAAGAGGCCCCAGCTAATCGCGGCTACATACTGTGTGGTTGGCAACCAACCTGGCGTCTGATAACCCAGGATCAACGTGTTGCGACCAGCCTGCTGTTTAACAACGGGAGCCCCGATTCGACTCAGCTTAACATTATCTAGCATTTGACCATTTAATGATAGCGTTGTCTCCGCATACTTCACAACTGGCAAAGTAACGGTGGTCGCCCGCTTAGCTTGCCAAGTCAGGTGCAATTGGCCATCAACAACCGTTTGTTTCATTTTCGGCAAACGATTTAGCACAATATCACGCAAATATGCTTGATCTAACCCATTCTTCGTATACCAATCTTTGCCAGTCAATGATGTTGCCGTTTTCTTTGAAATCGGTAAATAATCTGGGTAGTTTTGCGTGCCGTCTAACATCAAACGACTTAAGTCCGTGCGTCGCTCGTCGGCCACTAGTTGTTTTACCGTCAACTTCGGCCTGGTGTACGCCGTTAAACCGACCACTGTTTTCAGATCCGACTGTGTCGCCATCTTATCAGTCATCGGCGTGAACAACATCCCCATTGCTAAAACGCCCGTCGCCAGTGTCGCCACCTGCATACCTGAAGACGCCGCAATTGGCTGCTGTTGCAACCACAATAGCAAGCCAAACACAATCAAAATCAAGCCCGGAATACCAAAACGAAGCGCAAATTGGAAAGTCGACAACCAGTTATCAGCATCTTTCATAATCATGCGCCATGGTAGTAATTGTGAGCCGGCTACAACAAGCAACACGCCACCCAACAACGTCCACTGGGTCGTGAAATCCAATCGTGGTTGGCACTGGTTGCGCAACACCAAGGCCGCCACTGCAATGACAATCAAAGCCATCGCAATTAACGATAGATTGTGACTCCCATCCCAAGTGAAGCCCAGCGTATCGGCCGGTATATCACCACGCAATTCAATAAACGGGCGTAACAAGCGGTTACCCATGTTCACGTGCAAAAATGGCATCCAAACATTAACTGATAATAGCAATGCCAAACCTGCCGCCAATAGCCCATTCAGGACCATGACCACTGGTCGTTTCGCCCGAAATACTGCTGGTAGCGCGAACCACACCAATACCAGGAGCATAAACAAAGTTGAGAGTATGTGGACTTGAATACCCAAGGCCATCACAGCGCCCATCTGCCATGGGTTAATCGGCCGATTTGGTTGCTGGAGCATCCGAATACCACTCCCCACAGCTAGCGCGATAAACATGGCGCCAACGCCCATAAAGGCTTGATTGGCAAACCAACTTAGGCCCGGTAAAGAGCCAACCATAATCATTGATCCAGCCACGCTATACAGGCGGCGTACGTGAGCCCAACGCAACGCCAGGTAACCAGCCAACAGGCCGCCAAATGCAATGATGAAATTAGACCAAAATTGCCAACGGACCCAACTACCTGCTAGCAATAGCAGTAGTCCATTTAGATAAGCGAACCACGGCCCGTAGACCGCATTTACAATCCGTCCTGATTGATTAAAGCCAAACAACGACACAAAGTAATTGAATTGGCCAGTTTTCAGTTGCATCGCCGCATCGTAGAATCGATGTAAGTGGAAAAACGCGTCCATGCCCAACACCATCCGGTTCTGATTTAAAATCGGCAATGCGAATAATAATGCAATAACGACAAAACCAAGCACTGCTTGGCCATCGCGATAAGCGCCAGTTTGTCGATATTGCGCAAACCTTCTTCTCATCGCTCTCTCCCTACTTTACTTTACGCGCAATATAAATCGGTCGCTTCTTAACTTCTAGATAAATACTTGAAATATAACGACCAACAATGCCCAAACTTAATAGTTGCACGCCACCAAGCGCTAACATGATGACAATCGTTGATGGCCAGCCAAAGACCGAGTTTTCTGGATGCACTAGCGCGCGTACAAACACGATAACCGCACCAATCAATGCCATCACAAAGGCAATCGTTCCCAGGACAGATACGAGGAGCAATGGTGCCTTCGAGAAATTCACAAAACCATCAATTGAATAACGGAACAAGCTCCAGAAATTCCATGATGTCGTGCCGGCTATACGATCCTTATTCTCATACTCTAAATACTTTTGCTTAAAACCAACCCATGAGAAGATGCCCTTCGAAAAGCGGTTATATTCTTGCATACTCAAAATCGCATCAACCATTTGACGGGTCATTACGCGGAAATCGCGTGCCCCTTCAACGATATGGGTGTCTGACACCATGTTAATAATCTTATAAAACAAGCTTGAAAACCAAGAACGAATCTTTGGTTCACCAGCGCGCGTTGTGCGGCGTGCGCCAACGGCATCCCATTCACCAGATGAGACGCCCGCCAACATTTCTGGCAGTAACTCGGGCGGATCTTGCAAATCCACATCCATAACCGCGACATAATCACCAGTCGCATGCTCCAAGCCAGCGTACAAGCCAGCTTCTTTACCAAAATTACGTGAAAATGACACCAAGTGCACATTTTCATCGCGCGCAATCAATGCTTCAACAGCGGCAACCGTCCCATCAGTTGAACCGTCATCGATGTACCAATATTCGATATCATATTCAGCAAAATTTTTGCGTTCAAGTTCAATCGCATCGTAGAAGATTGCTACTGTCTCTTCTTCGTTAAAAACCGGTACGATAATTGATAACTTAGACATATCTGTCCTCTTTCATATATTTAATCAGCCTGTTCCAGTATAGCAAAAAAGCACCCCTGATTGGGATGCTTTCACAATTTTATAATAACTGATTTTACTTGTGGAGACGTCCTTTGATAAACCCTTGCACAGTCAACACAAAGTTAGCTCGCATCAGGATGACCATAATCACGTATACCACGACACCAACCGCAATCTGTACCACCGTGCTCGTTGGGAACGGTGGCATTCGCCAAGCCATCGTCGCAATGACCGCAAACATAACGACACCCGCTACGAGATACTTCCACAAACCGTGGAACAAAACGCCTAATTCAAGTTGGTGACGAATGACATAAACTTGGTAAAGGGTTACAGCGAATTCAGCGATAATCGTCGCGACCGCTGCCCCATACAAACTCCAAAGCGGAATAAAGATAAAGTTCAGCAACACATTAACAACCGCACCGACCGTCACGGAAATTGTGAAATCTCGGGTCCGGTTAACCGGCATCAAATATTGCGTGCCGATAACGTTACTCCAAGCGATAAACAAGACAATTGGCGACAAAATCGTAATTGTCCAACCCGCTGGTAAGAAGTTTGGTCCCATGTACCAAATCGACATCTTTGGACCCAAGGCCATCATCCCGAACATCAAGGGCGCAGCCATTGCTGTAACAAAGTCCATTGACTTGTAAATCGCATCATTGACCGCTTTCGTGTTACCGTTGGCATAATGGTTCGCCACACGTGGCAACATGACCGTTCCCATCGCCGTCACCAAGGCCAACGACACTTTGACAATCTTATCCGCGTTTTCATAAAAGGCTGACAAACTAATTGAACCACTAGCAAACAAAGGCAACATTGTCTTATTCAACTGCAAATAAATTTGCGTGGCAATCGTTGGCAAAAATAAGCCTAATGTTGGTAATAAGTGGTGACCGAAGTTCAAAGTCGACAACTTCGGCAACTTCACCTTACCTGGAATGTAGAACCACATCGTGATATTACCAATCACTTGGGTGAGTGCCAATAATAGGATGTAGTTATCGACATCATCAGCTGATTTAACCAAGATGAAAATCAACACCACCATAGCAATCTTAACCAACGAATTACGGACAACCGTCTTCTTAAAGTCTTCCAAGCCCATGAAGTACCATGAAATATCGAGCAGCCCTGAAACAATCACCCATGTCTGCAAATACAGTTGGTGGTTGTTTGCAGAGAACTCACCTGGTACATGGCGCATCATGTAGACAAAGACGACATAAATCGCAATTGCCAACAGACTGACCATTGTGTGCAGTCCTTGGATTTCCCAAAACCGTCGATCACGCAACTCACGGTCATCACGCACATACGCAATTTCACGTTGACCATACAAAGTGATACCTAACGTGGCAAACAGCAAGAAGTAACTCACAATCGAGTTAGTCCAAGCCTGGACACCCATTCCATCCGCGCCAAGCACGTGTGACAGGTACGTCATCGTAATCAACGGTGCCAACACAGTTAGCAGTTGATAGAAGACGTTATACAAATAATTTTTTACGACTTGCATGTCATTCTCCGACTGTTTTTTAAACTTATCAGTCTAGTATAGCGCAAATTTAGCGCAAATAGAATGTACCATTCGTCCCGAAGTTATACACCTTATTGCCAATCTTCACATGTGAGCCCTGGACAGACCGGCCATCACTACCAACGTAGTAATTTAAGCCCCACTCTGACACCCATCGATTATGTTGGCGAACCCCATTGATGAAGAAATAGTATGCGCCCATGTACTTACGGAATCCGGTGTAACGTTGGCCATTTTCAATCCACAACCACCCATCCGTTGTATTGACGTAACCATTCGCTTTACCGCGCAGGAAGAATGTGCCGTCGTGACCAAAGTTGTAGTAGATCCCGTTAACTTTGTAGCCATCTCCCTGCACCGCTCGGCCTTCACGATCAACGTAGTATTGGAGATTCCAAGCAGAACGCCACTTATTATCAATACGCGAACCATTTTCGAACCAGTAGTACGTTCCCATGTAATGACGGAAACCTGTATAACGTTGACCATTTACGAACCACAGCCATTGACCATCCGCATTAAGATAACCTGATTTGTGTTGCTTTTGAATGGCTTTGACAGTATCAGCGTGGACAGCCTCTGAATTAACGGCAAAGGCAGTCGCACTAATCACTGCTACTAACATTAAAAGTGATAATTTTAATTTTTTCATGACTTACTCCCGATTAAAAGAACAGTTGTTCATTTATCCAACCACGCGACGCACGATATTATCTGAAATATTTCGCCAAGAATCCTTGTACACTAAGTTCCAACGATCGACAACATCATCTAGATTAGATACGCCAACACCACCCGTTGGTGAATTGGGAGAATCGTGCAAGAAATACCCGCCACCGAGGTAGATACCAACGTGGTCAACGTTATCCATGAAGAAGATATCCCCACGCTTAATGTTGTTCCAATTAATTCCCCGGCCTAAATTCACTTCTGAGTACGTAACGGCTGTGCGATAATCTCCTAGCTCAACACCTGCACTTGCATATGCCCAGTGCACAAATGATGAGCAATAAAATTGACGTAGCGCAATCGATTGTGGCGTACGACCACCACCCCAGTTATAGGGTGACTTACCAATAATGGTTGAACCAGTCGCAATCGCCGTTTCAATTTGGGCATTACCTGATGTCACGACACCATTTTTGTCGGCCCAGTAACGGTGACCATTTTCATAAACGTACTGGTTCGTTGCTTTCTCGTACGTCCCCGGCTTGAAGTAGTACAACTGACCATACCAGTACTTGTAACCACTAAAGACCTTACCATCCCCACCAAACATGTACCATGTGCCCCAACGCGACTTATCATACGTGTTCTTGTGCATCAAATACGTTTTGTGATCGAAATAGTAGTAGGTACCATTCATTTTAACAACGTCAGTGCTGATTTTTCCGTCAGCCCCAAAGAAGTAGTAGTTGCCCCATTGTGACTTAACGTACTTGTTCTTGACCATCGCCCCACTGTTTAAATTAAACATGTAGTACGTGCCATTGACCTTTTGGACACCCTTTTGCTTAGTCCCGTTATGGAACAGATACGTTGTCTGACCAACCGTCATCTTACCGTTGGCTTTTCGGCCCTTCGCGTAGTATGTCGCACCAACATACCCCGTCTTCACACCGCCGTTCTTATACAACACGCCCTTGTATGAACCCGAGAATTTTTGACCATTTCGGTAAATCTTACCGCCCATTTGCCCATTAAATTTCTTGCCACCGGTATAGTAGCGCTTTGCTTGCCAGCCATTAAACGCTTGACCATTTTTATAGAAGCGACCTGCCAGCGTGCGGTTCGCCAATTTCCCATGATCATACATTTTACCGGCCTTCATCCCACTGAACACGATGCCGTTTTTATATAGTGTGCCTTTAACTGTCGTGTTAGCTAGCTTACCCGCTACATAAGTCTTCTGGTTGGCGGGATTTTGCCCTGTAAACGCAACGCCGTTTTTATAGAGCACCCCATTCACTGTCGCATTCGCTAATTTACCAGCCACATAGGTTTTCTTGCTCTGCTTATCAACGCCATTCAGCACGATACCGTTTTGGTAGCGCACGCCTTGCACACTTGTATTGGCCAACTTACCGGCGACGTACATTTTCTTGTTCGTTTTATTCACACCTGAAAATGCCAGCCCATTTTGATACAAGACACCGTTTACCGTCGTGTTTACCGGCACGCCTTTGACATAAGTCTTGTTAGTTTTACTATCAAAGCCAGTCACCGGCTTACCATCTTGACCGTACAGCACATTTTGAAATAACCCAGCGGACGGTTTGCCATCAGTGTAATGAACGCCGTTGTCAACACCATTCAATCCACTCTGATTGGCTGGGGCTGGTTGTGCCACAATAACTTGATCTGATGCAGGCTGTTGTGCATCAGCTGAAGTACTAGCAGCTACTTCAGCCAATGCATACGCCTTATTTTTCGTACCATCTGGTTTAACTTCATCTGTCACTTTCACAGCGTCAGATGGCATTTGTGTGTTACTAGCAACACTTGACTTAACGCTTACGGATGACGTGACTGATGAACTGGCATCTGCTACAACACTTGAACTGACGATAGACGCCGATGTAGACGTAGATGCACTCGCCGCGCTACTCGTACCAACCAAATTACTTGATTCAGATGTGATAGTCAGGGCCGAACTGCTGGCCGCCGATACGGATTCACTCACGACACTAGCCGATGTGGCCACACTGTCGCCTTCACTACTAGCCACCACATTCGTATACTCATCTTGGCTGATCGTTGCCACCGAAGCAACTGGTGTTTGACTAATTGACGTGACCGCTTCTGCTTCAACTTGCTCAGTCGTAACAGCTGGCACGACATCACCATCGGCCGAAGCAACGGTAGTTAATCCAGCTGTCATGCCAAAAAAGGCAATCCCCGCAACCACCCAATGTTTACCGGACTTATACAACTTTTTACGTAATTTCGCTTTCTGCTCACTCATAATTCCTACTCGTCTCTCTATTTCTTGTTCTTATTAATTGTAAACGAATTTCAAACCAAAAGGGCCAGCGTCCAAGATACCAGACACCAGCCCTTTTACTACTATTTATGGTAACCAATTTCCATAACGGCGATTGTCGTGCCGTTAGCTGTCTTGG
>ERZ841120.1152-NODE-1152-length-12449-cov-15.846055_pt1 | contig 12449 bp, 10 predicted proteins | sample MGYA00519572_ERZ841120 | MGnify/ENA primary metagenome ERZ841120 (study PRJEB31850, sample SAMEA3708890) | human gut metagenome | biome: human gut; feature: human-associated habitat; material: faeces | place: China | collected 2014 ... | reverse complement strand
CAACACAAAAGGAGTATTGTAGCGTTATGGTTCGCATTACTATGGAAGACGGCGGCATCATCGACATTGAGCTGAATGAGGAAGTCGCCCCCATCACCTGTGAGAATTTCAAGAAGCTGGTCAGCGAGGGCTTCTATAACGGCCTGACCTTCCACCGTGTCATCCCCGGCTTTATGATCCAGGGTGGCTGCCCGCTGGGCAACGGCACCGGCGGCCCGGGCTGGAACATCAAGGGCGAGTTCGCTGCAAACGGTGTGAACAACCCCATCAAGCACACCCGCGGCGTGATCAGCATGGCCCGCAGCATGAACCCCAACAGTGCCGGCAGCCAGTTCTTCATCATGCACAAGGACGCTCCCCATCTGGACGGCCAGTATGCCGCTTTCGGCAAGGTGGTTGCCGGAATGGAGGTCGTGGATAAGATCGCTTCCGTCCGCACCGACTGGAACGATAAGCCCACTACCCCCGTCAAGATGAAGACCGTTGAGCTCATCGAGGGCTGATCTTCTGCACTTCTGTCTCACATCGCCTGCCCGTGAAGTGCCCCGTCAGGTAGACAGAAAAAATAATATAAGATTTTTGTTCGCCGTTTCCACAAGGGAACGGCGAATTTTTTGTGCAAATCGGCGTTAGGCCGCTCGATTCATGGCACGGACGTGAGCTTGCAGCGTCCAACACGGGACATTTTTTTTTTGATATTTTACTTCCGCTGTATCGTGATTGTTCTTGCTTACCATGAAAATACCCCCAGAGTACGCAGAGTTTTCTTTTTACTCTGTCTACTCTGGGGGCAGCATATCATGTTGAGGATACAGGCCGGGGGCTTTCCATATATGCGTCAGAAAGAGATGAGAGGCTTACTTTTTTTCGCCCTTGGGCAGCAGACCGGCGCGCTCCAGAGCCGGGCGCAGGGCCAGATACAGGATGACTACGCAGATGGTGGAGGCTACGCTGTTGACAAAGGTGACACCACCGGCGATCTTGGACAGGGCCTGTGCCACGGTGTACTCCTGGCCAAAGATGTAAATGTTGCGGAAATAGCCCAGGAACGGGTCGGTGATGACGTTCAGCAGCAGGCCGGAGCCGCCTGCCACGATGACCTTGAACAGGTAGCCCTTGCTGTGGCGGTCGAGATCGCGCAGCTTGAACACCTTGTGGGCCACGGCACCGCAGGTGATGCCGATGATGAACTTCAGCACAAAGGTGGTCACGGCATAGCCCGGGTCACCGGCCAGGATATCGGCCAGAGCCAGACCGATCGCACCGGCCAGGCCACCGGAAACGCCGTCCAGCAGCAGGGCGGTCAGGGCGGTGAAGGTGTTGCCCAGATGGAACGAGGAGCCGCCGTAGAACGGCACGCGGAAGAACAGGTATGCCACCAGGCTCAGCGCGGCCATAACGCCGGTCAGGGCCAGCTCCTTGGTGGTAAAGGTGCGCTTGTACAGCACACTGCCGAACAGGATGACAACGATCACCACAGCCAGCAGCAGCCACATTGCAGTTGTAGACATGATTTTTCCCTCCAAATTTTTCGGGGCGAACCCCCTCCATCCTGTTTTGCAGGATCGTTCGCCCGTTTCAAAGCCACTTACCCATAAAACTACTTGACATTTGGGTGTGTGGTTGGTATGCTCCTATTATACGCGAAACTGGCACCATGAAAATACCCAGAATAAAGTTTTTTTATGGGGTCAGTTTGGCAAAGCATCCAAAAAGGGGAGAGGTCTTATGTTTCATCTGACAACAGCACTGGATGCCGCCAGCGGGGTGCCGCTGTACGAGCAGCTCTATGAGAGCCTTGCCGCCGAGATGCGCAGCGGGGCCATTCCGGCGGGCACCCGGATGCCCGGCAAGCGGCGGCTGGCGGCAGAGCTGTCGGTGTCTGTCAACACGGTGGACGCGGCATATCAGATCCTGGCGAACGAGGGCTACATGGAGCCGCGGGAGCGCAGCGGCTTTTATGTACAGGAATATCTTGCCCTGCCCACCCGGCCCGAGGAAGTGCCGCCCCCGGTGTCTGCCGCTCCGCCGGAAGCAGCCGAGCCGCCCGTCCGGTTCGATCTGTCCACCCGGGGCGTGGACCCGGGGCTGTTCCCGTTCCGCACCTGGGCCCGACTGCAGAAAGAGCTGCTCTATTCCTCGCCCCAGCTGCTGGCCCATGGCGATGCACAGGGGGACGTGGAGCTGCGGCAGGCGCTGGCGGATTATCTGGAGGAATACCGGGGCGTGCGGTGCACCGCCGAGCAGGTGGTGGTGGGTGCCGGCATGGAGTACCTGCTGGGCCTGCTGGCCCCGCTCCTGCCCGGCAAAACGGCGGTGGAAAACCCCGGCTACCAGCGCGCGAAGCAGGTGCTGGAAAACAACGGCGTGGCGTGCTGCTGCCTGCCTGTGGATGCGGACGGCCTTTCTGTTGAGGCATTGTCCGGCTCGGGCGCGGCGGTGTGCTATGTCACGCCCAGCCACCAGTTCCCCACGGGCGTGACCATGCCGGCGGGCCGCCGCACGGAGCTGCTCCACTGGGCCTCCCGCTGCCCGGGCCAGCGGTATATCATAGAGGACGATTACGATTCGGAGTTCCGCTTTGATACCCGCCCCCTGCCCAGCCTGCAGGGCATGGCCGGGGCCGACGGCCCGGTGGTCTACCTCTCCACCTGCTCCCGCAGCCTGGCCCCCGGCATCCGCATCGCTTACATGGTGCTGCCCCGGCAGCTGCTGCCCGCCTGGCGGGCAAAGTACCGGATCTATTCCTGCACCGTCAGCCGGTTTGAGCAGCAGACCCTGGCCCGCTTTATCCGCGAGGGCTACTTCACCCGGCATCTTGCCCGGGAGCGCGTGGCCTACAAGGCCCGGCGGGATGCGCTGGCTGCCTCTCTGCGCGCTGCCTTTGCGCCGGACAAGCTGACCCTGACCGGCCTGCACACCGGCCTGCATCTGTTGGCAAGGCTGAAAAATGCCCCGCCGGATGCCGCCCTTCGCGCCGCCGCAAAGGCGCAGGGCGTGGCCCTGAGTTTACTGAGCGATTATGACCTGACCGGCGGGGAACAGGATTTTTCCGGTACGTTTGTGCTGGGCTATGGCTCCCTGAGCGAGGCATCATTCCCCGAGGCGGGCGAAACGCTGAGGAAGGTCTGCACCGCTGCCCGGGAAGCGTCTGTGACCGTGTAAGTGCCCGCCTTTGCATCCCACGCCCCGGGCAGGGCCTCGGCGTGGGGGAGGGCGCTGTTGTTGGCCAGAAACTCCAGTACTGTGCCCAGCAGGGTGTAATCCTGTGCGGCAAAGTCGGTGAGCAGGGCCGTGCTGCTGGCCCGCAGGGCATCCGGCAGGGTGGCGGGCAGCAGGGCGAGGTCCTGCCGGAAAAAGGCTTCCCACACTGCCGCCCGGGCAGCGGCCCGGCGGGCAGGCGGCAGAGTGCCGTCCGCATCCCAGCCGGAGAGCAGAGCGTGGGCCTCCTTGGCTGAAATGCTCTGCACGGCGGCGGAAAGCCCGGTTTCGGTCAGCTCATCGGCAGTCAGTGCCCCCGAAAACCCCACCCGCACCGGCCCGTAACGGGAAGCAGTCTTTTCCAGCACGGCGGGGGACAGCGCCAGATAAAGCATATCCTCCGGCAGGCCCAGCACCTCCAGAAGCGCCTGACGGCACCGGGCGGGCCCCGCCGCTCCGTAGCAGTGGGCAAGGCTGGCAGTCTCTCCGTTGAAGGGAACCGTCAGCTCCCCCGGCACGGCCAGCAGGTTCAGACTGTTCTGGGCGGCGTTCAGGTAGACCAGCAAAAAGCCCGGCTGCTCCCCGGCGGTGCAGAGAAGCAGAGTCATCCGGTGCTCGGCCCGGGGCAGTTGGATGGGTACCCCGCTCTGGGGCTGGGCGGTCTGGATGCGGGTGCGCACCATCTGCCGGGTGAGCAGGACTGTGCCGCCCACCAGCGGCAGCAGCACCAGAAGTGCCGCCCCCAAAGCCGCCCAGAAGGGCCTCCAACCGTTCTTGTGCATCCCGTGTTCCTCCGTTCCGTTTTGGAACAGGGTGGGCCGGGATATTCTTTTTTATACAGAAACCGCTGCCCGGGCATGAAAACGCCCCCTGTGCCATACAGTAGAGCACAGGGGGCGTTTGTGTATGTGGGAGAGCTTGGCGCGGGTGAATGCGGTGGTCGGCGGTGTGGTATGGGGGCCGGTGGGGCTGGCGCTGCTGTTTGGCACCGGCTGCCTGCTGACAGTGCGCACCGGTTTTTTCCAGCTGCGGTATTTCGGGTACTGGATGCGGCACACCATCGGGGCCATCTTCCTGGACCGGAATGTGACCGCCCACACGGACGATGAAGCCATCAGCCAGTTCCAGAGCCTTTGCACGGCGCTGGCGGCGACCATCGGCACCGGCAACATCGTGGGCGTGGCGGCGGCTATTCTGGCAGGCGGGCCGGGGGCTGTGTTCTGGATGTGGGTCATGGCCCTGCTGGGGATGATGACCAGCTATGCCGAGAACGTGCTGGGCATCTGCTACCGCCGCCGGGATGCCGCCGGAAGATGGTGCGGCGGGCCCATGTACTATCTGGCCGAGGGGCTGGGCGGCGGCCTTGGCCGGGCACTGGCGGTGCTGTTTGCCTGCTTTTGCGTGCTGGCCAGCTTCGGCATGGGGAACATGAGCCAGATCAACTCCATTGCGGGCAATCTGCAGGCAGTGTTCCGGGTGCCGCCGGTGGCAACGGGCATCGTACTGGCCCTGCTCACCGGGCGGGTCATACTGGGCGGGCTGAAGCGGGTGGCCGCAGTCACGGAGGCCATCGTCCCGCTCATGGCCCTGTTCTACCTGTTCGGGGCGCTGACCGTGGTCTGTGTCCATTGGGCGGCTGTCCCGGCGGCATTCGCGGCCATCTTCCGGGGGGCGTTTGGCTTGCAGGCCGCCGGGGGCGGGGTGCTGGGCTACGGCATGGCCCGGGCCATCAGCTGGGGATTCAAGCGGGGAGCTTTTTCCAACGAAGCAGGACTGGGCGCGTCGGTGCTGGTGCACTGCGCGGCCAACGTGGAGGAGCCTGTCCAGCAGGGAATGTGGGGGATGTTCGAGGTGTTTGCAGATACCATGGTGGTCTGCACCCTCACGGCCCTTGTGGTACTCACCAGCGGCCTTGTGGATCTGGACACCGGTGCGGCCCTGACCGGTGTGGAGGGCTCCGCACTGGTGGGGCAGGCCTTTTCCACGGTGTTCGGGGCGTTCGGGCCGCAGTTCATCGCGGTGTCGGTCCTGCTGTTTGCCTATTCCACTACGCTGGGGTGGAGCCATTACGGCACCCGGGCAGTGGTGTATCTGCTGGGGGAGCGCGCCGCCGCAGGATATAAGCTGGTGTTCGCAGCCATGGTGCTGGTGGGTGCTGTGATGAAGCTGGACTTGGCCTGGGCGCTCTCCGATACCTTCAACGGCCTGATGATGCTGCCCAATCTTGTGGGCGTGGTGGGGCTTTCGGGAGTGGTGGTCCGGGAGACACAAGCGTATCTGAAACGAAAATGACCCTCTCCGTCCCTGCAGTCTGTCTGTCAGATGCGGGATGGAGAGGGTCATTCTTTATCGCTTCTTTTTATTTGGCTTCGGGGCAGGCCGCTTCAGGCTCCGCACCGCGTCACGCCCGGCGGCGATGCCGCTGCCAAAGGCCCAGTGCAGGTTGAAGCCGCCGCAGCTGCCGGCGCAGTCCAGCGTTTCACCCACAAAGTAAAGGCCGGGGCAGCCCTTGAACTGGAAGCTGGGGGTCACTTCGGTCAGGCTCAGGCCGCCGCCGGTGGTCTGGGCCTGCTTCCAGCCGCAGGGGGTCAGGCCCTCGAACAGCCAGTGCTTGGCCGCGTTGGCCAGCACCTGCCAGGCGGCATCCGGCAGGGTGTCCACCGGTTTTTCAGGCAGCTTTGCCGCTGCCCACAGGGCGCGGCCCAGCTTGGGATTGAGCAGACCTGTCCAGAAATCCGCAGGTGCCTTGCCCGGCAGCAGGGGCACCCGGGCCGCAAACAGGGCGGTCAGGGCAGTCTCGTCCAGCATGGGGAAGAGGTCCAGCTCCACGGCCGGACGCTTTGGCCCCCGCCCCGGGGCCAGATGGCCGGACAGCTGCATGATGCAGATGCCCGAAAGCCCGTAGTCCGTGAACTGCACCTCGCCGTTTTCCACGGCCACGGTGCAGTGGCGGTCGAGGTCCAGCAGGGTGGCAGCGGCCTTGGCCCGGATGCCGGCCAGAGATCGGTTGGGCTTTGCTGTCTGCAGGGCGGTCAGGCAGGGGTACAGCGGCTCCAGCTTTCCGCCGCACTGGGCGGCGAATCGGGTGCCGAAGCCGTCGGTGCCGAACTGCGGCCCGGCATTGCCGCCCATGGCGCAGATGACGGCATCGGCCCGCAGGGTCTGGTCCTGACCCTCGGCATCCTCGCACAGGATGGTGTAGCCGCTGCGGTTCTGGCTCAGGGTCTGCACAGTGCAGCCGGTACGCACCTCCACGCCCAGCCGGGCAAGGTGGCCTTCCAGCAGGGCCAGCACGTCTGCGGCCTGGTTGGAGTAGGGGTACACCCGCCCGGCCTCATCGGTGCGGGTGTACAGGCCCAGCGCCGCGAACCATTCCAGCGGTGCGGCGGCATCCACCGCGGCCAGCAGGGGCCGCAGGGCGGCGGGGTCAGCGGTGAAATACTGCTCCGGTGCAATGCCGGTGTTGTCCAGATTGCAGCGGCCGTTGCCGGTGGCCAACAGCTTTTTGCCGCACCTGGGGTTGCGGTCCAGCACCGTCACCTGCACTGCCCCTGCCGGGGCAGACTGGGCGGCGGCCAATGCGGCGGCAAGGCCCGCTGCACCGCCGCCCAATATCACGATCTGCTGCATAAGAGCACCCCCCTCAGAAATCCATATATTTTATTATAACATACACAGCAGCAAAAGGATAGAAGAATGCCCCAAATTTGCAGCGAATAATCTTTGACGAAAGCCTTGACAGAAAAAGCAGAATTTGGTAGTGTTGATTCGACGGAATTGCGTGGTTTCGCAGGCTGTGGAAATGCGGCCGGAAAAGGGCAGAGAGTTGGGACTCTGCTGAGGAGAAGCTGAATATGTGGAAGGAAAAAGAAAGATGGACGGCTGCTGCGCTGCTGCTGGCGATGGTCGTGGTGACAGGTCTGTGCTGGTACGTCCTGTACATCCGGCAGCAGTTCTATGACGAAGGCACCCGCAACCTGCTGGAGACCTATGAGCAGGTGGATAAGGCGATTACCATCTTCAGCCGGAGCAACTGGAACATGCTGAACGAGTGGGGCAAGAGCCTGCAGGCTGCCAATGAGGAGGGCCTGGCGGAGGAACGCCTGCGCAGCTATGAGGCCGAGCGGGAGATCTGGCGGTACAGCAGCGTGTATCTGTTCAATGAAAACTGCGAATATTGGAGCATCCGGGGCAAGCATGAAAAAGTGGATCACCTCTGGACGGCCTTTGAGGAGATGTACCGCACCGGCAAGCCTACGGTGTCCAGCTACATCATGCGGAGCGGGGAGCGCCGGGTGGTATACGCTGCACCCATTGCGCCGGTGGAGATCGACGGAACTACCTACACCAGCCTTGCCGTGAGCTATCGGAATAAGACCATTGAGGAATTGATCGGCGGCAGTGCCTACGGCGGGCAGAGCGACTGCTACATCATCCACCCCAATGGCGATGTGATGCTCTCGGAGGAGCCCAAGAGCGAGATCGAGGACTGGATGGACAACCTGTTCGACTACCTGCAGAAGTATGCGCAGGTGGATGCGGGCACACTGACCCGGGCCCGGCAGGACGTGGCAGAGGGCCGCAGCGGCAGCCTTTCCTACTGGCTTGAGGACAAGAGCTATTATCTGGTCTACCAGCCTGTGGGCTTTCAGCATCTGTCCATTGTGGGCATCGTCGGCCGTGGCGTGGTGGACAGTGGAATGCGGAAGATCCAGAACGCCACCATCCTGCTGCTGGCGGGCCTGTTCCTCTGCGCAGGCATCGTGCTGGTGCACGGTGTCCGCACCGATGCCCGCCTGCGCGTGGAGGAAAAGGAGCGCGCCCTCCGGCAGGAAGGGGAGGCCCGCCAGCAGATGGAGGACCTGGCCAACACCGACGGCCTGACCGGACTGTATAATGAACGCTATTTTGACGCATTGTTGAAAGAAAACGAGCTGAACAGGACACCGTTTGTCCTGTTCTACCTCGACCTTGACCGTTTCAAGCCTGTGAACGACCGTTACGGCCACGATGTGGGCGACCAGCTGCTCAAGGAGGTGGCCAGCCGCCTGCGGGGCTGCGTGCGGGAGAGCGATGCGGTGTTCCGCATCGGCGGGGATGAGTTCGCCCTCATCGTCAACGGAACCGTAACGGAGGGGTTCTGCAAGAGCCGGGTGGAAAAGATCAAGGCAGCCATCCGGGAGCCTTACCGCCTGAAGGATGCAGAGGTGCAGGTTGGCACCAGCTGCGGCTGTGCGGTCTACCCCTGCGACAGCGACGATGTGCGTGCCATCCGCATCCTGGCCGACCACCGGATGTATGAGGATAAGCAGCGCTCCGGCCGGAGCTGAATGAATAATTCCCTTCCTGTTTCCACAGAATAACCATACTTCACAGAAATCTGGAAGCAAAACCGGAACATGGAAAGGAAGGGAACCTTATGAAAGCAACCGGCATCGTGCGCCGCATCGATGAGCTGGGGCGGGTGGTCATCCCCAAGGAGATCCGCCGCACCCAGCGCATCCGCAGGGGAGACCCGCTGGAGATCTTCACAACGGGGGACGGAGAGGTCATCTTCAAAAAGTATTCGCCCATGGGGGAGCTGAGCGGGGTGACGGCCCAGTATGTGGATGTGTTGAGCAAGTGCTTTGCCCTGACGGCCTTTGTCTCAGACCGGGACCGCATTCTGGCGGCATCCGGTGCGGGCAGGCGGGATCTGGCAGACCGCAGTGTGAGCCAGCCGCTGGAAAAGCTGATGGACAGCCGCAAACCCTACCAGAGCGATGGCAGCCCTGAAAAGGCACTGCTGCCCTGTGAGGGCTCACCCCGGGCGCTGCTGTGCGCTGTGCCCATCATTGCGGCGGGGGATGTCACCGGCAGTGTGGGCCTGCTCACGGAGGACCGCACCGCCCAGCCTGATGCCGCCCAGCTCAAGGCAGTGAACGTGGCGGCGGCATTTCTGGCAAAGCAGATGGAGGAGTAATACCTTATAATAGAGAAGCTGCTGCACAGAGCGATGTGTGGCGGCTTTTTTAGGTTGCGAACCCTCTCAGTCAAAGCCTTCGGCTTTGCCAGCTCCCCCAAAGGGGGAGCCAAGGGCAATCCCAGATTTAGCAGCATCTGTTCTCTGTGATGTCTTGCCTCTCCCTTCGGGAGAGGTGGCATTGCGCAAGCAATGACGGAGAGGGTGTAGCCAGCTTTATGACAGAATTATGAATCTTTCAAAACTTTTCTGAGAAGCTATTGACAGCGCCGCAAAATTGGATATAATGGTCTTAGCACTCAGGAAGAAGGAGTGCTAAAGAACAAAAAGCGAACGAAGGAGGCAGGCGCTATGACGATGGATGCACGCAAACAGCGTGTTTTGCAGGCGATCGTTGCGCTGTATGGCCTCGAGGGCGAGCCCGTGGGCAGCAGTGTGCTGGCAAACTACTTTGATATGGCAGTTTCCAGTGCCACGCTGCGCAACGAGATGGCCGCGCTGACCAAGCTGGGTCTGCTGGAGCAGCCCCACACCAGCGCAGGCCGTGTCCCCAGTGCCAAGGGCTACCGTTATTATCTGGATCATCTTCTCACCGATGACCAGCCGCTGGACCGTGTGACCCGCGCCCGTGTGGACGCGGTGTTCGCAAGCCTTGACCACGAGCCGGAAAAGCTGGCACAGGGTGCCGCCAAGGCGCTGGCCGCCATCAGCGGCTGCACCGCCGCCGTCAGCACCCCCTGTGCTGAGGATCTCTGCATCGCCCACTACGAGGTGGTGCAGGTGGGCCGCAGCGCCGCAGCGGTGCTGGCTGTGACCACTGCCGGTTATGTCCGCACCCGTGTTGCGCGGGTCCGCACCGGTCTTTCCCGGGAAAATGCAGCGGCGCTTGCCGCCCTGCTCAACCGGAACCTGACCTTTGTGGCTCCTGTTGATCTGTCGCCCCGGCTCCTTGCAGAGCTGTGCAGCCAGATCAGCCCGGAGCTGGTGCCGGTGATCAGCGCCGCCGCCGCCATCCTGCAGGATTCCACCCAGCCCCATGTGTATCTGGGTGGTGAGCAGTACCTGTTGGACTGGCCCCAGCTGGACGGCAAGGTGGGCAGCATCCTGAGCCTGCTGAACGACGAAGAGCAGGCCGCCGCCCTCATTGCACCCCCGGCAGAGCAGAGCGAAAGCATCCTGCTGGGCGAGGATCTGGAACCTCAGATCCCCGGCCTGTGCATCGTGAGTGACCGGTATCTGGTGGGCGGAGGCCTCTGGGGCTCCGTGGCCCTCATCGGCCCCACCCGGATGCCCTTCCAGAAGCTGATGCCGCTGCTCCACACCTTTGCCGATCAGCTTGGCGAAGGAATGAGCGGCAAACGAAAAGATACCCCGCAGGCAGCCGCACCCCGGCGGACTGTGATCTATAAGGAGGACCTGGAATGAGCGAAGAAACAAAAAAGACCCCGCAGGCAGAAGAACCTGCCGTGGAGCCCAACACCGCCGAGCAGGCCGCCCCGGAAACTGCACCTGAGCAGGCAGCGGCTCCCGAGACGAACGCTGAAGCGGCAGACCCCAAGAAAAAGGATGGCTTCTTCAACAAGAAGGCCCGGGAGCTGGAAGCTGTGAAGGCAAAGCTGGACGCGGCTGAGAAGAATGCCAATCAGGCCAAGGACCAGCTGCTGCGGATGGCCGCCGAGTATGAGAACTACCGCAAGCGCTCCACCCGTGAGGCTGACCAGAAGTTCAACGACGGCGTGTCCTTTGCCGTGAACCAGATCATCCCCATTCTGGATACGCTGGATATGGCGGCCAACGCCCCCACCACCGACGAGAACTACAAGAAGGGCGTGACCATGACGCTGGACAAAGCCGCTAAGGCGCTGAGCACCCTCCATGTAGAGGAGATCGAGGCGCTGGGCAAGCCCTTTGACCCCAACTTTATGAATGCCGTGCAGCAGATCCCCGCCCCCGATGGGCAGGAGAGCGGCACCGTGATCACGGTTTACCAGAAGGGCTACAAGCTGGGCGATAAGATCGTCCGCCATGCCACCGTTGTTGTGGCAGAGTGATTTTGCAAGACCCCGCAAGGGTTTTCAAATATAACATCCGCTTGGTAACATTTGAGCATCACATAAACAAAAAACGTTCTGAATTTGAGAGGAGCTTTCATTATGAGTAAGATCATTGGTATCGACCTTGGTACTACCAACAGCTGCGTGGCTGTTATGGAGGGCGGCGAGCCCGTTGTTATCGCAAACTCTGAGGGTGCACGCACCACCCCGTCCGTTGTCGGCTTCACCAAGACCGGCGACCGTCTGGTGGGTCAGGTGGCAAAGCGCCAGGCCATCACCAACCCTGAGAACACGGTGGCTTCCATCAAGCGTTATATGGGCACCGACCACAAGGTGACCCTGAACGGCAAGGAGTACACTCCCCAGCAGGTCAGCGCTATGATCCTGCAGAAGCTGAAGGCAGATGCTGAGGCTTATCTGGGCGAGACTGTCACCGATGCAGTCATCACCGTTCCTGCATACTTCAACGACAGCCAGCGTCAGGCAACCAAGGACGCAGGCACCATTGCCGGCCTGAACGTCAAGCGTATCATCAACGAGCCCACTGCCGCATCTCTGGCATACGGCATCGATAAGGAAGAGGACCAGAAGATCATGGTCTACGACCTGGGCGGCGGCACCTTCGATGTGTCCATCATCGAGATGGGCGACGGCGTGACCGAGGTTCTGGCCACCAACGGTGATACCCACTTGGGCGGCGATGACTTCGACCAGCGCATCATCGACTGGATGGCAGATGCGTTCCAGAACGAGAACGGCATCGACCTGCGCAAGGATAAGATGGCCGCACAGCGCCTGAAGGAAGCTGCTGAGAAGGCAAAGATCGAGCTGTCCAGCGCAATGAGCAGCCAGATCAACCTGCCCTTCATCACTGCCGACGCTACCGGCCCCAAGCATCTGGATATGACCCTGACCCGCGCAAAGTTCAATGAGCTGACCGCTGATCTGGTCGATCGCACCATGACCCCTGTCCGCAAGGCTCTGCAGGATGCAGGCCTGCGTCCCTCTGACCTGAAGAAGGTCCTGATGGTCGGTGGTTCCACCCGTATCCCCGCTGTCTACGATGCAGTCAAGAAGGAACTGAACTGCGAGCCCTTCAAGGGCATCAACCCCGATGAGTGCGTGGCTGTGGGTGCTGCCATCCAGGGCGGCGTTCTGCAGGGCGATGTCAAGGGCCTGCTGCTGCTGGATGTCACCCCGCTGAGCCTGGGCATTGAGACCCTGGGCGGCGT
>ERZ841120.1151-NODE-1151-length-12450-cov-15.776281_pt1 | contig 12450 bp, 10 predicted proteins | sample MGYA00519572_ERZ841120 | MGnify/ENA primary metagenome ERZ841120 (study PRJEB31850, sample SAMEA3708890) | human gut metagenome | biome: human gut; feature: human-associated habitat; material: faeces | place: China | collected 2014 ... | reverse complement strand
AGCGATGGATTTTGTCGGGTGAATCGGCGGCAAAATGAATCGGGTGTGTTGCGGGGCGGGGATTTGTGACAGAGATTATCATGGATTGCAAAGCACGTCAAGATGGTTTTGCAAAATTTATTGTGGTAAAGCAGTAAAAGTATGACACATCCTTCAATATATGTATCAAAACAAAACTACATCTTCTGCCCACAGTAGGCACAATAGTATTCGCCGGATTTGCCCAGACGGAAAATCTGGTCACAGCCGCTTTCAATGGAAGTGATGCAGCGAGGATTTTTGCAGCGTACCACATTCACCAATCTCTGCGGTGGAACAGGATGGTATTTCTTTACGACTTCGCCATGCTGGACAATGTTGACAGTAATGTTCGGGTCTACTTTTCCAAGAATTTCAATTCGCTTTGGAAGTTCTGTCCCTTCAATTTTGATCAGGTCTTTTCGGCCGCATTTGCCGCTTCGGACATTTTGCAGCAAAGCGACAGATGCCGAACTATCTTCCAATTCCAGAAGCTGATACAGTTCCAGCCCCTTTCCAGCGGGAATGTGGTCTAAAATAAAGCCATTCTGGATTCCTTCAATGCTCAGCATTCCAGCACCTTCTTTCCGGTCAACGGGTCGGGGATGCCCAGCAGGGCCAGAATGATCGCCATACGGATGTATACGCCGTTGTGGACCTGATCGAAGTAGGCGGCGTGAGGGTCGTTGTCCACATCCAGTTTAATCTCATCGATGCGGGGCAGCGGGTGCAGTACTGGCATATCCGGCTGTGCCAACTGAAGCATCTTGGCATCGAGTTCATAGCATCCTTTCAACCGAAGATAATCTTCTTCGTTGAAAAAACGCTCCTGCTGAATGCGGGTCATGTAGAGCACATCCAGATGCGGCAGCTCTGCTTCGAGGTCGGCAGTCTCCTTGTAGGTCTGATGGAGAGGCGTCAGTGTCTCGTCCTTGACGTACTGGGGGATGCGCAGTTCCTCCGGCGAAATGAACACAAACCGATTTCCCTCAAACTGGCTGAGGGCTGCGGTCAGGGAGTGGACCGTCCGGCCAAATTTGAGATCGCCGCAAAAGCCAATAGTCAGGTGATCGAGCCGCCCTTTGCACTGGCGGATGGTCATTAGGTCGATCATGGTCTGGGAGGGGTGGGCGTGTCCGCCGTCACCTGCATTGATGACGGGCACTCGTGCGTACATCGACGCCCGGAGCGGGGCACCCTCTTTGGGATGGCGCATGGCGATGACGTCGGCGTAGTTGCTGACAACGCGGGCGGTGTCTGCCACGGTTTCACCCTTACTGGCGCTGGAGAGCTGGGCTCCTGCAAAGCCCAGCGTCTTGCCGCCGAGGCGGAGCATGGCCGACTCAAACGAAAGCCGGGTGCGCGTGGAGGGCTCGTAGAACAGCGTCGCCAGAATGCGCCCGTCGCACAGGTGCGCATAGGGAGCGGGATTCGCTTCCATCCGGTCGGCAAGGTCGAGAAGGGCCAACTGCTCGTCCAGAGAAAAGCTGTTCGGCTCGATGAAGTGTCTCACAGCCATTCTCCCTTCAGCACAAACTTCTCGCGCTCGGCACCGGTGGAGACGAACTGAATCTCATGATCCAGCTGCTTTTCAAGAAACTCCACATAGCCCTTGGCTTCTTTCGGCAGTTCGTCCCAGCTCTTGCAGCCGGAAATATCCTTGTTCCAGCCGGGCAGCATCGTGACCACCGGCTCCATTCGGTCGAGGTCAGACAGGGTGTCGAAGCGGGGGACTTTCACTCCATCCAACTTGTAACCGGTGATGACCGGGATCTCCTCCATGCTGCTGAGCACATCCAGCTTGGTGAGGGCAATCTTATCCGCGCCCTGACAGGCTAAACCATAGCGGCTGGCTACGCAGTCGAAGGGGCCAACGCGGCGAGGACGGCCGGTGGCCGCGCCGTATTCGCCGCCTGCCTTGCGCAGCTTCTCGTTCCACTCTTCGCCCATGGCGTTCTCGGCGGCGAAGGGACCTGCACCCACGCAGGTGGAGTAAGATTTCAGCACGCCGACCACATGGTCGAGCTTGCAGTTGGGGATACCGGCCCCCAGCGGCGCGTAAGCGGCCAGCGTGTTGGAGCTGGACGTGAAGGGAAAGATGCCGTAATCGATGTCGCGCATAGCACCCAGCTGGGCTTCTAGCACGATCCGTTTGCCGCTGTCGTGAGCCTGCTGCAAAAAAGCACCGACGTCGCAGATGTACGGCGTAAAGTGCTCGGCCTGCAACTTGCACCAGTTCAGCAGGGCATCGTAGGACATCTTTTCCTGATGGTAGCAGCCCGCCAGCTCCATGTTCTTGGAGTCCAAAATCATATGCAGCCGGTTCTGGGTGCGCTTCTCGTCCAAGTGGAGCAAGTCGCCCAAACGCAGAGTCTTTTTGCGGTACTTGTCGCTGTAGGCGTAGGCGATGCCGCGGCGGGTGGAGCCGAAAGCACTGCCCTTTTGGGCAAGGCGGTCTTCTTCCAGCCCATCCTGCACCTTGTGCCACGGCATCGAAATGGTGGCCTTATCGGAGAGCTTCAGATTCTTGGGGCTGACTTCCACACCACGGGCTTCGATGGCCTGCATCTCGTTTGCGAGGTGCTCGAGGTCAATCACCATGCCGGTGCCCAGCACACAGGTCACGTCCGGGTGCAGGATGCCGGAGGGCAGCAGGTTCAGGATGAACTTGCCCTTCTCGGTGACGACGGTGTGTCCAGCATTGTTGCCGCCCTGATAGCGGGCAACGATGTCAGCATGTTCGGCCAGCAGGTCGATGACGCGGCCCTTGCCCTCATCGCCCCAGTTGATTCCAGTAACAGCGGTAAGCATAACTCTTTATTTACCTTCTTTTTCGTTGTTTACAATGGCCTGCACCTTGGTGGGCAGGCCGTAGATGCTGATGAAACCGGTGGCATCGCTCTGCTTGTAGTCGCCGCCTGCGGCAAAGGTGGCAATGTCCTCCCGGTAGAGGGAATACGGCGACCAGACACCGGCGTTGATGAGGTTGCCCTTGTACAGTTCCAGACGCACCTTGCCGGTGACATGCTCCTGCGTAGAGGTGACAAAGGCGCTCAGGGCCTTGCGCAGGGGGCTGAACCACTGGCCATCGTAGACCAGCTCACCAAAGGTGATGGCTAGCTCGCGCTTCTTGTGGGCGGTGAGCTTGTCCAGCGTCAGAGTCTCCAGCACTTCGTGGGCCTTGTAGAGGATGGTGCCGCCGGGGGTCTCATAGACGCCGCGGCTCTTCATGCCGACCAAGCGGTTCTCCACCACATCGTACAGGCCGATGCCGTTCCGTCCGCCGATCTCGTTCAGCTTGGCAATGAGGACGGCAGGCTTCAGTTTTTCGCCGTTCAGGCTGACCGGCACACCTTTTTCAAATTCAAGTTCCACGAACTCGGACTTGTCCGGGGCCGTCTTGGGGGAAACGCCCAGTTCGAGAAAACCCGGCTTATCATACTGCGGCTCGTTGCCCGGATCTTCGAGGTCAAGGCCCTCATGACTCAGATGCCACAGGTTCTTGTCCTTGGAGTAGTTCGTCTCGCGGCTGATCTTCAGCGGGATGTGATGAGCCTCGGCGTAGTCAATCTCCTCATCGCGGCTCTGGATGTCCCACTCACGCCACGGGGTGATGATCTTCAGATCGGGTGCAAAGTGCATGATGGCCAGCTCAAAGCGCACCTGATCGTTGCCCTTGCCGGTGCTGCCATGGCAGACGGCGTCGGCACCCTCGGCGCGGGCAATCTCCACGACACGCTTTGCCAAAATCGGGCGGGCAAAGCTGGTGCCCAGCAGATAGCCCTCGTAATCGGCCCCGGCCTGCATGGTGGGGATGACATAATCCTCCACGAACTCGTCGGTCAGGTCTTCAATGTACAGCTTAGAAGCGCCGCTTGCCTTGGCGCGCTCTTCCAGCCCTTCCAATTCGCCTTTCTGGCCCACATTGCCGCAGACGGCGATGACCTCGCAGTTGTCGTAATGCTCTTTCAGCCACGGAATGATGATGGACGTATCCAGACCGCCGGAATATGCCAGCACGACCTTTTTGATTTCAGACACGGTAACTGCCTCCGTTCAAAACCAACTTTAATACTTTCAAATTCCCTCTTGCAATTTCCGATTGCAGTTGCTATTATACGAGCAGAGAAAGAATGTGTAAAAAGTATCCTGCACATAGCTGCAATGTGATTTTTACATGGAGGAGGCAGACGCATCATGTATGTGGACTGGGAATACTACAAAATTTTCTATTATGTAGCGAAATACCAAAACTTTACCAAGGCCGCGCGGGTGCTGGGCAACAACCAGCCCAACATCACCCACTCGATGAACCGGCTGGAAAGCCAGCTGAACTGCGTGCTGTTCATCCGCTCCAACCGGGGCGTGACCCTGACGCCGGAGGGCGAGATGCTCTATTCCCGCATCGCGTCGGCGGCGGTGCAGATCCAAGACGCCGAGGAAGAGCTGAGTGCCAGCGCCACGCTGGAACACGGAGCCATCTGCATCAGCGCCACCGAGACGGCCCTGAACATCTACCTTTCCGAAAAGCTGCGGGCTTTCCACACCGAGTACCCCGGCATCCGGCTGCGCATCTCGAACCACTCCACTCCCCAAGCATTGCAGGCCGTGAAGAACGGCGAGGTCGATTTCGCCATCATCTCCACCCCGGCCGAGGTGGAACCGGGGCTGAAGCTGGTGGAGCTGAAATCCTTTTACGAGGTGCTGGTGGGCGGCCGGACCTTCACCGCACTGGCCAGCCAAAGCCTGACCCTAAAGGAGCTGAGCAATTACCCGCTCATCTCCCTGAGCGATGAGAGCATGACCCGCAGCTTTTACCGGCAGTTCTTCCTCGACCACGACGCGGTGCTGCGGCCCGACACCGAGGCCGCCACCACCGACCAGATGCTGACGCTGGTGAAAAGCGAGCTGGGCCTCGCCTTTGTGCCGGAACCCATGGCAAAAGACCTGCTGGCGCGGGGCGAGCTCGTCCAGCTCCACTTGCAGGAGATCATCCCCACCCGCTCCATCTGCCTCGTCTACGACCACCACCGCCCGCTGAACACGGCGGCGCGGAAGTTCCAGCAGATGATGACAAAAGCAGACTCACCCCGCCCGGCTGCATCAAAGCAGACGGAGAGCATATCTTTCATATCCCAATAAAATGCCGTCGATACAAAACCGATATTTCACATCTCTGCCCGCAGCCCTTATAATAACCATTGGAAATTCAGAGAAAGAGGGCTTGCTCAATGGCAACGATATTTCCAAGAGAAGAAAGAGCAGAGGCACTGTTCGGGGAGATCCTGAAAAATCCAGAAGCCTGCCGACGCCTGATGGATACCTTCAACGACTCGCTGGACATGGCAGACGTACTGGATGCGCCGACCGTGAGTGCACAGCAGTTTGCCGCAGCGCTGTTCAATGCCTACGAGAACAAGGATCTGTCTGCCTTTCTGATGGCGATCTGCCAGCACAGTATGTTTGACCTGCTACGGAACGCTGCCCTGATCCCGTTCAAATTCAACGCCGATGGTCAGCCGAACCCGGTGATCCTGACGGATGATGCCGGCGTTCTTTTGCCGAACAACAAATTTGCCGTGAGCAGCAAAGTATACGACCGGTTCATCCGGGTGTTCCAGAAGCAGGAAAAGGTAAAAATGTACCTTGCCAGCGGCTACTGCAAGTATCACGGCTACGACGAAGGCTCGATGGATGTGGTGGAGTACCACTACAACCAGCATTTGGGGCTGCTGCTGATCTACGAACTGCCGGACACCGTGAAGCAGAAGGTAACGGAAGCGGAAGCCTACTCCACCGTCTGGGATATCCAGATGAGGCTGCAGCACGCACTGCCCCGTTCCGTGGTCTACTATGGACAGGATACGCTCAAGGACGGCGGAACCCGCTACGATGAACTTGGCGTCTTCCTGCCGCTGGAACATTTTGCAGACCGGCTGGAACGCCATATGGAAACTGCCACCAAGATCGTTTACGGGGAGTAAGCACCCTGTAAACGGGTTCCCTTTTATGACCTCATACACAGCAAAACAAAACGCAGAGAGCTGAGACAGTTCTCTGCGTTTTGCTTTATAGAGGGAGAGAGGTGACACGCACGTCATGTGCAATAACGGAATGTCTTATCGGTGATGATACGGGCAAAAATCAGACCCAGCGGAAGTGACACGATGATAAGGATGGCATTTGCAAACCATGTGGCTGAGTCGGTCAAAGACATGATGCCCAGATTGTAAATGGCACGGTAGAAATACAGCCCCGGAACCATAATGACGATGGAAGGAACCGTGACCGAGATACGGGGATAGCCTGCGGCACTCTTCAGGCAGGATGCCAGCAGACCGGCCAGCAGCGCACCCAGAAACGCAGCCACAGCGGGCGGGAACCCGGCAAGGCTGACCAGTTCCAGCCGGAATGTGTTCGTCACGGCACCGATGAGGGCTGCACAGACCGCCAGATTCCGGGGGCTGTTGAACATCAGTGAGAAACCGAATACGCCGCCAAAGCTCGTCAACAGACGGAACACGATCTCTTCCGGAACCGTCAGGCTCAGGGCCGGGAACTGTACCGGCTGCAAATGCAGCAGAAGTGCCATGATCCATGCCGTCATGGTAGCCACCAGAATGATAAGCATGGCGTAGGCAAGGCGTTCCAGCCCGGAACGCATATCTAGCTTGGCAAGGTCGATACCGCTGGTAATGAACGGAAAGCCCGGAATGATAAAGAGCATGGAGCAGATGTAGCCTGCCTCATGCTGTATCGATACGGCAAACAACACCTCAGCCAGCTTCAGCAGGACAGCATACACGAGGCTTGCCGAACAGACTGAAGCCGTGATGCCCAGAAACAGAGTGAAATGGTGTTTTGTCAGCTTGCAGCGCACAAAGTTGCCGATGCCTGCGCCGCAAAAGGCAAACAACATCTCGATTGGGCCGCCGCCCAGTAAAAAGGTGAAGCACCCGCAGGCCAGTGCTGCCGCAAAACCAAGCGCAGTAGGGGAATACAGACCGTGGATGCGCTCGATCTCATCGAGGTGACTGTGCAGTTCTTCGCCAGTCATGAATTTTCCTTCCCGGTCAAAGTCGTTGACGAAATGTTCCAACCGATTCAGGCGGGAGGTGTTCACACCCGTATTTGTCAGGCAGAGCGACTGGGTATAGCACTGATCTCCATCAAAACAGGTGAACTCGATGGACAGCAGACCGATGTCTGCCGTTGTCGTAACGCCCAGTTCCCGCGAGAGGGTATTCATAGAACTTCGGACACGCCATGCACCCGTGCCGCATTCCAGCAGCATCAACCCGGTGCGGCCAATGACAGATGCCTTTTCTACAAGCCCTGCCTCCGTGATGGGGATGCCTTTGCTGGCCGACGCATAGTCGTGCCAGTAGACTTCCATGTGATTTTTGATGATCTCACTTTGCCGCTGTCCCATACCGGAAAGCCTCCTTTGTGATATGGGAATACCGCAGTCCATCAAGACTGCGGTGCTATTATAAAAGAATTTGCAGCGTGGGTAAAACGTATCTTGAATATGCCTGCAATGCGGATCCGGTATCACAGAAAAAACTTGTGTTTTTGTTCCATCTGCGATAGGATGATAAAAAGCCATCGGGAGGGATCCGCTATGACCTTGCAGCAGCTTCGTTATGTTACCACCGTAGCCGACACCGGCACGATCAGCCGGGCGGCACAGCAATTCTATATTTCACAGCCCAGCCTGACGAATGCCATCCGAGAGTTGGAGCAGGAAGTTGGGTTGACCATTTTTCACCGCACCAACCGGGGTGTGGCTCTGACTCCGGAGGGAGAAGAGTTTCTGGGATATGCTCGGCAGGTGCTGGCTCAGATAGAACTCATCGAAGAGAAATATCTTGGCTCGGCCCCGGTCAAGCATCAGTTTTGCGTGTCGGCCCAGCACTATTCCTTTGCCGTGGAAGCCTTTGTGGAACTGTTGAAAGAATACGGCGGAGAGGAATACGATTTCCGTATCCGAGAGACGCAGACCTACGAGATCATTGAGGATGTTGCGAAGCTGCGCAGTGAGGTGGGCGTGCTCTATCTAAACCACGACAATGAAACCGTTCTGCGCAAAGTCATCCGAGAACATGATTTGATTTTCACGCCGTTCTTCACCGCAAAGCCCCACGTGTTCGTCAGCGCAGCCAGCCCGTTGGCGCAGAAAAAGGCTTTGACACTGGACGATTTGAAGCTCTACCCGCGCCTTTCCTATGAGCAGGGGGAGCACAATGCGTTCTATTTTTCGGAGGAGATTTTGAGCACTCTGGACAGCAAAAAGGACATTCTGGTGCGAGACCGTGCAACTCTGTTCAATCTGCTGATCGGTCTGGATGGTTATACCATTTGCAGCGGCGTCATCAGCGAGGCACTCAACGGTCCGAACATCCGTGCCGTGCCGCTTTTGGTGGATGATTCCATGCAAATCGGCTATCTGACCCACAAACAGGTGCAGCCCGGACGATTCGGAAAACAGTATATTGCGATTCTAAAAAAGTATACAGAGCAGGTATAATTTCAAGCTATATCAAAGCGCCTGTATTTCGTATTTTACACAAACCCACTCCTGCGGTATACTGTTGCCATCAAGCAACGAACAGGAAAAATGACGTATAGAGAGGGTTTTGCGATATGGCAGAATTGAAATCACCGTTCCGTTATGACTTTGTGGGCAGCTTCCTGCGCCCCCAGCGCTTGAAAGAGGCACGTGCCCAGTTCAAGGCCGGCGAGATCGACCGTGCCGCGCTGACCGCTGTGGAAAATGAGGAGATCACCCGCCTGATCGAGAAGCAGAAGCGTGCTGGTTATCACGCCATTACCGATGGCGAGTTTCGCCGTAGCTACTGGCATCTGGATTTTATGTGGGGGTTCCACGGTATTGATGAAGTGGAACTGGATCACGGTTATTTCTTCCACGGTGAGGAGACTACCCATGGTTCCATTAAAGTGAGTGGTAAGATCAGCGGTGAGAACCATCCTTTTGTAGAGCACTACAAATTTGTCAAGCAGTTTGAGGATGAGAATTGCATCGCTCGCCAGACCATGCCTGCCCCGGCGCAGCTATTGGCCGAACTGTACCGTGAGGACAATGGCAAAAATACGGATGCTGTTTACCCCGACCACGAACAACTGATTCAGGATATTGCTGCCGCCTACCGCACCGTCATTCAGGAGTTGTATGCCGCTGGCTGCCGCAATATCCAGTTTGACGACTGCACATGGGGCATGATCGGAGACCCGAATTACCAGAACTTCCTCAAGGAGAGCAATACCAAAGTGGAGGATGTGGCCGCAGAGTACCTGCGTCTGAACAATTTGGCACTGGAAAACCGCCCGGAAGGTCTGACAATTACCACGCATGTCTGCCGTGGGAACTACCACTCTACTTGGGCCAGCGAGGGCGATTACTTCACCATTGCGCCTTTCCTGCTGGCACAGGAAAATGTAGATGCGTTCTATCTGGAGTTTGACGATGCGCGTTCCGGCAGCTTTGAGCCGCTGAAATATGTGGCCGATGGCAAAAAAGTGGTGCTGGGTCTTGTCACTACCAAATCTCCTCGGTTGGAAAATAAGGATGCCGTCATCGCCCGCATCCGCGAGGCAGAGAAGTACATTCCTCTCGACCGTCTTTGCCTGAGTCCGCAGTGCGGCTTTGCCTCCTGCGAGATCGGCAATAAGCTGACCGAGTTGGAACAGTGGAACAAGCTCAAACTGGTCAAGGAAATCGCTGAGACCGTCTGGGGTAAATAAGAAGTATGACCGGCAGTTCTTTGAAAACAGAGAACTGCCGGTTTTCAATATAAATTTATCTTGCAATTCTGCACAAGTTATGGTATATACATTATACGAAACATTGCCTTGATGAACGCTTCACCGTTCAATGATGTATAAATGGGAGGTGCCCGCCATGACTGCCGTGATCTACGCCCGCTATTCCAGCGACAACCAGCGCGAAGAATCCATTGAAGGCCAGATTCGTGAATGTACGGCCTATGCCGAAAAGAACGGCATCACCATCGTCAAGCACTACATTGACCGTGCCATTTCTGCAAAGACGGACAACCGCCCGGAGTTCCAGCAGATGATTAAGGACAGCGATAAAAAGCTGTTTGACATCGTGCTGGTCTGGAAGCTGGACCGCTTTGCCCGGAACCGCTACGACAGTGCTCGGTACAAGACCCAGCTGAAGAAGAACGGTGTCAAGCTCATGTCTGCCACCGAGATCATCTCCGAGGGGCCGGAGGGCATCATTCTGGAATCGGTGCTGGAAGGTTATGCCGAGTATTATTCGGCTGACCTGTCCGAAAAGGTCGTGCGTGGTATGACCGAGAACGCTCTCAAGGGTATTTATAATGGCGGCACGATTCCGTTCGGCTACATGATCGATGAGACCCGGCATTACCAGCCCGACCCGTTGTTGGCTCCGTATGTGGAGCAGACGTTCCAGAAGTATGCAGACGGCGCGACCATGACCGACCTGCGGGATTGGTTGAAGGCGCACAACATCAAAAATTCAATGGGCGGGGAGATGTCCTATAACACGATTCAGCGGATGCTGAGTAATCGCCGGTACATCGGCGAGTTGCGTTTGCGGGATGTGGTACAGCCCAATGCGATCCCGGCGTTGGTGTCAGAGGACTTGTTCAACAAGGTGCAGGAAAAGCTGGCGAAAAACAAAAAAGCTCCTGCCCGTCATAAGGCAGAGGAAAGCTATCTGCTTACCACCAAGCTGTACTGCGGTAAGTGCGGAGCGCTGATGTTTGGCGAAAGCGGTGTCAGCCACACCGGGAAAATGTATACCTACTATAAGTGTGCTGCTGCCAAGAAGAAAAAGACCTGCGATAAAAAGGCCGTGCGGAAACAGTGGCTAGAAGATTTGGTGGTCAATGAGACCATGAAACTGGTGGAAGACGATGCTTCCATGAACGCCATCATCGCCAAGGTAATGGAACTGCAAAATCAGGAAAGCACTGATTTGCCCATCTACGAAAAGCAGTTGAAAGAAACGGAAGTCGGCATCACCAATATGCTGAACGCTATCCAGATGGGCATTCTGACCAGTTCCACCAAGGAGCGGCTGGAAGCGCTGGAAGAACAGCGGAAGGAACTGCAAGCCCGCATTGCAGAAGAACGGCTGGCAAAACCGAAGATGAAAGAAGAATTCGTCCGGTTCTGGCTGCTCCGTTTCCGTAAGCTGGATATGACCCAGCCGGAGCAGCGGCAGGCACTGGTGGATACCTTCATCAATGCCATCTATCTCTATGATGATAAGGTGCTTATTACCTTTAACTATAAGGAAGGTACAGAAACGGTCGCTTTCGGGGAAGCCGTGAAAGCGGAGAAAAGTTCGGATATGAGTGCGCGAGGTGCACCAAACAAAGAAAATCCGAATCTTTTCTCGATGGGAGGAAAGGTTCGGATTTTTTGTTATCTCTGGAAATGGGAGTGCCGCAGCTCCTCAGCCACCCTTCCGGTTTCGCTGCCAGATGCGGTACAGGCCGTCCGTGATCAGATACTCGCGGTATTCGATCGGTGTGCGGCAGGCCTCCCGGATGGTGCGGGGCAGGTTGCCGGTGGCATAAAAGCGGATATCCGGGCCAAGCTCTGCCTGAAAGCGCTCGGCCAGCCCATCCAGCAGCCCGGCGGTGCCCAGCACAAAACCGTTCTGTAAGCAGGCGGAGGTGTTCTTGCCCAAGATCGAGGAGGAAGCTGGAGCGGAGAGGTCGATCTGGGGCAGCTGGGCGGTTTTTTGCACCAGCGCGGAAAGGGAGAGCTGCGGCCCGGGCAGGATGACACCGCCCACCAGCTCCTGTTTGCCGTTGACTGCCATAATGGAGATGGCGGTATCTGCCGAGATGACCGCCAGCGGTCCGGGTCCATCCTCCAGTGCGGCCACAGCACCGCATAGCAGCTCTGCGCCCAGCTGGGCCGGGTTGTCCAGCCGCAGCTTGATGCCGCTTTTCAGGCCGGGGCCAACGGTCAGGAAGCGGGCAGAGCAGAGCATCCGCAGCGCACCCAATACCCGGCCTGTCAGTGCGGGCACCACACTGCCCAGAATGCCGCCCTCGATCCGCTCGGGGGCAACCTGATATAAGGAGAGCAGATTCAGCAGGTTCATGGCGTATTCGTCCACCGTTGCGGCCGGGCTGGAATGCAGCCGCCCGCTGAACTGCAGGGTGTCGTGTTCGTAGCCGGCAATCGTGATGTGTGTGTTGCCGATGTTGACCGTAAGGATCATGGTTGGGGTCTCCTCCGCTCTATAATGTAATTATATAATATAACACCGCCCCGGAAACTGCAAGGGCTCTCCCCTTGGCAAAGGGGAGACGAAATGGCCGTGGCCATTTCGGAGGGGTTCAAAACCTGCCCGGAAGCACTCCTTTTGCGAAATATAGAAAAAACTCAAAAAAGATGCAA
>ERZ841120.1149-NODE-1149-length-12464-cov-14.142800_pt1 | contig 12464 bp, 8 predicted proteins | sample MGYA00519572_ERZ841120 | MGnify/ENA primary metagenome ERZ841120 (study PRJEB31850, sample SAMEA3708890) | human gut metagenome | biome: human gut; feature: human-associated habitat; material: faeces | place: China | collected 2014 ... | reverse complement strand
AGAGCAACTTAGGATTTTAGGCTCCCCGGCGTGTCTCGAACCATGCCGGGCCAAACCCATAGGGCTGGCGGTCCCTGTGCGGTCAAAATTCATCCGCCGGAGTATTGTTATGAATCAGAATTTCACTGTCCGCAAACTGGCCCGCTGCGCTGTGGTCGCAGCTCTCTATGTGGTGCTCTGCATGGCGCTGCAGCCGTTCTCCTACGGTGCGGTGCAGGTGCGTGTTGCCGAGGCCCTCTGCCTGCTGCCCGTGTTCGGTGCCGAGTACATCGTGGGCGTGGTGCTGGGCTGCTTCCTGGCAAACCTGCTGGGCTCCACCATCGTGGATGTTATCTTTGGCACCCTGGCCACCCTGCTGGCCTGTGTTGTGACTTACAAACTGCGGAACGTCCGCTTCAAGGGTCTGGCCATCGTGCCTTCCCTGCCGCCCGTGCTCTTCAATGCGGTCATCATCGGCATTGAGATCGCCGTCATGTTCCCCGATCCTTCTTCCTCTGCTCCGCTGTGGCTGGCCTGCATCACCAACGGCATCTCCGTCGGCATCGGTGAGCTCATCAGCTGCACCGTGCTGGGCGTGCTGCTGGTGAAGATCGTGGAGACCAACACCTCCCTGCGCAAAGTGTTCCTGGAAGCCTGATCGAGCAGGCAGACAAGACAGATTCATAAGGCAAAGGCTTTTCCGTTGCTCGGCCTTTTTGCCCACAATATAGAAAGACCTCCTCTGGCTGTTTCCAGAGGAGGTCTTCGTTTTTATCCGATCACTTGTGCTCCTGCAGCCAGCGCAGGGCCATATAGGCATAGGCCGCGCTGCCTTCAAAGAGGATGCTGTCATCAAACTTCACCTTGGGGTGATGCTGGCCGTAGGTGTAGCCCTCGTTGGCGTTGCCCGCCGTCAGGAACATGCTCACGGTGGGCACCTCATGGCTGACGAACGCGAAATCCTCGCTGCCGCCGCCGGGCTTGCCGCCGGTCATCGGGGTCATATCCATTGCGCCCTTGCCCAGCAGCTCACCCATATAGGTCAGGGCGTTGCCGGCAAGCTCCTTGTCCACCACCATGCAGGGGCAGTAATCACTGAAGGTGATCTCGGCGGTGCAGCGGTAGGCCGTGGCCACCCCCTGCACGATCTCGGTCATCCGCTTGTGCAGCAGCTCCGTCACCGCGCCCTCGGGGTCGGTGGTGCGGATGGTGCCCCACATCTCCGCGCTGTCCGGGATGACATTGGAGGCCGCGCCCGCCTGGAAGCGACCGGTGGTGAACACGCCAAAGCTGTGGGCATCCAGCTCCCGGCTGTTGATCTCCTGCAGGGCAATGTGGATGTGTGCCGCCGCCGTGATGGGGTCGATGCACTTTTCCGGCATGGAACCGTGGCCGCCCTTACCGTGGACGATGATGTGATACTGCTCACAGCTTGCCATGGTGATACCGCCGCAGGCAGGCACCAGCACCACACCGGCGGGGATGGGCATTCCGCCCAGCACATGGAACATGACCGCCGCATCCACCCTGGGGTTTTCCAGCAGGCCGTTGGCGATCATATCGGGGGAGCCCTGGAAGATCTCCTCGGCGGGCTGGAACTCCAGCTTGACGGTACCCTCGATCTCGTCCTCGTGCTCCTTGAGCAGCTGGGCGGCCCCCAGCATCATTGCCGTGTGCATATCGTGGCCGCAGCCGTGCATCTTGCCCGGCACCTCGGAAGCGTAATCCACGCCGGATTCTTCCTGAATGGGCAGGGCATCCATATCGCCCCGCAGCAGGATGGTCTTGCCGGGCTTTTTGCCGCCTGCCAGCGCAATGACACCGGCCTTGCCGCAGTCCTTGGGCTCGTAGCCCATCTCGGTCAGGGCCTTTTTCACCAGTGCCTTGGTCTGGGTCAGATCAAAGCCCACCTCCGGGTGACGGTGCAGGGTGCGCCGCCACTCCACCAGCTGGGGTTCCAGCGCCTGGGCACGGCCCAGCAGTTCTTTTGCAGTCAACATATCAGTCAGCTCCCGTTCTATTTGATTTTAAGGTCGCTCAGTTTTCCCCGCCGTTGCTTCCTTCGGGGTGATACTGGGCGCAGGTGCACTTTTTCCACTTGAGACCGCTGCCGCAGGGGCACGGGTCATTGCGGCCGATCTTGATGACCCGGACAGGCTGGCCCTTGGGGGCACCCTTGACACCGGGCGCGCCGTTGCCGGGCACAAAGCCCTCACCGGTGGGCTTGGCCACCTGCTCCCGTTTGGGGGCAGCACCGGCCTGCCGCACCTCGATGGTCAGCAGCATCTTGATGCTGGACTCCCGGATGGAATCCACCATCTGGTCGAACATATCAAAGCCCTCAATGCGGTATTCCACCACGGGGTCCTTCTGGCCGTAACCACGGAGGGCGATGCCCTGCCGCAGCTGATCCATATTGTCGATGTGATCCATCCACATCCGGTCCACGCACTTGAGCAGGCAGATGCGCTCCAGCTCACGCATGACCGGTGCGCCGTACCGCACCTCCTTGGCCTGGAGGATCTGCATTCCGCGGTCGTAGAGCAGATCGGCGATGCCCTTCTGGGAGAGGCTGTCGTAATCGGCCACGGTGTAGTGGAAGTCGGCATCGGTGGTCAGCCAGCCCTGATAGTGGCGGCGCAGGGCACCAAAGTCCCACTCGTCCTTCACATCTCCGGCCAGGAACTGCTTGCAGCTGGAATCGATGTTCTCCCGCAGCATGTTGTGCATCTCGGTGCTGATATCCTCACCGTCCAGCACCTTGCGGCGCTGGCCATAGATGATCTCGCGCTGCTGGTTCATGACATCGTCGTATTTCAGCACGTTCTTACGGATCTCAAAGTTCCGGCCTTCCAGCTTCTTCTGGGCGCTTTCCAATGTGCTGGTGATCATCCGGTTCTCAATGGGGGTATCCTCGTCCAGCTTGAGGGTATCCATCAGGCTGGAAACGCGGTCACCGCCGAACAGGCGCATCAGGTCATCTTCCAGGCTCAGGTAGAAGCGGGACGCGCCGGGGTCGCCCTGACGGCCTGCACGGCCGCGCAGCTGGTTATCGATGCGGCGGCTCTCGTGCCGCTCGGTGCCGATGATGAACAGACCGCCGGCCTTGCGCACTTCCTCTGCCTCGGCGCTGATGGCCGGCTTGTACTGGGCATACAGCTCCTCAAACCGTTTCCGCACCGCCAGGATCTTTTCATCGGTGGTGTCGCCGTGGCCGTCGGCCTCAGTCAGCAGGAGCTCCACAGCATTCGGGTCGGCATCCTGCGGCTTTTCGGGGTCGAGCAGGTTCTCACAGAAGTGTTCCCTGCGCATCTGGGCCTTGGCCATGAACTCGGCGTTGCCGCCCAGCATGATATCAGTACCACGGCCTGCCATGTTGGTGGCAATGGTGATGGCACCCTTTTTGCCGGCCTGCGCCACGATCTCAGCCTCGCGCTCGTGGTTCTTGGCGTTCAGGACATTGAAATCGCGGGTGTACTTCTGCAGCATTTTGGCCAGCGTCTCGCTCTTTTCCACGCTGACGGTACCCACCAGAACCGGCTGGCCGTTCTTGTGGCATTCCAGCACCTGCTCGATAACAGCCTTGTACTTGCCGTTGACGGTCTTGTAGACCGCGTCCGGGTAATCCTTGCGGATGTTGGGGCGGTTGGTGGGCACAGTGACGATGTTCAGGCCGTAGATCTCGGTGAACTCGGTGGCCTCCGTCTTGGCGGTACCGGTCATACCGGACAGCTTCTTGTACATGCGGAAGTAGTTCTGGAAGGTAATGGTCGCCAGCGTCTTGCTCTCGGCGGCGATCTTCACGCCCTCCTTGGCCTCAATGGCCTGATGCAGGCCCTCGTTGTAGCGGCGGCCGATCATCAGGCGGCCGGTGAACTCGTCCACAATGATGACCTCGCCGTTCTTCACGACATAGTCGATATCCTTCTGCATCACGCCGTAAGCCTTGATGGCCTGATCGATGTGGTGGGCCAGGGTCATATTCTCAGCAGCGGCCAGGTTCTCGACCTTGAAGTATTCCTCGGCCTTCTGGATGCCCTTGGCGGTCAGGGTGCAGGTCTTGTGCTTTTCGTCCACGACATAATCGCCGTCGGTCTGCTCATCGGCCTCCACCTTATCTTCCAGCTCGACCACCACGCTCTTGTGCAGGGTGCGGACGAAGCGGTCCACCTGAGTGTACAGGCTGGAGGAATCCTCGCCCTTGCCGGAGATGATCAGAGGGGTGCGGGCCTCATCGATCAGGATGGAGTCCACCTCATCGACGATGGCAAAGGCGTGGCCGCGCTGCACCATGTTGTCCTTATAGGTCACCATGTTGTCACGCAGGTAGTCGAAGCCGTACTCATTGTTGGTTCCGTAGGTGATATCGGCGTTGTAGGCGCGGCGGCGGGCATCGCCATCAATGCCCTGCACGATCAGGCCGACATTCAGGCCCAGCCAGCGGTAGAGCTTGCCCATCCACTCGCTGTCACGCTTGGCCAGGTAATCGTTGACGGTGACGATGTGCACGCCCTCGCCGGTCAGGGCGTTCAGGTAGGCGGGCAGGGTGGCCACCAGGGTCTTGCCTTCACCGGTCTGCATCTCGGCAATGGAGCCGCGGTGCAGGGCAATGCCGCCCATGATCTGCACAGGGAAGTGCTTCATGCCCAGCACACGCCAGGCAGCTTCGCGGCAGACAGCAAAGGCATCGGGCAGGATATCATCCAGCGTCTCGCCGTTTGCCAGCCGCTCTTTCAGGGCCGGGGTCTGCGCCTGCAGCTCAGCATCGGACATCGGCTGATACTTTGTTTCCAGTGCCAGCACCTTTTTGGTAATAGGATTGATCTTTTTCAGCTCCCGGTCAGAGAAGCTGCCAAAGAGTTTTTCAGCAAGGGACATTGTTACACCTCATCTATCAAAAATCGGGGCGGCAGGCCGCCCAACAGCGGAAAAACCACATACTGTTTATATGATACACCAAAGCTGAAAACCCGTCAAACCCGATGGGTGGATTTTATCCGTTTTTTGGGTGAACTTTCTGTTAATTTAGAAAAAACGACCCTCTCCGTCATTGCTGTGCCATGCCGCTTGCCGTGTTGCGGCGCGCGGCGGCGTGACAGAGAGGGTCATTCTTATACCAATGTCGCCCCCGGGCGGGGAACGTGCTCCGTCAGCAGGGTGTGCAGCTGTTCCGGCAGGGCGTAGAAATTGCCGTTGGTATATTCCCACGCCCCGACCGCAGCAAGAGCCGCCAGCAGAGCCAGCACCAGCAGCGTCATGCACACCCGGCGCAGGGGATGTCGCCTGGGCTGGGGGCCGGGCAGAGCATCCTTTTTCGCAGCCCTGCGGGCAGGCAGGAAGCCTGTCCCCTCAGCCTGAGGCTTGTTTGCCGCCGTGCGCCGGATGATATCCAGCAGCCAGAGGGCAGGGTTCTCCCCCGCCGGGACGGTGCGCAGAAAGCAGCCCTTCCTGCAGCTGAGCACCAGCACACAGTCATTTTCCCGCTCGGCACAGGCGGCGGAGAGATCTGCCCCCACCACGCGGCGGGCAGCCTGAGCCCGGGCCAGCGCCTGCCGGAGCGGGTCGGTGCAGTCTTTGGGCAGACGGGCACGCTTTTCGATCAGTGGGCCGGTCTTGGGGTTGGCATAGCTCACCGCGCCAAAATCAAAGACCTTCTCGGCCCCGGACAGGTTCTCGAGCCGGGCTTCCAGCAGGGCACCGGCGGCAGCATCCGCACAGATGAGCAGCTTATCGTGCCGTTCCAGCGCCTCCACCACGGCGGCAGGCAGAGTGGTCTCTCCTGCCCCGTACAGGTCTGCCGAAAACGCCTGCCGCAGGGCCTGCGCGGCCTTTTTCAGCCCGGAAGGGCTCTGCGCCTGCAGGGCCACCAGCGTTTCCGCGCCCCGGCTCTTCCACTGGGCCGCGGCCCGCCACTGGGGCGGAAAGTTTTCCACCGTTTTGCCAACCGCTGTGGACTGCGCACCAAACAGCCGCAGCACACACCCGGTCTCCTGTTGCTGTGTCACCCTGCATTCCCCCTGCCTTTTAGTGGCCCAGGAACACCTCGTTCAGCTTGTCCAGCGCTTCTGCGCTGTGCTGTGCGTTCCGGGCAAGGGGCTCTGTGCCTGCGGGAACTTTTCCCTGTGCCAGCCGCAGGGCCAGCTCCAGGGCGGCCTGGGCGGCGCGGGCACGCACCAATGCACGGTCGGGCCGGGAGACGGACAGCTTTTTTACATACACCGTCTCCCCCCGGGCCGCGCCCAGATACACCGTGCCCACCGGGCGGAGAGCATCTCCACCGGTCGGCCCGGCCACGCCGGTCACGCTGATGCCGATCTCAGCACCGGCGGCCTGTGCGGCCCCCAGCGCCATCTGGGCGGCCACGGGGGCCGACACCACATTGTATTTTGCAATGACATCCGGTTCCACGCCCACCAGCCTGGCCTTGGCGGCCTCCCAATAGGTCACAAAGCCGTAGCCGAACACTTCACTGGAGCCCGGCACCGAGGTGATACGCTGTGCGATCAGCCCGCCGGTGCAGCTCTCGGCGGTGGAGAGGGTGAGCCCCTTTCCCTTTAAGGTGCGCACCAGTGTCTCCTCCAGCCCGGCCACATCCTCATCATACACCGCATCGCCCAGCAGATCATAGAACTTTTTGGCATATTCCCGGCACATTTTTTCGCCTTCCGCATCGGAAGCAGCCCGGGCGGTGATGCGGATCTCGCACTCGCCGGTCTTACAGTAGATGGCGGCAGTCGGGTTGGCGTTTTCCAGCAGATCACGCACCTGATATTCCAGGTTGCTCTCGCCGCCCAGCACCCGCAGGGTGACAGAGTGCAGGGTGCAGTTCTGGCGCATCATCAGCAGGGGGCGGACGCTCTCGTTCCACATGGCCTTCATCTCGCTGGGCACGCCCGGCATCAGGACAGCACAGCGGCCCTCCTGCTCAAACCATGCACCGGGGGCAGTGCCGTGGTGGTTGATGATCTTATGCCCCTTTACAGGCACCATGGCCTGCTTGCGGTTGTTGGGGGTGGTCACCCGGCCGGAGCGGGCAAAATAACCGGTGATCTTCTCCCACTCGCTCTCGTCAAAGACCAGCGTATCGCCATAGCAGGCGGCAACGGTCTCCTTGGTCAGGTCGTCTGCCGTGGGGCCCAGACCGCCGGTGAATACCAGCAGGTCACAGCGGTTCTTTGCCTCGTTGACAAAGTCCGCCAACCGTCCCTGATTGTCGCCGATGGTGCTCTCCCGCTGGACCGTAATGCCCAGCTCAGCAAGCTCCCGGCTCAGGTACTGGGCATTGGTGTTGAGAATGTTGCCGAGCAGCAGCTCGGTGCCCACACTGATGATCTCCGCTGTCATGCCGCTCACCCCTCAAACTCGATCTCGTCCGTAATGCGGATGCGGATCCGCTCGGTGTTCTCAGCAGCTTCGGCCTCCAGCTCTGCCAGACCGGGCATGGCGGCTTCGGCCTCCAGGATCTCCGCCAGCTCGGGGCGGATCTTCGGGTGCGGCGGCGTGAAGATGGTGCAGCAGTCCTCATAGGGCAGGATGCTGGTCTCGTAGGTACCAATGTGGCGGGAGGTCTCGATGATCTCGGTCTTGTCCATGCCGATCAGCGGGCGCAGGATGGGCAGATCCTGGGCGGCATCGGTGCACTGCAGGGCCTTGACAGTCTGGCTTGCCACCTGAGCCAGACTCTCGCCGGTGATGAGGGCCTCGCAGCCCTGTCTGGTGGCAATACGATTGGCAATGCGCATCATACTGCGGCGCATCAGCACCGTGAACAGCACATCGGGAGCATTGTCCCGGATATACTCCTGCGGCTTGGTGTAGGGCACCACAAACAGGTTGGAGCTGCCGGTATAGGGGGTGATCTTTTGGGCCAAAGCCTTAACTTTCAGTTTTGCGCGCTCAGAAGTATACGGAGGGGACGCAAAATGGATGTGATCCAGGGCCAGACCACGCTTTGCCATCCGGTAAGCGGCCACCGGGCTGTCGATGCCGCCGGAGAGCATATTCAGGGCACGGCCGGAGGTACCCACGGGCAGGCCGCCCTCTCCGGGTATTTTCGGGCCGTGAATATACGCGCCGTAATCCCGAATCTCTACAATGACCTTAAACTGGGGGTTCTTCACATCCACCCGCAGGTAGTTGTGCAGCCCCAGCAGGTAAGCGCCCAGCTCCCGCATCAGCTCAGGGCTGGTCATGGGGTAGGTCTTATCCGAACGGCGGGCCTCCACCTTGAAGGTCTTGATGCCGTGCAGGCTGTCGCCCAGATACTCCTCCGCAGTCCGGCAGATGGTGTCAAAGTCCTTTTCGCAGACCACGGCACGGCTCAGCGCCGCCAGACCGAACACGGTGCGCACCCGGTCAAAGGCCAGATCCATGTCCACGTCCTCTTCTTCGGGCTCCATATAAAAGGTAGACTGGGTGCAGTACACCTTGAACTTGCCCACGGTCTTGAGCCGGTAGCGCAGGATCTTCATCATGGCCGACTCAAACTGGTTGCGGTTCAGGCCCTTCAGGGACATCTCGCCCTGATAGCCCATAATAATTTCACGCATAGAGTTCTCCTTAATTATAGCTGGCTCACCCTCTCCGTCAGCGCTGACGCGCTGCCACCTCCCCCAAAGTGGGAGGCCTTGGCATTCCACGCAAAGTTTCCGGTTTTGTCAAGAGCTCCCCCTTTGGGGGAGCTGGACGCGGAGCGGCCTGAGAGGGTGAGGATGCTTTCCTTTTTTACTTTTTGATTCTCTGCAAATGCTTCATTCCGTCCTCGAAGGCGTTGAGGAACGCGTCCACATCCTCGGGGGTGTTGTCCGCACAGAAGGATACACGGATGGCCGTATCAATGGCCAGCGGGTTCCTGCCCATGGCGGCAAGGGTGTGGCTGGGCTGCCCCCGGCCGCAGGCACTGGCCGAGGAGACATAGACCTGCTGCTGTGCCAGATGGGCCAGCATGGTCTCGCTCTTGATGCAGTTCTCGCTGAAGTTCAGCACCTCGGGCACCGCATTGTCCGGGCTGTTGATGACCACCTCCGGAAAGGTTTTCAGCCCTTCCCGCAGGCGCTGGTTCAGGGCGCGCACAGCAGCATCCCGGCTCTTCATGGTCTTGTTCAGGCGGGTGGCCGCGGCAGCAAGGCCCAGCGCATAGGGCAGGTTCTCGGTGCCGGGGCGCTTCTCCCGCTCCTGCTCACCACCCAGATAGGGAGCCTGGAACGCCTGATACAGGCTGTCGCTCAGGTAGAGCGCGCCAATGCCCTTGGGCGCGTGGATCTTGTGGCCGCTGACAGCCAGCGTGTCGATGTTCGCCAGCTTGATGGGCACCCGCATCCAGGCCTGCACGGCATCCACATGGACGACGGTGCGGCTGTTGCGGCGCTTGACCTCGGCGGCCAGACGCTCCACATCGTTCCGGGTGCCGACCTCGTTGTTGACCATCATGCAGGCCACAAGGATGGTGTTTTTGTCCACATGGTCCAGCATCCGGTCGATGTCCAGCGTGCCGTCCGGGCCGGGGTCCACCACGGTCACATCATAGCCCATGGCAGCCAGACGCTCCAGCGGCTTCTGCACACTGGGGTGCTCAAAGCCGGACACCACGATGCCCTTACCGAACCTGCGGGTCAGGGCCGCGCCCAGCAGGGCCATGTTGTTGCTCTCGCTACCGCAGGAGGTAAAATAGAGCTCCCGGCTCTTGCAGCCCAGGGTGCGGGCCACGGCGGCACGGGCGGCGTTCAGTGCTTCCTCGCTCCGGGCACCGGGGGCATACAGGCTGGACGGGTTGGCCCAGTGCTCCCGCATGGCCTTGTTGATGACATCCGCCACTTCCGGGGCCACGATGGTGGTGGCGGCGTTGTCCAGATAATGCAATTCAGGGTTTTGCAGCATAAATTTTGATTCCTGCTTTCTCAGTTACGCCAGCGGCACCCGCCGCCGACAGGATTTCATACTAAACCATGATGATTATACCACAAAGCATCTGCCGCCGTAAAGTAGCACGGCCCACTTGCACGGCCCCGCCGGGTGCTGTATAATGAGGGTAACGAACACAAAGAAAGCCGGGTGTTTTTATGGCCGATTATCAGGAATACCGCCGCCGCATCCTGCGCAAGCGCTGGCGCAGGACCTTTGCCGTTGCCGGGCTGCTGGTGCTGCTCATCCTGCTCAGTGCCGTAGGCCTGCTGTGGAAGCACCTCCACCGGGAGCAGAGCCCTGCCGCCGTGCAGGGCCCGACCATCTTCCAGCAGGAGCTGCAGAGCAGCGAGTGGAACACCATCAGCTACACGCCCGCGCGGCGACTGACCGTGCAGACCACCTCTGCCGGGTCCACCGCCATGGATTTCCGGCTGGCCGCGCTGGACCGCACCACCGCCGTAGACCGCAGTTATTTTGCCAACGTCTGTTTTCTGGGCGACAGCCTGACGCAGGGGATGCAGATCTATTCCAGCGGTCTGCCGGAGGCCTCTTTCTGCGCCTACCGGGGCGCAGGCCCCAGCGTCGTGGTCAACGGCACCACCTGCAAGCGCTCCGATGGCGGCACAGAGGTCCCCATGGAGGTGCTGACAGCCCGGCAGCCCCCGGTGCTGTATATCCTGCTGGGCACCAACGTACTCAACCGGGACGGGGATTATTCCAGCTTTCTCACCTACTACCGGCTCATGCTGGATATGATCTCCCAGGCCCTGCCCAACACGCAGATCTACGTGCAGTCCATTACGCCTGTCCGGCCCGAGGTGCGCAGCAGCCATCCCGGCCTGTACAAAGAGCGGCTGTGCGAGATCAACAATGAGCTGGCTGCCATTGCGCTGGAAAAGAACTGCGCTTTCCTCAACCTGTGGGAAGCCCTTGCCGATGACAACGGCGACCTGAAAGCCGAGTACGCACAGCCTGACGGCATCCACATCAAGCCGGAAGGTTACCCCGCCTGGGTGGAATATCTCGCCACCCACACCGTGGGCCAGCAGACGGCTTAAACTGAATATTCGGATAGAAAAACCGCCCTTCCGGCATCAAACCGGAAGGACGGTTTTGTCATACAAACAGGAACGGGGAATGCGGCATCAGAACAGCCCCGTGATCTTGCCTTCGGCATCCACGTCGATATTGACGGCGGCGGGCTTCTTGGGCAGGCCGGGCATGGTCATAATGTTGCCGCAGATGACCACCACGAAACCGGCACCGGCGGCAAGGCGGACTTCCCGCACTTCCATGGTAAAGCCGGTGGGTGCACCGGTCAGCTTGGCGTTATCGCTGAAGCTGTACTGGGTCTTGGCGATACAGACCGGCAGGTCGCCGTAGCCCAGCTCGGTCAGCTCGGCCAGCGTCTTGGAAGCGGCGGCGCTGAAATTCACACCGTCGGCACGGTAGATCTTTTTGGCGATGGCTTCCACCTTCTGCTTCAGGGGCATCTCCAGCGGGTAGACGTACTGGATGGGACGGTCCTCCATGACCTCCAGCACCTTCTTGGCCAGAGCCTTGCCGCCCTCGCCGCCCTTGGCGAACACCTCGCTCAGGACGCAGGGCACGCCCTGCTCGGCGCAGACCTGCTCAACGTATGCCTGCTCCTCCGGGGTGTCGGTGGGGAAGGCATTGATGGCCACCACCACAGGCAGGCCAAAGCCGTTCTTCAGGTTGTCGATGTGGCGCACAAGGTTGGAGGCACCGGCCTTGACCGCCTCGAGATTCGGCTGGTTCAGGTCAGCCTTGGCAACGCCGCCGTGGCTCTTGAGGGCACGGACAGTGGCCACCAGCACGCAGGCGCTGGGGGCGATGCCGGCATAGCGGCACTTGATATCCAGGAACTTCTCGGCACCCAGATCTGCACCGAAGCCCGCCTCCGTGATGACGTAATCGGCCAGTGAGAGGCTGAGCTTGGTGGCCATGACGCTGTTGCAGCCGTGGGCAATGTTGGCAAAGGGGCCGCCGTGGATGATGGCGGGGTTGTTTTCCAGCGTCTGAACGAGGTTCGGGTCAAGGGCATCCTTGAGCAGTGCAGTCATGGCACCGGCAGCACCGATGTCGCCAGCCGTGACGGGCTTGCCCTCGTAGGTGTAGGCGCAGACGATCTTCGACAGCCGCTCCTTCAGGTCGGAGATGCTGGTGGCCAGGCAGAAGATCGCCATGACCTCGCTGGCAACGGTGATATCAAAGCCGTCCTCACGGGGGGTACCGTTGACCTTGCCGCCCAGACCATCCACGATGAAGCGGAGCTGGCGGTCGTTCATATCCATGCAGCGCTTCCAGGTGATGCGGCGGGGATCGATGTTCAGGGGGTTGCCCTGCTGGATGCTGTTGTCGATCATGGCAGCCAGCAGGTTGTTTGCGGTGCCGATGGCATGCAGGTCACCGGTAAAGTGGAGGTTGATATCCTCCATGGGCACCACCTGGGCATAGCCGCCGCCGGCCGCGCCGCCCTTGACACCGAACACGGGGCCAAGGCTGGGCTCACGCAGGCAGAGCATGGTCTTTTTGCCCAGAGCGTTCATGGCATCGGCCAG
>ERZ841120.1147-NODE-1147-length-12482-cov-4.279955_pt1 | contig 12482 bp, 14 predicted proteins | sample MGYA00519572_ERZ841120 | MGnify/ENA primary metagenome ERZ841120 (study PRJEB31850, sample SAMEA3708890) | human gut metagenome | biome: human gut; feature: human-associated habitat; material: faeces | place: China | collected 2014 ... | reverse complement strand
CAAGTTTGCCGTGTTCCCAGAATCCCCAACTTCAAACCGTTAAAAAACGAAGTTTTATGTTAAGTTGGGGTAGTTCAAGTTAAATATCTGAATGACTCAAGGTTCGCCACTGCTATTTTTGGTATGTTTATTTTATCTTCAATTGTCTTGGTATTCATTGCCAACCATAGTCTTTTTTATTCATTTCTGCGCTGTTATTTCGGCATGCCTTTATTATTAGGTTTTTTTGAAATGCCCGGTTGTTATATAATGTGTGTTGTGGCAACAATTGTGATTATATTAATAATGTGTTTGATTGTAGGTCTTATTGGCGGCGGTGAAAGCGTTAAAAGCATTGGAGATTCTGTTATATGTATAATAGAAATATTCTTATAGTTTGCAAGCAGACGGTCCCGCTTAACCGTGATCGAATCACTTATTGCAATTTCTCAGGTTGTTTTTTTAATTAATTAAAAATTTAAATACATAAATACAAAGGGGAATTGCAATGAAAAAGATTTGAAGCAGCTGGCTGAAAGAAGCCTTGTTTATTTACTGCACCGTCTATACGCTGCAACGCTGGTAAACAGCGCACTGCATTTGGCATCGGGCATCAGAAACTGGCATGAACTGACCAAAGCGTTGATCGTGCTCATCGGCGTGTTGCTTATGAAATGGCACTGAATCTGCCCATTAAGAATACTTTCGTCAGGGCGCTTGCGTTTTATGTGCCGCTGCAGCTGTTGGCATTTTTGGCGGTCTGGTCGACGAAGTTCATCGAACCTTTGTCCAAAAGCGCCTACCGCGACATCTTCATCAATTATACGGGGGTGTTCGTCGTCGTGTCAAAATTCAGTGCAAGGAAAAAATAAAAATTGTAATTCTTGCAGTTGCAACGATTGGATGATATATTTAAGGCAATGAGGTGATTGGAAATGCAGATTTCAAGCAGATTTACGCTGGCATTGCATATTCTGGCCTGTATCGATGCCTTTAGTCCGGATCGTAAGGTTACAAGCAAGTTTCTTGCGGGAAGCACCAACGTCAATCCTGTCATCGTACGCAAGATTCTTGGCCAGTTAAAATCGGACGGCATCGTTGAAGTTGCGCGCGGAACGGGCGGTGCAACGATTGAAAGACCGCTTGAAGACATTACTTTTTTTGATGTTTATGAGGCGGTCGGATGCTTGGACAACGGGGAACTTTTCCATTTTCACGAAAATCCCGATCTGAATTGTCCCGTTGGCGGAAACATTCATGCCGTGCTTGACGGAAAGCTCAATCGAGTTCAGCTCGCATTGGAAAGAGAACTGAAGTCAATCACGTTGGCCGATGTTAGTGAAGACTTGAAGAAACGTTTAAAAATTGAACAATCAGATTTGTGAAAAAGAGCATTTTCTCCTGGCAATGTTGGAGAAAATGCTTTTTTGATTGGAAAATGCAGGCTTTTTAAGATCATCTGCGGTAGAAGAATCAGATGTAACAATTGACATTACAACTAACTGGAGTATAATATAGTTGTAACAATGATTGTTATAACGAAGAACGGAGGAATGACGGTATGACTAACTATGCTAAGACAAAAATCGGAAACGAACCGAGAACGGAACTTCATGACGTGCTTTCTTTGACGGGAGCTGAGATCAGCATCAATAATTTGCCTGCTGGAGGAAGCGTTCCGTTCGTTCACAGTCACAAAGATAATGAAGAAATCTATGCGATTGTTGACGGAAGAGGCAAATTTGTCATTGACGGCAAGGACGTTGAACTTGAGAAAGGCGATTGGGTTCGGATTGATCCCGCTGCTAAGCGACAGATTTTTGCGGCAAGTGATTCAGCGCTTTCGTTTATTTGTATTCAAACAAAGTCTGGTTCGCTCGAAAACTTTACTGCAACTGATGCAATCATCGAAAAATAATCACTAAAAGAGGCTTTGAAAAACCGGATTATTTGCAATTAATTGCAAATCTGATCCGGTTTTTTTCGTATGCATGACAATTCTCTTTCTATGATGGAAATAAGCCAAAAAGTCTGTTTTTATTTCCATGTGTCAAAACGTCAAAAAAGAGGATATTGTATGTAACCGAGGATTGCTTTCCGTGGAAAAATCCAGTATTGAAAGCAGCGAGCGGTGCCTTGAAGAACCTCTTTCCGTGAAAAATCAGTGCCGACGGGAGAATTATCCAAAGGCGGAGCGATCAGAGGAGAAGTTTGATTTTTGTCTACCAGGTTCTCTGAAACCGGGTCGCGCGGAACCGAAAGTAGACAAAAAACGGGGGAAATGTCTGATTTTTGTCTACCAGACTCTCTGAAACCGGGTCGCGCGGAACCGAAAGTAGACAAAAACCGGTGGAAATGTCTGATTTTTGTCTACCTGACACTTCGAAACCGGGTCGAGCTGAACCAAAAGTAGACAAAAACTGGGGGAAATACCTCATTTTTGTCTACCAGACTCTCTGAAACCGGGTCGCGCGACCTAGAAAGTGGAACAAAATCTCCAAAAATCGGAAAAATGTTCTGCTCGGTTACCTTCACCAAAGCGGCAGTGTGGTCTCAGATTACGGGCAAAAAGCCAATTTCTGAGATTCGCCCGTAAAAGCCAGCCCTCGACTCCTTTTGGTACGCAAAAAAACGGATGATTCGCAATAAATCGCAAATCATCCGAGTTTTCAATCTGAGGCATCGTTTTTTCTCAGAGATTATTTATCAATGCTGATAATCTTTCTGCATATCAGCGGCTTTTTGAATCAATTCCCGGCGCTTTTCTTCATCGTTTCTGAGCGTACAGGATACGCCGCAAGCGACGATTTCGCCGGAATAATCGAGTCCTGTCAGGTTGGCGGTTAATTTTGACGATGCGGACATCAGTAGCCGAGTTTTTCCTTCAGTCTTTCAACGAAGAGGTAGGCTGCGGGGCAGTAAAGCGTGTTTTGAATCGTCAAATGGTTGATCTGATAGATCTTTTTGCGATCCGTGTGCGGAAACTCGCGACATGCCTTGGGACGAATCGGGTAAATCGTGCAAAGGTTGTCTGAGCCGAGAAACGGACACGGCATGCATTTGAAAACTTTGTCGCCGTCCTCGTCGACGCGAAGGTATTCATCTTCAAAATGACCGAGGTGCATTCTGAAAGCCTTGGCGATTCTTTCAATATCAGCCTCGGTAAACAGCGGACCCAGATCTTTGCAGCAGTTGGCACATTTCGTGCAGTCAACGACGTCAAAAATTTCCTGGTGCGTTTCTTTGACGATTTTGTCGAGGTGCTTAGGTTTCTTCTTTCGCAAAGTCGCAAGAAATTTTTCGTGCTCCTGATGTTTTTGTTGTGCAAGGTCATGATAGTATTTTATATCGACCATGCCGTCTTTCGTTTTGATTGTTTCAAAATCTTCTTTTGACATTGTTTTGGCCTTTCTTGTTTTAGTCAACAATTTCAATTATAGCACCAGGGTCAACTTTTTGCGGACGTTGTCTGATGAAAAATGCAGAGCTTTGAGGCTGCGTGCACTGCATTTTGCAAAACTGCCTTCGTCTTGGCAAAGCACCGCTATGCATATTGTGATTAGCATGGGAATCAGTTTAATCGGCCTGTCATGCGGTTCTGGATTGAAAAAGTACTTTGCGCGTTCGCAAGGTACTTTTTTTGTGCGCAAAAATGAGATATGATTGATGGTAAGATCAGGACAACGGTCATCACGGCCGGAAAACCGTAAGACCTTATTTACGTAAAAAAGTTCGCACTGATGTATAATATAAACATTGACTTATATTATGTATTAGGAAGCGATTAACTTGAAGAAATTGGGAATAACATTGACCGAAGCTGGGATCAGCGGGGCACCGATGATTCCGATGATGGTTTTCGTGACGACCTTTATTCGGAACAATGGCAAGCTCGATTATATTTTGCCGTTTGTGATTTTCTATTCATTTCTTAAAATCGGCGCATTTACCGTATCGGTTTTTGGCGAAGTCAACAATCCCTTTCGGCTTGCACAGTTTGCATCGTTGACCGTTATCTTGGGATCAGTTTTGATTTTGTTTCAGAAAAAAATGCTGCTTACGCTTGACCTGGGTGCCTTTTTGATCGGCTTCGGGCTTTCGGTTTTCGTTCCGATGTATCGAACGATCAAGGCGATCGTTTCGGAAAGAACCGGTGAAAGATATCAGAAAGAAGAGTTTTTTGGCTTTATTTTAATGCTGATTTTTACGGCCTTTCTGCTTATCGGATCCGAGTACAGCGAGGAGCTCGTTTTGTCATGCTATTTGATTCTTTCAGTCATTACGCTGTTTTCGATCAGATCAATGGTCAAGGATCCGTCCAAACTTACGGCACCTTTGTTTAAGGAAAGAGAGTATGATTGGCAGGAAGCGATGAGCGCGGTCATCTTATTGGCTTTGCTTTTTTCTTTGCGACTGTTCAAACAAACGGCAGACGTCAGCGACATCTTCACTATTTTGATCATTGCCACGATTTTGATTTTCTTTGAGATGATGACGCATTTTTATGCAGCAAAGGAACCTTATGAACTCTATCAGGCATATTTCAGCGAATATATGACTTTTGTCATTTTGTACTGTGTTTTCCTGTATATGGGGATGGCAGACGTCAAAATGGTCGTTTTGGCGTTCAGCATTCTTTTTGCGGTCAATCTGACTGCCAAATTCACTGCAAGATACGTTACGGCGCTTAAAAATCGTTATTTTGTCGGCAACGTGATGATTTTAATGCTGATGGTTTCAAGCGTTTTGATGATTCCGGAAAGACTTTGGCTTTTGGGAGTTGCGGTTTCCGTTTATGCTGTTTCGATCGGAATGGGGGAAGTCGGCTCTGATTACCAAAACAGCGGCAAGTTTCCGACTTATGAACAGCAGCTTGCCAAGCAAAAGATGAACGGGGTCGGTTCAGTTATCGGGCAGCTCATTTTGATCGGCGTAATGATCGTTTCGTCACAGCTGTTGGTACACGATCCCAATTATACGATCAATGCCTATATTCACAAGATTCCTTCCGAGGAGCTGAAGTCGGTTCTGCTTGCGACGAGATACGCGGGGCTTGTTCTTCTTGACGTCCAGGGAATCTTCCTGTTGACGTTCGGCAAAAAGGCAGGTCGAAAACTGTTTGTTAAAGATTGATGGATGGAGGTTTAGAAGTGGAAACGTATGAAGGAAAACAGAAATCAAAAAACGGAATCAAAAGGCTGATTTTTTCAGTCTTGTCGATCTTGCTTCAAGTCGTCTTTTTAGTTTTGATTTTTACCAGACTGAATGAATATGCAAGCATCATTGACTGGACGACGCGAGTGCTCGCAATTTTGCTGGTGCTCTTCATTTACAGTCAGAACCAGACGGCGACGATGAAGGTGCCGTGGATTATTTTGATTTTGGCATTTCCGATTCTGGGCGTGGCACTGTATTTTCTAGTCGGATTAAACGGCGGAACGAAGAAAATGAAACGACGCTACGATGAAGTTGACGAAAAGCTGTTCAAGTATTTGGGCGAGGGCGTCAAGAATCCTGACGGCAGAGGAATTTCCGAGTATATTCGCAAATATTCGGGGTATCCCGTTTATGAAAATACAGAGGTGAAATATTTCGACGAAGCAATCAAGGGACTTGATTCGCAGCTCCATGATCTGGCGCTTGCCAAGGACTTCATCTTTATGGAATACCATGCAATCGAGGACAAGGAAGCATGGCAGAAGATTCAGAAGGTTTTGGAAGAACGCGTCAAAGCAGGCGTTGAGGTTCGCGTTTTTTATGACGATATGGGATCGATCGGGTTCGTCAACATGTCGTTTGCCAAAAAACTCGAAGCGGTCGGAATCAAGTGTCGCGTTTTCAATCCGCTCATGCCAGGACTCAACATGTTTTTGAACAATCGCGACCATCGCAAGATCACGGTGATTGACGGCAAAATCGGCTATACCGGCGGATATAATCTCGCAAACGAGTATTTCAACTTCACGCATCCTTACGGTGAGTGGAAAGATACCGGCATAAGAATTTGCGGCCAAGCGGTCAGGTCTTTGACGGTTTCGTTTTTGGAAATGTGGAATGCTTCTTCAAAGGAAGAACGTGACAGTGAAGAAAATTTGGCATTTTATCTCAAGGACAGAAATCATCCCAAAAATTGCGCAGGCTACATTCAGCCATATGCCGACAGCCCGCTTGACGGCGAACAGGTCGGTGAAGAAGTCTACATCAGCATGGTCAACAAGGCTGAAAATTATTGCTATTTCATGACTCCGTATCTGATCATCACGGATGAGCTGGCTCATGCACTGTCGCTTGCGTCAAAGCGCGGAGTCGACGTCAGAATTGTTACGCCCGGGATTCCTGATAAAAAGCCGATTTACCGCGTGACGCGTTCTTTTTACAACGTTCTTGCAGAAAACGGCGTGCGCATTTTTGAATGGACGCCTGGTTTTTGCCACGCCAAAATGAGCGTGGCAGATGATCGCCTGGCGACGTGCGGAACGATTAATCTTGATTACCGCAGCTTGTATCATCATTTTGAAAACGGCTGTTTTATGACGGACGTGCCGGCCGTTCTTTCGATTAAGGAAGATTTTGACGAAACGTTCAAGCAGTGTCGCGAAGTTACTGAAAAGTACAGCGTCAAGTGGAGCGCGCCTCATCGCTTGAGTCAGATGATCATGCGTTTGTTTGCGCAATTGTTATAGTCGTTAAAAGATTTTTCCTGTTCTTGAGGAGTGCGGGGGAAATCTTTTTTGTTTGAAAAATGCAGTATCCGCATAACGCTGACGGTGGTCGGGTTGAGCAGATTTGCAGAAAAATGCAGTATTCGCGGCTGTTGGGCAGCAACGCTGGATTTGGCAAAATTATCGCTTACGGGCAAAAGGACAAAAACAGGGATTTGCCCGTAAAACAAGACGTGCGGTTACGGGCAAAACGTGAAAAACAGGAATTTGCCCGTAAAATGAGATGGGCGGTTACGGGCAAAAGGACAAAAACAGGGATTTGCCCGTAAAACGAGCTTGCAGACAAAACGGACTTCTGCAATCATTGCGCCTGTTTTTGGGCACAGGGACGTTTTCTTTGGGGTTCGCGGTTTTCAGCGTTTTGACGAAACTTACCAAAAAAGATGATGATTGCCGGATAATGTTCGTGTTTTGCTTGACTGAACTGACCTTTGTGGCGTATCATAAATTCTATGCGTAATTTCTGGAATTAGAGGTAAAAAGATGACTACAAAGAAAAAATGGCACGTAATGCCAGCGGTCGTCGCAACGACGATCATGAGCTTTTGCGGCGTTTTGATCGAAACGTCGATGAACGTGACTTTTCCGACGCTCATGAAGCAGTTCGGAATCGATGCGGGACTGATTCAATGGGTGACGACTGCCAATCTGCTGACGGTTGCCATCAGCATCCCGTTGTCAGCCTATTTGATTCGAAACGTTTCCGAAAAAAATCTGTTTGTCAGTTCAAATCTTTTTTTCCTGCTCGGCGTGATTTTGGATTCGATTGCGGGAAATTTCGAACTGCTGTTAGCCGGTCGCATCCTTCAGGGAATCGGCACCGGGCTTGCCCTGCCGCTTGCGATGCACATTATTTTGGAGCACGTTCCGTTGGAAAAACGCGGTTTCATGGTCGGCGTGGCCACGATGACGACCTGCTTTGCGCCTGCAATCGGTCCGACCTATGGCGGAATTATTCTGCATCATTTTGACTGGAACAAGATTTTCCTGTTTCTCGTGCCGATTCTTGCGATTTCTTTTGTCGTCGGAATCATGTCGATTCCTCAGCGAAAGATTGAAACAAGGACCGGTTTCAATTTTGGCGGATACTTCTTTTTGGCATTGGGCCTGGCGCTGTTGCTGATCGCAATCGAGCGTTTTTCGCCTTGGCTGCTTTTGCTCAGCATCATGGCACTGTTGATGTTTTATTTTTCCAACAAAAAGAAGCGTCTCATCAGTCTGAACGTCTTTTCAAATCGGCGTTTCGTCTGGTTCATGTACGGCGCATTGGTCACGCAGGCCATCGCGCTTGGCATCTCATTCATTTTCCCGAATTATCTTCAGATCGGATTGCATCAAAATACCGTCACGGCAGGGCTGTTCATGCTTCCGGGCGCAACGTTCGTGTTCTTGCTCGCGCCGGTTTCCGGTCGATTGATGGATGAATTGGGTTATTTCAAACCGATTGTCTTCGGACTGACGCTTGCATCTTTGGGTTTGGCTTTTTTGGCCTTTGTCTTGCCAAATGCAGGGGTGAAACTGCTTTTGTGCGGCGACGTTGCCACAAAGATCGGCATGGGGCTTGCGGCAAGCAGTCTGGTTGCGACAAGTCTCAGTCAGCTGGAACGCGAAGAAGCAATCGACGGCAACAGCGTTTTGAATACTTTGCAGCAGTTTTCCGGAGCGCTTTCGACGACTGTCGTTTCCGTCATCTTCGGCTGGGCTCAAAAAACGATGTCAAACGGCAGCATGGTCGGCAGTCGCATTTCGATCGTGCTGATTTTGGCGATAACTTTGATCGCATTGGGCTTGGTGCTGAAATTAAAGTTTGAAGCAAGAAATTAATCGATGTCTGCGCACTGTATGTTTGATTATGTCCAGCCGGAAACCCCGTGACTTTGGTGCCCTGTCAAGCTTTGCAGGCAGCTTTTTCATATAAACAATTGCAAAACAGGACTTTTGAACCCCGGTGTTCTCAGAAGCCCTGTTTTTTTATCAGTGACGTGAAAGGATCTGCCTGGCGAAACCCAATCTTAATGCATTCTTATAGGCGTTTTGACGTAACTTGAGTTATTATTTAATTAGAAACTTTTCGAAAGGGAGTTTTTGGATGGAAGATGCTAGATACGGTGGCTTGACTCAAAAAGAAGTCAAGGAACGAATCAACGCCGGAAAAACCAATCAGTCGGACGCTTCGACCGGACTGACCGTCAAGCAGATCATTTTAAGCAATACTTTGACGTATTTCAACTTGATCTTCCTGGTGATCACGGTGCTTTTGTGCATCGTCGGATCGTTTCGCAATCTGACCTTTTTGCCGATTATTTTGTGGAACATCATCATCGGAATCATTCAGGAATGGCGCGCCAAAAAAACGATTGACAAAATGAACCTGCTGAACGCTCCGCATGCAATCGTCGTGCGTGATGGAAAAGAAAGCAAGGTCACGTCTGAAGAACTGGTGCAAGACGATGTCGTGCTTCTATCGGCCGGCGAGCAGATTTGTGCGGACGCGACGGTGCTTGAAGGAAACGTTCAGGTCAACGAGTCGCTTTTGACGGGCGAGTCGGATGAAATCGACAAGAAAAAAGGGGATACGCTTCTTTCCGGCAGTTTCGTCGTTTCGGGAAGGTGCCATGCGCGCCTGGACAAGGTCGGAAACGAGTCCTACATATCAAAATTAACGTCGGAAGCCAAAACGATCGACGGTTATGAACAGTCTGAGATGGTGCGTTCGATCAATGAAATCATCAAGTGGGTCGGAATCGTCATTATTCCGATCGGGGTCATTTTGTTTTACCAAAGCTTCTTTTTAAACGGCGTCACGTTTCAAAAGAGCATTACGTCAATGGTTGCGGCCGTTTTAGGGATGATTCCCGAAGGACTGTATCTTTTGACGACGGTTGCCCTGGCCTTGAGCACGATGAGGCTTTCGAAACGCAAGGTTTTGCTGCATGACATGAAAAGCATCGAAACGCTGGCTCGCGTTGACGTTTTGTGCGTCGACAAGACCGGAACGATTACTGAACCTGAGATGAAAGTCAAGGAAGTCGTCTTTGAAGAAGAAGACGTCACTGAAAGACTGACGGACTACGTGCTTGCCTCAAAGGACAACAATGCGACGATGCAGGCGCTGCAGGCGTTTATCCCGGAAAATGCAGAGCAAAAACATGCTGCTTTAAAGGTTGTTCCGTTTACGTCTTCGACAAAGTATGGCGGAATAATCTTCGATGATGCGACGTACTTGTTAGGAGCACCGGAGTTCATCATGCGCTCTGAATTTGAAAAAATCGAAGATAAGATTTTGCCGTATACGGATAAGGGGTACCGTGCGCTTTTGTTTGCGAAGTATGACGGCACTGAACTTGAACATGGCCTTTCAGGCAGCGTTGAGCCGTTGGCCTATGTGATTTTTGAGAATCCGATTCGTCAAAACGCCAGGCAGACGTTTGAATATTTTAAAAAACAAAAAGTTGCGATCAAGGTCATTTCGGGCGACAATCCGAAAACCGTTTCCGAAATTTCCGAACAGGCCGGAATCGATGGTGCCAGAAATTACGTCGATGCTTCGACTTTGACAACCGATGCGCAAGTGGAAGAGGCGCTTGAGACAAAAACGGTCTTCGGACGCGTGACTCCGAAGCAAAAGCAGGCTTTCGTATCCGCTCTGCAAAAAAACGGGCATACCGTCGCGATGACGGGCGACGGCGTCAACGACATTTTAGCGATGAAGGATGCGGATTGCAGCGTTGCGATGGCATCCGGCAGCGAGGCAACCGCACAAGTTGCGCAAGTCGTCCTGCTTGATTCCGATTTCGTGCACATGCCAAACGTCGTGCTTGAAGGAAGACAAGTCGTCAATAACATCCAGCGGTCGGCAAGCCTGTTTTTGGTCAAGAATATTTTCTCACTGCTGATGGCGGTCTTTTCGGCTGTTTTGATGTTTACGTACCCGCTTGAGCCTTCGCAGATTTCCCTGGTGACGGGATTTACGATCGGCGTTCCCGGCTTTTTGCTGGCGCTTGAGCCGACCAAAGATCGAATCAAGGGGCATTTTTTGACGAACGTGTTCATCAAGGCTTTTCCGGCCGGATTGACCGATATGGTTTCGGTTGCTGCGCTTGTGGTCTGCGGCAAGATTTTCGGCATTTCCGATGATGAGATTTCGACGATGGCGACGTTGCTTTTGGGTGCGATCGGGCTGATCGTTTTGGTTCGGATCAGTCGGCCGTTCAATAAGAAAAAGTGGGCAATTCTATGGCTCAACGTTGCAGGTCTGGTCTTTTGCTTCTTGTTTTTGAAGCATCTTTTTGCGATCAGTCCGCTGTCAAGGGCCGATTTTTTGCTGGTCGTCGTCTTCATGTTTGCGGCCGATTCGATTTTAAGGCATCTGACGCATGCAACGGAGCGAATTGCCAGAAAAATTCGCAGGAAGAGGCAGGATTCGCCGAGGCATTTTGGCAGGAAGGGGTAGTTTATTTTGGAAATAGTTCAAGCAACAAAAAATGATTTATCAGAGCTCTGCATTTTTTATGAAAAGGTTTGCGAGCAGCAAAAATTTGACAAATATTCGCCTGACTGGCGCTGGGGGCAATATCCGTGTCGTGACGATCTCGAGTATGCGATCGCAAATCGTCTGTTTTTGCTCGGACGCATCGATGGAAAAATCGCTGCGGCGGGGATTTTGTCAGACGGCGACGATGATGCATACAATCATGCGGACTGGAAGGAAACAAAAGATGTCTGCGTGCTGCATCTGTTTGCCGTTTCGCCGGAATTCAGGGGGCAGGGCATCGCTTCTTTGATGCTTTCTGCGATAAAATCCAGTGCAAAAAAAGCGATTCACCTCGACGTGATCGAAGGCAACGATGCCGCCGGAAAATTATATCGCAAAAACGGCTTTGCGTTCGTCAAGCAAACCGAGCTTTTCTATGACGACATCGGTGAAAAGGGCGCAGAACTTTATGAATGGGTTCCGCCGAAAAAAGCAGTCGAAACGAGCAGGCTTTATCTGCGCAGGCTAAACGAGCATGATGCAATGAGAATCTATGAAACGTGGGCAAATGATCCTGAAGTCACGCGTTATCTGACTTGGGACGCTCACGAAAGCGTCGACGTGACCAAGAAGATTCTTGCGGAATGGATGCGTGCCTACGAGGATGAAAAGTGCCATCGATACGGCATTTGCCTTAAAGAAAACGACGGATTGATCGGCATGATCGATGTCGTCGGTCATGAAGACGATGTGCCGGTCATCGGATACGTTTTGGGAAGAAGATACTGGGGCAAAGGATATATGACGGAAGCCTTCAAAGGGTTCAGCGATTATTTGCTTGAAGAAGGCTTTCCTGAAATCAGGATTGAAGCAGAAGAGCAAAACCTGGCAAGCAACCGCGTCATCATGAAGTGCGGCTTTGAGTTCGTCGGCAAGAAGACAATGCCGGTCAAGGGAAGAGATGTCATCAGAAATAAATATCGCAAGAAAGCTTGAGAAAAAAGTTCCCGTTTCCATCTTGAATTAAAGAAAATGCCGAACAAGTCGGTCACTTAAGGCTGACTTTGTCCGGCATTTTTTTGATTTTTCGCGTGTGAAAAAACTATCTTTTTAAAAAGGGACGCTGCTCAACCAATTTCAGCCAGAATTTCATCCGGATTTACGGACAAATGGCCATTTTCATCGATGCGTCCCGTCCGTAAACGGCAGAGCTTTTGCCAAATGCAGAGTCCGCTAAAGCAGCGCGCCAAGACGGGATTACGGACAAATGGCGGTTTTGGAGCTGTTTGTCCGTAATCAAGCCAATA
>ERZ841120.1146-NODE-1146-length-12487-cov-2.671091_pt1 | contig 12487 bp, 10 predicted proteins | sample MGYA00519572_ERZ841120 | MGnify/ENA primary metagenome ERZ841120 (study PRJEB31850, sample SAMEA3708890) | human gut metagenome | biome: human gut; feature: human-associated habitat; material: faeces | place: China | collected 2014 ... | reverse complement strand
CTTCATTAATCAACGTAAATGATGCTTCGGCCTTTAAGGACCGCTTGCACCAACAAGCCTTCTTGAACCCCGAAGCATCATTTACGTTGATTAATGAAGCTACTGGCGAAGAAGTGTCATATCACGAACCTGAAGGATTGAAGGCGTATGTTGAATATGTCTTTGAGTCATCGAAGGAAGACAATGAAAAGCTGATTACAGGCATTCATGGTTTCTCTGGTCGGATTGAGACAAACGAGGGTGAGTGGATTGGTGCGGACGTTGCGTTTGCTTGGACAGACGGGGCAACACCACGCCAACGTTCATTCGTTAACTCAGTGGCTACGCCTGATGGTGGTACCCACGTTTCTGGTTTCAATGCTGGTGTGCGCCGCATGATGAACAATTATGCTGACAAACTTGGCTTGACGAAGGATTCGATTGATTCGCGTGATTTGCAACCTGGTTTGGTGGCGATCATTTCAGCGAACCATACGAAGCCCCAATATACCGGGCAAACCAAGGATAAGCTCTCAAACGTTGACGCTAAGACGGCGATTGATAAGATTACCTACGAGCAAGGTCAATTTGAGTGGGATAAGTACATCACTGATGTTGAAGCAGTTATTAAGCAAGCATTAGAGCGAGCTGCTTTGCGTCGTAAGATTGATGACTTGTCAAAAATCAAGTTAGATTCAAAGGACATGAAGGCCAAGGTCTCAAAGAAGTTGAAGCCAGCCAAGAAGTTGCGTGGTGCCCGTGGTGTGGAACAAGCTGAATTGTTCATTACCGAGGGTGACTCAGCCTCTGGTTCTTTGACGCGTACCCGGATTAACGGGGAAGGTGGCATGTATCAAGCCATTTTCCCAATTCGTGGAAAGATTATTAACGCGTTGACGTCAACATCAGATAAGGTTTTTGCGAATACGGAAGTCTCAACGATTTTCAGTGCGATTGGCGCTGGAATTGGTGATAAGTACGATGAGTCAAAGTTGAACTACGACAAGATTATCATCGCATCCGACTCTGACTCCGATGGTGACAATATTTTTGCGTTGTTGATTACGCTTTTCTCAAAGTACACGCCGCAATTATTGGAAAATGGTCACGTCTATCGTGCCCAAGCCCCATTGTTTATTAATTACGATGAAAAGGGCAACACAGATTACATCTACACGGAACGTGATCAACAAGTTTACTTGGAAACGCACGACCCTAAGTTGGTTGAACGTGCCAAGGGACTTGGTGAAGTTGGTGACCCAATGACGCGTGAAACCTTGATTACACCAGGAACCCGTCATTTAACGCAATACACGACGAATGATATTGAAGCCTCAACGGAACTAGTTGATTTGTTGATGGGTAAGGAAGTGGCACCACGTCGTGCGTTCCTAATGGAAAACGCTGAATTTGCACATATTGAGGAATAAGAAATAATGGCGACAAAAAAGAAAATCAAGATTGATTTGAAGCACGACAAGCCAGTTGTTGAAGACCTCGATCAATCAATGAAGCAAGCATTTACAAATTACGGGATTGCCGTTGCTTCTGATCGTTCAGTGCCAAATGTGCTGGATGGTTTGAAGCCGGTGCAACGTCGTATTTTGTACGCCATGACAATGGCAAAGTTGTCTCCAACCGCAAAGTTTAAGAAGTCACAGACGGTGGTTGGGGATGTGATGGGAAACTGGCACCCCCACGGTGATAATTACGGGTCAGTTGATTACTTGACGCAAAATTTCGTCTTCCCATTAGCACCAATTGAAGGACATGGTTCATTTACCGACATTTCTGGTAACCCGGCCGCTGCGGCCCGTTACACAGAAGTGCGGTTGTCACGTTTCGGTCAGTTGATGGTGAATGACCTATCTGAAAAGTTGGTCCCATACGAAGATAATTATGACAATACGAAGCGGATGCCACGAGTATTTCCGGCTAAGTTGCCATATTTGTTGATTAACGGGGTTAAGACAGGTATCGCGGTCGGCTTTACGAGTTCGATTGCACCACACAACCCAGTTGATGCGACGCGTTTGTTGAAGCAATACATCAAGACGCCAAAGATGACGCTTGATAAGGCGATTAGCATTCTGCAAGGTCCTGATTTGCCAACGGGTGGAACCCTATATGGTGACGTCCGTTCATACTACAAGACTGGTGTGGGGAAGTTCCAAAATGCCGGGACAATTATTGATTCTGACGAAGATAAGAACACATTGATTATCACCGAAGTGCCATACCGCATGGGTGGATCAATTAATTCTTACCTCGATAAGGTGAAGGATTTGATTGCCGATGGTAAGTTGAAGCCCATTCGGTCAATTGATGACTTCACGACGGACGAGGATATTGCCAACAACAAGGTCCGAATTGAAGTCACGTTGCAGAACAACTATGACCACGAACAAGCCAAGACATTGCTTTTCCAAAAGACGGATTTGCGTCAAACGTACTCACTCGAATGGATGGCTTTGGATGGTTTGACACCAAAGCGCTACACATTGATGCAATATTTGCAGACAGTGGCAAACTTCCAACACACGTTGGTCGTGCGTGAGTACAAGGCGGATTTGGAAAAGGCGTCTGCACGCCTTGAAATTGTCGACGGTCTGATTCAAGTTCCTGACTTGATTCAAGCGATTGTGCATGCTGCCCAGAATACGGATGGTAAGGCAGACTTGATGCAAGTCTTGCAAGGTTTGAAGACAATTCCAGCACAAATGGCTTCATTCAGTTTCACGGAACGTCAAGCTGATGCGATTGCGTCAATGCGTGTCTACCAATTGAACCGTGTGGATGCGCAAGCGTTGGTGGCTGAAAAGGCTGATCTGGAAGAACGTATTGCGATGGCAAAGCGTTATATCGAAGAACCAGATTTGCGTGTGCAATTGTTGTCTGAACGTTTGGATGAACAAATCAAGGCCTTGAAGAAGGACGGCTTTGGGTCACGACGTACCACGTTGGGTGATGAATCTGAGTTGAAGGCTAAGGTAGCGAAGACCGTCATTATTAACCCTGTGACGATTACGATTGATCGTTACGGTTACATCAAGATGACCGATAAGCGCGAAGTTGAAACGGACGATGAAATCCAATTTGTACTGCAAACAACGGACGACGATTGGTTGGAAATGTTTACAGCTGATGGACGCATGTTGCAAGTTGGGCTATCTAGCTTGAAGAAGTACAAGGCACGCGACAATAATCGTGGGGATGCAGCGATGGCTGTGTTTGCCGATAACGGTTACACTGGTGATGACCGTGTGGTTCTTTGGACGACGCGTAAGCACCTTGATGAAGCTGGTACGGAAATTGTTATGGTTTCTAAGCGTGGTTTGGCGAAGCGCTTTGCGACGGCTGAATCTAAGCTAACGACCAAGACATTGCGTAAGACGGTGGAAGCTTATCCGGTGAAGGATGGCAGTGATGAATTGCTGTTCGTACAACTGGTCAGCCAAACTGAAATTAAGAGCTTTGATATTATCGCCATTCGTGGTGAAGAATATAAGCGTATTAAGCTATCAGCCGTTAAGCTACAAGCTTCAGCGGCCGGTGCTGGTACACAGACATTTGTGGATAAGAAGAACTCAGCCGATTTGGACGCCGTTTACATTCTAAACGGTCCTGAAACAGATTTGTTGAAGGTTGCCGGCGTACAATTGCGTCAGCTACCGGTTCTACGTGAATCACAAACGTTTAAAAAGATTCAATAATAATAACGGGTGCTAATCAGTTGATTGGCCCCGTTTTTTTGTAAAGACTAATTTTCAGTTATGTTCAGGTTTCAGGATTATAATAATCATCGAAGATAAAGATGAGGGGGTTGTAGAAATGACAACTGTTTATCAACATGGCACATTAGAAGCATTAATAGCTGGTCAACTAGGCGGTACAATGCCGCTTAGTGAGTTACTAAAGCACGGTGATACGGGAATCGGCACCTTACATGGCGTCGATGGTGAAGTGGTAATCCTGGATGGTGAGGTTTATCAAGCTGACGCAACTGGGACTGTAAATCACATTACCGATTTGACGGCCACCACACCATTTTCAACGGTACATGATGGTCGCGATGTGACAGATCGAATCACACTATCTGATGTAACGATGGCTAATATTGATTTAATTGAGAAGCATCATTTGGCGAATAACTTCTCAGCGATTGTCTTACATGGCGTGATGGACCAAGTCTTAGTTCGCGTCGCACCAAAGGCGAATGAGCCATTCCCATCATTACTTGAACTAACTAAGAATCAGCCAACGTTTGAACGGGCACACGTCGCAGGAACGTTAGTCGGCTACTATTCCCCAGAATTGTATCAAGGCGCCACGTCAGCCGGTTGGCATGTGCACTTTATTAGCGATGATCGCCAATTTGCGGGCCATGTCTTGGAATTTAGCGCTGCAGAATTAACCGGCGAATTAACGATATTCGATGACTTCCAGTTGCACTTGCCTATTAATGACGCATCATTCCGAGCGCATGAAGCAGTCAATATGGCGGAATTGGATGCCGACATTCACGCCGCCGAAGACGAGCAACCGGTACCGGTATTGAACAAGTAAACACATAAACAAATCAAACGACGACGAATTTCCAATAGAGATTCAGCCGTCGTTTTTATTTGTAGGTTATATAAGAGATATTAATGATTTTGGAATAGGCATATCATTAAGTAAAGCGTCATACTTTTCATATAGTGATAACGAAAAAAGCATACCGATCACCCGGTATGCTTTATCGCTTACTTCAAACTGTTTTCAACTAACTTAACAAACATGGCTGAACCAACTGGCATGCAGGCCTCATCAACAATAAACTTCGGGTGGTGATTGATAAACTCATAACCATCTACCGCTAACCCAGAGCCTAAGCCGAAAAATGTACCTGGCCGAACATCCGTGTAGGCGGAGAAATCCTCACCAGCCATCAATGGTGGCATTGGATACATCCGTTCTTCACCAACCACTTCGCGCGCCGCATCAATCACTTGATCCGTTTGTTCCTTGCTGTTGATAACGGAACCGTAACCCTTTTGGAAGTCTAGGTCATACTCAGCCCCGTACATCGCACACACATGCTTGATAATGTCGCGAATCATGCGTTCCATGTCAGCGCGGACCTGTGGGTTGCGCGAGCGTACAGATGCTTTAATGTGTGCGGTATGCGGGATAACATTGTTGACGGAACCAGCCGTGAACTGTCCCCAAGAAACCAATGCTGGCTCATCTGGTGCGACACGGCGGGCAATCATGTTATTGATTGATTGAATAATCTCCGTACCAATTGTAATTGGATCGATTGATTGTTCCGGTGCCATCGCGTGGGCACCACGCCCCTTAATCGTCAAATTGAAGAGGTCAGATGATGCTGTTACGGGACCGTATGCAAAACCAACTGAACCGGTTGCAGTATCTGGAAAGACGTGGAGTCCAAATACTTCATCAACGTCATCGAGCACGCCAGCTTCAACGAGGGCAATTGCACCACCAGGTGGGACTTCTTCGGCTGCTTGGAAGATGAACTTCACGTCACCGTGCAAGGCGTCACGCGTTTCCACCAGCGCGAAGAGGGCCCCAAGAAGAATGGCGGCGTGAACATCATGACCACAAGAGTGCATCACGCCGGGGTTCAGTGACTTGAAGTCAACATCTGCTAACTCGTCCATCGGTAGGGCATCGATGTCGGCACGCAAGGCAAGGGTCTTGCCTGGGTGACCACCGTGTAATGTTGCGACTAAACCGGTTGGTGAGGGCTTGGCAATGGTTAACCCAGGTACATCACGAAGCAAATTTTCAATATAGGCTGTGGTTTCAAATTCTTCAAATGAGACTTCAGCGTGTTGGTGCATCCAACGGCGCCATTTAAGTTGTTCAGAAACTGGAATACGTGTTAGGACTGTTTCCATTCACCTCGTTTTCAACTGGCTTGTGCTTGGGAATGAAGCGCGACAAAACAAACAGTAATGCCCCCAAAATGACAAAGTAGATAAAGACCATGAAGTAGGCACCGCTGGCCATATCAACCAGTAAACCAATCAATGTTGGTGATACAATGCCGCCTAAGATGCCGCCAGTTGCGACAATGGCGTATGATGGGCCGAACTTGTGTGGCGCGAAACGCTTAACTGGCAATGACATCAACGTCACGAAAGTTGTGGCACAGAAGAACTCACCGAGTGATAGGGCGACTGTAATCAACCCAGTATCGGTTGACATTGAGGCAGTAAACAAACTCAACGCCCCAAGCATGCCGGCAATGCCAATGACTGTCTTTTCTTTACCGAAGAAGAACTTACCAACGATATATGAACCACCAATTGCACCGACCAAGAAGGCCGCGCCACCAATAGCCGTGATATGTCCTTGCACGATTGTACTCAAACCAACTGATTGAATCAGATAAGATGGCATCCAATTGAGCATGCCGTACATCATGGCGTTAATGGTGAAGTTTAAGACACCCAGTAACCAAACAAATGGTTCACTAATGACTTCCCGTAGTTTAGCGGCTGGAACTTCTTCTGCAGCCACGGCATCATCAGCGTTTTCAGCGGTGAGATTTTTCGTTTTTTTGTCGCTTGGCAAGACGAAGCGAAGGATTATGCCAACGATAATTGAGGCGCCTGCAATCATCCAGAAGGCGCGTTGCCAGCCGTAATCCGCCAAAACTGGTGATACCACTAGGGGGACAATAATCCCTGCAATTCCTGAAGCTGAAATCAGGATTCCTTGTGCTAGCGTACGCTGATCCAGTGGTAACTTAGTGGCGACCTCCTTAGCAGCACTTGGCGCATAACCAGAATGGGCAATCGCTCCGGCTAAGAAACGAATCACGATGATAAACATGACGGCCTTAGCAAAACCAGCTAGTGTCGCAAACACAGCAATGGCAGCCATCGCGAATGTCAAAATTGGCTTTGACCCAAGTTTTGTATTTAAAATTCCGGCCGGAACTTGCATGGCAGCGTATCCAATGAAGAAGGCGGACATCACCATTCCTTTTTGCACGTTACTGAACCCGAAGTCCTGTTGCATGCTGACCAGAATGATTCCAATCGCATTTTTATCAAAGTAAATCATGATAAAGCCTAAGAAGAGGGCTGCGACAAGCGTAATTGTACGGGCGGAAACCTTTGATTTCGCTTTGGCAGCCGGCTTTTCGACGGCTTTAGGAAGGACTCTTTCATCATCCATAATATTGTCTACTCCTTTGCATGGCTGAATAGTATTGTATTGCTTTCAATTTACCTGCTGACTTTGTGTAAATTGTGAAAATCAACCGAGAGATATCTGGTTTTGTCTAGACCAATTAGAAACGCAACGGATTTTTCACAATCTGGTCAGACTGTTTCAGGTTTCGCCTACTGCATTTTCACGTTTATCCGGCATCATGATAAAAAATGATATTTGGAGGAGTATTTTGATGGCAGTTGATATTTTTAAGCACCAAATGGATGATGAAACATTGCAGGGTGTTCGTGCTTTACGTGTTTATGGGGATGGCTTGCAACAATACATGGCTAAGGAAGCAACAAGTGCATTGCATACCCAGAATGGAGATGTGATCCTAGGTGAAATTTTGTGGCGGTTGATGGCAAACTATCGCAATGACGCTGAAATGGTCCAACAGCGCGTTAAGCAAGCGCTAGCTGAGGTCGATGTGACCGTTGATAATGACCAAGATTTAGCAGCCGGCTTAGACTTGTTGGACCGTGATGAATACATGCGCAACAAGTTAATTGGTGATGTGGCCGAGATGTTTAAGGAAAAGGGGTACAGCATTAAGCTAGCCCGACCTGAGGGGTATGTCCTGCAAAATCCAATGGAATCAAAAATTTCTGATAAGTAATCTAAAACAGGCGTTCATCGAATCGAATGAACGCCTGTTTTGCTGTGGTAAAATAAATGTCTGAGTAAAAAAGAGATGAGGTTACGAGATGCAAGAGATGTATGAACAAGCCCGTAGCCTAGTGAAAGCAAAAGACTATGCGCAAGCTAGAGAGTTATTGGCGAAAATCTATGATGAGAATCCGCATTATAAGTCGGTAGGTTATTATTATGGTCGTGTTGAGTATGAATTGAAAAGAAATACGCATGCTGGCCAGATTTTGGCGAGTTATGTCCGTCAAAAGCCGATGCCAAAAGTAAACGTGAATAATGCTTATTATTATATGGCACTGTTGGCCTTGCGTGATGAGGACACTGATACGGCACAGAAGCTTATCAAGCGAGCGGCTGCCCGTGGATTAAAGAATGAGCGTTTAGAAAAGGTGCAAAAGAAAATATGGCAGTTGCGCACAGACGAAACGAAGGCCCTCAATTCTCGAATGCGGGTCAGGTTAGATCGCATTGCCTCAAATGGTAATCCAATTGTAACGACAACTGAAAAAGAATATCAGTCAGCGTACATTTTTTTGGACGGTTTAAGTTTAGAACAAATTGCTGAACTCGGCGATCGAGAGTGGCATGAGTACCGACTAACAACACCGAGATCTACTAAAATTTATGGTTATTTATCAGCTTCTGTTGTAGAGTCGCGTACCTATTACGAAAAATATTTACCTTTTATGTCAGACATTCGATATATGTCAGCCTTTAATAATTATTTAGAGGAGAATGCGTACTTTCAACAAAAATGGGAGTTATCAAAAGTTTTTGCTCTGCTACAGATACCAGAGTTTAATAAAGCAATTGTTGAACATTTGTTGGATGAAAGTCGCCAAACAGATGGACAAGTTCTAAAACATTTAGCGGCTGTAGATGATCTGGTAATGCTGAAAACAGCGGGTGAAGTATTACCAGTTAGTCGTCGAAAACTATTCCATTCTTTGGAGTTAATGCAGTCTCCGGAATTCGGGTTTATTAACAGTGATGAATCATCGGGCTACTTATTTTTAAATCAAAAACTAGCTGCTGAGCGAATTGTCCGGAAAGCGTTAACTGATACAACTGATCAGAAATTTCCGTTTCAAGAGAGCGATTTTTGGGAATTTACACCGATTGGAGAACAAAAAGAATTTATTGATTGGATACAAGGTGAAAATCGTCGAATTATTGCCTTGTTAGGTGTGGGTGGAAGCGGTAAAACCTTTGTGTTGGGTAATATTTTAAATACTGCTGATGTTGTAGCGCTGGCCCCAACTCATAAAGCTAAGTTGAACTTAGTTGATAATGGATTTAAAACAGTTGGAACAGTCCAATCAGTTGTTGCTAATACAGATGCAGCTCAATCCTTCAAGTCATTCAGTACAGTCATCGTTGATGAGGTATCCATGATGACCATGGAGATGATGGCACAATTGTTGGCCTTTTTCAGTCCGGATACTCGTTTTATCCTGATTGGTGATGACGCGCAGTTACCACCCGTGAGTTTAGATGAAGATGCATTATCTGTGACGGGCGATTTGATTGGCATGCTCCGGACCTTTGGCACTGGCTTTATTTTCCAAAATAACCATCGTGCGCGGAATGCGCAATTGCGTGAATTTATCGCCCATGTCCGAGCAAGTGATGCGAATTACTTGCGACAAACACCGCTGTATCAGACTGACACGTACCGGAATATGCTACAAGAAAAAATGCAGCATCTCGAGTTGGACGACACGATGATTCTCGCGTATACCAATCAGCGCGTTGCCCAGATTAATGAGTACTTCTTCAATCACCTATCAGCTGGTATGGACGACATCATCCCATTTACGAAGCGTGGCAAGTATGGCCGTGGTGGTTTCTTTATTGGCGCGAAGGTTATGTTTTATAACAATGATCAATCACATCAATTCGGGTACACGACGAGTGAATATGGTGAGGTGACCAATCTGCGCCAGAGTAATATGGCTGGTGACTATGGTGAAGTGGAAGGAACCATTCCAGCGACCGGAAAAGTGTATAAGTTGCCAATCTGGCAGGCGCGCCAAGATTTATTGCTGGCCTATGCCATTACGATTCACAAGTCGCAGGGTAGTGGTGCTCGTAAGGTTTACGTGATGGAAGCAGCCGACTATGGCTTGGCATACACGGCGGTTTCACGTGCGAAAGAAGAACTTGTCTTTGTCGATTATGATCGCGAAATGTTGATTCAAGCGTTAGCGACGCCGTCACCAAAGAAAATTAATTTGTATCGTTAATAAAGGACAGCATGATGAAAAAATTGTGGATTACCTACCGTTTATCGGTACCTTAGCCTTTTTGATTGGGTATATGTATCATATGGAAGCATTGAATATCGTCATGGGGCTGAGTTACGTGCTCTGGGGTGTTTTGAAGTGGCGTGAGACCAAGAAGGCAGCGTTTGCATTATCTGCATTACTGGGTGTGGCCATTATTTTTGTTGAACTTGTCGTCATGGCTGGTTGGCGGTAAATGAAAAGTCCGAAACAGCATTTTGTTTCGGACTTTTTGCGGTAAATTTATTTTTCGGTGGTCTCGCTGACCTTAACCATGCCATCATCTGGAATATCGGCGACATTAATGACGTTGGTATTCGTCTGTTTGATGGTTTTGACAACCTTGTTATGCTTATCTAATACTTGCACCTTTAACCAGCCAGACTGTTGTTCACTGGTTGACCAGTTGGCTTGCCAATTTGCGGCAGCACGCGTACCAAAAATGGTTTTAACAATTGGTGTTGTGCCAGCTTCAAGCTGTTGCTTAGGCACAAAGAACAAGCCGGCAACAATTGCAATGACACCAATCAAAATAGGGAAGCGAGATTTTGCGTCAGATTTTGTGTTATAAAAAATCATGCCGATTACCGCGACGATGGCGGCCAAAATAAATAGACTAAGTGGCATCATATGGACGAACCCTTTCTTATAGTTAGTTTTAGTATATCGTAAATTTAGTTTAGCGACGTATTTTAACTTTCAATTCGTCAGAAATGTTACAACGTGTCATAATATTGACATAATAAAAGTGGAAATTGGGGATGAATGCTATGAAGATGTGGCAAACAAGTTTATTGGTGACGTTTGGGATTGCTGGCTTGATTGGAACGACTACGCCAGTGGCCGTACATGCAGACGGCGCGCAAAGTAGTCAATCAGCAACAACCGCAACGGTACAGTCGAACATTAACTATACGTTGGCGGGGGATGCCATTGTTGCGGTTGGGTAAAACCATGACTGACGGCACCACCTTGGTTAAAATTTACTACATGAAGGCTGGTGAAACACTGAAGCTATCAGGCCCTTATACCGATTTGGGTGGCTACACAGTGACGTCAACCGACTTGCCTAAGATTGATACAGAGAAGTACGTCTACGTGTTGAATGATGAGGGGTTGTCACAAGATGGGCTGACATTGAACCATCAGGATCCAGCAACCAAAATGTCGAAGGACGAACCCAAGTTTAGTCAGTACAGCCAAACCTGGGCCAAGCATTTGTCAAAGAAGCAGGTCGCTGCCATTAACGAATACAGCAAAAATTATGGTGATATGAATAACTGGTTACGCGGTATGGATAAGCATGCCTCAAAAGCAACTAAGGCCGAAATTAAGTCAATTGACACGGCGTTCAAGCGATTTAAGAATCCCAAGGCAACCACGGTTTGGCGTGGCTTGTCGACGGATGGCTTTAAGGCCGGGTTGACTGGCAAGTTACGGGTTGGGGCAACTTACCGTGATAAAGGTTATATGAGTGCCACATTTGACCAAGAAATTGCTAAGAAGTATGGTACGGGCATCGTCCTTGAAATCACGTTGCCAAAGGGCAAGTCAACAGGGGCCTATATCGGTAACTTGTCAGATTGGAAGATTGAGAAAGAATATTTGATCAAGCACGGCAGTCAGTTTAAGGTCACCGGGATTGCTGATTTAGGCGATAACAAGTTAGTTAGTCTGAAGTATGTGAAGTAGTATAATGAGTGAGAAAATAACGTTTCAGTCATTAGATGAATTTATGGTTGCAGTAAAGAAGCTTGAAACGGATTATGAAAATGCCTTTGGTGAACCTATTCCTAGTAAAATATTGGGATGGTGGGATCCGCTCCATTTGCATACGTACAGTATGACAGAATTAGCGACAGCGTATGCTAGGATGGCGCATGATGTGCAAGCTGCAATTACAACAATGCACCCAATTATGCCAGTGTCAGACAAGTTGTGGGACATGACAATTTTTTAAGCAATGGACGGGGTATAGCATGAACGAAAAAGTATTAACGGCTGCCAAAGTGTTATATGACTTTCATCATCAAGAACGACCTACCAATCACGCGGATTTTATCCTGACGATGGGATCGCACGACCTACGTCCGGCTGAACATGCTGCCAAGCTATTTCTGCAAGGTAAAGCCGACTTCATTGTGGCAGCTGGTGGCTTTGGTAAAATTACTCGTGATCTCTGGCAAATTCCGGAAGCTGAAAAATATGCAGAGATTATGCAGGCAGCTGGTGTACCGGCTGATAAAATTTTCATTGAAAACGAGTCGACCAATTCTGGTCAAAACTTTCAATTTACGAAGCACTTGTTGGCATCGAAGCAAATTACCGTTCGAAGTGGC
>ERZ841120.1143-NODE-1143-length-12519-cov-2.917442_pt1 | contig 12519 bp, 9 predicted proteins | sample MGYA00519572_ERZ841120 | MGnify/ENA primary metagenome ERZ841120 (study PRJEB31850, sample SAMEA3708890) | human gut metagenome | biome: human gut; feature: human-associated habitat; material: faeces | place: China | collected 2014 ... | reverse complement strand
TACGAAAATGGTGGTGAACCCGTCATTGTTGCCCGAGATTAGAAATGGAGATAACTAGCATGAACTTATATGAATTTTACCAAAACCAAGACGGGTTAAACATTAACCTATCAGCTGATGGACGCCGTGCGACTGTTAAGTACGTACACACTGCGCTTGATTGGGCTGACGAACGCATTCGCATGGCACGTGGTATTGTGCTAGACACTGCAACGGGTGAGATTGTTGCCCGACCATACGAAAAGTTCTTTAATTTGGGACAAGTCGCTAACGGGGTTGAACGACCAGAAGTAGCCAAGTTGGTTACGTGGCAACCCGAGCCATTCGCTGTATCAGAGAAAATGGACGGCTCACTAGCCATTGTCTATGCGTATGACGGCGAGTTGCACGTTGGGTCAACAGGTAATCCCGACTTTGTGGCAAACGGGGTCGTGGTTGCTGACCGATTGAAAGCCGTGTTGTCAGAGCAAGATTATCGTCGCGTGGCTGATTTAGCGTTTGCAGGGTATACGTTGTTGTTTGAATACCTGAACCCCGAGTACGTGATTGTGATTAACTATCAAGAAGAAGCCTTTAAGTTGCACGGTATGGTACACACTGAAACTGGACGTGATTTTACGCCAGCTGAATTGCGTGGGTTGAAACTATCAGACAACGTGCTTGCGCCGGTCTATCCAGATTTGCGTAACTTTGACGACGTGCAAGGGTATCTTGATAATCACCAAGACATTGAAGGGTTCGTCGTGCGCTTTAAGAGCGGTTTGCGTTTGAAGTTAAAGACCGAACAATACAAAGCCTTGCACAAGACGTTTAGCCTGTTCCAAAACAACACGCAAGCATCACGTCGTCTCATGCTGGCATTGTATGATTTAGACGTGCTGGACGATTTGAGTGCCGATTTGCTACTGCACCCAGACGCTAATAAATATCAAATTGCACACTTGCGTGAGTTCTATGACCGCGTGCGTCTGTTTGATGAACTAGTTATTGACGCTAATTACGATTTGGGTCATTACGACAGCGTGGCTGATTATTTCAAGTCAACCAAGGACGTTGACAGCGACCCTGTTATTGACGCTATTATCGGTGTACATGGCAATCGGGCGGATATTCAAAAGTTGCGTTACAAGTTCGTTGTCGGTGTCGGCATTAGCGACGAAGGGTACGATAACCTTGACCGAGACGTGACTGATTTGGTTGGTCGTGAGTTGCACGTTAAACGTGAATACTAAAACTAAGCATGACTGTTGCATAATTTGCAACTGTCATGTTTTTTTTTGTTGACATTCATAACAAGTATGTTATACTTAAATCATACATAAGAAAGCGAGACATGAAAATGATGAAACAAAATTTAATTGTCATGGTTGGCGTTGCCGGTAGCGGTAAGTCAACATACGTGGCAACGCATTATCCTGACGCACACGTTTACGAGTCAGACGCCTACCGCGTCAAGTTATTCGGGACATTGCAAGCACAAACACCCGAGCAACATGAACAAGTTTTCCTTACTATGCACCGCGATATGCGTCGTGACATGACCCACGCTGACGGCGTTGAGACGTTTGTCTATGACGCTACCAATCTATCACGTAAGCGACGCACGGCCGTGTACAACGAGTTCACACGCTTTGCAAACGTGACGATTGTCTTTGTATATCGCACACTAGCCGAGTTATTACGTGCTAACAAAGAGCGTGCGGTCGAGAAGCAAGTCCCCGCATGGAAAGTGCGTGAGATGTACGCTAAGACGCAAATTCCTAAGTTAGGCGTTGACGCTGACAAGATTGTCGTCGTGGCCGATAACGATTTATTTGGGACATTTGACCACAACAATGCACACTTAGCTGATTTCAAGCATGTGCGACCTGACTTGTGGGACGAGTTGCAACTGAACTACACACCACACGATTCAAGCCACCACGCCGAGACCGTTGACGAACACATTAACATGGCTGTGGATATGGCCGAGACGGACTTGTTCCGAGACGTGGCATTGTTCCACGATTTGGGTAAAGGACTTGTGAAGAAGCCATTGCCAAGTGGTTACGCATCGTTTTATAACCACCAATACGTGAGTGCGGTTTACGCGTTGTTGTATTTTGGTGTAGACAGTCTTGTGCCCGAGATGATTTATAACCACATGACGGCACACCTTGGCTTTACCAAGCGTGGGTTGCGTCGTGATAAAGTCACAGACGCCGAGTTGACACGATATTTAGCATTTGCCGAGCTTGACTCAAAAGCACGGCGTTAATTGAAAGGGAGATGATTTCATGGCATTTGAACAATTGACGAACTGGTATTATTTTGGCGGTATGGTTGCTAGTGACCCGACTGAAATTTGGGATAGTTTGGTCGAAGATGATAACGAACAAATTCGACAAGCCTTACCAGCAGACGTTTTAACCGAGTTCGATAACGAAGACGGCGAGCGTGCCTATGATTACATCATGGCACACCTTGAACCAGTTTATATCCGGACAGACAACGACACGGAAGGATTGTCAGAAAATGATTAAAGTCGAACAAATCAAACAGGTTGAACAAGCGCGAGAGTTGGTTGTCACACAGCGCGTCCATGCGATTATTGACGCGTTAATCTTAAAGGAAGCCACTGATTATGACGGCGTTGAACACAGTTTCTTAGTCCCATATAACTGGCAAGGTTTTGCTATTTATGACGAATTTGACCCAGAGTACGCATTGAGTCAGTTGTCATTTGACGTTGAGCCAATCGTACGACAGTATTTGGAAACGTTTATCACGCAAGACGGTCTGCTTGATACGGCAATCCACCAAGAAGATGGTCGTTTTGTTGTGACATACAATGTAATAAAGGACTAAACTAATGAAACCACGACACAAAGTAAACCAGATAGTCTATCTATACAGCGCCAGCTATACTCGAAATTATGATACCCATGCGGGTGGTAAAGCAACGATTGTCAAGGTAAATGACGAAGCTGATTGGCAACGACCATTAGTGCCGGACTACATCATGAAGATTGGGCGCAAGCAGTACCTTGTCCCACAAATCGACATTGACGAATCCGGTTCGTTAAAGCGATTGTATGAAGCCAAAAAGCGTAAATAGTATGGAAAGAGAGACAGCTACAACCAGTGTGTCTTTTTTTGTTGACAACCAATAACATAAATGTTATGATAGAGACAATCAATAGTTAGAAATGAAAGAAGGAACCGACACATGATTACAATTAACGGGCTAGAACCCACGTTTGCGACTTTTCCTGATGGCGAAGTGAACGTTAAATTCCAACCGAGTTTAGAGCAAACCTTGCGGTTTGGTACAGCGCGGGTCAATTTCAAGTTTCAAAGTAACGATGAAATTTTGAAGTTGGGACTCATTATCAACTTGTTAGAGACATATGACGGCGTGACGGACGTGCACGTTAATGTACCGTTTATGCCATATTCACGTATGGACAGGCACGAAGCTGGGTATCATAACCCATTCTCACTAGCGGTTGTCCTGAATATCTTAAAGGGTTACGGTGAAAGTGCCCGTTTTCCAGTCATGTATGAAACGTCTGACGTACACAATAAAGCGGTATTTGCTGACTTGACGACGGACGTTGACGATAGCGTAACATTTATGAATAGCATTCACGCCAAAGAGCACATCCACGCGTTTGCCAAGGACAACCAGTTGAACGTCAATGACGTTCTTGTGGTGTTCCCAGATAAGGGTGCTAAGGCTCGTTATGACACAGTAGATTTCACAAACATGCCAACACCGATTGTGGGTGCAAAGACCCGTGATTTTGACACGCATGCCATTACAGGCTATACATTAGAAGAACCTATTCCAGAACACGTCAAGCATATCGTAATTTTAGATGACGTGGTTTCTTATGGCGGTACGTTCATCAAGCTGATTAAGGCTATTCGTGACAAGACTGATTTGCCGATTAGTATTATCACATCACATGCTGAAAACGCATTGTGGCGTGGCGATTTACTAGCCGAAGGTGTACCCGTCTACACCACGCACAGCCTAAACGACCACACATCAACCGAACATCGTTTGGTTCACTTTTTCGATTAACAAGGAGAGCAGATTATCATGACATCACCAGTATTAAAGAGCGACGCTTACAAGTTTTCACACATGTTGTTGTACCCACAAGGTACGCAAGTCGTGTATGAAACATTGACACCCCGTGCTAATAGTTTCTTCCCGTGGAGTAACAAGATGACCGCATTCGGGTATCACTTGTTCTTAGCCCGCTTAGAAGAAGATTTCAAAGACCATTTCTTTGACGTAGCATGGGCTGACGTGGATGCCGAAGTGCGCCCAGCCATTGCTGAATCACTTGGTTCTGATAGCGTTGACGCGATTATGACGAAGTTCAAGGAATTGCACGACCTTGGTTTCTTGCCTATTAAGGTTGCCACGTTGCCAGAAGGAACGTTAGTACCCATGCAAGTTCCCGTCATGACAATTGAAAACACCCGACCAGAGTTCTATTGGTTGCCGGGTTATTTGGAGACATTGTTGTTGTCTGAAACATTTGTCACGTCTACGGTGGCGTCCGTTGCTCGTATCTTCCGACAAATCGGTCAGAAATATGCTAACCTATCAGCCGACAATGACGGGTACTTAGATTTCCAATTCCATGATTTCTCACAACGTGGTCAGCATGGTAACGACGCATCAGTCTTATCAGGGGTTGCGCACTTGACATCATTCAAGGGAACAGACGTCATGCAAGCACCTGCCGAAGTCCACAAGCATTATGCCGAAGATAACACCGCGTTCATTGGTGGTTCTGTCCTTGCCACCGAGCACAGCGTGATGGAAGCCTATGGCACAGACCAACTCGAAGCCTACCGTGCGTTAATCAAGACAACACCGAACGGTATTTTGTCAATCGTGTCAGACACCTATGATTATTGGGAAGTGGTCAACCAAGTGTTGCCAGCACTGAAAGACGACATCCTTGCTCGCAATGGTAAGGTGGTGATTCGTCCCGATTCTGATACGGAACTCGTGTCATACACATCGGACATGCTTGCGTTGACAACTAACGGTTGGGAACCATTTGGCGACCATGTAGGGGAACTCATTGTGTTGCCAACGGGTAACATTATTACCAAGGACGGACTAGCACCGTTTATGCCAGCTACCAGTGATATTGACACAACGTCAGAACTCATTTTGGCAACTATGTATGTCATGGCTGACACATTTGGAACGACGATTAACACCAAGGGATTTAAGGTGTTGGACTCACACATTGGTATCTTGCACGGCGAAGGGGTCACGTTGGACACGATTGACGGCTACCTTGACACCATTACGACCGCTGGTTTCTCGGCTGAAAATATTGTCTTTGGTGTTGGTGCGTACGTTTATTCTGTCCTTGTCTCACGTGATTCATTTGGTCAAGCCTTAAAGGCAACCAGCGTGACAATTAACGGGACAGAAAAGGCCGTGTTCAAAAACCCAAAGACGGCGTCAGAAGGATTTAAGAAGTCACGCAAGGGACGTGTTCAAGTGGTTCGAGAACAGGGTGAGCTTGTGGTTCATGACGGTTTCACAGCCGAAACTGTCCCAGCTGATAACTTGTTGCAGGTTATTTACGACGAAGGTTTTGTATCGGACAAGCCATCGTTTGATAAATTGCGCGCTATTATCAAGCGTTCATAATTAACGAAAAGCATGACTTGATAAGTTGTGCTTTTTTTTGTTGACCAATAATAACACTTATGTTATGATAGAATCATAAATAAGAAATGGAGATAACAGGTCATGTTAAAGATTGTAGAATTTATTTCACGTAACAAAGACAATCAAGGACTTATCGACTTTAAGCCACGTACCCGCACGCTGATTGTGACGGACAAAAACGTACACCACGTAGACGACGAGTTTAAGGCGTTTGTTGCGCAAGGGGTTTACAATGAGACGTCACGAATGTACGAAACGTTCAATGAATTAGACCCTGTCGGTGCGAACCGTGCCTTGGCGCACTTTTTGATTGATAACCCTGACGCACAACCCTACAAGGTTGAAAGCGTTTTGAAAAGTGAATTGGTCAAGCATACCACGACTAAGCACTGGTTGTTTGACGTCGACATGCAAGTCCGTACCAAGGACGAAGTGGTGGCGTTCATTAACGACTTGTCGGATAACGCGGTCATTGACGTTCGTGACACTAAGTCAGGCTATGCTGTTGTAACCGAACACGGGTTTGATGTGCGTGCGTTAACAGAACGCTATCCAGATATTGAAGTCAAGCGCACAAACGGTTTGTTGTATGTCACCAGCCAAACGGAAGTGTGGTCAGCATGAAATCGTTAAAAGCAATTTTAGGCATTATCTTCCTATTAGCCATTGACACCCTCGTGCAATTAGTAGTCCTGCCCGGCATGCGGGCTAATCAAATGATTTGGCTGACCATGCCTGTGACGGCGTTGCTGACACTCACAGTCGTAACACGTTTAACGCAGGGGTTTCAGCTCACACTTAGTTGGAGGGTAACAGCACGTCAATTTGGCCTGATTATTGGGTCAGCCGTTGGTTTAATTCTCGTGTTACCCATGATTGGCGTAGTCTTAACAATGTTGGTAGGCCACCCGACAATCAGTCAGAACCAAGCGTCCATCAATCAAACCTTGCAAGGTGGCGTTTTGACGCAAATTGCCATGGTATTTCTTGCAGTAGTGATTGCACCGCTGATTGAAGAGACTATGTTCCGTGGTGTGGTCATGAACACGTGGTTCAAGGACAACAAGTATTATGCTGATGTGCTATTATCCGCTGTTTTGTTCGGCGTTTTCCATACCACGGCGGACTTGTCGTTTGTCACGGTCACACCATACGTGGTGATGGGTGCAGTGTTCGCTTTGATTTATCGAAAAACCGGTAACTTGGCGGTCAATATCTACACGCACATGCTCTACAATGCAATCGTCGTCGGCGTATCGCTGTTTATCTTGTAAAGTTTAGTTTCGTTTAAGTCAACTATCCAAGCACCTAAAAATTAGATATAATTAAAGAACGAATTTATTATGATTACGCACACATGATAAGTTCGTTCTTTTTGTATTGATTTTTGTGCCAAACACAGATTGGACGTTGCATGAGAAAACAACATTATTATAAAACCGCACTAGCCACGGTATTCACGCTTGGCTTGTTAGCACAAGGACAGTTTGTGTCCGCTAATCAAACATTGGGAACTGCGCCACGGTCGCCAACGCTCTCAACCAGTAAGGCAAGCCCGACTTTGACGAGTGTTTTGCCAACTGACACGCTCGATAAAGACGCGATTGCTGACTATTCCAAGATGGACATTTCAGGACGCAATTACGTGGAGCTGGAAACCATCAATGGGGAAAGTAACTGGTCATACCGTGGCGTGCATTCAAAATTCCTGTTCCACGGTACAGCGGGTAATCAGGTTGCTTTGGCAATAAACACCACGTCGCAAATCGACATCACCACAGCCAACGGTAAAAACATTTATCATCGTGACGGTATTTCGTTCGGTGAATATACAACGTCGACAGACGTGGTAACAGTGTTAGACTTACCTGAAACGGGCGTCTATACGATTACGTATACTACCACGGTCGATATGCCAGAACGCGACATGACCAGTATTTATCCTGTATTAAAGCTGGGAACAGATAACATCATTCATTCAACGGGTAAGGACGTGGGTGATGGTGGACATATGACATTGGCACTAGTTGCAATTGACACACGGAAAGCTGGTTACTCACTAAATGCGTCATTGTCCGGTGGTGATGACCGAAGTTCCGTAAGTATCCTATATAGCCGGATGATGAAAGACCATAAATACGCTGATACTGGTGCGGATGATAAAACCGGTTATATGCCGGACACATTTATATTTCAGGGTAAGCCGTACAACGTCACGATACGTAATCAAACTGATTCACAATTTGATTTGGTGTCGTTGTCTCGGTTTACGGATGATGGCGACCGTACGAAACCTGTGGATATTCACTTGACGCCACATGCTTACATACCAAAATCCGGTAGTGGACTAGCCAATAAGCTACCGTTTTGGAATGTCTTTGGTCGTTTAAAGTCATTGTTTGCAGACCCCGTTGACACCGCGTCGGGTGCCTTTCAAGATAACCGTACGTTGTTAAGTTATAGCGGTGCTAATGCGTTGAAGTTTGACTTGAATTACAACAGCATTGGGCGTCAACCGTCAATGTTTGGTGGTGGTTTCACAACTAATTTGGAAGCCTATGTAAAGCCATCAGACGACGGCGTGAATGTGTACTGGAACAACGGGTCAGCCACAGCATTTGACAAGCAAGCTGACGGGTCGTTTGAAGCACAGGACGAACGCCAACGCAGTTGGACGTTAGTAAAGACGGACAGTGGCTATACGGCAACGAACATATCCGGCGAAACATATACGTTCAACAGTAAGGGGCTAGTCACTAAGCATACCCTTGCAAACCAGTCATGGACGGCGTACACGTATGACGACGACAAGCTCACACACGTGACAAACAATCATAACCAAACGTTTGATTTAGCTTACGATTACAGCAATAATTTACAAAGCGTCACGGACGCAACCGGTCGGACGATTACCTTTAATTTCGATTCAAGCAAGCAATTGCAATCAGTCACAACCGACACGGATAAAACGTTAGACTTAGAGTACGATTATCACACAAATAGTCTATCTAAAATGACCTATGATGGGCACACCCTTGTGGAGAACACGTACGACAATAAGGGTCGTGTTACCGAACAAGTGAGCGATAGTGGCAATGTGACCAAATTCGCGTATGACGACAGTCAAGCTGATACAGTGACAACGACCGTTGATGACGGTCGGTCAGTAAAAACCGTTATACATGATTTAAACGGTCACATGCTAAGCACGACTGATAATAAAGGTCGCCAAATCACAAGCGCTTACAATAGTCTAGGTAATGAAACATCGTCAACGGACGCCAATGGTCACAAGACGTTATACACGTATGACCAATACGGTAATTTGTTGTCACAAACCACACCCGCTGGTAAGAAAACAACCTTTACGTATGCGTCTGACAATCAGATAACGTCAATTACGACGCCTGATGATAAGGTTGCAACGTTTACGTATGACAACCATGCGTTAGTGACATCAACTGATAAAGACGGTCGCACAACGAACATGACGTACGGCAAAGATGGTCAACCGACGTCGATTGTTAAGGGCAACAGCAAAACAACTTACCAATACGACACCAACGGCTTAGTGGCGAGTGTCACGAAAAACGGACAAACCACGTCGTTTGTCAATGACGCATTAGGTCGACCCGTTCAGACGACCATGCCGAGTGGCGCTAAAATAGCGACTAGCTATGATTTGCATGGCAATGTCTTATCTCGAACTGACCCACTTGGTAACAAGACAACCGCCACGTATGACGATTTTGGTAATGTGCTAACCAGTACAGACGCCACGGGTGTGACGACCAAGAATACGTATGATAACAGTGGGAATTTAACGTCGTCACAAGTCGATAAGACAACCACAACGTACAGTTACGACGCATACAACCAACTTGTGTCCGTCAAGGTCAACGGCAAAGTTGCACAAACGTATGCCTATGACGACGCTGGCAATCAAACGAGCCAAACCAATAGTGCGGGACAAATCACAACGGCCACGTATGATAAAGCAGGGCAACTGATTTCACAAACATTGGACAACGCCACAACGACGTTTGCTTATGACGCGGACGACCAACTAGTCTCAACAACGGACGGCAATGGTGGCGTTACGTCAACAGCATACGACGTCATGGGACGACCAGTTACAGTAACAGACCCATTGAAGCGTGCGACGACGTACACATACGATAACCAAAACAACGTTACCAGTATGACCGTGGGCGGACACACAACAACGTTTACCTACAATGCGAATAATCAACTTGTTAAGCAAACGGACGCGTTAGGTCATGCAACGACGTATGCTTATAATGCCGATAATCAATTGGTTAAGACGACCAATGCGTTGGGCGAAGTCACAACCAACACGTACAATGCGTTAGGTTTGCTTGCAAGTACCAAGAACAATCGTGGCGAAACGTTATTGACGTATGGCTATAATGCAAACGGTCAGGTTACGTCTATGACTGACGGTAATCAACATACCCAGACGTTAGCCTATGATGCCAATGGTCGTGTCATTAGTGCCACCGACGCTATGGGACATGTTGTTAATAAAACAACGTACACGGCATTATCACAAATTGTGACAAAGGTCAATGCCTTAAACAACCAAACTGCTTTTGCGTATGCTGACGATGGGTCAACGGTGACGCGAACCGACGCAAAGGGTGTCAAAACCACGACCAACTATAATTTGGACGGTCAGGTTACGAGCCAACAAGATACTATCGCAACGACCCAAGCGACAACCAACACGCATGGCAACGTGGTTTCGCAAGGACTAAGCACCGATGAAAATGCCACCACGTACACGTATGACGGCAATCAAAACGTCACAAGCGAGAAAAATGCGGATAGCAAAGTCACATACACATATGATTTGGCTGACCAAATTACGCGCTGGACAAACGCCCGCCAACAAGCCACGAATTACACGTATGACGCATTGGGTAATGTGACGGCGGTCAAGAGTGCGGACACGAATAACACCTACACATACGACGCCAACGGGAACGTGCTAACGGCAGATAATGCTAATGCTAAAACGACCTTTAAGTACGACGCCCTTAACCGAGTGGTGGCTTACACAACCAACGGTCAAACCACAAAGTACGACTACGACGACCGCGGGTTCATGACCAAGTTAACCTATCCGTCAGGCAAGGTCGTCACGTATGATTATGATGTTATGGGTAACATGTTGGCTGTGACCGACTGGAACGGTCATAAAACGACGTATGCGTACGATAAAAACAACCGGGTAGTTTCAGTCGATAACTGGAACAAAACGCGTGAGACGCGCTCATATGACGTGTCAGGGCAAGTCACAAGCATTGTGGTTAAGCTCGGTGACAAAGTCATTCAAAATGAGACGTACGCATATGATGCCAACCACAATTTAATTAAGCGAAACAGCGTCAATCATACATTTGACGCACTGAACCGCTTAACGTCAGGTTATGCTTACGACAAGGCTGGCAATATCACGTCAGGTAATGGTCTAACCATGACCTATGACAAAGACAGCCGATTGCAATCAATTAACAAGGTTGCAACCACGTCGGACGCTGACGGGAACTTAACGGCTTACACAGTGGCCGGTAACGCACACAAAGCAACGTACAACTCACAAAACCAGTTGACGGCATACGACGGTACGACATACACGTATGACGCAAATGGTAATCGTTTAACAGCTGGTGCGCAAACGTACATCACTGATGCCACCGGTCAAGTGCTGGCTGACAAAGATAATCAGTATATCTACGGTGCACAAGGCTTAATCGGTTACTATGACAAGACCGGCAAGTTCGTAACAGTCACATCAGATAATCGTGGTGACATTCTAAACTTACTTGACGAAGCCGGCACGGTTCGTGGTACAATGAGTTATAGCGACTATGGTGCCGTGACGAAAACCACTGGTACAGTTGATACACCGTTCCGATATGCTGGACGTTTAGGTGTTATTACTGATAGCAACGGACTGGTTTATCTAAAAACTCGTTACTACAACCCACAGCTTATGCGGTTTATGAACCGCGACACGGTGGCTGGAAGCGTAACTGACAGTCAAAGTTTGAATCGATTTAGCTACGTTGAAGGTAATCCACTCACGTACGTTGATTTAAACGGTCAGGCAAGGACGTGGTTGACTGATAACGTTGGCTTCTTAGGCGGTTTGGGCTGGGACGCATTAGAGTTCGTGCCTATCCTTGGTAATGTCATGTCAGCGGTTGATTTAGTTGGTGACATAGCCAGTGGCGCAAACGTGTTGACAATCGGGATGGACTTAGCCGGTATCTTCGGTGGTGGTGAGCTTAAGGGCATTGGTCGCGTTGCCGAGTTTGCTAGTCGATTCAAACCTGCGACGTTCAACCGAGTTGGAGAGCTTGCATTTGATGGCATCAGTTCAGACTACAAGTTCGCTCGCAATGCTGACGACCCATTTAAAAATCGGATTAGTGCTTTTGCTAATCGAGATAAAAACGTAGGTTCTAGTGCGGGCGCAAGCGGTGCAAGTAGTTCGGTAGGTAAAAGGAAGCCATATTCAAACCCTAAACGTCGACCAAAATATGGTAAAAACCAAGTGCAAGAAGTATGGGATAACGCCGCGAAGTTAGACCCTGACGGACGAGTGTTTGACCCTAACCTCAAAGATAAAGAATTATTCTGGGATAAATCGCGAAGCCGTGCTGGTCAATGGGATATGGGGCACAAAAGCGGTCATGAATATAAGAAGCTATACGATAAATACATGAGTGGTGAACTATCAAAGCGAGAATTCCTCAAGGAATATCGCGACCCTGCTAATTATCAACCAGAGGATA
>ERZ841120.1135-NODE-1135-length-12608-cov-3.447622_pt1 | contig 12608 bp, 10 predicted proteins | sample MGYA00519572_ERZ841120 | MGnify/ENA primary metagenome ERZ841120 (study PRJEB31850, sample SAMEA3708890) | human gut metagenome | biome: human gut; feature: human-associated habitat; material: faeces | place: China | collected 2014 ... | reverse complement strand
ATGAACACCAGATCCTCCTTGCCGGTGTTCTTCAGGCCGTGGGTGCCTCCGTCGGCGCAGAAGGTCACGTCCCCGGCCTTTACGGTCAGCTTCTTGTCCTCGTCGGTGTATTCCCCTTCTCCCTGGAGCAGGTAGTAGGTCTCATTGTTCCCCAGATGCTGATGGACAGGGACGGCACAGCCCGGATGCAGGGTGATCTGGGCGAACAGGTCATTGTTCCCCTGGAAAGCGGACGGGTCCATGAGGATTTCCTTTTCGATGGTCCCGGTCCCTGGATTGTTGACCACCTGTTTTTCTCGTTTCGTGAATACTGCCATTGGGCATTCCTCCTTCACATTTCCTGTCTGTATTATAGTCAGTCTTCCGTTTTTTCTCAACGGCCGTGCCAGCGTTTGTCCCGGACCATCTTCTTGCTGGTCTTGTACACCTTGGCCAGGCCGGACACCAGCAGGATCCCCATGGCAATGGCGGTGGCATCCAGGGCGGCGGACACAAAGGTGTGCATCCCCAGGCTGTAGGCATTGAGCATGGTGTAGTTCATGGCCCGGTACAAGGGCAGCCCGGGCACCAGGGGGATGATTCCCGGAATGGAGAAGATGGGCACCGGCTGCCGGTACCAGCGGGCAAAGATCTCGCTGCAGATGGAAAGGGCCACAGTGCCGGCAAAGTTGCTGAGCATGGAGCTGAGGCCGAAGCCGCTCAACAGGATGATGTACACCCCGAAGCCCACCATGCCCACGAACCCCGCCTTGTACAGGCAGCTTTCCGGGCATTTGAACAGTTTGCCGAAGGCTACGGTGGCGAAAAAAGAAAATACGGTTTTGATGAAAATGGTTGCTGCCAGCGGCATAAAAGCCTCCTACATGTACAGTACGCCCAGGACGGTGGCGATGCCGATGGCCACCCCACCCACCAGGAAAATGGCTTCCCCGGCCCGGCAGGTGCCGCTGAGCAGGTCTCCGGCCATGAAATCCCGGATCCCGTTGGTAAAGGCCATCCCCGGCAGGTAGGGCATCACGCCCCCGGCAATGGCCAGTTCCATCACAAGGTCCGGACAGGCCATCCGGAACAATACCACCGTAAGACAGATGATGGCCCCGGCCATGGTGGTCTCCCAGAAGCTGCTGGGCCGGAAGGGAGACACCGCCTTCACAAAGGCCATGGAAAGCAGGGACCCCAGCAGGGCCGCCAAAAATTCCAGGTATCCGCCCCCCAGCACCACGGCGAAGAAAGCCCCGGCCAGGCCGGACCAGAAGATCTCCTCCCGGGCCGGACGGGGTTTCCGCATGGTCTTTTCCTCCAGGATGGCCATGGTGTCCTGGAAGCTCTTTCCCCAGGTGGGCATGTGGAAGCTCATGTCGTTCACTTCGCTGATGAGGGTCAAATCCGTCCCCCGGTGGGTCACCCGGTACATGAGGCTGGCCCCTTCCATGGTCTCCTCCCCGATCATGATCAGGGAAGGGGTGCAGAAGGCCGCAATGGTGTTCATGCCTCCCTCGTGGCAGATCCGCAGCATGGTGTCCTCCACCCGGTAGGTCTCCGCCCCGCTGACCAGCAGGATCTTTCCGGCGGTCAGGGCGATTTTCAGCACCTGTTCCTTGCTCATGGATGCTAAGGTACTTTTAGTCATAGTTTCACCTCGGTTGGGCAAAAAGGGCCCCTACCGCCGCCCGGAACCGGTTGGCCCCGCCCATGGAGGGATGGGGCACCGCCGCACAGGGCACCCCGTATTTCTCCAGGGTGCCGGCGCTTTTCCGGCCGATGGCGATTACCTGGAGCCCGGGCACCAGGTCCAGGAGCATCCGGGCATAGCGGATCCCCTGATCCAGTTCCGGTCCCGTGGGAGTCCGGTTGGTGAGGATCCCGGAAGGCTTGTAGGGATGGAAGGGGAAAATGTTCCACAAAATGGTCTGGAAGGGAGCCAGCCCCTGGGCCGCCAGTTCTCCCCACATAATGGTGGCGGTGGGTTCGTTGAACCCTTCCTCCTTCTGTTTCCGGTTCAAAAGAGGGCTGTCCGGATTGCTGGTCCGCCGGTAATCCCAGCCTTCTCCCAGCACCACCTCCGGCCGCACCGTGGGATGGTGGCCCAGGAGGATCCGTTCGCTGGTCATGGCCATGCCGGAAAAATGGCCCCCCTGGTATCCCAGTCCTTCCGCAATGAACAGGAACCGGGCCTGTTGCCGGAGCTGGAGGTACCGGCGGAAATTGGCGGACCGGATCACCGGAGCTTCCGGTCCGATATCGCAGGAGGGATCATACTCCCCCCAGGGATTGAAGCAGCCGTCCCCATGGAACTGCTGCAGGGCATGCAGAAATTCGTCGATTGTCATTCCAGTGACTCCATGAGTTTTTCCCATTTGTCCATAAGCCCGTCCAGGATCTTGTCCTGTTCCGCGTACTCTTCCGCCAGTCTGGTGCTGGTTTCCAGGTCCTGCTGGTTGGCCGGGTCGGCGATCTTGTCACTGAGCACCTTCTGGAGGGCTTCATATTCCCGGATCTTCAGTTCCACCTGGGGCAGCAGCTTCTGGGCTTCCGCCGGGCTGTAGGGCTTCTTTTCCGCAGGAGGCGCCGGGGCTGCCGGTTTGGCAGCCGCCGGTTCCTGTGCTCCCTGGGGCGCCGGCTTTTCTTCCTTCCGGGAGGCAGCCGGTACCGCCGGAGCCGTTTGTCCTTCCCGGCTCCGGTTCTTGTCCCGTTCTTCCAGATAGAAGTCGTAGTTCCCTTTGTAATCGGTCACATGGCCTTCTTCCACCGCCCAGATCCGGCCGGCCACCTCGTTCACCAGATACCGGTCGTGGCTCACCAGGAGCACGGTGCCGTCAAAGGTTTCCAGGGCCGCTTCCACCGCCTCCTTGGCGGCGATGTCCAGATGGTTGGTGGGTTCGTCCAGGAGCAGGCAGTTGGCCCCGTCCAGTACCAGCTTCAGCAGCACCAGCCGGGCCTTCTGGCCCCCGGACAGGGTCCCGATCACCTTGAACACATCCTCCCCGTGGAACATCATGCTCCCCAGGAGACGGCGGGTCTGTTCGTCGGTGAGCCCGTATTCCGTCAGGAAGTTCTCCATAATGGTCTGTTTCTCGTCCAGCCGTTCATAGCTCTGGGAGAAATAGCCGATCTTCACCCGGTTCCCGATCCGGGCTTCCCCCTTAAGGGGCGGCAGTTCCTGGAGGATGGTCTTCAGCAGGGTGGATTTCCCGCAGCCGTTGGGGCCGATGATGGCCACCTTTTCTCCCCGGCGCAGGGTCAGGTCCACATCCTGGAGCAGGAGATGCTGGGGATACCCCACATCCAGGTGTTCCAGCATGATCACCTTTTCCGCGCACTCCGCCGCATGGGGCAGCCGCAGCTGGAACTCTTCCTCCTGGACCGGGGCGTCGATCCGCTCCAGCCGGTCCAGCTGGGACTGGCGGCCCCGGGCCATCTTGCTCTTGATCCCCGCCTTGAACCGGCGGATGTAGGCCTCCTGCCGGGCGATGTATTCCTGCTGGGCCTCATAGGCCCGGGTCTGGGTCAGCACCTGGATTTCCTTCTGTTCCAGATACCGGGAATAGTTCCCCTTGAACCGGTGGATCGTGCCCCCTTCCATTTCCAGGATCTCTTCCACCACATTGTCCAGGAAGGCCCGGTCATGGGAAATCACCAGCACTCCGCCCCGGAATTCCCGGAGGTACTTTTCCAGCCATTCGCTCATGACGATGTCCAGGTGGTTGGTGGGTTCGTCCAGGATCAGCATGTCCGGAGAATTCACCAGGGCCGCCGCCAGCTGGAGCCGGGTCTTCTGTCCCCCGGACAGCTTGTCCGCCCGCCACTGCCAGGTGTCTTCCGGATACCCCAGCCCCAGCAGCACCCGTTTGATGTTGCTTTCGTAGTGGTACCCATCCAGATGGGCATACCGGCTTTCCGTCCGGGCATACTGGTCCAGGATCCCCTGGAGCTCTTCTCCCTGGGCCCGGCCGCTGGCTTCCTCCAGCCGGCGCATCTTCTCCCGCAGGTCCAGGATATCCGGGCAGGCGTGCTGCATGAACTCCCGGACCGTTTCCTCCCGGAAGTCGTCAAACCCCTGTTCCACATACCCCAGCCGCAGTTCCCCGGCGAACTTCACCGACCCTCCATCGGCGAAATCCGGGTTCAGCAGACACCGGAGCAGGGTGGTCTTCCCGCTGCCGTTGACCCCCACCAGGCCCACTTTTTCTCCCTGGCGGATGGTAAAGCTTACATTCTGAAAAATATCGTGGACGCCGAAACTTTTTTTTAGGCCGTCCACGGTCACCAAAATATCCATACTCCTTATTTCTCGTATCCTTTGGGATGCCCTTCATGCCACCGCCAGGCGGTTTCCACGATTTCTTCGATCTGGCTGTGCTTGGGCTCCCAATGGAGCTCCTTCTTGATTTTTTCCGAAGAGGCGATCAGTTTCGCCGGGTCTCCTGCCCGCCGGGCCTCTTCCTTCACCGTAAAGTTCCGTCCCGTGACCTTCTTCACCGCGTCGATGATTTCCCGGACGGAAAAGCCGTTTTCCGTTCCCAGGTTGTACGTCCGGCAGTCCCCGCCGTTCCGGAGATAGTCCATGGCCAGTACATGGGCGCTGGCCAGATCCTTCACATGGATGTAGTCCCGGAGGCAGGTGCCGTCAGGAGTGGGATAATCCGTGCCGAAAATGGACACGCTTTCCCGCTGGCCCAGGGCCGCCTGGATAATGAGAGGGATCAGATGGGTCTCCGGCCGGTGGTCTTCCCCGATGTTCCCCAAAAGGGACGCCCCGGCGGCGTTGAAGTACCGGAGGGCCACATAGCGCAGGCCGTAGGCATGGCTGTAGTCTTCCATCATCTTTTCGATCATCAGCTTGGTCCGGCCGTACACATTGGTGGGCTGGAGAGGCATGTCTTCCGTAATGGGCACCTGGGCCGGTTCCCCATAGACAGCCGCTGTGGAGGAGAACACCAGCTGTTCCACTCCCGCTTCCCGCATGGCATCCAAAAGCCCCAGGGTGCCGGCCACATTGTTGTAGTAGTATTTCCCCGGGTTCACCATGGATTCTCCCACCTGGCTGCTGGCCGCAAAATGGAGGACCCCGTCGATTTCATATTCCCCCAGGATATGCTTCAGGAAGTTGAAGTCATGGATATCCCCTTCGATGAGCTGGACCTTGTCCGACACCGCATCCACATGGCCGGTGCTGAAATTGTCATAGACAATGGGCGTATATCCGTTGGCCGTCAGTTCTTCCACCACATGGGAGCCGATATAACCGGCTCCCCCTGTTACCAGTACATTCATCCGTTTTGCCTCCTATGCTCTTTCTCCGCCGATCAGATCCAGCATTTCCCGGGTCTTCTGTTTCAGCAGGTCCTTGTCCCCCCGGGTTTCCACATTCAGCCGCACCACCGGTTCCGTGTTGGATTTCCGCAGGTTGAACCGCCATTCATTGTACACCACGCTGAGCCCGTCCATCCGGTCCTGGATCCCGGAACGGAAATGCTTGGACAGCCGTTCCAGCACTTCGTCCGCATCCTTCACCTTCAGGTTGATTTCCCCGCTGCAGGGATACTCGCTGATCCGGGCATCCACCAGCTGGGACAGGGTCATGCCGGAAGTGGACAGAAGGGAGATCAGCAGCAGCCAGGGGATCATCCCGCTGTCGCAGTAGGAGAAATCCCGGAAATAATGGTGGGCGCTCATTTCGCCCCCGTACAGCACACCCTGCCGGCGCATGCATTCCTTGATGAAGGCGTGGCCGCTCTTGCACCGTACCGGCTGGCCGTCGTACCGGGCAATGATATCTTCCGTGTTCCAGGTGAGCCGGGGATCGTAAAGGATCTTGCTGCCGGGATGCTTCTGGAGGAAGTACTGGGCAAAGAGCCCCACCAGGTAGTATCCTTCGATGAACCGGCCGTTTTCGTCAAAGAAGAAGCACCGGTCGAAGTCCCCGTCCCAGGCGATTCCCAGGTCGGCCCCGTTCTTTTTCACCGCGTCCGAGGTGGCTGCCCGGTTTTCCGGCAGGAGCGGGTTGGGCACCCCGTTGGGGAAAGTGCCGTCCGGGGTGTCGTTGATCATGATGAACTGGCAGGGCAGGTGCTTGGCCAGTTCCTTCACAATGGGACCGGCCCCTCCGTTCCCCGGGTTGGCCACGATCTTGAGAGGCAGCAGGCTCTTTACATTGATATAGGAAAGAAGATGGTCCACATAGCTGGGGACAATATCCACTTTTTTGTAGGTTCCCTGTTTCTCCGCCTTGGGCACCCGGGTCTCGAAGTCTTCCGCTGCCACCAGTTCCGCCAGGTCCTTCAGCCCCGTATCTGCAGAAATGGGCCGGGCTTCGGAACGGACCAGCTTCATGCCGTTGTAGTCCTTGGGATTGTGGCTGGCGGTGATCATCATGCCCCCATCGGTTTTCAGGTGGGCGGTGGCAAAATAGATCATTTCCGTGCCGCACTGGCCCAGATCCTGGACATTGGCCCCGGCATCCCGCATGCCCTTTACCGCCGCTTCGCTGAGTGCCGGTCCGCTGAGCCGGATGTCATGGCCCACCACCAGTTCTTTGGCCTGGAGCTTCCAGGCCAGGGCCCGTCCCAGCCGGTAAGCCAGTTCTTCGTTCACTTCGCTGGGGACGATGCCCCGGATGTCATAGGCTTTAAACGCTTTGGTACTGATCATGATGGTTCCTCCCCACAATTAGTCGTTCTCATCCAAAAGAGCCAGGTTTTCCATGGGCAGCAGGTCCTGGGCCTTGCCCAGAGGCACCCGCAGGCCGCTCCGGTTCAGGATGGCCATGCTGCCGTTTTTCAGCACAATATCCGTCCGTGCCAGTTCCCGGAGCACAAAGCCCAGGGCCACCAGGAAGTTCAGACGGTCCTTTTCCTCCAGGGTAAATGTCTGGTAATCGGTCTTTTCCAGGAGCAGCCGCTGGAAGAACTGGATCTGCTCCCGCTGTTCATTTTTCAGGGTCTCGGTGGTCTTGTACACATGGCGGACCACTTCCAGCAGCCTTTCTCCCCGGGCCTCCGCATCCGCCAGGAGCAGGGACTGGGTATCCGTATCCGTCTTGAAATGGACCGCCTCATCCTTGGTCATCTTGGACCCGTCCTTGTCGGAAAAATACCCGGGCCGCAGCACCTTGGGGAAGCACATGATGGATTCCAGCACGCTCATTTCATCCAGGGCCGTCACTTCTGAAGTGTACAGAGGCTGGTCCATGATCTGTTCCATCACCAGCTTGGCCTCGTCCCGTTCCAGTTCCGACTGGCTGTAGGAACTGGCCGCTCCCCCCTGGAGAGCCACCACCGTCAGCATCCCGGTGCCTTCCGTATCCAGTTTCTTTTCCTGGATCCGGTCCACCACCCGGCGGATCCGTTTCAGCTTCCGCACATCCTGGGGCAGCAGATGGAGATTCTTATGGGTCTTGTAGGTATAATGGCCCGGTTTGTTCTCGATCTTGTCCAGGATGGCAAAGACCTTGTCGTAGCAGCCCCAGATATGGAGCTTCAGACGGCCCAGTTCTTCCACTTCCGGAGTCAGCTGCTCCAGCACCTTGTAGAATTTGAACCTTTCTTCATTATACCGTTCAATGGCATTTTTCACCATGTTTTCAGAGCTGGTGGCACTTTTATACAGTTTCAGTCCGGCAGCGCCGATCCCGGCAGCCGCCCACACCACAAGAGGTATTGGCATAGGATTTCCTCCGTTTCCTGCACTGTACCCACAGCGGATACAAGATAACTCTACAAATTATAGCCCGATTCCCCAGGTTAGTCAAAACGAAAAGCCGTTGAAAGCTGTCCCCATCCGTTGTAAAATGGGAAGACAGAACCTAAGAGGAGGAACACCCATGAAAAAATTCCTGGCTATGGCCACCCTGCTCCTGACTCTGCTGGCCCTGCCCCTGACGGCAGGCGCGGAACGCAGCGGCTGGAAGAGCAGCACCTTTGCTTTTAAAAATGTGAAAGTCGTGTATCTGAAGGATCTTTCCCGGCAGGATACGGACTTCCGGAAAGCCCATCCCGCCTTTACCCGGGACGACGATGCGGTCCGGAAGACCCTGCTGACCCTCCAGCGGGACTTTAAAAAAGAAGGGGTCACCGTATACAACAACCCGGTGATGCTGCCGGACAAAAAGCTCCGGAACACCATCACCCTCCAGGTCCAGGTGAACCCGGTGGGAATCGAAACCGCTGACGGTACCGAGCCCGCTGCCCGGAAAGGGAACAAGCTGGCCAAAGGGGAAACCGCTTACGCAGGCGTCACCTTCCTGGCCACCAAGAACGGTCAGACCATCTACCAGGTCACCGATGCACGGACCAGCACGGAATACGATTCCGACACCCTGCTGGCCGCCATCATCCGCACCGCCACCGACGAAATGACGAAGAATGCGAAGAAATGACAAAAGGGACTGTGAAAAAATGAGAAATCATTTTTTCACAGTCCCTTTTGTCACTGGTCAACGGTCACTGGTCACTGGCCGATTGATCATGATCTGCTCCCTTGTTAGATAATACTAACGATTGTAAACGGGAGAGATGAAGGGAAGATGAAGAGTTCTTCATCTATTTCTCCGGCTCCTCCGCAATGACCCCGCCGCAGTGGGGGATAAGGTTCAGGGTATAGTCCTTTTTCCCCTCCCGGGCCAGCTGAGCCTGTGCCTTTTCCCAGGCTTCCGCCACCGTGGCGCAGGGAATCTGGTTGGTCTTCCGGATGGCGTCGAAATTTTCTTTTTTCGTCACCAGGTAGATGGTGTACCGGTGGGTCATGCAGAACAGGTTGAACGCCACAAAAAAGGGAATGCTGAAATTCTCCCGCAGGGCCTTTTCCATGTCCTTCTCGCTGTCATACTTGAAACTGCCCAGATATTCCGGCGGTTCGTACAGGTCACTGGCCTCCATGATGGCGATGATGATGCCCCCCGGTTTGGTGGTCACATCTGCCGGATCATAGCATTTGCAGCCCTGGTACAGGGATACATCCTTGGGATAGCCCCCGGCGCAGGCAAAGGTCACATCCGCCCGGGCCTTGAAAGAGACCGCCTGGTTGTCATGGCAGATCCGGGTCCCTTCCAGCCAGGCCTGGTAGGGATCCCCGGCCACCATGCGGCAGATCTTCCCCTCGTTGTTGATGATGGAATGGACCAGGAACGTGGGCTTGACCATCTCCATGGCATCCAGCATATCGTAGTTCACCGGGTTGTCCTGGAGCACCCCGTTCCGGGTCTTGGGGTTGATGCCGTCCCCAAAATGGTCCGCCAGGGCATGGCAGTGGTTCTCCTGGATGGTATCCCAGCCGGCCACCCCGGGCAGGAGCAGTTTCCGGCCGCCCCCATAGCCGGCAAAAAGATGGGCGGTGATGCCGTCGATGATCACGATCTTGTCCGCTTCCACCACCCGCTTGTTCAGCATCACACGGGTCCCGAACCGGGTGGTCCCCACACAGGTCAGCTCATCATTGTTCCGGCAGTGATGCTGGTACATCCGGATCCGCCGGGCCACTTCTTCTCCCACCACCCGGACATCTTCCTCCGGAGTCTGCTCCCGGTGGGTTCCCTGGGCAAAGACGATGTACATGTCCTCATCCGGCACCCCGGCCAGGTTCAGTTCATTGACCACATGGATCACATATTCAGAAGACCGGTTCCAGGAACGGGTCACATCGGCGATGACCAGGCAGACCTTGTCCCCTTTCCCGAACATTTCCTGGAGAGGCCGGCAGCCGATGGGATGGCGCATGGCCTCCAGTGTGGCCTGCTCCACATCCACCGCCGGTACCGGACGGCCTTCGATGATGCTGCTGATCCGTTCCTCCGGCAGTTCCACTTCCTGGGTGGTCCTGCCAAAATTAAAGCTGAATTTCCTGAGTCCCACGATATCTTCCTCCCTTTCAGACAGAAACTGCAGACGGTTGGAATAAAAAAAATGTTTATACAGAATATTATAGCACAATCTGCCAGGGGAAAAAGGAAGGGGTTGGGAAGGTATGTGTCAATAAGTTCTCGGTGAAGCCTTCATCACAGTATGGTTATGCAGAAATGGGGTCAAAAATTTTTTATCGTTGCTTTGAGGTCGACGACGTAGGGGTTTCGCCGCAGGCAAACCCGTCCCGGCCGCCCAGAGGGCAAAAACTTCTATACCCATACACCCGCGAGGGCTCTCCGCCGGGAGGGCAGACCCGTTCGTCCCTGGCGGGAGGCTCACAGCCTATCGCCTTGCCCTAACGGTCAAAGGCAGCGGCTACGGACCAGGAAGCCGGACCCCATCGCCCGCGTGCTCCACCCCAGGAGCGACAACACCCGATGTTGTCCCGCCGACTCCTCCTGGGCCTGCCCTCCCGGCTCCCGGAGAATCGATGTATACTCGTACAAAGTACCAGCATAGCCGGAGGCCAAGTCCGCCCTGCAGGGGCGGGGGACCGGGCTTGTCCGGTGGTGGGGACATGAGGTCCTGAAAGGACCGAATACCTTGACGAGGGATTATTCATTTCACCGAGAACTATTTTACACTAAGCGGGGGCAAGGGATTATGCGGTCAGGGGGTCAGGGGGTAAGTGGTCAGGTGGTCAGGTGCATCAACTGCAGGGTTTCCCCCAGGCTCCGTCCCAGACGATGCGCCGGTAGCTCTCCCGGTCCGTGGCGCCCTCGGTGCTGATGCACAGAATCCGGGAATCTTTCTCCAGGCCCAGTTCCTTTTTCAGGGGTTCCAGCTCTTTATTCCGGTACAGTTCACAGACAAAGCCGCTGGTTACCGCTCCGCTTTCTCCGGAAATCACTCTGGGGTCCCCGGGGATCGGCGTTCCCAGGATACGCATGCCCTGGGCCGCCACCCAGTCTGGCACCGAGGCGAAGTGTTCCGCATGGGCAGCCAGTTCTCCCCAGCCCAAGGTACAGGGTTCCCCGCAGGCCAATCCGGCCATAATGGTGTCCAATGCCCCAGTCACAGTATGGAGCTTCCCATCCCCGGCAGCGGCCGTACGGAAGATGCAGTCCGCCCGATTGGGTTCCACAATGGTGATCACTGGCTTCCGGCTGCCGTAATAATCGGCGAAGAATCCGGTGAGAGCCCCACTCATGGCCCCCACTCCCGCCTGGAGAAAAATGTGGGTGGGCGGCTGGGAGAGAGCCTCTGCCGCTTCCAGGGCCAGCGTGGTGTACCCTTCCATGATCCACCCGGGAATGGTCTCGTATCCTTTCCAAGCGGTATCCTGGACCAGTACTCCGCCGGTTTCTTCCGCCACCCGTGCAGCATGGCGCACCGTATCATCATAATTGAATTCCGTGATACAGGCATCGCTGCCCAAAGCCCGGATGTTCTCCAGCCTTTCCCGGGAACTTCCTTTAGGCATGAATACCCGGCTCTTCACTCCCAGGCAGTGAGCGGTCCAGGCAATGCCCCGACCGTGGTTCCCGTCGGTGGCCGTCACAAAGCACAGATTTTTGATCTTTGCATGGACTGCAGGATCCTGGAGCCGGGCAAAAGTCATTTCTGTTATGGGAATACCCAGTTTCTCTCCCAGGACTTGGGCCACGCAGAAACTGCCGCCCAGTCCCTTGAAAGCATTGAGGCCGAACCGGAAGCTTTCATCTTTCACATAGAACGCCTCCAGCCCCAAGTGTTTTGCCAATCCCTTCAGATCCACCAGGGGCGTGGGCGCATATCCTGGGATGGTCCGATGGAAGTTCCGGGCCGTTTCTGCTGCCTGTCGGGTAAAAAGCCCGTCCCATTGACATTTCCCGCTGGGTTTCCGGGCCACGAGCTTGATTCCCTGTTCCATGGCCGTCCCCCTTACTCCCCGATCATTTCCCGCACCACATCCAGGAACACATTGGCCCCGTTGATGCAGGCCTGGTCCGGGGTGTATTCGGCCGGATTGTGGCTGATGCCTTTGACGCTGGGTACAAAGATCATGGCGGTGGGACAGATCCGAGCCATCATCTGGGCGTCCTGACCGGCTCCGGACACCATCCGGCGGCATTTCAAGTTCCGGGCAGCAGCGGCTTTTTCCACTTTCTGACAAATTCCTTCATCAAAGGGCACTGGATCGAAACAGGTCATCCGTTTGGCGGTGATTTCCACGCCCTCTTCCTGGGCCAGCTGTTCCAGATAGGCAGCCAAAATCTCTTCATCTCTATCCAATCTGGCCTTGTCAGGATTCCGCAGGTCGATGGTGAATTTCGTCTCACTGGGGATCACGTTCACCGCATTGGGCTGGTAGGCCATGGTGCCGATGGTGCACACCCCGCCGGATTTTTCCACCATCTGCCGACAGAACACATTGACTTTGGCCGCAGCCAGGCCCGCATCGTGGCGGAGCCGTGTGGGCGTAGTCCCTGCATGGTTGGCGGCTCCTTTGATGGTCACTTGCTGCCAGTGGATGCCCTGGAGATTTTCTACAGCTCCGATATCGTACCCTTCCACATCCATGATGGGGCCCTGTTCGATGTGGAGTTCCAGAAAGGCAAAGGGCTTCAGGAACCCGGGTTCCACGGTGCCCCCATATCCGATCCGCTTCAGTTCTTCCCCCAGGATGGTCCCATCTGTGCCTACAGAAGCCAGGGCTTCTTCGCAGGAAAGTCCCCCTGCGTACACCAGGCTGCCCATCATATCGGGCGAATACCGGACCCCTTCTTC
>ERZ841120.1133-NODE-1133-length-12612-cov-7.717369_pt1 | contig 12612 bp, 9 predicted proteins | sample MGYA00519572_ERZ841120 | MGnify/ENA primary metagenome ERZ841120 (study PRJEB31850, sample SAMEA3708890) | human gut metagenome | biome: human gut; feature: human-associated habitat; material: faeces | place: China | collected 2014 ... | reverse complement strand
CAACGCTCTTGTAGCCCTCGCGGTTGATCTCGCCGGCGTAGATGTCGGTAGCCTCGGCCTCGATGCCGAAAACGTCCTTAGCATCCTCCTCGTTGGAGATGCAGACATCAACGTACTCGCACAGCTTGCTCATGGCCTCACGAGCCTCTGCACGGGTCCACAGCTTGCCGCGGTAGTTCAGGTCGCAGCTGATCTTGGCGCCGTGAGCCTTAGCAGCCTTGCAGGCAGCCAGGCAGATCTCGACAACATTGGGGCCCAGGGCCGGGGTGATGCCGGTGAAGTGGAACCAATCAACGCCCTCGAAGATCTTGTCGAAGTCGAAGTCAGCGACGGTAGCATCGGCCATAGCAGAATGTGCACGGTCGTAGATGCAGACGGAACCACGCTGAGAAGCGCCCTTCTCGTTGAAGTAGATGCCAACACGGTCACCGCCGCGGGTGATCTTGCTGGTGTCAACGCCGTAGCGGCGCAGAGCGTTCACGCCGGCCTGGCCGATAGCATGAGCGGGCAGCTTGGTGACGAAAGCAACGTCAGCGCCGTAGTTGGCCAGAGAAACAGCCACGTTGGCCTCGCCGCCGCCGTAGGTGTACTGCAGGGTATCGGTCTGCACAAAGCGCAGATGATCGTAGGGCTGCAGACGGATCATAATTTCACCGAGAGTAACGATTTTCATGGTGGAACTCCTTTATTGTTATTTTTAATAAAGAACGGTTTATAACAGATAATCAGCCGAACTGATTATTTCTGAACGAGGTGGATAGCAAAGCCGGCGACTTCGTCAGCGAAGTAGATGGCAACAGTCTTGCCGTCCTTGACGTTCTTGCTGTCCATATCAAACTTGACGCCGCGCTGGCCCAGGTGATAGATAGCGCGATCGACGTTGTTGGTCAGGATAGCGATGTGACCATGGGTGCCGCGGCCCGGCTTCTTCATGATCTCGAATTCCTTCTTGCCGACAAAGATGCTGCTGTTGCCGGGCTTGACAGCCATGCTCAGCAGGCTGCCGATGGTCTCAGCGGTCTTGGCAGCCTCGGCCTCATCAGCGCAGTTGATGCCGATGTGGCCCAGCTGCAGGCCCAGCATCACGTCAACAGCCTCGCGGCTCATGGCAGTGATCTCGTCCCAGGCGCCGGCCTTGATCTTGTCGCTCTTGCACATCCAGGTGCCGCCGACAGCAATGATCTGGTTGTAGCCCAGGTAGTTGTTCACGTTCTTGGCGTTGACGCCGCCGGTGCACATCCACTTGCAGGTCTTCAGGGCAGCGCCGATGTTCTTCAGCTTGTCCACACCACCGTTTGCTTCGGCAGGGAAGAACTTGACGACCTCGCAGCCCATGTTCATGGCCTGCTGCATCTCGCCGGAGGTGGCGGTGCCGGGCATCATGATGCCGCCCTTATCAATGACATGCTTGCAGACTTCGGGGTCGAAGCCGGGAGCAACGATGAAGGAAGCACCGGCAGCCATGGCGCGGTCAGCCTGATCAACGGTCAGGACAGTGCCAGCGCCCAGCAGCATATCGGGCAGTTCCTCGTGGATCTTCTTGATGCACTCTTCGGCGCAGGCGGTGCGGAAGGTGACCTCCGCAGCGGGCAGGCCGCCAGCCATCAGGGCCTTGCACAGGGGCAGGGCCTCATCCACGCTGTTGAAGGCGATAACAGGGATAATACCAATCTCGTAAACACGCTGCAAAACAGAATTCATAGCAATTCTCCTTTACTATATGTTGCAGTTTGGGGTGGGGCAGACCACCTTAGACAGTTGCCTGACCACACTCGGTTACTATAATTATAATCGGCTGCGGTTGCGTCGTCAATCGGTCAAAATGAACAGGTTACAGCACACATTTTTTGTCGTATTCGCCCAGAATTCCGCGATTCGGCATAGCGCTTGCGAAACCGGCCGAACTTTGCTATAATCGTTCCATATTGCGGAACGCAACAGTGTTTCCGTTGTACGGTTACAAATTATTAACAAATTGTAAATATTCAAGGGAGGAACCCTATTTTGACCGAAAAAGGCGGCGTGCAAAGCGTTGAGCGCATCTTCCAGCTGATCGAACAGCTGGCATCCCACCCGGCCGGGGCCAGCCTGCAGCGGCTGGCGCAGGAGACCGGCCTTGCCAAAAGCACCGTGCACCGGCTGCTGGCAAGCCTGGTCAGCCTGGGCTATGCCGCGCAGGAGCCGGAGACCGGCCGCTACCGGCTGACCTTAAAAATGTTTGAGCTGTCCAGCGGTATCGTCAACAGCATGGAGATCATGGACGTGGCCAAGGCGCATCTGGAGCGGCTGAGCCAGCGCACCGGCGAGGCCGTGCATCTGGTCATCCGCGATGCACGGGACATTGTGTACATTTATAAAACGGAAAGCGGTCCTATGCGGATGTCCAGCCGGGTGGGCCTGCGCAGCCCGCTGTACTGCACCGGTGTGGGCAAGGCTATCCTGGCCACCCTGCCCCCCGAGGAAGTGGAAGACGTGTGGAACCACAGCAGCCTAAAGAAGCTGACCAGCCGCACCGTGGTGGACCTGACCGAAATGCAGGATCAGCTGGCCGAGGTGCGCGCCAACGGCTACGCCATCGACGATGAGGAGAACGAGATGGGTGTGCGGTGCGTGGCCGTGGCCATCCCCGGGCCGGACGGGCGTGCGGAAAGCGCGTTTTCCATCAGCGGCCTGGCCCCCTACATGACCCCCGAGCGTATCCGCCGCGTAGCCGCCCTGGCACTGGATACCCGGACGGATATTTTGGCTGATCTGGGCGTGGGGCGGAAAGGGTAAACCTATCGGTAATAGGAAAGGCTCCCTCTGTGAGGGAGCCTTTCCTATAGGCAACACCGCATAATTCTAAGTGCCGATACGGCGAGCGAGGTGCGGCAGATGCTAAGCCAAAAGCGCAGATAATACTTTGTGTATTATCGAGCATTTTGGCAACGCAGATGCCGTGCCGCAGCCGCCGGAGCGGTGCTTAAGCCGTTAGGCGGGAATTGTGCGGTGTTGCCTATACTCTATTACTTCAAATGCTGTCCAAAATCGCCAGCAGCTTATCCAGGCTGCGCTCGTTGAACTCCAAAATCAAAATATCGCACCCCGGCTGTTCTACGACGACCGGATCAAAGCTGTCGATGTGCTCTCGCCAAGTGGTGGCGAAGCGGGCCTCCAGATACGGCATGTAATACTCGCTGAAGGAATCGCCGATGACCCGCACCACGCGGTCATCTTTGGCAAACAGGTCAGCGTAGCCGGGCACCGTGTAGGTCTGCTCCGGCGGCAGGCTGGCGTACAGCGCGGCCACGTTGGCCATATCGCCGGTGGTGGTCCCGGCAGGCTCCACGGGATAATCCCCGGGTTGTAAAATGGGCAGGCCCAGGGCATCAAAAATGCCGTCCAGCCCATACAGCGCACCGATGGAATTCCAGTGTGTGTCGGTCTTGTAGTACAACAGCCGGTCGGGGTTCAGCCGGGCCTGGCGACGCAGCTCTTGATAGGGCCAATTCACCGGCACGGTGGTGTGGCTTTGCAGGTAGCCGGCCAGCAGGTCGGTGCGGTTTTCCTCGTTGACGATGGGGTAACCGTCGGGCATATACTCGCGGTAGATGCGGTCCTTGCTGGGGGTCAGGTCCAGCACCAGCGTGCAGCCGTTTTCGGCCAGACGGTCGTTTAAAATCTGCAGCTTGGCGCTGGCCTGGGCCAGCACCTCGGGGCTGTCGTTGATGTCGGTCAAACCCTGGTAGTTGGCCACAGGCTGGGCAGCGGTGGGGCCGTCCTTGTAAAACAGCCAGCCATCCTTGCCGGGCAATACCTGATCGCTTTGGCTCGTGCCAAAAACGGCGTAGTCGATGCCTGCGTTCAGCAGCACAAACTGGTAGCGGAACGGCGAGTTATCGACAAAAAAGTTGTCCAAACTGCGCGGCAGCTGGGAGAGCGGGCTTTGCAGCACCTGGGGCAGGCCGGTCATCAGACGGTTCTCGTGGCTGTCCATCGAGAGCTGCTTGGAAAAGATGTTGAACACCGGAAAGGTCAGCCCGACGGCGGCGCAGAACACGGCGATGAAGCCGATTTTGGTTGCTTTTCTCATGGTCCGCACCTCCTTTTAAAACTGGAAATAGATGAACGCGCTGTAAGTGCCCGCCGTCACCCGCATCAGCGAGAGGAAAAGCAGTACCAGCAGCCCCACCATACCCGGCAGGCCGGGGGCTTCTTTGGCGTACAGAGCCTTTTTCAGGCGGGGGAAGCAGGCCTGCAGGGGGCCGCACAGCAGCAGCGAAGCCGCCAGCAGCACCATCAGCTTGGTATCGGCAAAGGCGGCGGCCGTGTAGCCCTGCGCACCGCTCTGCCAGGACAGGATGCCCTTCCACGCGGCAAGGCCCTCGGCCAGGCCGTGGGCGCCAAAAATGATGAGGGTGAACCACAGCACCACCAGCGTGTAAGCGTGGGCAAAGAACGGCGGGATGCACTGCAGGAATTTGCGCAGGCCCAGGCGTTCCAAACATAGCAGCACGCCGTGGAGCAGACCGAAAGCCACATACTGCCACGCCGCGCCGTGCCACAGGCCGGTGAGCAGAAAGACGATCAGCAGGTTGCGACAGTTTTTCGCCAGCGAGCAGCGGCTGCCCCCCAGCGGGATGTACACATAGTCCCGGAACCAGCCCGACAGGCTCATATGCCAGCGCCGCCAGTATTCGCCCACCGAGCAGGACAGATACGGGTAGTTGAAGTTTTCCGGCAGTTCCAGCCCGAAAAAGCTGCCGATGCCGATGGCCATATCGCTGTAACCGGAGAAGTCGAAGTAGAGCTGCATCATGTAAGCCAGATACCCCAGCACCAGCGCCGGGGCAGGCACCGTGGCTGCAGGCACCGAAGTGACCCGGCTGTAGATCAGCGCCAGCTGATCGGCGATGATCGCTTTTTTGGCCAAACCCAGCACAAACCGCTTGATGCCATAACAGAAACGGTCCAGACTGACCTGACGTTCGGCCGCTTTAGCGTCGAGGCAGGGGCGCTGCTGGTCATACCGCACAATGGGGCCGGAGGGGCCGTGGCCGAAGAAGGCGAGGAACACAAAGAAACGGAAGGGACTGCGGGCAGCGGCGACCTTGCCGCAGGACACATCCGCCAGATATCCGATGGCCGTAAAAACGTAAAAGCTGACACCCAGCGGCAGGGCCGGGGCGAACACCGGCAGCAGATCCGGCACCAGCGCATTGATGCTGCGGGCCGCGAAGCCTGCGTACTTGAACGCCGCCAGCACCGCCAGGTGAGCTGCTATTAAAAGGATAAGCAGCGGCTTTTTGCGGGATAGTTTTTCCAGCAGCAGGCCGCCCAGCCAGGTGATAGCCGCCAGCGCCAGCAGGATGGCCGCGCCTTTCAGCCCTGCCCAGGCAAAGAACAGCAGGCTGAACGCCCCCAATGCCCCGTTGCGCAGGGCCTTGGGCAGCAGCCAGTATACCGCCAGAGACAGCGGCAGAAAGATAAACAGAAATTGCACCGAGGAAAACGCCATACAAACTGCTCCGTTTCAGGGATTTTTCGGGGATTCACAAAAAGTTTACATGTGTTACAACTCATTATAAATGTTTCGCACAGTTTCGGCAAGATTTGCGGAGAAGTTTTTTGCCGCCCGGCCCACAGCATAGACAAAAGGGGCAGAAATGATTATAATAAATAAAATAGTGATGTAAGGCAATACCGCATAATTTTAAGTGCCGATACGGCGAGCGAGGTGCGGCAGCTGCTAAGCCAAAAGCGCAGATAATACTTTGTGTATTATCGAGCATTTTGGCAACGCAGATGCCGTGCCGCACACCGAGCCGCAGCGAGGCGCTTCGGAGCGCAACCGCCGCTTGCGGCGGCTCTTGGCGCGGAGATCCGCCGGAGCGGTGCTTAAGCCGTCAGGCGGGAATTGTGCGGTGTTGCCTTAACAAAACGGGAGGGGCCACCATGCAAAACCTGATCTTTGGCGCGTTTGCAGCGCTGGAGGGCTACCGCGAGGGCGATGCCGCTAACCTGGGCCGTGCTGTGTATGACCGCTGCACCGTGGTGGCCCTTTGCAGTGCCAAGCTGGCCAACCCCACCTGCACGGTAGCGCTGGTCACCAACGCCCCGCCGCAGGAGCCATACCGCAGTCAGCTTACCAATGCAGGCATTGAAATTTGGGACTGCCCCTTCACCAGCTACCGCGTCCCGGCGGATACCAACTGGGCGCTGGCCTACTACAAGCTCTGCGCGATGGAATGGGTGCTGGCAAATAAGAACTTTGCCAACGCCGCCATGCTGGACCTGGATACCTACACCCAGCATCCGCTGGATGATCTGTGGCGGGAGTGCGGCGAGGCCGTCCTTATGTACCAGGTGCCCCACGCCGCCAGCCAGGGTATGACCGCTGCCATCGGCAAAGCTTACGATGCTGTGGAGCCGCAGGGTGCGCCCCATGTGCTGACCCACTTTGGCGGCGAGCTGGTGGCCGGCAGCAAGGCGCGGCTCGCCGATTTTATGGCACTCTGCCGCCAATACTTTAACCAATTGCAGGCCATCGGCCTGACGCCGCGGGAGGGCGACGAAGCCATCTGGTGCGGGGCCGCCTACCGCAGCCTGCTGGCCGGGCAGCCCGTGCGTGCCGCTAACGCCTACCTGTTCCGCTACTGGCTGGGCGGACGTTTCTACTTTGTTTCCACCAACTACACACTGGACCCCGTGTGCATTTTGCATTTGCCCGGTGCCGCCAAAGACCGCCAGCTGGCCGTGCTGTACCGCCGCTATGCCAAAAAAGGCAGCTTCCCGCCGCTGGAGAAAGTCCACCGGCTCTGCTGCCTGCCCGCCGCCCATCCGCCGCTGCTGCGCACCCTGTGGGTGCGGCTGCTGGCCCGCCTGTAAGGAGAATTTTCCATGCCAAAAAAGAAGGATCTGTCCCTGCGGTTGGAGGCCGTCATCAAAACGCTGATCCCCCAGCATGGGCAGAACGTCGACGACCTGGGGCCGATGATGCGCGCCATCAAGGCCGTACACAGCGCCACCGACCATACCTCCACCACGCCGGAGGATCTGGAGCACCAACGCGCGGCGCAGGAATTGTTTGCCCGGCTGGTCACGCCGTCCATCGGCATCCGCAACGACGCCCTCAGTGTCAACAACATCCCCGCCGAGTGGGTCAGCCTGGAGCATGGCCATGACCGACACCACGCTGTGCTGTACTGCCACGGCGGCGGCTACACCTGCGGCCAGCTGGGCTACGCCCGCATCCTGGCCAGCAAGCTGGCACTCTGCACAGGATTTGACGTGCTGTCGTTTGAATACCGTTTAGCGCCCGAAAATCCGTACCCTGCCGCCGTTGAGGACGCGCTGGCCATGTGGGACTACCTGATGTACATGGGCTACGGTGCCCGGGACATCGTCGTTGCGGGCGATTCCGCCGGCGGCAATTTGGCATTGGAACTCTGCCTGAAGCTCAAGGAGCAGGGCCGTGCCCAGCCGCGGGCGCTGCTGCTGTTCAGCCCCTGGACCGACATGACCGCCAGCGGCAAAAGCTACAAAAGCTGCAAAGCGCTGGACCCGATGCTGACCTACGAATATATCGAAGCTGTACGCGCCGCCTACACCGGCCCCGATGCTGACTGGGCCAAGCCCTGCTACAGCCCGCTGTTTGCCGACCTGCGCGGTCTGCCGCCCACGCTGGTACAGGTAGGCACCAATGAAATTCTGCGCTCTGACAGTGAGCGGCTGGCCGAGGCCATCCACAGGGCAGGCGGCTACGCTGTGTTGGAAGTGTACGCGGAGTGCTGGCACGTGTTCCAGCAAATGCCCATCCACCGTGCCGTGGCAGCGATGGAGTCTGCCGGACGGTTTGTGCAGCGCATGATGTAAGGAGGGGCTGTCCATGGCCCAGGAATGGTATAAAGTTGATAACGTGGCCAAGGTGTTTCTGGCAACCAATACCCGCCGCGACCCGCGGGTCTTCCGCATCTCCTGCACCTTGCAGGAGCAGATCGATCCAGAATTGCTGAACGAAGCCCTGCGCGTCACTGCGCCGGAATGGCCGCAGTTCCAGGTAACGCTGCACCGTGGTTTATTCTGGCACTATTTTGAATCCACCGACCAGCTGCCCACCTGCCACCCCGAGGACAAAGCCCCCTGCGCACCCCTGTATGTGCCGGAGCGCCGCAATCGGCTGATCTACCGCGTGACCTATTTCGGCAGCCGCATCAATCTGGAGATGTTCCATGCGTTGACCGACGGCAACGGCGGGGTCCTGTTTTTAAAGTCCATCGTCCGCAACTATCTGGCGCTGGTTCACCCCGCCGAGATGCAGGACGTGCCCACTCCCAACAGCGCTTCTGCCGCCGCCCTGGAGCAGGATAGTTTCCGCAACTTTTACGGTGCTACCAAGCGGGAGGGCAAGGCCCCCAAACTGCCCAATGCCTACCACCTGCGGGGCAAGCGCCTGCCGTATGACCAGCTGCAGTTTTTTGAGGGACATTTAAGCACCAAAGAGGTGCTGGCCCGCGCCCACGAGCTGGGCGTCTCTCTGACCAGCTATCTCGGCGCTTCGCTGATGCTGGCCATCTATGCTGAGATGCCCGCCCTGGAGCGCAGCAAGCCCATCGCCATCAGTCTGCCGGTCAACCTGCGCAATTACTACCCCAGCGAGACGGCCCGCAACTTTTTCAATTCGGTCTATGTCATCCTGACGCTGACTGAGACCGACACGATGCAGACGGCGGCCGCCGCCTTTGACGCCCAGCTGAAAGAAGCCTTGTTGCCCGAAAACATCAAGGCACAAATGGACGAGTACGAAAAGCTGGAGCATATACCCGGCATCCGCCCGGTGCCGCTGGTTGTCAAAAACCTGACCGTAAAGTTTTTTACCGCGCTGGAGAAAAAGCACGTCACAGCGGTCATCTCCAATATGGGCCGCGTCACGCTGCCCGATGCGATGAAGCCGTACATCAAGCAGTTCGCCGCCTTTTCCAGCTGCGAGGAACTGTTTACCTGTGTGGCATCCTATGGGGATGATCTGGTGCTGGGCACGGCGTCGTCCCACCGCAGCACCAACGTGTTGCGCCGGCTTTACCGCGGCTTTGCCGAGGCCGGGCTGCAGGTAACGCTGTATGCAACGGAGGTAGAGAAATGAAGACCTGCCCGCATTGTCATATCCAGGTGGGCGGCGACACCGGCTACTGCCCGCTGTGCCAGAACCGCCTGCACGGGGAACAGGGGAGTCCCTGGTTCCCGCCCACGGCACCGCGCATCCACCGCGCCAGCCTGTTTTATAAGATCGTTGCTTTTGTCGTGCTTACCCTGACTGTCGTTGCCGGGGCGATCGACTTCCTGCTGCTGGACACCGCCCACCTGCATTTCAGCCTGCTGATACTGGTGTGGGGCGTGGCTGGGCTGTCTGTGCTGCGGGTGCTTCTGCGCCGCCGCTACAACGGTCCCCGGCTGGTGTTCAACCTGCTGCTGCTCGTCTCGGCGCTCATCGTGTTTACCGACTGGTTCACCGGCTATACCGGCTATAGTCTCGACCTTGTGGTGCCGATCTTGTGCAGTGTAACGCTGGTATGTAATTTTATCTTTGCGTTTCTCCACAGCCGGTTCACCGCCAACGCGCTGGTGTATCTGCTGATGAACATCGGCGTCGGGCTTTTGCCGTATATCCTGCTGTTTTTCCGCATCGACCGCGGCCGCATCGACGGCCACAGCATCCCCTGGGTCAACTGCCTGATCATCAGCGTGGTGACCTTTCTGGGGCTGGTCATCTTTAAGGGGCGCGACCTGCGCAGCGAGATCGCCAAGCGGCTGCATCTGTGAAAATTTGTAAAAATTGCGAAAAGGGTAGCGTAAGCGCCCGAAATGGTGTACAATAGCAGGTACGCGTTTTTATCTTAAGTTCAACCTCCTATCGGAAAGGATCAGCCAATGGCAGGCAAAACGAAACAATCAGAACCCAAAATGCGGCTGGATCTCCGGGCAAAAATGTACATTGTGCTGGTCATTTGCAGCCTGATGCTGCTGGCCAGCGTAGGTGTTGCCTTTTTCCTGGTGGGCGGGTTCGGAAGCAGCGAGGGCGCCGCTTCCGACTCTGCCGTAGAGCCTGAGTCCATCATTACCGAGAGCGGCTACAATAAAGAGGAAAACACCATCGACACCACGGCCTACTCGGCCACCATCCTGCCGGAAAGCAGTGATGCGGGCCAGACCTATGTGGACGAAACTCTTTTCTTGGGCGACAGCAATACCGCCCGCATGTACCGCATGTTCGACTTCTGCACCTACGATAACGCCATCGGCTCGGTGGGCATGAGCGCCAAGAGCCTGGCCACCTACGCCTGCGTGGAGCTGAACAACTCCGGCAGCTACGTCACCATGGCCAAGGCTGTGGCAGGCATGCAGCCCAAGCGGGTCATCATCACCTTTGGCACCAACGACCTCAGCCCCAGCTACAAGGCGGCTGATTTTGTCAAAAACTACCAGACTGGCATTGAGAGCATCGTCGAGGCATACCCCAGTGTGGACATCCTCATCAACGCCATTCCGCCGCTGGGGCAGCAGCACTCCAACCAGAGCCTGACCCAGACCCAGGTGGACGAGTACAACAAGGCCCTCGTCGAAATGTGCAAAGAGAAGGGCTGGAAGTTCCTGAACAGCGCCGAGGTGCTGAAGGACTCCGCCACCGGCTACGCCAAGAGCGGCTATGTGGAGTCCAGCGACGGCATCCATCTGACCCGTGCAGCTATGGAAGCGCTGTTTGACTACATCCGCACCCACAGCTGCATTACCGAGGATGACCGCCCCACCGTGACGAAAGTTGCCAAGCACACCGGCGAAAAGGACGTGGTGACGTATACCACGCCGGTCGTGACCAGCACCGAGACCTACGAAGCCGAGTCGGAGAGTGAAGCGGAGAGCGAGAGCACGTATGTGGAAGTAACACCCACACCGACCCCGGAACCGACGGCGGCACCGACGCCGACACCTGAGCCGACCGCTACCCCAGCACCTACGCCTGAACCGACCCAGGAACCCACACCTACCCCCAGCCCTGCGCCCATGCCGGAAGTCACTTCTGTTCCGGAAAGTACAGACACCAACGGCAATGATACCGGCGGTGGTGAAACTGACGGCGAAGACAATGCCAACACAACTAACGAGAATACATAACAGCAAAAGGCAAGTGCAGATCAATTGCACTTGCCTTTTTATTGCGCATTTACTTTTGGCCCCCTCTGCGAGGGGGCTCCTGCGAAGCAGGTGGGGGAGAGCCTTTCCGCACTTCGAAGCTTTGGATAAAGGGCAAGCTCTCTCCCTCCGGCCCTTCGGGCCACCTCCCTCACAGAGGGAGGCATTGGGCGCACTTATTCTTCCGGCAGGTTCCGCAGCTGGTGCAGGGTCACGCCGTCCACATATTTGTTGATAAGATCGTTCAGCCCGCTCCAGAAATCCAGCGTATGGCACTGGCCCCGGCGGGGGCACTCAACGCTGGAGGCCAGGCAGGGGATAGCCGTCAGCTCGCCTTCCACCGCACGCAGGATCTCGCCGGCAGTGATCTCGGTATCCGGGCGAGCCAAGCGGTAGCCGCCCTGGGCACCGCGCACGCTAAGCACCAGCCCGGCCTTGGTCAGGGGGGTCACGATCTGCTCCAGATATTTTAAGCTGATCTGCTGTGCGTCGCTGATCTCTTTCAGCGGCACAAGGGCATCGGCACCGGCGCGGTTGGCCAGTTCCACCATCAGCCGCAGGGCATAGCGGTCACGGGTCGAAAATTTCATACAGGGTCTCCCCTTTCAAGTTGTGTGACTATAGTATAGCATCTTTGTAGGAATTTGGCAAGTCCATAACCTGTCAAACCGGTGGGTTTGTATAATTTGTCAAAATTGCATCGTTCCTGCATAAATGTGCAGGGAAAGTGTTGACATTCCCGTAAAAGGGGCGTATACTGCAAACATCAAAGCCAGCCGGGTGCTGAGCAAATCTTGAGGAAAGGGGTACACGACCATGAGCCGCAGCAACACTATGATGATGTGCATGTGCAGCTTGCTTCGGCAGTCTGTGCCTGTTTCCCCGTGCGCAAAATCTGGCGTATAAGGGTAGCATGCAGCAGGGCGCCGAAGCGATTCGGAGCCCTGCTTTTTTCTTGTGGCAGCCTGCCGCCTTTACCGCTTTGATAAAACTGAGGGAGGAACTTGTATGACTGCGATCTACAAACAGCCCGGTGTGCGAATGTGCCGCTGTACTTGTTGAGGGACATGACTGCTGGAACCAACACATTCACACATGAAAACACACATGAAAAGGAGACACCTACTATGAAAAAGCTGATTTCTGTTGCCCTGGCCGGTACCCTGGCCCTGAGCCTGGCCGCCTGCGGTTCTTCCGCTTCCTCTTCCGCTGCTGAGAGCACCGCCCCCGCCGAGAGCGAGGCTGCTTCCACCAGCGAGGCCGCCTCTGAGGAGACCACCGCCCTGGCCGGCACCACCCTGAAGGTTGCCGCTTCCCCCACGCCCCATGCCGAGATCCTGAACGCTGCCAAGGACATCCTGGCCGAGCAGGGCATCACCCTGGAAGTTGTCGAGTTCAGCGACTACGTCCAGCCCAACCTCGTCACCGAGAGCGGCGAGGTTGACG
>ERZ841120.1132-NODE-1132-length-12616-cov-3.774301_pt1 | contig 12616 bp, 9 predicted proteins | sample MGYA00519572_ERZ841120 | MGnify/ENA primary metagenome ERZ841120 (study PRJEB31850, sample SAMEA3708890) | human gut metagenome | biome: human gut; feature: human-associated habitat; material: faeces | place: China | collected 2014 ... | reverse complement strand
CTGTACCAATTTGAAAAAACACAGGAGAAACCGACGGGAACAAAAAAACTCCACTTCATTTCTGAAGTGAAGTTTTCGAGGTCATCAACACCATTTGACAAAGACCCATTTTTTGTTGGACAACAAAAAAAACCGAGCTTTTAAAGCTCGGTTAAGAAGTTATGAATGATTCGGGTGAGATTCGAACTCACGACCGTCCGCTTAGAAGGCGGATGCTCTATCCAGCTGAGCTACCGAACCATCGCAACGTCATTTATTATACGACATGGAAAAGGAAAATGTCAAATAAAATTTATAAAAAGATTTTAAAAAGAAATATCCGACCATCAAAGCGTTCAAAGAATATTACGCCGACCATTCCAATGCAATGAGCGCCAGACGAACCTGCTTGCTTTGAACGTTTTGATTGAAACAGCCAGCACCGGTGGCAAAGGTTTCTCGGTCGTTGCTTCGGAGGTGGTCCCCAATCCGGTCGAACAAAGTTAAAAATAAACGCATGAAAATGACAAGTCTCGAACGCATTTCGTCCTCAACGGAAGAAAATGCTGCCGGTACGGAAGAAGTTTCTGAAAATTCCGAAGAGGTCATGACAACGATGTACTGGTTCAACGGAAATATTTCAGAACTGAAGAAAAATACCGGTCATTTCAAGATTTGATCAAATTTTTCAACACTCTGCATTTTGCAGGGTGTTTTTGTGTAAGCGGTCGTTAAAACAGCGGTGTGTACATAAATAGCCCGAGATAGTATTATTATCTCAGGTTATTGCGTATGCATCGTTTTTATTTTCTTATTTATGAAGAACGCTTATTTAAAGACCGCTTAACCTTACTTCACGTTTATCGTCATGTTTAAAGAAGCTTCAACCATTTCAAATTTGATAATCATATGTCCGTATACTTTTGTCAAACCCTCGTCTGACATTATTTTTTTCAGACACGAGCTTGTCTAATTCTTTTTTATCGGGTGTGGCTATGTCGCTAAGTTCTTTAAACAATGTTCTTCAAGTTTGATGTCGTTCTTTTTTATGTCTTTATCATTTCTGTATTGCATCAATACCGTATTAACGCATATTACTTTGGAATGCGAGAAATTCAATGTCAGACATGGCACGCCTTGCGAATAATTGATTTAAATAAATTATCAATAACTAATATATGTTATTAAATTCACATCCTTCTTCACTCAAAGACTCCCCAAATCCAGTAATTCTCAACACGGACATGATGACGTTTCAGACAATAAAAAAGGTGCATATACGTCAAAGCAACTTTAAAATATTGATTTTAAATTAATTATAATTTAGACGTAAGTTCAACGTCAGGATATTTATCCTTGAACCAACGTTCTGAAAATTCATTTTCAAACAGGAACAACGGATTTCCTTGCCGATCCTTGACAAGCAAATTACGAGAACTCGACATCTTTTCATCAAGTTGTTCTGGAGCAATCCAACGTGCAATCTTTTTACCCATCGGTTCCATAACTACTTCTGAATTATACTCATTAGCCATCCGGAATTGGAAAACTTCAAATTGAAGCTGACCAACGGCACCCAAAATATAATCACCCGTACTATAGCTTTGATAGAGCTGAACGGCACCTTCTTGAACAAGCTGCTCGATTCCCTTATGAAACGATTTCTGTTTCATTACGTTCTTTGCCCGAACGTGAACAAAAAGTTCCGGAGTAAACTGGGGCAGTTTCTCAAATTTGACTTTCTTTTTTCCTGAGTAAATCGTATCACCGATTTGGAAATTACCCGTATCGTATAATCCAATGATGTCGCCCGCTACCGCTGTTTCAACTACCTCTCTGGAATCAGCCATAAACTGCGTAGAATTTGATAATCTAATCTTTTTTCCAGTTCGCTGAAGCGTAACGTCCATCCCTCGATCAAATTCGCCAGAACAAATTCTGACAAAAGCGATGCGGTCACGGTGGTTAGGATTCATGTTCGCCTGAATCTTGAAGACAAAACCGGAAAATTCTTCATCTTTTGGCTCAACGAAGTTTCCTTCTTCAGTCCTATGTTTTGCAGGAGCAGGTGCAAACTGCAAATATGCGTCAAGGAACGTCTTAACGCCAAAATTAGTCAACGCAGAACCAAAGAAAACAGGTGTCAACTCCCCTTTTTCAATCTTTTCTTCATCAAATTCGCTGCCCGCTCCTTTGACAAGTTCAATTTCCTCCAATACCTGACGATAGATGCTCTCTTGTTTAAGCGGATGATTCCCCTTGATTTCACCGTTTTCGTCCAGTTCAAGGAATGATTCCCCTTCATTTTCACTGCGATAAAGTTCAATTCGATTATTGAATATATCATAAATTCCTTTAAAGCCTTTTCCCATTCCGATTGGCCAATTCATCGCATAGGCTTCAATCCCTAAAACTTCTTCCAATTCCGCTGTCAAATCCAAAGGTTCGCGTCCATCACGATCGAGCTTATTAATGAACGTAAAAATTGGAATCCCCCGCATTTTACAAATTTGGAAAAGTTTTTTTGTCTGCGGCTCAATACCTTTGGCAGAATCAATCACCATAACTGCAGAATCGACTGCCATCAACGTTCGATAGGTATCTTCCGAAAAGTCCTCGTGACCAGGCGTATCCAAAATAACGACCCTCTTGTCGTCATAATCAAACTGCATGACGGAACTCGTAACTGAAATTCCGCGTTTCTTTTCAATTTCCATCCAGTCGGACTTGGCAAAATTTCCCGTTTTTTTCGCCTTGACCGTTCCTGCCGAACGAACGACGCCGCCAAAAAGCAGCAACTGTTCAGTAATTGTTGTTTTGCCGGCATCCGGGTGCGAAATAATCGCAAAGGTTCGCCGTTTTTCAACTGCTTGTTCTAGTTGTTTCTGATCCATTTTTACCTCTCAAATCCTTCAGTTGTTTATTTTTTGTATTTTCTAAAAAAACATGTTTACATTGGCCTTACCTCATTGATTGCTAAAATAATCCATTATTTAATCATAATATAAAAAAGGGCGACTTGCAACGAATGCAAGCCGCTCTTTTTTCTAACTGAGCTTAAGCTCGGTTTGCTTTTTTATTGCCTCTTTCTTTCGATGGAGCGAAGCCAGCGCATCAGGCAACGTCACCTTGACCTCAGTGATTCTGGCATCATCGATGATTTTTGCGGTAGTCAAAACAACATCGCCTTCAGACGACTCGGCCGTAACCGAAACAACCTCATCGTTATCAGGTATTCTGCCAAGCTTGGCAATCAAGAATCCCGCAATGGTATCAATGTCATTAATTTTCAGATCCGTTCCGAATTCATCGTTAAAATCATCAATCGGCATCTTGCCTTGAACCAAAAATTCATCCGATGAGATCTGCTGATAAAGCTGATCCGGTTCATCAGACTCGTCATCAATTTCGCCAACTATCTCTTCAAGCAGATCTTCTAAGGTAACCAGACCGACAACGCCGCCATATTCATCCAATAAAATTGCCATCTGATTTCTTGTTTTTTGCATCTGAAACAAAAGCTCATCCAGAGTCATCGTTTCAGGAACGAAGAAAGCCGGACGCATCGCTTGCCTGATCGTAATATGATCAAATCCGAAATTTCTGGCCAGCTTGACCAACGTCTTGATGTGAACGATACCGACGACATTATCTTTATCTTCGTGATAAACGGGAACACGCGAAAAGTCCATCCCTAAAATACTGTCGATATTGCGACTGTTATCGTTCGTAACGTCCACCATGAAAGCATCCGTTCTCGGAACCATGATTTCACGTGCCATCTTGTCATGCATCGAAATCACACCGTCGATCATCTCATACTCATTCGTATCCAGCTCGCCGTTATTTCTTCCTTCCTCGATCATGTCCAAAATATCCTGCCACGATGCCGTTGGATCTTCTGCCGTATCAGTTACGTCACGTTTAATGACAAAATGTTTATTGATTAACGAAACAGCCGTCACCGTCGGCCAAAACAAAACATAAATCGCATAGATGAAGTAATACAGCCTTTTAGCTGTTTTTTCGGGATGTGCCGCAGTCAACAATTGCGGAATCGCCATGAAAAATGCATATAGTACAACGGCACACAATAACGCAACAATCACGCCTGCCATTTCATACAGACTGCTAAAACCGATAACATCTCTGAATAAACCGACCAAGCACCCCGCAAGCATTAAAATCAAAAAAACGCTGTTAAGACGCAACGCTGCCAAAAATTGCGGTCTTTTTTCTGCCAACTTTTGCAAAGACTGCATTTCATTATCATCTGATTCGCTGCTCCCGTTCCTGCCGACGGGACGATTGATTGCGTTGACGCATCCCGTCGCCATCGACGTCAAACAAACAAAAACTATTATCAAACCAACCAACACCCATAAAAGGGGCTGTCCGGGATCACCCATACCTATCACTCCATTTAATGTTTTGATTAAAGATAGATTATACACCTACCTGACAGATTTTTCCATCACTTCGGCACTTTGATCGTTGCCCCCGCAACCAAATCGATGCTGTCGCCCATATTGTTCAATTCTTGGATGCGTTGAACCGTGGTTGCATATTTATCCGCCAACCCCCCGATTGTTTCGCCGTCTCCAACCGTTACCGTTTGTGTTTCCTCTTCTGTCTTGCTTTCCGATTCTGCTTTAGCTTTGCTCTCCGATTCTGCTTTGGCCTTGCTCTCCGATTCTGCTTTGGCTTTGCTCTCCGATTCTGCCTTGGCCTTGCTTTCCGATTCTGCTTTGGCTTTTTCTTCTGACTGCTTCTTTGCCAATTTTTCAGAGGATTTTGCGGTTTTCTTTAAACTGTTCTTGTTAACGCTTTTCAATGATACGGCTTCTTTTTGAGCAGTTTCTTTTGTCATATAGCGATGAACGAGCCAACCTCCGCTTGCGAAGACCAAAATCAAAAATGCGACAATAGGAACCGCGATTCCTAATTTCCTGGGTTTCTTTTGCTCCTGATTAAGTTTTCTGCCAGTTTCCGAAACGGGATCTGCACCATGGTCAACATAAAAAGCACGACGCATTTTCGGTTCATCTTTCCTGGTATATCCGTTTTTGAATTGTTCGCTCTTAAACTCATCATACAAAACTCTGACATCAAACATCATTTGCTCTCGCTGCTTGTTTGCCAAATAGTCGTTTTTCTCAGGCAAAGTCAAAGAACGATACCATTCGAGCGAGTATTCAAACTGTCGAATGATGTCTTTTGTCGGGCCGAAATCCTGCAACTCTCCAAAAGAAATCCAAGCACAGCGCTCACAAAGACTTTCAATCACGATATTTTTCACGTCTGAAATAATGAATGTCGTTCCGGTGTCTTTCAGCTTTTGAATCCTCTTGATCGTCTTTTCAAAAAACGTTTGATCGAGCATGGACAACACGTCATCAATTACAACCAGTTCAGGATTGATATACAAGGCAAGTCCAAGTACTAAACGCGCATGCATTCCAACCGAATATTCCCTGACAGGACGATATAAGAGCTGTCCTGCCTCAGTAAAATCAATAATTCCGTTCGTCAAATGATCTCCCTTGAATTTATCGACACCGGAATCTTCAATTGCCTTTCGAATATTTTCAAGTCCGGTCAAATTCGGATCAATACTGTCCAGACCTGCGTAACTGATTTTTGCATCAGTCGTGACAAATCCGGTGGACTGACGTTCAAGACCCGTAATGATTTTTAAAAGCTCAGTTTTCCCGGAGCCGTTTTCTCCAATAACGCCCACAGCCTCGCCCTGAGTGACGTCAAACGTTATTCCGCGAAGAAGCCAAAAATCTCTGCTTTCATCCAATAACCACGAGACCTTCGTCTTTTTGTCCGCCTGCAAAGGTACGCTTTTTGCAATGTATTTGATTTCAAGTTTTTTCATATGCAATCTTCACCTGATTTATTTTTTCTCTCTTTATAAAATACTACCCTATCCGACATATTGGCGCAACTGTCACAAAGAATACTTGCACTTTCAGGATATCATCGCTATAATTGTCTAGTTGACTTTAAGGAGCAAGAAAAATGAAAAATTTCATCAGAAAACACCAAAGCTTTGTTTCTTATACTTTTTTCGGAACACTTGCAAGCGGAGTAAATCTGATTGTCTTCCATATTCTATATCAAAATATCGGCATAAACTATGTTGTTGCTAATGTCATTTCTTACATATGCGGGATGCTCGTTACGTTTTTTACCAATAAACGGCTCGTATTTCATTCCGAGTATGATTCAGTCAAAAAATTAATTCGCGAGTTTTTGTCATTTTGCAACGTCAGACTGTTCTCATTCTTTTTGGATAATTTTATCATGGTCGTCGGTATCGGCATCTTTCCTGTCAATGCCGACTTGTTAAAAATCATTGATCAGTGCATCGTGGGTATATTAAATTATTTTTTCTCAATATGGTTTATCTTCAACACGACGAATCGTTTTCAGGTAAACGTTTTGTCAAAGCGTCAACATGACAAAACACGGAAAGAACCCAATCCTGATCGAGACAAATTGAATTGATGTCTCAAAAAACGGCCAATAATGACAAATCACTCTAACACCGAATTCAAAAAGAGGCTGAGAAAAAACTCTGTCTCAAATTGAAAAACCGGATCAGATTTGCAATAAATCGCAAATCTGATCCGGTTTTTTCGTATGCATGACAATTTCCCTGTTATGATGAAAATAACCAAAAATAGTTTGGCGGCAAATTTGAGTGCGATCTTGGATAAATCAGTTGAGCAGCACTGCATTTAAAAAAGCCGGCAAAGCCAGTCGCAAATCGACCGCCTTTGTTCGGCTTTTCGTTTAATTCAAGAGGGAAAAGAGACTTTTTCCCAGCCTCTTTCTTTTTAATATTCCAAAACTATAGATGATTATTTACGTCTGATATCCTTTGCGTGGCCAATAATCTCGGAACGGCTATCGCGACCCATCAAGTCAGCAATTTCTTCTTTGATATCAGCCCCCTTGAACAAAACGTTATAAATAGCCGTTGTAATCGGCATGTCAATGTGCTCTTGCTGCGAAAGCTGGTAAGCAGCTTCACAAGTATTGATTCCTTCAATAACCATGCCCATATCCTTTACGACTTCATCAAGCGACTTGCCTTGACCCAAAGCATTACCGCAACGCCAATTGCGCGAATGAACCGAAGTACACGTTACAATCAAGTCACCAACGCCTGAAAGCCCAATGAACGTCAACGGACTTGCTCCGAACGCCATGCCCAAACGAGCAACTTCTGCCAAACCGCGAGTCATTAAAGCAGCCTTGGCATCATCACCATATCCTAAGCCGTGAAGAGCACCTGCGCCAATCGCAATGACGTTTTTAAATGCAGCACCTGTTTCAACGCCAACAACGTCATCATTAGTGTAAATTCGAAGATAATTGTTAGAGAACAAATCCTGCACGTACTCAGCTTCTTCAATATCGTTTGAAGCCGCCGTAATCAACGTAATGTCTTTTTTGGCAACTTCTTCAGCATGGCTTGGCCCCGACAAAACGACTATGCCCTTGGCATAACGCTCTGTCAATTCTTCCATGATAATTTCAGAAATCCGTTTGTGAGTCCCGATTTCAAGACCTTTGCTTGCGTGAATAATCAACGGACGAGCATTCGTCTTTGCCAAAATATCTTTAAGCTGGCCAGCAACCAAACGAATAACTTTTGTCGGTACAACGAACAAAATAGCATCTGCCCCATCAACGGCTTCTTCCAAGTCAGTTGTCGCATAGAGCTTTTCGGGGTACTTGAACCCTGGCATGTAATGTTCATTCGTGTGCTTCTCATTTAATTCATCAGCTTGCGCCTGAATGTTTGTGTAAAGTTTCACATCATGACCATTTTCCACCAAAACGGTTGCAAGAGTACTACCCCAGGAACCTGCGCCTAAAACAGCAATTTTTTCTGTCATTTCTTACATCCTTACTATCAATTATTTGTTTTCATACCACTTTCAAGTTACCACATCTTGAGCAAAAAGGCAAATGTTCATTATTGCACAATCTTAAAATAATTGACGTTTTTTTCGTTCTTTATTGCGTTTTTTCGTCACCGTTTTAATAACAAAATATTTAGTTGTCGCTGTTATTTTCATGATTTAACATTATAATGTCGTAAATATAAATGACGATCACTTTGATGACGGCATAAACCGGAACCGCCAAAAGCATCCCGAGCAATCCTGCCAAATTGCCGGCAACAAGCAAAATGATGATAATCGTCAAAGGATGAATATCCAGCGACTTGCCGATTACGTTTGGATAGATCAAATTACCGTCAATCTGTTGAACGACAACGCAGACGATGATCACCAAAATCGTTTGCCTGACTGAATTTGACAAAGCAAGGATGAGTGCGGGAAGCAACCCGATATAAGGTCCGATATAAGGAATCATATTGGTGATGCCGGCAAAAATACCAATCAAAAGAGCAAACGGAACGCCGACGATTCCATAGCCGATTGCGGTACACGTCCCGACAAACAAGCATTCAATCGCTTGTCCCGAGATATATTTTGAAATCGTTTCGCTCATCTTTTCCAAAAGCTCACCGATTCGATTTGCCTGCTTTTCTGAGAAAATACCAGTCACCGTCGGCACGAGCTTGTGCCCGTCCTTTAGCATGTAAAAAAGCATGAACGGAACCGTAACGATAGTGACCGTTACGCTCGTAACCATTCCGATGATCGATCCGATGCTGGACGTTATCGACATCATAAAATTCTTGGCAAATCCAGAAAGGGATTCCTCGATTTCTTTCGTATACGCATTGATATCAACGTCTTTAGTCAAGTCAACAATCCACGGCGGCAGATTTTTTTGCTGAAGAACCTTGGTTAAAAAACGTTGAAAACTTTTGATGTATTCAGGCATGTTTTGAATCAGCTGCTCAACCTGATTCAAAATATTCGGAATCAAAAATGATAGAGCAGACACGATAATTGCAATCAACAGCAAAAAAACAATTGCGACTGCAAAAGTTCTTGAAACATGATGATTTTTAACTTTAATCTTCATCAACAGATTGACAAGCGGATTCAGCAGATAAAACAAAAAACCTGCAATCAAAATCGGTGCAAACAATGTTGAAATGAACGTCCCAATCGGTTCAAACAGAAATTGAATCTGTGTACATGCCCAAATAAGCAGCGCTAAAAGCAGCAATTCCAAGGTCCAAAACATCAATCTGGCCTTATTTTTGTTAGAAAACAAAGATACACCCCCTCATTCATAATTCATGTATAAGTATAACGCGACAGATTGAGTTGTGCAAAAAAAAGACCGGGAACCAAATCCCGGTCTTTTTCATTACAAACATAAAACGACAGCTATTGCCGCCGCGATAATTCTAAATAGCGATTGTACCAAATCTCGACATATTCTTTTGAGAAAGGCCCCTTGCGATTATTGATCCAATCAACCAGAATACGTACATTATGCTTTAAAATTTTGTCCGTCTGCGGAGAATAGGACCACTTTTTTCCGTGTTCCTCATACTCATCAACATCAAGCAGCCGTTTTTCGCCATTCGGAAAAACTTTGACATCCAAATCATAATCTATATACTTAAGAGCCTCTTTGTCCAAAACCACCGGAGAAGCCAGGTTGCAATAGTAAGAAACTCCATTATCGCGGATCATTGTGACGATATTAAACCAATAGTGCTTGTGAAAATACATGAGTGCCGGCTCGCGCGTTACCCAACGTCGGCCGTCCGACTCTGTGACCAAAGTATGATCGTTACAACCAATCAGTGCATTCTCACTGGTTTTGAGCACCATCGTATCGCGCCACGTTCGATGCAAGCTGCCATCGTGTTTATAACTTTTTATGGTAATAAATTCGCCTTCCCTGGGTCCGTTCGAATGACGCATATTATCCCTGCTTTCTGAGTTATAAGCACAGGTGCAATTACACCGATACCATTTTAATTATACCAAATATTCATTAATATTCCTAAAGTTTTTTACTAAGACTTCAAATCAAGCTTGACCACTGCTTCAGTCCGTGCCGTTTGAGGAAACATATCAATCGGCTGAATATAGCTGACGTCATACTTCAAAACGAGGCTGACCAGATCCCTTGCAAGCGTCGACGGATTGCAGGAAACGTAAACAAATTTCTTTGGTTTATTTCGCAAAATGACCTTGATCGTCTCGTCATCAAGCCCGGTTCTCGGCGGATCAACGACCAATGCATCAAATTTTTGCCCGGCTTTCTCCCACTTGGCGAAAATCTTTTTGGCATCTCCTTCTTCATAAACGACATTTTTAATTCCTGACATTGCAGCATTTTCTTTTGCATCAGAAATCGCCTCTGAAACAACATCCATCCCTAATACGAGCCCGGCTTCTTTTCCGCAGTAAAGTCCGATCGTCCCGACACCGCAATACGCATCGACCAATATTTCCCCTTGCTTGAGGTTCAAGGCCTGCTTAACTTCATCATACATTTTTCTGGTCTGAATCGGATTCATCTGGAAAAAGGCCCTTGCTGAAAGTTTGAACGAAACGTCGCCGAGTTTTTCGATGATATAATCTCTCCCGAAGATACGCGTCGTTTCATCACCATAGACAAGCGACGTTTTGCCAGGATTATAATTTTGCATCACTGAAACAAGCTGGGGAAATTCAGTCCTGAGTTCCGCTGCGATTTCAGAAGCGTGCGCAATGAAACGCTCATTCGTGACGAAAACAAGCTGAGCCTCATTTGTCGCAAACGCCTCCCTGACGACCAGCGTCTTTACCGTTCCCTTGTTTGTTCGCTCGTCATAAGCACAAACATGCCATTTTTCCATTAAAGCAAGCGTTTTGCGAATTATTTCAAGCGTAAGTTTCCGCTGTGTTTCAAACGTCGGCAAATCGACAAGCTGATGGCTTTCCGGCTTGTAAAGACCGGCAATCAGCTTGCCAGTCTTTGTCATCCTGACCTGAAAGGCCGCCTTGTTGCGATAATGATACGGATCAGCCATCCCGATTGTCTTGCGCAACTCAATTTTTTCGTATCCGCGCGGTTTGAATTTTTCAAGAGCCTGCAAAATAACGTCTCTTTTAAAATCCAACTGTGCGTCATAGTTCAAGTGCTCCAATTCGATTCCGCCAACATCGTAATGATCGGCAGGATCGACTCGTTGACTTGATTTTTCTACTATTTCAAGCAATTTTGCTTTTGCATAGTTTCTGTTTGATTCCGTAATTTTAGCTTTGACGAACTCCCTTGGCAACGCACCCGGAATAAAAATTATTTTTTTCTTATAATATCCAATTCCTTCACCGTTGATTCCCAAGCGCTTGATTTTGACGTGAATCGTTTGACCCTTTTTTAAATAGACTTTTCCTGTAAACTTCTTTTGCTGCATCATTTTTTCCTTTCATTTCTTGCTCTTAGATTATAACACAATGCGCTTGAATTTGACGCTAATATACTTTCGCATTACAATGATTGCAAGGAGATTTTTGAACAATGAAACAAAAAATAACCTCAATCACCGCTCAAAAACGCCCAGGTCGCTTCAACGTTTTTTTAGACGGAAACTATGCTTTTTCCGTTTCGGAGGAAGTTTTAGTCAAATTTCAGCTGTCAAAAGGAAAAGAACTGGATTCGGCCGACTTGGAAGAAATTTTTAAAGCAGATGATCTGTCTAAGGCTTTGAACAAAGCACTAGATTATTTGAGCTACTCATTGAGAACTGAAAAAGAAACACGTCAGAAATTGGCAAAAGAAGGTTTGGAAGACGACATTATTGAAACCGTCGTCAAAAAACTGACAAAAATGAAATTGCTAAACGATTCGGAATACGCTAAAAGCTACGTCAGAACCATGGCAAGAACAACTGACAAGGGACCAAGATTCATTGCTAATTCTTTAAAAGAAAAAGGCATCAGCCTATATGACACGGAAGATGCATTGCTTGAATATCCTGCCGAAATGCAGTTGAAAAACGCTTTGAAGCTTGCCAAAAAAACAGTCGCCAAATCGAAAAAAAAGTCATTCAATGAGTGCAATCAAAAAATTACGCAAGCCTTGCTCAACAAGGGATATTCATCAGAACTGGCATCGCAAGTCAGACAATCCTTGAATCTGACAAAAGACGTCGATCAGGAACATGAAAATCTCAGATTGGAAACAGAAAAACTTTGGCACAAAAACAGCCGCATCGACTTGAAAAAAAGACGCAATAAAATCAAGGCTGCGCTTTTTCGCAAAGGATTTGACCTCTATGAATGCGACCGAATTCTGGATGAATTGGAAAATACCGAAACGGAAAACTGAGTTCGGAGCGGTTTAACTAAAAATCATTTAAAAAGAGGCTTGGAAGAACTATGCCTCAATTGAAAACCAGGATGATTTGCAATTAATTGAAGATCTAATTCGGTTTTTGCGTATGAGCGACAATCTCTTGACGTGATGAAAACAGCCAGAAATTATGCTTGGCAAAACATATCAGTAAATTGTTATAAAATATTAGCGAGATTAGTTGACAGCAATACATTTCAAAAAATCAGCTCTTTTCGTATCAAAAATAAAAACGCCGGACAAAAGCAGTCGAAACTTGACCGCATTATCCGGCGTCTCATTTAAGTCAACCACCATCGGCTAAAGTCGATGGCTTGTGAGCAGACACCCTTATATT
>ERZ841120.1131-NODE-1131-length-12664-cov-17.280910_pt1 | contig 12664 bp, 9 predicted proteins | sample MGYA00519572_ERZ841120 | MGnify/ENA primary metagenome ERZ841120 (study PRJEB31850, sample SAMEA3708890) | human gut metagenome | biome: human gut; feature: human-associated habitat; material: faeces | place: China | collected 2014 ... | reverse complement strand
GGCGGTTGCGCTCCGACACGCGCCTGCGGGCGCAGCCCCTCGGGGGAAGGCTTTAAGAAGGTTACGACCCATCAAAAATTTATCTGTGGGGAGAAATTTATGAAATACGACTTTAAAACAGTTGAGGCCAAATGGCAGAAGGTCTGGGAGGACGAGGATACCTTCCATGCCGAGATCGACCATTCCAAGCCGAAATTCTACGCGCTGGTCGAGTTCCCGTACCCGTCCGCCGCGGGCCTGCACGTCGGCCATCCGCGCAGCTACACCGCGCTGGACATCGTCGCGCGCAAAAAGCGTCAGTGCGGCTATAACGTCCTGTACCCCATGGGCTGGGACGCCTTCGGCCTGCCTACCGAGAACTACGCCCTGAAAAACCACATCAACCCCGAGATCGTCACCGCCCAGAATGTGGCCCGCTTCAAGAGCCAGCTCAAGGCGCTGGGCCTGTCCTTTGACTGGGACCGCGAGATCAACACCACCGACCCCGAGTACTACAAGTGGACGCAGTGGATCTTCATCCAGCTGTTCAAGAAGGGCCTTGCCTACAAGAAGGAGACCACCGTCAACTACTGCACCGGCTGCAAGGTCGTTCTGGCCAACGAGGAGGTCGTCAACGGCGTCTGTGAGCGCTGCGGCAGCCCCGTTGTCCAGAAGAACAAGAGCCAGTGGATGCTGAAGATCACGGCCTACGCAGACCGCCTGATCAACGACCTGGACGACGTCGATTACATCGACCGCGTCAAGACCCAGCAGCGCAACTGGATCGGCCGCAGCCACGGCGCCGAGATCAACTTCGACACCACCGCGGGCGACACCCTGACCGTCTACACCACCCGCGCGGACACGCTGTTCGGCGCGACCTACATGGTCATCAGCCCCGAGCACGCCTTCATCAAAAAGTGGGTCGATGCAGGCCTGATCAAGAACGCCGACGCCGTCGCCGCCTATCAGGAGGAGGCCGCCCGCAAGTCTGACTTCGAGCGCACCGAGCTGAACAAGGAAAAGACCGGCGTTGTCGTCGAGGGCGTCAAGGGCATCAACCCCGTCAACGGCAAGGAGATCCCCATCTTTATCTCCGACTACGTCCTGGCAACCTACGGCACCGGCGCCATCATGGCCGTGCCCGCCCACGACACCCGCGACTGGGAGTTTGCCAAAAAGTTCGGCCTGCCCATCATCGAGGTCGTCAAGGGCACTGTGCCCAGCGACCTCGACAAGGAGGCCTTCACCGACGTGGCCACCGGCACGCTCGTCAACTCCGACTTCCTGAACGGCCTGTCCGTTGAGGATGCCAAGAACAAGATGTACGCCTGGCTCGAGGAGAACGGCAAGGGCCACAAGCAGGTCAACTTCAAGTTGCGCGACTGGGTGTTCAGCCGCCAGCGCTACTGGGGCGAGCCTATCCCCATGGTCTATTGCGACAAGTGCGGCTGGGTGCCCCTGCCCGAGAGTGAGCTGCCCCTGCGCCTGCCCGAGATCAAGGACTTTGAGCCGGGCGAGAACGGCGAAAGCCCGCTGGCGCGCCATACCGAGTGGGTCAGCACGACCTGCCCCTGCTGCGGTGCCCCCGCCAAGCGCGAGACCGACACCATGCCCCAGTGGGCCGGTTCGAGCTGGTACTTCCTGCGCTACTGCGACCCGAAGAACCACGACGCCATCGCCAGCAAGGAGGCGCTCGAGTATTGGAGCCCCGTGGACTGGTACAACGGCGGCATGGAGCACACCACCCTGCACCTGCTGTACAGCCGTTTCTGGCACAAGTTCCTGTATGACATCGGCGTTGTGCCCACCAAGGAGCCGTACCAGAAGCGTACCTCCCACGGCATGATCCTGGGCCTGAACCCCCATGCCTTTGAGAACCAGCCCGATGCCGAGCGCAAGCGCCTGCTGGCCGAGTACGGCGACGAGAAGGGCGCGCGCAAGGCCCTTGTCGAGAAGTACGGCGAGATGGCCGAGCACCCCATCGTCAAGATGTCCAAGTCCCTCGGCAACGTCGTCAACCCCGACGACGTGGTCAACGAGTACGGCGCCGACACGCTGCGCCTGTATGAGATGTTCATCGGCGACTTTGAGAAGGCCGCCCCGTGGAACACCTCCTCCATCAAGGGCTGCAAACGTTTCCTCGATAAGATCTGGTCGATGAGCGAGAAGCTCGTTCCCGGCGAGGGCGTCCGCCCCGAGCTGGAGGCCGTTGCCAACCGCACCATCAAGAAGGTCGGCGAGGACATTGACGCGCTGAAGGCCAATACCGCCATCGCCCAACTGATGATCTACGTCAACGCACTGAGCGATCAGGGGGGTGCGACCAAGGCCGAGTACGAGCTGCTGCTGCAGCTGCTGAACCCGTTTGCGCCCCACATGACCGAGGAGCTGTGGCAGCAGCTGGGCCACACCGAGCAGCTGGCCTACCACGCCTGGCCGACCTACGACGAGGCCAAGTGCGTTGAGCAGACGATTGAGATCGCCGTGCAGGTCAACGGTAAGGTCAAGGCCCGCATCAAGGTGCCCGCCGCCATCGAGAACGCGGATGCCATCGCCGCCGCCAAGGCCGAGCCCGCCGTAGCCGAAGCCATCGCAGGAAAGACCATTGCCAAGGAGATCTATGTCAAGGGCAAGCTGGTCAATATCGCGGTCAAAGGCTAAAATTTTATAAGCACTCTAAGGCAGAGCGAAGGCTCTGCCTTTTTTGGTGGGCGGCTGCCGCAAAGTTCCCCGGAGCGGTCAAGACCGCTCCCTACAAAGCACCCGTGAACGCGGTACTGTAGGGAGGGGTCTTGACCCCTCCGATGACGCTGCCGCTATTGCGATGCAAATATTTCGCCGACCCTAACAAAGCGCACGTGGTTCAATAGTCCCTGTTTACAAACTCCGTCAACTACGGTATAATAAAAAATACTAAATTTCTTGACGAAAGCAGGTCACACCATGCTCATCAGTCTGATCGTACCCTGTTACAATGAAGAAGAAGCGATGCCGCTTTTTTATAAAGAAGCCTCCCGCGTGGCGGCGGAGATGAAAGCCAGCCACGGCGCGGAGTTTGAGTTTATCTTTGTGGACGACGGCTCCCGCGACGGCACGCTGCGCGTCGCGCGTGAGCTGCACGCGCAGGACCCCCGCGTGCGGTATGTCTCGTTCAGCCGCAACTTCGGCAAGGAGGCCGGTATCTACGCGGGTTTACAGGCCGCCAGGGGCGATTACGTCGCCACGATGGACGCCGATCTGCAGGACCCGCCCGCGCTGCTGCCGCAGATGCTGGACACGCTGCTGACCGGCGAGTACGACTGCGCCGCCACCCGCCGCACGACCCGCAAGGGCGAGCCGCCGCTGCGCAGCTGGTTTGCCCGCAAGTTCTACCAGATCATCAACAAGATGTCCGATACGGAAATTGTCGACGGTGCGCGGGATTTCCGCCTGATGAGCCGCAAAATGACCGACGCTGTGCTCAGCATGGCCGAGTACAACCGCTTCAGCAAGGGCATTTTCAGCTGGGTCGGCTTCAAGACCAAGTGGTTCGACTATGAGAACATCGAGCGCGTCGCCGGTACGACCAAGTGGAATTTCTGGGGCCTGTTCAAGTACTCCATCGAGGGCATCGTCGGCTTCTCGACCACGCCGCTGCTGATCGCGGCGGGGGCGGGCGTGTTGTTCTGCATCCTCGCGTTCATCGGCATCCTCTTTGTCGTCGTCCGCGCGCTGATGTTCGGCGACCCGACCTCCGGCTGGCCCAGCATGGTCTGCATCATTCTGCTGTGCAGCGGCGTCCAACTGTTCTGCACCGGCATTGTGGGCGAGTACCTCGCCAAGACCTACCTGGAGGTCAAGCACCGCCCCATCTACATCGTCGCCGAGACCGAAGAGGATAAAAAATAAACGATGGACTGGCAGAAAAAAGTGAGCCTGTGGTGGGCGAAAAACTTCCGCCCGCTGGTCGTGGCGCTGCTGGTCGGTTGCGGCGTACATTACACGATTTATGCTAACCAACTCGGCAATTTTGATGCCGTACACATCGGTGCACTGTACACTGCCGATGGCTGGCCCGAGCATCTGTATTGGGAGACACAGCAGGGGCGTTGGGCGCTGCGCCTGGTGGATATGCTGCGCGGCGGCATCAATCAGCCTGCGCTTTCGGCATTGCTGATGCTGTTCCTCTACGCATTGGCGGGAGTGCTGCTAACGGATTTGTTTGCTGTGCGCAGCCGTGTGGCAAAATATCTTATCCCGCTTACACTGGTCTGTGCGCCCTATGTAGCGGAAGTTGAAACCTACCACTATTGCAGTGTGTCCTATGCGCTGTCTTTCCTGCTAGCGGTGCTGGCCGTGCGATCCGCCGTCTGCGGCGTGCGGTTTGTCTGGCTGATGGGTACGGTCTGCCTGGCGTTCGCGCTGGGAATGTATCAGGCCAATCTGGGCACAGCGGCGGGCTTGTGCGTCATGCTGCTGCTTCTGGCCGTTCTGCGCCGCCCCGGCGAATGGCAGGCCACCGGCCTGACTGCCCTGCGCATGGTGTTGATGGGCGGCAGCGGTGCGGCGCTGTATATGCTGATTTTAAAATTGTTCCTGCGGCTGTACGATGTGGGCCTATCCGGCATCAACGGTATCAACACCGTGGGAATGGAGACACTGCGCAATCTGCCGTTAGGCCTGAAAAACGCCTACTTTGATTTTTACGCCTACTTCTTCACCCACGGCATTGCCCAAAACCACTATGGGCAGATCGCGGGCTACCTGCTGCTGTTTGTGCTGGCGGCACTGGCCGGGCTGCGGTGGCTCGTCGTGCTGCACGACCGCAAGGCCGCCGCTGCGGCGGTGGTACTGGTGGCACTGCTGCCCGCCGCAGCCAATGTGACCGACGTTATCAACACCGGGGCCACTGTGGCGCTGCGGATGGCGGGCTCGCTGGCCATTGTGGTGCCGTTTGCCATCGCCGTGATCGACGCGGCTCCCGCACTGACGGAACGGGCGTTCTCCTGGGGAATGGCGCTCTGCACGGCGTTTTGCGCGGTGCTGCTGCGCGGGTTTGCCGTGCAGGTCAACAACGACGCGGCGGTCATGCTGAAACAAAAGACCACAGTTGTGAACCTCGCCAACCGCCTGTGTACCCGGCTGGAGGAAAACGCCGACTACCAGAACGGCGCCGAGGTCGTGATCCTGGGCGAGCCGAAGCGCGGCGCGTACCCGGAGGAATCCCCGCTCAAGCCTATGGCCGGGGAACTGGCGCAGTTCGGCCCTCTCTCCTTCGACCCGACGTTCAACGCCCACGGCTGGTATGTGCTGGTGTGGGACGAGCTGGGCGTCCAGCTCAACGAATGCGCGGACGAGACTGTCCGCGCCATCGGCAATTCCGACGCGTTCAAGGCCATGCCCAACTACCCGGCAGATGGTTGTATCCAGACCATCGACGGCGTTGTCACGCTGAAGGTGGCAGATTTTCCGTTTTGAGAGCTGATAATGATGCGTGATATGACCAAGGGTGCCCCGCTGGGGCACCTCTTTCTGTATGCGCTGCCGCTGCTGCTGGGAAACTGGTTACAGCTGGCGTACAATGCGGTGGATTCCATCATCGCGGGGCGGTTCATCGGGCAGGACGCGCTGGCCGCCGAGGGCGTGGCAGGGCCGGTCATGAATCTGGTGATTTTGGCCATCAGTGGCCTGTGCATCGGCGCGGGCGTACTGATGAGTGAGGCGTTCGGCGCAAAGCGGACCGCCCGCTTAAAGGAGACGTTGGCAACGACGCTGCTGTTCGGCGCAGCGCTCTGCTGTGCCGCCGCGGCGCTGGGCTGCGTGCTGACGCCGTGGATCCTGCGCGCGCTGGCCGTGCCGGACTCGATTTTTGGCATCACCGGCATCTACCTGCGCATCACGTTCCTGGGCGCGCCGTTCACGTTTTTCTATAACGCGCTGGCGGCGGGCCTGAAAAGTGTCGGCGACAGCAAAACGCCGCTGAAATTCCTGGCGTTCTCCGCCGTGCTCAACGCGGTGCTGGATCTCATTTTAATTGGCGGGCTGGGTTTCGGCATTGTGTGCAGCGCCGTGACCACTGTCGTGGCCGAGGCCGCCAGCGCGCTGCTGGCCGCCGTCTACATGGCACGCCGCGTGCCGGAGCTCTGCCCCGGGCACGGGCAGTGGCGCATCCGCCGCGACCTGCTGGGACCGATTTTGCGCTACGGCGCGGTGACGGCGGTGCAGCAGGCCGTGCAGCCGATCTGCAAGGTGCTCATTCAGGGGCAGGTCAACGCGCTGGGGGTCGGGGCTATCGCGGCGTTCAACGCGGTCACGCGGGTGGACGATTTTGCCTTCACGCCGGAGCAGAGCATTGCCACGGCCATTACGACCTACATTGCCCAGAACCGCGGTGCCGGGCAGACCGCCCGCATCCGCTGCGGCTTTGCGGTGGGCCTGCGGTTGGAGCTGGGCTATTGGCTGCTGATGGGCAGCCTGACGCTGCTGCTGCGCCGGGGCATCCTGTCCTTGTTTGTGGCAGGGGAGGGGGCCGCCGACGTCATTGCACTGGGCAGCACGTATCTGGGCTGGATGGCGGTGTTCTACGCCCTGCCCGCGCTGACGAACGGTTTCCAGGGCTTTTACCGCGGCATGGGTAAGATGACGACGACGCTGATCGGCACCTGCTTACAGGCGGGGCTGCGCGCTGCCGCTGCTGCGGTGCTGGCCCCGCGGGTGGGCCTGCCCGGCATCGCCTTTGCCTGTGCCTTCGGCTGGTGCGTCATGTTGGCGTTTGAGGTGCCGTATTATTTTTGGACGTGCAGGGAGTGGAAATCGTATAAGGCTTCCCCCGCGGGGCTGCGCCCGCAGGCGCGTGTCGAAGCGCAACCGCCGGAGGCGGCTCTTAGCGCGGAGACTGAAGCTGCCGCCCGCAGGCGGCTGATGAGGGGCAGCCTCGCCATACGACCCGTTCACGGTCTGCCGCGGCACACTCGCCCCTCATCCGTCGCTTCGCGCCGCCTTCCCCCGCAGGGGAAGGCTTTTACAGGAGGTTCCTATGAAACGCACCGCACAGGACATTCTCAATTTTGTTGAGGACAACGATGTTAAGTTCGCAAAATTGACATTCTGCGATATTTTCGGCAACCAGAAAAACGTTTCGCTTTTTGCCAGTGAGCTGCCCCGCGCCTTTGCCGAGGGTGTCAGCTTCGACGGGTCGTCCATCGCCGGGTTCATGAACGTCGAGGAGAGCGACCTTGTGCTCTGGCCGGACCCGGACACCGCCACCGTGCTGCCGTGGCGCCCCACCGAGGGCCGCGTCATCCGCATGTACTGCGACATCACCCTGCCCAACGGCAAGCCGTTTGAGGGCAACTGCCGCGGCTACCTGCAATCCGTCATCAAGCGTGCCCGCGCCATGGGCCTTGTCTGCAACGTCGGCTGCGAGTGTGAGTTCTACCTGTTCGAGACCGACGAGCACGGCAGCCCGACCCGCATTCCGCTGGACATAGGCGGCTATTTTGACATCCCGCCGCTGGACAAGGGCGAGAACATCCGCCGCGAGATCTGCTTTGCCATTGAGGAAATGGGCCTGCACCCCGAGCACAGCCACCACGAGAGCGGCCACGGCCAGAACGAGGTCTGCTTCCGCTACACGACGGCGCTGAAATCCGCCGACAATCTGAACACCTTCAAGAGCACCGTCAAGGCCATTGCGGCCCGCAACGGTCTGTTTGCCAGCTTCATGCCCAAGCCTTTGGCCAACCAGCCGGGCAGCGGTCTGCATGTCAATGTCTCGCTGCTGCGGGACGGCAAGAACCTGTTTGACGGTGCCTTTACGCCCGACAGCGAGGCCGGACATTTTGTGGCGGGCATCCTGGCCCACGCGCGGGAGCTGACGGCGTTCTGCAACCCTGTGCCCAACTCCTACGCGCGCCTGGGCGCAAACGAGGCCCCGCTGTACGTGAGCTGGAGCCGCCAGAACCGCAGCCAGCTCGTGCGTCTGCCCAGCGCCCACGGCGAGTTCTGCCGCGTTGAGCTGCGCGGGCCCGACCCCGCGGGCAACCCGTATCTGGTCATCGGCCTGATCCTGGCCGCCGGTCTCGACGGCATAGAGCACAGCCTGCCCCTGCCCGAGGCCGTGAACCGCAACCTGTTCCATCCCAGCGCCGCGGCGGGTCTGGACAGCCTGCCCCGCACCCTGCGCGAGGCCATCACCGTGGCCGGGCAGAGCGAGTTTATCAGCCGCGAGCTGCCCGTTGCCCTGATGAACAAGTACTTTGAGTACCAGACCCAGCTCTGCCACGACGCCGAGGGTGCCCCCGACACCGAGAGCTGGGAAAGAGCGCACAGCTTCCTGATCATTTGATTTTACGGGAGTACGCAGGGCGGTCTGCCCGAAAGCTTCATCGTAAATTATCAGGAAGGGAGGGCAGCCTATGGCAAAAGCCTTGATCGTTTCAGCGGGGAATAACGCCAATGAATATCTGGCGCGGCATATCGGAGAGCTGGGCTATACCCGCCCCACGATTGTCGCCAGCGGCGGCGAAGCGCGCCGCCGCATGGATACCAACGACTTTGAGGTCGTCATCATCAACACGCCCCTGCCCGATGAGTTCGGCCACGAGCTGGGCACCGACGCCGTGGAAAAGACCGACGCAGGCGTCATCCTTCTGGCCAAGACCGGCACCGCGGAGCAGATCGCGGATAAACTGCAGGATTTCGGCGTGCTTGTGCTGGCCAAGCCGTTCACCGGCGCACAGTTCCGGCAGGCCGTGCAGATCGCGGCCAGCAGCTACAAGCGCCTGGCCGTGCTGCGGACCGAGAACGCAAAGCTGCTGGACAAAATCGCCCAGCTGCGGCTGGTGGACCGCGCAAAGTGCTATTTGATTGAGAAAAAAGGCTACACCGAGACCGACGCCCACCGCCTGATCGAAAAGCGCGCCATGGACACCCGCATGAGCCGCGGCGAGGTCGCGCAGGAGATTTTGGAGGAGGAGGAAGAATAAGCAAGGTTGCCTTCCCCCGCGGGGGAAGGTGGCCGAGGCCCCGCCCGAGGCCGGATGAGGGGCGAGTGTGCCGGATATTACCCGTTAACGGGGTGCAATGGCAGATTCTGCCCTCATCAGCCCCGCGGTGGAAGCCTTAGAGACGCAAAAAAGAGGACGCTTTCGCGCCCTCTTTTTTATTTACAGATACCCATACCTCTTTCTCCCCCTCACAACAAACCCTCCGGTGCATACCAGCGCCATGGCCTCGGCGGCAACTACCGCAAGCCAGATGCCGTCCACGCCGATGATAAGCGGCAGGGTCAGGATGGACACGACCTGGAACAGCAGCGTGCGCAGGAAGGAGATAGCCGCCGACACTGTGCCGTTGTTCAGCGCCGTGAAGAACGCCGAGCCGAAGATGTTGAAGCCTGACAGGATAAAACTGATGCAGTACAGCTTCATGCCGTGGGTCGTCAGCGCCAGCAGCCCCGCATCGTAGCCGACGAAGATTTTGGCCAGCGGCTCGGCCAGCAGCTCACTGGAAGCCAGCATCGCCACACCGGCCACCGCAATGATGCCCGCACTTTTGCGCAGCAGGTTTTTCAGTTCGTCCTTATTGTCCGCGCCAAAGTGGTAGCTGACAATGGGCGCTGTGCCCTGAGAATAGCCGATGAACACCGCCGCGAACACAAAGCCCACATACATAAGCACGCCGTAGGCTGCAACGCCGTCCGCGCCGAACAGCTTGAGCAGCTGCATATTGTACAGCGCACTGACCAGCGACATCGAGATATTCGTCATCAGCTCGCTGATGCCGTTGGTGCAGGCTTTGAACAGCTCCCGCAGGCTGAACAGCGGCTTTGTGAAATACAGGCGGCAGCCGGGACGGCGCTTCGCAAAGTAGAAAATGGGCGCCACACCGCCGACCATCTGGCTGATGACCGTCGCCGACGCCGCACCGGCCAGCCCAAAGCCCGCCACGCCGACGAGCACGAAGTCCAGCACCATGTTGGTCGCGCCCGCCGCCACCGTGAAGAACAGGCCCAGCTTGGGCTTTTCCGCGGCAATAAAGAAGCTCTGGAACAGATATTGCAGCATGAACGCCGTTTGGAATGTCAGCAAAATGCGGCCATACAGCAGACAGCTGGGCAGCAGCTCGGGCGTTGCGCCCAGCAGCAGCGCCACGGGCCGCAGCAGTGCCAGGCCGATGACGCTGAAAATCGCGCCGATGCCCACAGTCGCAACGGCCAGCATACTGAACAGCCGGTTTGCGCGCTTCTCATCGCCCATGCCCAGCGTCATGGCGACCAGCGCACTGCCGCCCGTGCCGATCATAAAGCCGAGGCAGCCCAGCATCTGGAGATAGGGGTAAATGAGGTTCAGCGCCGTGAACGCCGTTTTGCCCGCGCAGTTCGAGACAAAGAAGCCATCCACAATCGTGTAGATCGACGTGAAGATCATCATGATAATGGGCGACGCCGTGAATTTCAGCAGCCGCCCCGTGGTAAAGTGGTCGGACAGCTGGATCTGGTTTGATTTTGACATAAATGCTCCTGTTTTTGCGGCAGACACGCATGTAGGGGCCGGACATGTCCGGCCCTGCACCTTGCCTTTACCTCTCTGTTTCCGTTATGCTGCGGGCCGGGCATGCCCGGCCCCTACCGCGCAATTTTTTCAAACTCCCGCTGCAGGCATTCCAGATGCCGCTGCGCCAGACGGTGCATTTCCTCGGCGCTTGCAAGGCCAAAGGCGTGGATGGCCTTTTCCTCGGCGGCGATGACCGGCACGACGGTGCGCTCGGCCAGCGCACGGCCCTCGGCGGTCAGGGTCACGATCTTTCCGCTGTGGGCTCCTTTTCCCGGGCAAAGCGCCAGCAGGCCCTTTTTGACCATGGCCGCCACGGCGGAGTTCAGCGTCTGCTTGGGGATGCCCCAGTCCGCCGCAATGCGGTTCTGGGTCAGCGGCTCGCACGACGTCACCAGCGCATACAGCGTCCAGAACGCTGCGTCCGACAGGCCGCACCGCTGCGCCGCCGCGTGGTACAGGGCGTTGCACTCATTGAACTGGCGGTTCGTTTTGTCCAGCAGGGCGCGGGCCTGGGATTCCTTTTCTTCCATTCTCTTTCCTCTTTAAAATCCGATTTCGGATTCCATTATAGTCCGAAATCGGATTTATGTCAAGTGTCGAATTTTGATGCTGCTTTTTGTGCAGCTTTCACATTGTCTGCACCCGCCGCGGATATTATAATGAAAGAAAAGCAAAGGAGGGTTTCCCCCATGTACCAAGCCGCACAAAACCGCTATCAGGTCATCCCCTACCGCCGCTGCGGGGCCAGCGGCCTTATGCTGCCCGCAGTCTCGCTGGGGCTGTGGCATAATTTCGGTGACACCGCCCCGTATGAGAATATGCGCGCGCTCTGCCGCACGGCGTTTGACCACGGCATCACCCACTTTGACCTTGCCAACAACTACGGCCCCGAGCCGGGCGCTGCCGAGCGGAATTTTGGTAAAATTCTGCGGGACGACCTCGGCGTCTACCGCGACGAGCTGATCATCTCCACCAAGGCCGGTTACCTGATGTGGGACGGCCCCTACGGCGACTGGGGCAGCCGCAAGTACCTGCTGGCCAGCCTGGACCGGAGCCTGCAGCGCATGGGGCTGGACTATGTGGATATTTTCTACCACCACCGCATGGACCCCAACACCCCGCTGGAGGAGACGATGGGCGCACTGGCGCAGGCCGTGCGCAGCGGCAAGGCGCTGTACGCCGGTCTGTCCAACTACGACGGCCCGACGCTGGAAAAGGCCGCGGCCATTCTGGACGAGCTGCATGTACCGTTCGTCATCAACCAGAACCGGTATTCGATCTTTGACCGCACGATTGAGCACAACGGGTTAAAGGATACCGCCGCGAAGCTGCACAAGGGCATCATCACCTTCAGCCCGCTGGCGCAGGGGCTTTTGACGGACCGCTATCTGCACGGCATCCCCGCCGACAGCCGCGTCCACACCGACGGGCGGTTCTTGAAGGAGAAGGACATCACGCCGGAGCGCCTTGCGCAGATCAGCGCCCTGAACGACCTTGCCCGGCAGCGCGGTCAGACCCTGGCCGAGATGGCCCTTGCCTGGCTGCTGCACCACGACGAGGTCACAACGGTTCTGATCGGTGCCTCCAAAACGCAGCAGATTCTGGACAACATCAAGGCCGTGGAGCACACGACGTTCACGCCCGACGAGTTGGCCGTGATCGACAGGATCAGCAAGTAAACTCTATTTACGCACAATAAACCGCCGCCCGCCGGGGAAGTTTTCCACGACGGGCGGCGGTTGTTGTTGAAAGATAAGCTTGCGGGATGTACGCCCGCGGTTCGCCACTGTAGGGGGCGGCAGCGATTTCCCGTAGGGGCGGATTCTATATCCGCCCGGGGTAGTTTCCCGCAGGCGGGCGCTTTCGTCAGGCCGCGGGCCGGGCATGCCCGGCCCCTACAGGGTTGCAATAGTCCCGGGAGGGATGACCTTTTTGCGGGCTATGCGTAGGGCGGCCTGCCCACAGGCCGCCGCGGACGTCTGCCATAGCGGGAAAGTTCGCGGTTCGCCGCCCCACATACAAACCGCAAAAGGGGCGGCAGCGATTTCCCGTAGGGGCGGATTCTATATCCGCCCGGGGTGGTTCCCGCAGACGGGCGCTTTCGTCAGGCCGCGGGCCGGGCATGCCCGGCCCCTACAGGGTTGCAA
>ERZ841120.1129-NODE-1129-length-12681-cov-4.235546_pt1 | contig 12681 bp, 9 predicted proteins | sample MGYA00519572_ERZ841120 | MGnify/ENA primary metagenome ERZ841120 (study PRJEB31850, sample SAMEA3708890) | human gut metagenome | biome: human gut; feature: human-associated habitat; material: faeces | place: China | collected 2014 ... | reverse complement strand
TCGGCGGCTTCGTCATCGCTGGTTTCGCTGCCCTGTTCCTCTGCGGCAAGATGAAGGGCTCCTTCAAGGAGAACTGCCAGCTGGTCAACAAGCTGTACTATGACGGCGTTGTTGATACCGCTCCCCTGGTTGGCTTCCTGCTGACCCTGCCCATGTTCAACAGTGTTGCTTCTTACGCTTCCCCGTTCTTCAAGGCCGTTCTGGGCCCCGTTATGCCGAAGAGCGAGCTGGTCGTCTGCATCCTGTTCGCCGTCCTGCTGGCTCTGGGCCTCTTCCGTGGTCCTATGACCCTGGTTGGCTGCGGTGCTGCTACTCTGGGCGTTCTGCGCGGTGTCGCTTCCTTCAGCGTCCCGTTCCTGTATTGCGTCTTCGCAATCCCCACCATCACCGTCAACATCGGTTCCTGCATCACCCAGTCCTGGGTTGCTTGGGGCCTTGCCTACACCAAGGTTGAGTCTAAGGATTACCTGAAGCTCTCCATCCCCATGACTTACATCTGCGGCATCCTGCTGTACGTCCTGACCTTCGTCACCATGAGCGGTCTGGGCGCCGAGTGGTTTGTCTGATCCACTTTGAACCTGTAAGTTAAACCGTAAATTAGGGTGCCGCCGCCTTCAAGGCGGCGGCACCTTACTTTTTAAGGAGAAGAAACACTCCCCTACCCTACTGAGAAACATTTAGGAGGAAAACTGAATGGCAGAACATCGCGCTGTTCGCATGGGCATTGACGTCGGCGGTACTTACACCAAGTGTGTCGCCATGGACAACCTGACCCATGAGATCATTGGCAAGAACGAAGTTAAGACCACCCACGACGACAAGGACGGCGTTGCCGCCGGCGTTGTGCAGTCCTTCAAAAACTGCATGGCCGAGAACAACATTGCCCCTGAGGACGTCGTCTTCGTTGCGCACTCCACCACCCAGGCAACCAACGCCTTCATCGAGGGCGACGTTGCTTCTGTCGGTGTCATCGGTGTTGCAGGCGGCGGCCTGGAAGGCTTCCTGGCAAAGCGCCAGCTGAACCTGAAGGACATCGTCCTGGACGAGAAGGTCGGCCGTAAGATCCCCGTGCATAACAGGTTCCTGAAGAAGAAGGAAATGACCGACGAGAAGATCAATGCCGCCATCAAAGAGCTGTGCGGTGAAGGCAGCCAGGTTATCGTTGCCTCCATGGCTTTCGGCGTTGACAACATGGACGAAGAGGTCAAGATCCATGACCTGGCCGAGGCCCAGGGCCTGCCGGTTTCCATGGCTTCTGACATCACCAAGCTGTACGGCCTGACCCGCCGTACCCGCACTGCCGCCATCAACGCTTCCATTCTGCCCAAGATGATGGCTACCGCAAACGCCACCGAGAGCTCTGTCCGCAACGCTGGCGTTACCGTTCCCCTGATGATCATGCGCGGCGACGGCGGCGTTATGGAGATCAGCGAGATGCGTAAGCGTCCCATCCTGACTGCTCTGTCCGGCCCTGCTGCTTCCGTCATGGGTTCCCTGATGTATCTGCGTGCTTCCAACGCCATCTACTTTGAGGTCGGCGGCACCACCACCAACATCGGTGTTATCAAGAACGGCCGTCCCGGCGTTGACTACGCCCAGATCGGCGGCCACGATACCTACATCAACTCTCTGGATGTCCGCATCCTGGGCTGCGCCGGTGGTTCCATGGTCCGTATCAACGACCATGGCGTTGAGGACGTCGGCCCCCGTTCCGCCCACATCGCTGGCTGCGAGTACGCCTGCTTCACTCCTGAGGAGGAGATCGACGCCGGCCCGCTGACCATCGAGATGCTGAGCCCGAAGCCGGGTGACCCCTCTGACTACGTTGCCGTCAAACTGGCAAGCGGCAAGCGTATCTGCTTCACCAACACCGACGCTGCCAACGTGCTGGGCCTGATCGACGAGAAGTACTTCGCACACGGCAACGCCAGCGCTGCCCGCAAGTGCATGCAGCCCGTTGCTGACAAGCTGGGCATCACCGTTGAGGAGCTGGCTACCCAGATCCTGGACAAGGACTTCGAGAAGGTCAACGCCTGCATCAACGCCCTGGCCGACAAGTATCAGCTGGACCACGACGCCATGAAGCTGGTTGGCTGCGGCGGCGGTGCTGCCTCTCTGGTCCCCTACTGCGCCAAGAAGATGGGCCTGCAGTACTCCATCCCCGAGAACGCCGAGGTCATCTCCTCCATCGGTGTTGCCCTGTCCATGGTTCGTGACGTTGTCGAACGTGTTATCCCGAACCCGACCCAGGAAGACATCAAGGAGCTGAAGAAGGAAGCTACCGACGCCGCCATCGGTTCCGGTGCTTCTCCCGACACTGTTGAAGTTCATATCGAGATTGACAGCCAGACCGGTAAGGTCACCGCTATCGCCACCGGTTCTACCGAGGTCAAGACCACTGACCTGCTGAAGGAGTGCGACGAGGCTGAGGCTGAGCAGCTGGCTAAGGAAGACTTTGGTGCCAAGGTCTCCAACATCCATCTGGCTGAGAAGACCGATAAGTTCTACGTCTACACCGGCGACATGGGCGATCGTCATCCCATCCGCATCGTCGATAAGAAGGGCTTCATCAAGGTTCAGTGCTCTGACGGCATTGCCGCTAAGGTCAAGGCTGGCGAGTACAAGGAGAAGGTCGAAGAGCTGTGGAAGGATATGGCCGTGTTCAAGACTGATACGGTCCTGCGTCCCGACTACTTCGTCTGCGTTGGCCCCCGTGTCTGCGACTACTCTGCTGTTGACCTCGATCAGGTCATGCTGCTGATGGATCTGGACATCATGGATCGTGAGCCCGATGAGGATATCATCGTTGTTGCTTCCGTGAACGACGTCCGCTGATTCAACCCAAATAACACAAAAGACGGCTCCGCGCTCTGCGGAGCCGTTTTTGGAAAGTGAACGAACATGACAAAGGAACGGTTTCAGGAATTACTCAAACCCATTGCCGACGGCCTGTTTGGCAAGCAGCGCACCCGTTATGGCGAGATGCCCCATTACACGGTACGCCCGGTAGGCATGATCGTAGAAGATCTCTGCCGCATCCCCGAGGACGAGTGGGCCAAATATGCTTTCTCTCGCGAGCCGCTGAATGGTAAGTTCAATGATGAACAGCGCCTTGACCTGACCCGTCAGGCCATTGCCTGCGGGCGTGAATACGCTGAGAAGCTGGCGAAGCAGTACGGTATGCGTGATCCTGAAAAGCTGGCCAAGCAGCTGGGCTTGAATGTGGATTATCCTGATATGCCGCAGAATGCGGAGCGTGTCCTGTTCGCGGAGTTCCGTGAGCCGAACAACATCCACATCTATATGGACGGCGTCCGCAAAGGCCGCGCTTTGTTAAGCGAGCCGGGTGTCTCCCATGCGCTGACCGGCCAGCTGGATATTGCCAAGCTGCTGCTGGGGCATGAGCTTTTCCACTTTGTGGAGGAGAAATATAAGAAGGAGATCTGGACCCGCACCTACAAGATCGAGCTGTGGGCACCCAAGCCGCTGCATAACCGTTCCGGCGTGTCGGTGCTGGGCGAGATCGCGGCTATGTCCTTTGCCAAGACCCTGACAGGTATTTCCTACTCCCCCTACGTAATGGACGCTTTTTTGGTGTACGGCTACTCGCCCGAAGCCGCCAGCGGCCTGTATGAGGAAATGATGGAAAAAACCGGCCGCACGCCCCGCCTGCCGGAGGCTGTTGATACGGACGCAGCCCCCGAGGCTTTGCCGGAATAATGCTTACAGAAAGGTGCGGATTTGCCCCATGAACATTTTCTGGGATGCTGAAAAGTACAAAAAAGATTTTTCGTTCGTGCCGCAGTACGGCGAAGCCGTGATGGATCTGCTGGATGCCGCCCCCGGATCCCGCGTGGTAGACCTGGGCTGCGGCAACGGGGCACTGACAGAGCAGCTGGCTGCCTGCGGCTATGATGTAACCGGCGTGGATGCCTCGGCAGAGATGCTGGAGCTGGCTCGCGAGGGTCACCCGGACCTGAAGTTCCTGCCCGGCAACGCGCTGGACTTTACGCTGGACGAGCCGGTGGACGCGGTGTTTTCCAATGCCGTGCTGCACTGGATCGATGCCGACAAGCAGCAGGCCATGCTGGACCACATTGCCAGCCAGATCAAATCTGGCGGCCTGCTGGTCTGCGAGTTTGGCGGCAAGGGCTGCGCCGAGACGGTGCATGCTGCACTGGAAAAGCGGTTTGCCGCCCATGGGCTGCATTATCTCCGCACCTTCTACTTCCCTACCGTAGGCGAGTACGCGCCGCTGCTGGAGAAGGCCGGTTTCCGTGTGGAGTTTGCCACGCTGTTTGACCGCCCCACCAAGCAAAACGGGCCGGACGGACTGGCCGATTGGATCCGTATGTTTGATACGGCTCCCTTTTCCGGGGTCGATCCCGCGCTGGCGGCACAGATCATCGACGAGACCGTAGAGGATCTGCGCCCCGTGCTGCTGCACGACGGCGTGTGGTACGTAGACTACGTGCGCATCCGCTTTAAGGTGCGCAAGCTGTAATTTCCTGTAATATGCAAAAATCCGCTGGGCTTCAACGCTCAGCGGATTTTTTATTGTGTATTGGAGTTATTTAACGAGGTACTCATCCAGCACGCCGTCCACATAAGCTTTCTGCTCATCGGTCAGGGTGCTGAAGGGACGGCGGGCCTCGCCGACGGGGTAACCCTGACGGGCCAGCTCGTACTTGATGGCGGGGATCAGGCCCACACGGCACATAGCCTCCATGCAGTTGTTGGCTTTGTGCTGCAGGGCGAGGGCTTCCTCCCGTTTGCCTGCGTCGAACAGGTCGAAGATCTTCTTGTAGTGGGGCAGCATCATGTTGAAGGTGCTGCCGATGGAACCGCTGCTGCCCAGGGCCTGGCCAGCAACCATCGTTTCATCGTAACCGTCAAAGGCGATGAGGTCTGGGTTCAGGTTGAGGATGCGCTCCATCTGGAACAGGTTGTAGTTGGTCTGCTTGACGCCCAGGATAGCACCGCTCTTGAACAGCTGGATGTAATCCGGGTTGGCAACGTCAAATTCGCGGTGGGTATTGCCGGGGAAGTTGTAGATCAGCACCGGGCTTCCGGAAGCTTCAGCAATGTCGTAGTAGTAGCGGCAGACCTCTTTGGGAGAGAAGCCGTAGTAGAACGGGGCGGTGGCGGCAACCACATCGTAGCCCATGCCCATAGCGGCCTTGGCGTAGCGGACGGCCTCGGCGGTGCCGATGGCGCCCACGTGGGCGATCAGATTAGTTTTACCGGCGTAGGCTGCGGCAGCTTCAAACACCTGCACGCGCTCGGCTTCGGTCAGCATAAAGCACTCGCCGCTGCTGCCGCCCACAAAGAAGCCTGCAGCGCCCTCGTTGATGTTGCGCTGCATCAGCTTTTGCAGCGCGGCAGCGTCCACATTGCCCGCCTGGTCATACGCAGTAATGCTGGCTACGTAGATACCGGCCAGTTCCTGTTTGGTTTTCATATTGACTCCTCCTGCACTTGGTTGCAATTAAACAAACCATTCTTAATTGTATGATAGCACAGGACTACGGCACATACAATTGACTTTTACGCCAAAAAAGAAGGGGGACTTTTCAGCGATTCGACAGGATTCACACAGGCAGCTCGGTCCAGCACGTCAGATGGTGCATGGCTCGCACAATGTTGCACTGCTCCAGCAGGGTGCCTGCACCATCGCACATGGTGGGGTACCACATGGGATGGCTGAGCTTGCCGTCTGTACCAACAAGGGCGCTCCAGCCGGCTGCATACTGAAAATGCAGGTGGCTCAGCAAGCCGCCATGGGCACGGGCGGTGCGCTCCGGCATCGGCGGCATGGCCAGCAGGCAGCGGAACTGCGGGTGCTGCAGGGCACCGGCGGTCTCAAACTTGGCACAGACTTTTCCCTCCAGCCCTTTTTCCAGTGCGCCGGTAAAGTGGTAAACGGCGCTGTCCAGCGGCTGACCGGCAGCATCCAGCCAGGTGATGCGCAGGTCCTGGGCGTTGGCAGCTTCGATCTGCCAGCCACCCAGTACGGGGCCTGCCAGTGCCGTGCCGCACGCCCGCTGCCAGAACGTTTTTACGCCCGCCTGAAACATCGGCAGGGCTTTGGCGGCTTCTTCGGCCTGCGTCCAACATGCCTGCATGGCGGGGGCGGTGCTGACCAGATAGCTCTCAAAATTCTGCCAGCTGCCCAGCCAATCTTTTTGTTGGTAGTTCATCGTCCTCTTTCCTCCTTGTCGTTCCACTGGATCACGCGGTCGCACCAATCGGCGGCCAGTTCTTCATCGTGGGTGATGACCAGCACGATTTTGCCTGACTGTTTTAACTGCTGCAACAGCTGGCCGACCTGCTGCATGTGGGCATGGTCCAGGCCGCTGGTGGGCTCGTCCAGCACGATCAGATCCTTGCCGGAGAGCATGGCCGCGGCCACCACAACGCGCTGCTTCTGCCCGCCGCTCAGGCTCATGGGGTGGCGGTCGGCCAGCGTTGTCAGGCCCAGGGCGGCCAATATCTCGTCACAGCGTTCCGGTTGGGCAGCGCCCAGCAGCACTTCCTCCCGCACGCTGTCGCTGAATAGCTGATAATTGACATCCTGCATAACCAAAAAGCTGCGGCGGGTGCAGCTGCGGGGCTTGGCCGCTGCGCCGTCCCAGAGGATCTGCCCGCCCAGAGGTTTGAGCAGCCCGCAAAGGGTGCGTGCCAGTGTACTTTTTCCAATGCCGTTGTGGCCCATCAGGCCCACGATCTCACCATAGGCCAGCGAGAAGTCAGGCAGTGTGCGGATGGGGCTGCGCTTGCTGTAGCCCAAGGTCACCCCTTTGCTTTGAATGGCCGCCTGCGCCGGGGCTGGCCCATTGGAGGCCGCCGACTTTTCCCTCAAGCGGGCGCGGCAGGGTGCCAGTTCCCGGGCACGCAGACCGCGGGCGGTAAGGGCCTTCGCCGTGAGGGCGGCAAACGCGGCAGCCGTCCACTGGGCAGCCAGGCGGCCCTCCTCAAAGAAGAAATAGCGGTCCGCCAGGTCGGTGATCCAGGCCAGGCGGTGCTCTGCCAGTACGATGGTGACGCCCGCCTCTTTCATTGCGGCGATCATATCGTGCAGCTGTACGATGGCTCCGGCGTCCAGGTTGCTGGTGGGTTCGTCCAGCACCAACAGGCGCGGGCCCAGCATGCTGGCGGCGGCAAAGGCGATGCGCTGCTTCTCGCCGCCAGACAGGCGGAAGATACTGCGGTCCATCAGCCCAGTCAGGCCGAACCGCCGGGCGCAATCCTGCACGCGGCTGCGGATCTCGGCCGAGGGCATCCCCACATTCTCGCAGGGGAAGGCCAGCTCGGCGGTGGTGTCCACATTAAAATATTGGGTCTTGGGGTTTTGGAACACGCTGCCCACCAGCGGCACGTATTCCTCGATGGCGGCGGTGCCTGCCAGCAGGTCGCCTACGCGGCAGCTGCCCAGCATCCGGCCGGGGAAAAACACCGGAGCCAAACCGTTGAGCAGACGAGTGAAGGTGGTTTTGCCGCAGCCGCTTTTGCCGCACAGCAGCACGCACTCCCCTGCCCCGATGGACAGGGTCACGTCCTGCAGAGCTGGGGTATCGCTTCCCTGGTAGGTAAAGCCGACGGCACTGGTCTCAATCAGCGGGGCGTTGGTATTATTTTCTGCCATCACAGCACACCTCCCCAGAAGAGCAGCATCGGCAGCGTGCAGAGCAGCGAGTAGAGAATGTCCGCCGCCTTGGGGCACAGTTCGATCATGCTGGTGTGCCGCCCCGGCAGGCCGATTCCCTTCGTCAGCGCCGCGACCGAGAGGTCCTGCGCCACGTTGTTACCGTTCATCAGCAGCGGCATCAGGATGTACTCCAGCGATTGTGCCGGGTGGAGCAGCAGCGCCGCTTTGCCCTCAGCGATGCCGCGCAGCGCCATGGCCGCGCGGATCTGGCGGTAGTCCTCGCCCACCGTGGGGAAAAAGCGGATGACCACCGCGCAAGGGATGATGACGCTTTCCGGCACGTGCATGCTGCGCAGCGCGCAGACCAGTTCCCCCGCCGTGGTAGTGGAAAACGCATACGCACCGGTGATGATGCAGGGCAGCATCATGCGGATGCCTACCGAGAAGAGGGCCACCACATTGAGAAACGGGCTGTTCTCGGCCCGGGGCACGGCCCATAGGTCCAGCGCCAGCAGCACACCGTAGATGGCTGTCAGCCGCAGCCCGGCCGCATAGCGCCCGGAGAGGAAAAACAACAGCAGAAACAGCGCCGCCATGATAGCCTCCGCCGCCAGGCTGACGTGGAAAAAGAGCATCAGATTCGCCAGCAGCAGCAAATACAGCTTGGCACGCGGGTCCATGCGGAACCGCATCAGACGATACCTGCTTTGGCGAAGTGTTTTTTATCATCTTTTGGCCAAACAGCCCGCCAATGACCGCGCACACCAGAATGGACACCAGGCAGACGATGAAAGTACCCGTGTTGATGGGCGCAAACAGGGCGTCGATATAGGCGGCGTCCTTGCCGCGGGCCTGCAGGGCGGCTACGTAGGCATCCTTCATGAACCACAGCGGCAGGATGGGACCGGTAAGGCCGTAGGAGAACAGGATGTAGCTGGCGAACAGCAGCTTGCGGTCATGATACTTGCCCAGCGAGGCCACCCAATCGGCCAGGACGCCGAACAGGATGTTGGCAGCAAAGGACAACACAAAGTGGCCGGAGACGAAGAAAAACAGCCCCATGACCAGACCCATGATGGTGATGCCGCCGAACTTTTGCAGTTTGGCCGCCAGCAGCATGTAGACGCTGCCAGAAATCAGCGCCGCGATGGCAGGCAAAAAGATGTTGGACACACCAGGCAGCAGCAACGCGCTGGCAAAGGTGGCGATGGTGACCAGCACAAAGTAGATAGCCGTAAACACGCCGATGGAGATCAGATCCGGGATGGTAAGTTTGTTGTTGGATTGCATAAGTACCCTCTCTATAAAAAGTTAGTACTAGCTAACTTTTAGCACATAAAATTTCCCCGCACGCAAGGTGTAGGGAATCTGGTTAGCTGTGAAGTATGGTTAGTGTAACATAACCATGCGTTTTTGTCAAGTAGCGGCAGGTTGTGCCCGGCTGGAAGTTTCTGCCTGCTGACGGGTCCAGTGCAGTATTTTCTCCGCCATGCGGTCCGGGTCCACGGGCTTGGCCAGGTAGTCGTTCATACCAGCGTCTTTGCACTCCTGCGCAGCCTCCCTGGTATCCTGGGCCGTCATGGCCAGGATGGGCACCCCAGCTGCCGGGTACGGCAGGGCGCGGATCTCCCGCGTAGCTGCCAGGCCGTCCAGCACCGGCATCATCACATCCATCAGCACAACGTCAAAGCACCGGGGTTCGGCTTTGACTTTTTCTACAGCTTCCCGGCCGTTCCAGGCCTTGGCCACGGCCGCACCGCGCTCGGTCAGATAGAATTCAGCGATCTCCATATTGATCTCATTGTCCTCGACCAGAAGCACCTGCACACCGGCCAGCTTGCAGGATTTGTCCGTGCTGATAAGCGCCTGCGTTTCTTCATCCTGTGTGTCCACCGCAAAGGGCAGGCGGAACGCAAAGGTCGTGCCCTGCCCCAGGGTGCTGCTTACCTGGATGGAACCGCCCAGTTTGTTCAGCAGCTCCTTGACGATAGACATCCCCAGGCCGGTGCCCTTGTACTGGGTGCGGGCATCGGATTTTTCTTGCGTAAAGGGGCGGAACAATTCGTTCTTTACAAACGCCTCGCTCATGCCCACGCCGGTATCGGTGATGGTAAACTCGTACCAGACGGTTCCGTTCTCATAGGAAAGTTCTTTGGTATAGGTGTCTATGCGGCCGTTGGGGCGGTTGTACTTGATGGCATTGCTGAGCAGGTTCACCATGATCTGCCGCAGCTGCACGGGGCAGCCGATCAGATGGGTGTGACTGCACTCCGGTTTATGGCGGGTGTGGGTGATGCCGGTCTCGATCAGCTGGGCGTCCACAAGGTCCGCAGCTTCTTTCAGCAGCGCGGTCAGCTCAAAGGGCACCTTTTCCAGCGTAGTCTCCTTGGATTTCAGCTTGCTCATGTCCAGCACGTCGTTGACCAGCGCTTGTAAGTGGCTGGCGGAAAGCTGGATTTTTTGCAGGCAATCGTCCACACGGGCTTCATCGTCCCGGTGACTGCGGATGATGTCCAGCATGCCCATAATGCCGTTGATGGGCGTGCGCACATCATGGCTCATGCGGTTCAGGAATTCGGTCTTGGCCTTGCTCTCGAAGTCAGCCGCCTGATAGGCGGCCTCCAGGCGGCGGTTCTCCTGCTCATCTTTTTCGTGGAAGGCCGAGGTGTCTTTCAGCAGTGTGATGCCGTAGAGGATCGTCCGTTCGTGGCCCAGTTGGCGGTCGTAGACGGTGTCCTCGGACATCAGCATCGTTTTCTGCAGCCAAATATGCCCGCCGTCAGCGGTAGTCTCCTGGTATTCGACGGTCACCTGCCGTTCGCCGTTGCGGTAGCGTTCCAGCATCTTGGCTGAGGAGTCCATAATGCGGAAGTTTTCCCGTGTGTCCGGGCTGACCAGATCGCTGCGGATGCGGCAGTATTCGTCGTAGGAGCATGGCACCTCCACCTTGGCGTTGATGCGCTCCCGCGCGCCCTCACGGCAGAAGATGTTCTCCACGCTGTCGTGGGTCAGGTCCACGGTGTAGACGGCCTCGGCCATCTGCATCAAGGCGTCCACGTAGTCGCCGCTTTCCAGGATGGATTGCTTGACCTGCTCGTAGTATTGGGTCAGGGGCTTGCGCTCGTTGACGATTTTTTCGTCGCTGTCACGGAAATATTCTACGCCCAAGACAAAATGATGCAGCTTGCCGTCGACCGCATCGCCATACAGCGCGGTCAGACGGCCGCGGTGGATGGTATCTTCGTCTTTGCGCTGGAACTCCAGTACCAGCGGCGCGTCCGGTTTTAACACCTGCTGCAAGTTGGCCAGCTGCAGCGCGTCGCGCAGGGCATGCCGCTGGCCTGCCTCGCACAGCTGCCAGGCGATCTGCTCGGCAGCGCCGGTGTAGTTGCCATCCGCCGCCAGAAAAGTCTCTGCCCCGGCGCGCAGGGCACGGTAGCGGTCCTGCTGGGCGTCGCAGTACATGCACGACGAGAAATGGTAGCCCTGCTTTTTGACAAAGTTGAGCATGGCCAGATTGGTGCGGTGCTGTACATCGGCCTCCTCCATCTTGGCGCGGTTTTTGTCGATGTACATGTTTTTGTCGGCCTCGCGGAACAGTTCCCGCATGGTGGGCCCTTCCAGGTCGGTGGAAAGACCGTAGCCGACCGCGTAGCTCATCGGCATTTCGGGGTGGTGGGCTGAGTAGTCCAGAATATGCTGACGAATTTGCTGCAGGCAATGGCGCACGGCGGCATGGTCCATCCCGCGCAGAATCATCAGGAATTCATCGCCGCCATCGCGGCCCACAAACTGGTCCTCAGGCGCAGCGGTGCGCAATTCCTGGGCAAAATTGCGGATATACTCGTCACCCTTTTCGTGGCCCATTGTATTGTTGATAGTGCGCAGGTTATTTAGGTCAAACACGCAAACGGCGACCTGCTCCTCTGCTGGGATCGATTCCTTCCGGTTCAGCAGTTCCTCGCATTTGTTTTTGTTGGGCAGGCCGGTAGCTTCATCTTTGTAAACCTTGGTTTGCAGCACACGGTTCTGGGCTGCAAACTGCAGCGCGTGGAACAGCTCCAGGGCAATCAGCACCACCAGGGCAACAATGTCCGCTGCGGCTACATTTTCCAGGTAACTCAAAATTGTGGCACGGCGCTGGGAGTAGGCCGCCGCCAGGCCGGTTGCCTCATCGCAGATGGCAAAGAAGTCCTCACTCTGCTGAATAATATCGGTTCGGTAGCAGCCGACCGTGCGCACGAGCTGAATCTCCTTTTTTAGCGTTTCAAACTCATCGGAAAGCTCGGCCATTTTGTTTTGGAAGTTAACGTCGTTCAGCCGCACCAACTGCAGCTCCTTACTGCCAAAGCGCAGACCTGCGATAAACGAGGTCACATCATCGATCATGCTGTCCTGCGGCAGGCTGGCGTTTTCCAGCTTGATGATGCGCTGTGTCTCGCCGCGAACCAGGCCCGCATAGTTGACCACCCGCGCCGTGCCCTGGATCTGCCCCACCACCTGCATGATCGCCACGATCACGCCGATTAAAACGGTGGTCAGCACCATCATCAGCACCCGCGGAATATAGGCATTTTTCTTACCGGCCTTTTTCAAAACGTCACCTCTGATCCACAAAAACAGTTTATTTTATTGTAACGAATTTTGTCGAAATAAGCAAGTCTTACACTTTCAATAATGATATTGTATTTATAGTGAAATCCTTATGAATCTTTCTCGCGCCCAAATGGGTGTCAGTTGTTGGATTAAGTACGGCGGCAAATGCGTCTGGTGCGTGACTTTCTCCTACTCCATACAATCCCATAACGCACAATCTCCCCCTTACCCATCATCCGGGCAGGGGGAGATTTCTTTTTTCAATTGGAGCTTCTCTCTCGACAGAATTACGCGAGTTTGGTAAAAGTGTGGTATGCGCAATGCAGACAAAAAAAGCACCAAAACCAAACGAATAATCGTCAGATTTTGGTGCTTTCAGCAAGTGACCCGTGCGGGAATCGAACCCACGTTAACGGCGTGAGAGGCCGCTGTCTTAA
>ERZ841120.1128-NODE-1128-length-12690-cov-8.720063_pt1 | contig 12690 bp, 8 predicted proteins | sample MGYA00519572_ERZ841120 | MGnify/ENA primary metagenome ERZ841120 (study PRJEB31850, sample SAMEA3708890) | human gut metagenome | biome: human gut; feature: human-associated habitat; material: faeces | place: China | collected 2014 ... | reverse complement strand
TCTTGTGAAATCACAATTTATTCTTGTAGCCTGCCGCTGATACCGTCTGGATTGGTTTTTCCTTTCTTTTTGTTCCCTTTAATTAGCCATGAACTGCTTGACACCCTGGCTTTTGGCCGCAGGGTTATCCTGGCCGTAACCTTCCAGAAGGTTGATGCCGCCCCACACGCACAGGCCGCCGCCCAGGGCAATCACGAGAGTCTGCAATACGTCAATAGCACTGTTGAAGAAATCCATAAATCATTTTTCCTTTCGTTTTCTAGAATTGTTGTTGTCGGGTTCCAGATCGGATGCGTTCAATTCGTACATATCGAAAGGCTCGTCCGGCTTCACAATGGCCGGTCTGCGTTTCATGTACCGTTCTATGTCAAAGACGTTCTTCTTGTCGGCGTCGGACAGGTATCGGTAGCGGGGATGCTTCGTGATATCAAACTTATCGCTGAAAAACGGGCGCACGCCCCGAAGCTGCAAGATACACTTGCCGCCGTCCATGACCGCGATCTCGTCCTGGGTCATCAACTCCTTTCCTAATTTCTGATAACTGAGGCCGTGAGAAGTCTGCGCGCCGCGGTTTTCGGACTGGCTCAGGCTGTCGATGGTCTCCTTGCCCAGCAGCTCCGAAATCTCTTTCAGCGTCCCTTTCTCCTTGCCTCCCAAAAACAAGGTGCTGTCGCAGTTGCCGACGATGGTATCTGCCGCGTCCTTGTAGATGGTCTTTAGCTGGCTTTGCGACTGCAAAATAATAGAAGCCGATATCTCACGGCTTCGGATGGTGGCGATCAACTTATCAAAGTTTGGTATCTGGCCGATGTTGGCAAATTCGTCCAAAAGGCACCGCACGTGAACAGGCAGCCGCCCGTTATAGAAATCGTCCGCCTTGTCGCAGAGCAAGTTGAAAAGCTGGCTTTGCAGCATGGCTATGACGAAATTGAAGGTGGTATCCGTATCGCTCATAATGAGGAACAACGCCGTTTTCCGGTCGCCCATTGTGTCCAGCTCTAATTCGTCCTCCGTCATAATGTCCCGAAGCTCCTTGATATCGAAGGGGGCGAGGCGGGCACCGCAGCTCACCAAAATGCTTTTGAGAGTTTTGCCCGCCGCCATTTTGAATTTGACATATTGCTTGACGGCGAAGTGCTCCGGCTGCTTTTTTGCCAGATCGTCAAAGAGAATATCCACGGGGCTTTTATAAGTCTCGTCGTCCTCTCTGGCTTCGCAGGCGTTCAGCAGGTCCAGAAGCGTGATGAAGTTCCGTTCCTCCGGCTCCGCCTCATACCAGATGTAGCCGATGAGGGCGCAGTATAACAGCCGCTCGGCTTTGACCCAAAAATCTTCGGAGGATTTTTCACCGTCGCCCTTCGTGTTGGCAATGATGACATTGACCAGTTTGAGGATATCCTTCTCGGAGCGCACATATGCCAGTGGGTTATATTTCATGCTTTTGGAAAAATTGATGGTGTTCAGGACCTTGATACGGTAGGGCTCATAGATGACCTTGCCGCGACTGTCCCGCACCGGCTTTCCGTTCTCGTCCAGCTTCGGCGCGCCGTGCAGGAGCATTTTTCCTGTTTCCGTCAAAAGCTGCCCCTTTGGATCGGTGATGACATAGGAGCTGTGCATCTGCATGATAGACGGTTTGACAAAGAACCGCGTCTTGCCGCTGCCGGAGCCGCCGATGACGAGGATATTCTTATTTCTCGCCGTTTTCGGGTCCTTCGGACGGCTGGTCATGGTGAGGCTTTCCGTCCTGGTCAGGGGGATGTTCCAATCGGGAACAGGGTCTATGTAGGGTGCGATATCCTCCGGCCGGCCCCATCTCGCGCTGCCGTACTCAACGCCACGGCGATATTTCTTCGCGTTTTTCGCTTTCAGATACACCGCCAGCCGGACGAGGATCGTGCCGAAGATGCCGACGCAGATATCCAACACATGAAAGCTGGGCGCGGAGCTGGCGAAGGCGGTCTGAAAGCCCTGCCCGATATGCAGCAGATTTTCCGAGACGTCAAGCCCCGGCGCCAGCCGCACCGCCTGGCAGAGCTTATCAAAGAGATACACAAAGAACAGATACGGCAGGTTTGGCAGAAGATATTTTTTGAGTTTGTCCTTCATCGCTCCACGCTCCGTTCTCTGGTCTTGACCTTTTCGCCGCGCTCCTGCTCCTTGTGCTGCGTTTTGGACTGCTCCTGCGCCTTTTCCAGCTTACGGCGAATAGAAGGGGCTTTCTCGCGGCTCAGGTTTTTAGCGGAAAACTCCCGGAAGGCCGCTGTAATCACATCGGCGTCCCGGCCCTTGAAGAACACCAGGTAACGGGTATGCTCGCCGGAAATGTCCTTCTTCAAAGCAAAATCCAGGCCGTACTTCTTCGCCGTGGAAGAAAAGGCCCGGATATTCTGATCCGTGATCTCGATATTAGAAACGCCGGTGTTGTGCTTCATAAGCTGCCGGAGCGTCTGCTTGCCGTGCCGGAGCTGGGGATTTTTCTTGTGCTTCTCCATGTCTGCCAGCACCTTCTTCATGGCCTGCTGCAAGAGCTGGGCGGTCATTTTGCTGGCCTCCACACAAAGCGCAAGGGTTTTCTGCGTGATTTCTTCCTGCAAGGCGTTCACCTCCGATCTCCGCTGCCGTACAGGTCATGGCTGACAAGGGATGTGTAATAGCTGTCCATCGTGACCGGGGCGTTATACAGCGCCGCCAGCAGATATTTCTTGATGTTGCGGACATAGGTGGTGTTCTCCCGCATCCGGTCAAGGACATACTCGATGTGCGAAGCGTTCAGCTTCAGGAACCGTGACCGGACGACCTCCGCAGGGTAGTCGTCCCCGGCGACACGGATCATCTCCCGGTTGGAGCAGACGGTATCCACCATGAGCTCCACCAGCTCGTCCAGCCGGTCTTTATCCAACTGCACGTTCTGCGAAAGAACGTCATATTCGATGTTCTCCAAGATCAATGCCCGATAGCTTTCCCGCTTTCGCATCCCGTCCTGCCCGCTCCGCTCCCTGGGGACTGGGGGACTTGATAGGATAGGACTTGATTCTTGCGTAATTGATAAATCTGTCTTTGATGGATAGTTACTTGATTCTTCTTTATTTAATTGGGCGGGGTTCTCCTGAATTGGAGCGTCCAACATTGGATTTGCCTGTACGGGATTTTCCCGTATAGGTTTTTCCTGTGTAGGTGACGGCGCTTTAGGCTGTTCCAGAATGGTGTATTCGATAGAGCCGAGCTGCCCGTTTGCGCTACGGACACGCGAACGGATCAGATAGCCGTGCGCCTCCAGCTCCCGGATGCCGCCGCTGATGCTGTCAATGCCATCCTTGCAGATACGGGCAAGGCCCTTCATGGTGTAGTCCCAATTCTCCGGCAGGGACAGCATGAGAGATAAAAGCCCTTTCGCTTTCAGCGACAGCGACATATCCCGCAGATGGTAGTTGGACATGACCGTGTAATCTCTGGTCTTTTCGATACGGAATACAGCCATCTTCGCACCTCCTTCCTCTGAAAATGAAAAGTGTTGATTTCGATGAAAAAAGCCTCCGGTTTGCCTCTCGGATGTGATCCATAGGAAAACATCCATGTCCGCCTGCTTGCGGCGGTCAGAGAGGAAAAAACAGAGGCTTTCGCACCCTAATCACAACACTTGAATTTAGGTATAGAAAAAGGGCGGCTGTCTTAAAAACAGTCGCCCGAAAAGGGGATATATACAAGTTATTTGCTACTCGTCCGCCTTGAAAACCGTTGATATTACTGGCTTTTTCAAAAAGTTCTGTATCACCACTCGCACCATAAAAATACCCGGTATTCAAGAAGAATACCGGGGTTTTTCTTGCTTTTTTACAGGAAATGAAAATGGAACAAAAGTCATTTTGGGCCAGTGCATCCAAAAATCGCTTTCTGGGGACACCGTCCGGCGCAGCCGGGCGGCGTTTTTTTATGCCTTCTTCCGGAGGAGCACGTCTGCGATGCGCTCGGAAGCTCTGACTTTATTTTCCTCGATGATGTGGGAATAGAAGTTCTCCGTGGTGTTTACGCTGGCATGGCCCAGTTGCTTCGATGGGAGATACGACTTTTTCCGGCGCGGTGTATCCCATTTGCCATGTCCCAAAGCTGCTCCTGATTTTGGATTCATTCTGCTGGATAGATAACGGTCATCGGCTCGCCGCGCTCGTCCTCATCGGCAAAGGGCAGCGGCGCACCCTTGGAAAGCAAAGCGGCAAGAGAAAGCATCCGCTTACTCTTGCCGTCACCGGGGTCGCCTTGCAGCAGTGTGACCTTGCCGAAGGGGATATAGGGATACCACAGCCAGCGCACCTCTTTCGGGGTGATCTCGCTGGCCTTGATGATTTCCAGCTTTGCAGGAATGTTGTTTGGATAGTCTGTCATTGTCTTGTTCTCCTTTTCGATAGATAGTGTGGGCAGTGAATAACGGTGGCACGGAAGCTCTGCTTGCAGCTCCTTTCGCATTTTCTGCAAAGCTCGTTATATTTCTTCCTGCCACGCTCATCAAGAAAGAGCGCCCATTCTCTCTTGAGATAGTTCGGCATACGGGGCATAACGGGCACCTCCTTTTCACTGCCGAATTGCCGATTTGCTCCCGAAACGAAGAAACGCCCAAAACCTGACCCCGCGGTATGGTTTCGGGGCGATTTTGGGCGTTTTCTTTCGATATGAGCGGCTTTGTTTTGACGGTGGTATCCTTGCCGTCTGTCATTCGCAAGTCGCTGTTTGTCGCTTCTGGGTAACAAAAAGCGCCGTATTGCTACGACGCTTTTGTCTTGCTCGGAAGATGGAGCAAGGGAACGCTATTCCATTATCTGTTGTACTTTTTCTTCCTGCTTACAACCGTTGTGCCGATGGCTGCACCGCCGCTGATGAACAACAGGGCAATCCACAGAACCATATTGCTTGTATCGCCGGTCTGCGGATTCTTATCGGATGTTCCTGGTTTGGTAGGCTCAGTCGTCTCCGAAGGAACAACAGGTTTCTTGGCACTATAGCTGTTAGTGAAGCCGATTTCTTCAATCGGGTTGTTGTAGTCAAGTTCGGCGTTCTCATCATACTTGAGGAAAGACCAGCCCGCAACATTTGTGTAGGTATCGACAAACATCGGTATTGCATAGAACTTTGTCTCGTCGTAAGTCCAGCCTTCTGCATTTCCCTTGACCTGACGGATAACGAAGCCATCTGAGAGATTGCCTGCCTGATTTTCTTTGATCGTGAAGATAAATTTACCCTCGTAGGTCTTTTCGCCTTCGGTCTCAACGGTATCCTGAACCAGCACATATTCGGTGGTGGCACCGAATCTCTCGATGGCAAACTTGAAGGTCTCCTTACCGGGATCCATTTCCCCGGTCTTCTTCACAGTGAGCTTGAAAGGAACCTCAATTTTGATGTAGTTGGCATCTTTGTATTGCAGGGCGGCAATGGCATCTTCGATCGCCTGTGCCATTGCATCCACTTCGCTCTGTTCAGTGATATTCTTGTCACGGACGACGGCATTAACGGCAGCTTCCACACCGGAGAAGTCCTTGTAGTCATCCTTGTCCAGTGCGTTTGCCTTGGCGATGGCTTCGTCAACCTTCGTGTAGTCGGCAGGTAAATAAGTCATTGCAATGGTCTGCGTATGCGTTGCCGCATCGGCGGTGATCGTTATATTGCCGGTGTATGCGTTGCAATTATCGGCTGTTACCTCAACAGGGTAAGTTCCTGCTTCCAAACTGACAGAGCCGGTAACCTCCTGACCATTCACTTTCACAACAACATTAGTCAGACCGTCTGGCGTTACAACGAAAGAAACCGGATAGACAGCCTTTGTGATAAAATGGACATTTTTATAAAGTGCAAAGTACTGAGTACCGCTGGAAAGCAGATCAATTTCTGTTCCTTCCGAGTCTACAGCTTTTGCATAGTTCAGGTGATAGCCATCGGCAATCACAGGCACACTTTCATCGAAAATTGCAGGGATATTATTCTCATTCGTATTCTTTGCATCAATCTCTGCTTCTTCTACGGTGAAAGATCCGTTACCGCCCATGGGGTATTTACCGTCAGTGGTTACTTTGGCGCCGCCCTTGATCAGAATATTGCCTTTTGTCCATATTGCGCCGTCCGCAGTAGAGGTGCATTTTACCTCGCCGCCGTTAACCGTCAGATTGCCTGCAGCATACAGACCGGGATAATAGCTTGTTGCTTTAACTTTAGATGCAGCAAGCTCAATATCGCCGCCGTTCCCTTCTTGATCTTTCCAGATATATGCTCCGTTACGTCCGTCCTGAGTCGCCTTAAGCGTAACATCGGCGCCGTTTATAATCTTCAGCCAATGGGCATCGATTCCGGCATACAAGCCGGTGGAATCCACTGTTGCCCCGTCAATTTCGACCATTCTTCCGGCTATGCCCAATCCGCCTTCAGAGTTTATTATGACCCTTGCTTTATCGGAAATCTTGACGTCAGCCCCTGTGTTAATTCCATCGTAGTTTTCCCCGATAACGTTGATCACCAGTGTTCCATCGCCGGTAATCTCGACAGAATTGCTGTAATTGAGGTATATTCCCACTCCTCCGCCGGGATCGGTTCGGGTAATACTATTTGTCCCGGTCAACCGTATCTTCAACGTACTGGGGATAGTCGTTTTAATACCGTAGTCTGACATGGTGTCGTTGTCAAGGGTAGCATTGTTCAAAGACAAGGTGTGAGTGGTCGGGTCATAACTTACTGTTCCACTGAAAAGATTATCCTTATTCTCAGACGTGACCTGTACGCCGTCTACCCAGATGTCGTAGACTGTGGGTTCCGCTGCCAGTGCTGTGGCAGGCAGGAGTCCAGCTACCATTACAATGCTGAGTAGGATTGCAAATAGTTTTTTCTTCATAACAGTTCCTCCATTTTTTAATTGTCCGCTATTTACTTCCTCCGACAGCGGACACGCCGGAGAAGACAGAAGGTTTAACCGGAAAAGATTGATTTTCCGGTCGTGGTTAGGACTTCAATATCAAACCACCATCCTTTCGGCAAATGCCATAGTCGGCACAATGCAGAGCGCCATACATTCGGAAACAAATTCAAATAGCTTCCTTTTGCCACGTCTGCTTCGTCCACAATCTGACTGACAGAGGTGCTTTTATACCCCTGTTCCAGAAAGAGACGGACGCACACGGTCAGTATTTTCCTCTTTGTTTCACTGCTGTCTCTCCGCAAATATATCACCTTTCTTCAAGCACTTTAGTACACATACTAATAATATCATATCAAGTGCAAAAAGGCAAGTGATATTTGAAACTTTATCTCCGAAAATTGTGATATTTTCATAAACGATAGCTTGACAATCTAAGCAGAACTGTAGGATATCTTCGGATTGATGAGCGCCTGTACGGGATCATTGCCCTCTTACCTTGCTCAGATAGTTTGAGGTATTTCGGAATACGGGGCATAGGGGACACCTCCTTATCGCTGCCTATTGCCGATTTGCTCCCGAAACGCAGAAACGCCCAAAACCTGACCCCGCTGTATGGTTTCGGGGTGATTTTGGACGTTTTCTTTCGATATGAGCGGCTTTGTTGTGGGGCCGGTATTCTTTACCGCCAACCGTTCAAAAGCCGCTGTTTGTCGCTTCCGGGTAACAAAAAGCGCCGTATTTCTACGACGCTTTTGTTTTGCTCGGAAACTGGAGCAGGGGAACGCGATTCCATTATCTGTTGTGTTTTTTCTTTCTGATGACTACTACCGTTGCAGCAATGACTGCACCGCCGCTGATAAGCAGCAGGACAATCCACAAAGTAAGGTTGCTTGTATCGCCGGTCGGGGGAGTCTGCGGCAGCTTTGCCGTTACGGTGTCGGCTTTTTGGATTTCCTTTGTACCGTCCTTGTCGCTGAAATACTGATTACAGCCTTCGCAGTACCAATACTCGATATTGCCCTCGGCGGTCTTGGTCGCCGCCTTTGCGTCGATATGCTTGAGGTCGGAGTGGTTGTTTGCGTCAAGCTCTCCGTATTCCGCACCGCAGACCTCACACTTTGCCTTGCCCTTGCAGGTGGCTTTCCCGCCGGAGTGGTCCGTCAGCTTCTTGCCGCAATAATCACACGTGTGGTCTTTGTTATCGTCTGCACACTCGCTGATTATATAATCGCAGATATCACATTTGTGGTCTTTGTTTGCATCGATGCAATTCTCGGTTTCCGTGTGCGCTGCATCGTGCGCGCAGACGCGCTTGTGCGTGCCGTCTCCGTTGGGTGTCCACGCGCCCCAGTCATGGCCGAGCGGCTTTCCGGCTTCGAAGGTTGCTTCGCCGTCCGTTCCCTTGGAGGATAGACCGCAGACGGCGCAGGATTTGTAGTAGACCGCTTTTTCGGTACAGGTTGCAGCAGACTTCAAATACTGCGCCTCTGCTTTTTCGGCAGTGAAGCTGTGTGCCGCCATCTCGCCGTATTCGCCGTCGCAGACCGTGCAGACAGCCTTGTGCGTGCAGGTCGCCGTGCCGCCGGTGCAGCTCTTAGTCTCGGTGTGCGAGGCATTGCGCTTGCAGGTGCGGGTATGGGTGCCGTCTCCGTTGGACGTCCATGCGCCCCAGTCGTGATCCAGCGCATTGCCGGAGAAGAAGGTCGCCTCATCCGCCGTGCCCTCGGAACTCAGACCGCAGACGGCGCAGGATTTGTAGTAGACTGCCTTTTCGGTGCAGGTCGCGGCGGATTCCAGAAACTGCTCCTCGGCGGTTTCTGCCGTGAAGTCGTGCGCCGCCAGCTCGCCATAGGCTGCGTTGCAGTCCTCACAAATGGCCTTTTCCGTACAGGTCGCCGTGCCGCCGTGGCAATCCTCGGTTTCCGTGTGCGCTGCATCGTGCGCGCAGGTGCGCTTGTGCGTGCCGTCTCCGTTGGACGTCCATGCGCCATAGTCATGGCCGAGCGGTTCGCCATTGGTAAAGGTTTCCGTGCCCTGCGCGCCGCAGGTGGAGCAGGACTGGTAATATACCGCCGGGCTTGTGCAGGTGGCGGCGGACTTCAGCCGGTATTCGTTCACCTGATCGACAAAATGGTGCGGGCCAAGCTCGCCGTACGAGTGCTGGCAGACCTCGCAGAGGGCCGGGGCAAGGCAGTCGGCCGTGCCGCCCTGATGTGCGCCGCGATCGACCTCCAAATGGCAGCAGGTGTAGAATCTCCAGTGGCTGTCGGCATCGGTCTGCCACGCGCCCGGATATTCGGCGTGCCGGTTTGGATTCTTGTCCCCGCTTGCAAAGGTCGCCTCGTCTGCTGTCCCCTTGGAGGACAGCAGACAGATCTTGCAGGACTTGTAATAGAGCGCGGGAGAAATGCAGTTTGCTTCCTTGTACAGAAGCGCCGTGATCGGGAGCTCTCCCGTGAAGTCATGCTCGGTCATTTTGATGCCGCAGGTGTCGCAGAAATGGTTGCAGTCCGGGTCGGCGTGGTTGTGCCGCTCAGTCTCTCCGCCGCAGACGGTGCAGGTCTTCCAGTGACTGTCTTGATTCGTGCTCCAGTCGCCGTAGGTGCAGCCGGCCGTTTCAACATGGCTGGCATCGTGGGTGCAGACGCGCTTGTGTGTGCCCTCCCCGTCGGGCATCCACGCGCCCCAGTCATGGCCGAGCGGCTTGCCGGACGTGAAGGTCGCCTCGTCGGCGGTTCCCTTGGAGCTGGTACCGCAGACGGCGCAGGACTTGTAATACACCGCCTTTTCGGCGCAGGTCGCAGCGGATTTCAGATACTGCTCCTCGGCGGTTTCTGCCGTGAAGCTGTGCGGCTTCAGCGCGCCGTAGGACTGGCCGCAGTTATCGCAGACAGCCTGTTCCGTGCAGGTTGCCGTGCCGCCGGAGTGCTCGCGGAGGGTGATGCTCTTGGAAACGCTGAAGCGGTAGCCCTCCGCCGTCGTGGCAGAGGCGATAAACCGGAAGCCGGTTTCTCCCGCTATGTAGGAAGCGGCAGGGATTGTCCCCGTGCAGAGACCGTCGACCGGGGTGATGGGTTTGCCGTCGCCAGCGTATTTAAACTCATAGCTGTAGGCGGGATTCGTGCAGCCCTCCGGCAGGTTGAAAGAGAACTCGAAGTCCTGCGTGCGGCAGACGGCATCCGGTGCGGTGATGGTCAGGGTGGGGATGTCCTTCTTTTCGACCTTGTCGCCGCAGAATTCGCATTCGCCCCAATACTGGCCGTTTCCTGTCTGCCATTTGTAGGAATGGGACGAATGGACGGTCACGGTGAGCGTTGTGGAATTGCCCGCCTTGTCCGTGGCGACGACGGTCTGCGGGGTTCTCGCGTCGGCGAGGGTGATCTCGCCCTGCTCGTTGGGGGTCACGGCCTTACCGTTGACCGTCACGGTGTCCAGATACAGGTCGGTCACGGTAAGGGTTTTGTCGCCCTCGCCGCAGAAAACGTCGCCGTTCTTCGCACCGGTGATCGCCGGGGCGGTCTTGTCGATGATGATTTTCTCCGTGCATACAACGCTGTAGCGAGCAAGGAGCTTCGTCCCCAACTGTGCATAGATCACATAGGGCTTTCCCTCCTCCAGATTCAGAGATGCCGTATTGAAGGCGCCGGTATAAGGATAGTGATCGTGCCCGCTGCTGAAAAGGACATCCGCAGCTAGGCCATTCGAGTAGAACTGATCGCCGACGGCGTACTCAAAATACGACAGTTCCTCCGGATGGGCGGTATTGATCTGTACGGTCTGATCTTCGTTGAAGAAGTGTTCCGTACCTTCGGAGCGGAAGCCGGTCCACTGGGAATCGCCCACGGAAATGGTGCTGTAATCAATGAAAACGCCGCTCCAAAAAGCAATGAAGGTAAGGCTGTCCTCGCCGCCCGTAGCAAAGTCGCCGTAGGTTTCTCCGCCCATGACTCTCCTATTGCCGATCAGCAGTGCTTGCAGCCTTTCATCATTTTCTCTTGTCGGCCTTGGCGTCAGGAGCTTCCAAATTTCATCCGTCCATTTGACGTTCTCAAAGTCCGTGACCGTCGAGCCGTCCTGGTTGACGATACGGACGGTATAGTCGCTGCGCTCCTCCCAGACGGGGTAGAGCGTAAGCGCCTCGTTTTGCTCATAGATTGCATTCAGGGAATAGTCCATCTCGCCGCCGTCGACCTTCGACCAGCCGACCTGCGTATAGCCGAGGCGGGTAAAGAGCGCACCTTGCAGCTCCAGCGCTTTGCTGTGCTCCTTGTTGACCGTCTTGCTGTCGCCTGTGCCGTTTGCGCCGGGGGCGTAGGTCACGGGATAGGTCGCAGTTTGCAGCTGGAGCTGCTGCGCAGCGTTATAGCCGATGCTGTAGCCCACGCTGTCCGGGGTAAAGCGGCTGGTGTAATCCGTGCCGTTGGCCTCGGCGAACACCACGGGGACTGCCGTGCTTTCCGTGGTAACGCCGATCTGCGCACCGCTGCCGAGCTTGTCGAGCGTGACGGTTTTTCCGCTGGCAAGATAGAGGTTTGCGCCGGTGTTTCCGGTGATCTTCACGTCGCCGGTAAGGGTCAGGGAGCCTGCGCTCAGCGCGACCGCACCCTTGCCGCCGGAGTTTCCGGTGATGGTGCCGGTGCCGAGGTTGGCGGTCGAGCCGTCTCTGGTCAGCGAGATCGCGCCGCCCTTGTTGTTCTTGATTTCGACGGGAATGGCGCTGCTCTGCTGCGCCATCGTCACTCTGCCGTAGGCCGCGTCGATGCCCGCGCCGGTATTCTCCGAGATCGTGCCGCCGTAGAGGTTGACATTGGTATAATAGTCGCTTGTCGCAATGGAGGGCATGGGCCAGTGGGTGGCCGCAATACCCGCACCGGTGTTGCCGGTGATCGTACCGCCGTAGAGGTTGATGGTATCATCTGAACGGGTGATGGTGGACATCACGCCGTTCCGCTCGTTGCCGGAGATGATGCCGTCATACATATTGAAGGTTCCCCTGTTAATTACACCGGGGCCGTACTTGGTGTTGCGGATGTTGCTGATGACCGGGCGATCCGTGGGATAGTCGGAGCTTTTTTGATAGTAGCAGCCGCCGTACATATTGAACGTGCCGCAGTTATAAATGCCGCAAACCGGGTCGTTGTAAACATCGCGGATGCCGTCCGTTTCCGAGCTGGTCATGCAGATGCTCACGCCGTAAAGGTCAAAGGTGGCAGTTTCGGCAACAGAAACAGCGGCGCAGCTGTCGCCGGTGATGAGGCCGCGGTCGCCGGAGAACTGGCAATCCGTAAATACCAGACGCGCGTTATTCATCACAAGGAAGGCGCTTTGTGCATCCGGTACATTGCAGGTAAGAGTATGGCCATGCAAACAGATCACAAACGTGCAGCCATCCCAAACATGGATTCGTTTCGTGAGGGTGACATCATTGGCAAGGTAATAGTAGAACGTTTTTCCCTGGTTGTTCGCTGCTTTATGGTTGATCTCCATAAGGTCCTCTTCCGATCGGATCACGTTCATTTTTGAAATATCGCCGGAGGTATTTTCCTTCCCGTCCTTGGTGAAGTAGACCCCTTCATAGGCCGTGTGTCCGTTCATGGCCTGATGATTGCTGATTCCTCCTCCGCAGACGCAATGCGCCGACGGATGCGGCCAATCAAGGCGAACCGCGCTTGCCGTGAGCGGGAAGAGCTGCGCGAGCAGGCAGAGCGTCAGCAAAATGGCGAACAGTCGTTTTTTCATGTTGTTACCTCCGTTTCGCCGTCCTTCGACAGCTTAAAATCGTATTTCATTTCCAG
>ERZ841120.1119-NODE-1119-length-12787-cov-8.669023_pt1 | contig 12787 bp, 11 predicted proteins | sample MGYA00519572_ERZ841120 | MGnify/ENA primary metagenome ERZ841120 (study PRJEB31850, sample SAMEA3708890) | human gut metagenome | biome: human gut; feature: human-associated habitat; material: faeces | place: China | collected 2014 ... | reverse complement strand
CAAAATCTATATGACTGCCAGTGGCAGTCATACCTCTACTACGGTGTCACGCCTTTTGGCGTGACGGATGAGGTCGAAGGTCACAGGTTTGTACCAACCCATGGCGAAAATTGATCGCTTCGACCTCATCAGTCAGCCCTTGCGGGCTGCCAGCTTCCCCTCCAGGGGAAGCCTTTCGCATCGCCATTTCGGCGTATGGAATTCCAGCGCATCGGGGCATGCCGCCGCCCCTACAAAGCCCCGCCGGGCGTGCGGCAATATATTAGCGCTTCGCCGGGGGAAGGCTCTCCTCAGAAGGTCGGCAGATTTTGCGTCGCCCTTACCCCTCCTGGGGCTTATGATCGGCCTCGGCGCTCAGGTCCGGCCGGGGCAGGTTCGTCAATTTCACCGTCAGCAGCTTATAGAGCACCGAATTTACCGCACTGTGCAGTACCAGATTTGTGCAGCCCTGCTCGTTGCCCTCCACCAGCTCCCGGGCCGCCTCGGCGTTGACCTGATCGATAAAGCCCTGAATGGCCCCGTTGATGCGGCCCACAAAATTCGCGTATATCTGCTTCGTGTCCTCGTCGTCGAGATCCGGCGGCAGAATCTTCTGAATTTCCGTCAGGGCCATGCTCTGCTTCAGGGTGCAGATCATAAGCACGTAAGCCAGATGCCGCCGGCCGTAGCGCTTGCGGACCGGCGCAGGCATGACCCGCAAACGTACGTAATTATTGATACTGCTGGCAGTGATGAGGGGATTTTTCTCGTCCTGGGGGATGAGGCTCAGATACCGGCTCACCAGCGTCACCACCTGGTCCACATACAGGTCCATGTCCGGCAGTTCTTCCCATCCGGGCAGGCTGAACACCTCCATAAAGTTCTGCCACCGGGCCAGCTTCTGCAAATAAAGGTCCTGCATCGCATCCATGCCCCATTCCTCCTTTTCGCTTTATTGTATCACGGATAGCCGCCCAGAGCAAGAAGGGATAACGAACATTTCAAAAACTATTTACAAATATCACTTTACATTGTATCTCATATGGTGTATTATAATATGGAATATTAGATAATACGGAGGCAATCCCTTATGTCCTATGCGATCTTTACCGATAGCTGTGCCAACCTGCCCGGAAATCTGCTCCGGCAGCTGGACATTTCCGTGATGCCCTGCTCTTACCGGATCGGCGGCAAGGAAATTTCCTTCAACGGCGACATCGAGCATTTCGATGCCAAGGTCCATTACGACCTGCTTCGTGCCGGAGAGGTCATCAGCACCTCCCTCATCAATGCCGACGCCTTCCTGGCAGCCTTCCGGCCGGTGCTGGCTCAGGGCCGGGACCTGGTGTATGTGGGCATTTCCTCCGGCATCAGCGGTACGTTTCAGGCGGCAAACATGGCCGTCACGGAGTTGAAGGAGGAATTTCCGGACCGAACCATCCGCACGGTGGATTCCATGGGTGCCGGACTCGGCACGGGTCTGCTGGCCTGCCGTCTGGCAGACTTCCGGAAGGACGGTCTGGATGCCGGCGCCGCCGCCGACAAGCTGGAAACCTTGGTTCCGGGCCTGTGCGAGTTTTTCACCGTGGATTCCCTGCATTTCCTCCGGCGCACCGGCCGCATCAGCGCCGCCAGTGCGGCCATCGGCACCATGCTGAACATCAAGCCCCTGCTGCGGGGGGACGAGACGGGCCACATCGTCAGCTGCGGCAAGTACCGTGGCAGGAAGCGGGCCGTGGAGGCCATCGTGCAGAGATATGCGGAGTTGGCTGTGGACCCGGAGCATAGCCGGGTGGCCATCACCCATGGGGATTGTCTGGCGGACGCCGAGGACCTGGCCATGCGGGTTCGGGCGGTGGCCCAGCCGGGGGAACTGATCATCTGCCCCCACGAGCCCTTCACAGGCTCCCATGTGGGCCCCGGTATGCTGGCCCTGTTCTTCATCGGGAAGCACCGGTAAGCATTTAAGAGAAATTGAAACTCCCACCGAAGACGGAAAAATCCGCTTCCGGCGGGAGTTTCTTGTATTCAAACAGACTCCCTCCCGGCGGGGCGCTGGCTCCCCTGTGTAGGGGGAGCTGTCACGGCAACGCCGTGACTGAGGGGGTGTACGCTGCCGACACGGTACAGGCCATCGTTCGATAGTCTCCTACGAGATTGTTACCGTACACCCCCTCCGTCTGCCCTAAAGGGCAGCCACCTCCCCCTACACAGGGGAGGCTTACGCTTTGCCGCTTCTGCGTATGAAATTCGAACGGGTGGGGCGTGCCGCCGCCCCTACACTCAATAATGATAGTGCCTACCGCCCCTCATCCGGCCGCTTTGCGGCCACCTTCCCCCAGGGGAAGGCGAATCTCAGAGGGGGCGGCAGACTTCTACATCGTCTGACCGTACACCCCCTCCGTCACCTGCGGTGACACCTCCCCCTACACGCCGGGAGGCAAACGCACTGCCGAAAGACTTCTGAAAACCTGCCGGGAGAGATTTTCCTCAATAGGTCACAATTTTGTCCAGGTACTGCTCCCAGGGGTTGCTGGCGCAGCCGGCGCCGTCCCGGTAGAGGGGGTAGGCCGAGGACGGCACGCAAATCTTCACATTCTCCGTGCCGGTCAGCAGGCCGTCACCCACGGTGGGCGTTGTGGTCGTGTGCAGAAGCGTCAACTTTTTCAAAGCCGTACAGCCTGCAAACGCTCCATCCGGGATGGATTCCACACTTTCCGGCAGGATGATCTCCGTGACACGGGTATTCCCGGCAAAGGCCGTCTCGCCAATCCCTACCACGCTGCGGCCCTGCCATACAGACGGCACGGTCAAAACCTGCTTTGCGGCTCCCGCCGCCGTCAGGCCCGCCACCCGGCAGCCGTTCTCCCCCACTTCCTCCAGGACAAAATCGGCGCTGTCGCCGGTTTCATCGGGAGCGGCATAGATGGAGGCGGGCATTTCCGGTGTTTCAAAGTCCAGCGGCGCATAGCTGCCCAGCTGGTTCAGCAGGTCCTCCGTGAGCCGGTAGGTCCGCAGTCTGGCCCCCGGCGTGTTCAGATGGAAATTCGTGTCGTAAAACCAGCCGCTGTCCAGCACATACCGGTTGGGGTCCGAGATCACCGGACAGTCGAAGGTCCGGTTGCACAGGTCGAAAAATGCCTGCATGGTGTCCTCCTCGGCGGACACCATGGCCCCCCGGTCCATGGGTGAGAAGCTCAGGTACACCGCCACGCCCTTGGTTTTCAGCCGGCGGCAGTAGCCGTTGACCTGCCCGGCAAAGTCCGCCGAGATGGTCAGTGCGTCCAGGTCGATGGGATTGCCCGTGTCGTAGCCCAGGGCCATGGCGTTCCCGGCCCGGTCATAAATCATGTTGCAAGTTTCGTCAAAGCTGGCCTTGGCGTAGCTGTCCGTAGGCTGTGGCAGGATGCCGGACCGGAAAATTTCCACTCGCTCCTGCAAATAGGCCAGATAATTCCCCACCAGTGCGCTTTTCTGGGAAGAATTGACATTCAAAAGCAATTCCGGGCTGCTTTCGGCGCATTTCCAGAAGGCCGTGGCCCCGAAATAGGTGGAAAAGGTCTCGGAGGTCGGCTCGATGGCCAGCACCACCCGGTCCCCGGCGTTCAGGTATTTTTCCGACAGGCTCAGCATAGCGCTGGTCCCCACGGCGGCGTACAGGCCGAAATTGCAGACGGTATAGCTTTCCCCCGCCTGGGAGAGCAGGTCCTCCATCAGGGCGCTGTCCACGCCGAAGGCCACGTTGCTGCCCCCCACCAGGACGATTTTCGGTCCTTGGGTGGTTTTCAGCTTCTCCACCATGGCGGGCAGCTCCGCATAGTAGCTCTCCCCGTAATACTCCGGCAATGCCGCCCCGGCCCCCAGCAGCAGTCCCGGCAGGAGCAGCACCAGCAGTAAGATCACGCAAATTCGTTTCATGGCGCTTCCTCCCTCAGAACTGGAAATAGGCAAAGCCCGCCGCCTCGCCGGTGGCCAACAGAGCCACCCAGCACACGGCGATGAGCAGAATCAGATAGGCATAGGACACGGTTCGCTGAGCCACGGCGGTTTCCTCCGAAGAAGCCGTCAAATCATACTCCGTGAGCCGGTAGATTTTCGCCATGCACACGATGCTGAAAGTCACCCGGAGAAAGCCCACGGCGTCCATGTCCATCAGGGCAAAGGTGCTGTTTACCCCCTGGGCGGTGAAGGTCATTCGGGTAAACATTCCAAGAAGCATGGTCCCCGCCTGGGCCACGTCCGTGGCCCGGAACAAAATGGCCGCCGGAATGAAAATCAGGAACGTAACGCACCGGCGCACCAGCCGCCCGGCGGGGCAAGCCCATTTCGGTCCGAACCGGTGACGAACGTCCAGAGCGCTCTCCACGCACAGCCAGAAGGCCGCATACAGTCCCCAGAGCACATAGGTCCAGTTGGCCCCGTGCCACAGGCCGCAAAGGGCGAACACAAGAATCGTATTCAAATACTTCCGGACCTTGCCCTTCCGGTTGCCCCCCAGGGGGATGTACACATAGCTGGTGAACCACCGGTTCAGGCTGATGTGCCACCGGCGGAAAAATTCCGTGTAGCTCTTTGACAGGTAAGGCCGGTCGAAATTCCGCATGAGTCGGACCCCCATCATCCGGGCGCACCCGGCGGCAATTTCCGAATACCCGGCGAAATCGCAGTACATCTGAATGCAGAACAAAGCCCCGGCCAGGAAAATGGCCAGCGCATTGGCGCTGTCCGCCCCGGCGAACACCCGGCTCACATACACGCCCACCACATCCGCCACCACGCATTTGCGGAAAAAGCCGCAGAGGGCAATGCGGACCCCGGCAAAAAAATCGCCTTTGTTCCAGAAATGCTCTTTTTTCAGCTGGGGAAGCAGGTCAGCGGGATTTTCAATGGGTCCCGCCACCAGCTGGGGAAAATAGGTCACATACAGGGCGAAGGCAATTGGGTCCTTCTCAGCCGGGAAGTCCCCCCGGTACACGTCGATGGTGTAGCTGAGAGTCTGGAAGGTATAGAAGGAAATGCCCACAGGCAGAATCAGCCCCAGCCGGGGAACCCGATAGCCAATGCCCCACAGGGCGCACAGATCGTTGATGGATCCGGCGAAAAAGTCGAAATATTTGAAGAAAAACAGCAGTCCCAGATTCATGCACAGGCTGCACCCCAGGAAAAACCGGCACAGGTCCTTTCTTTCCCGGTTGGCTTCGATGCCCCGGCCGCAGCAGTAGTCCACCGCCGTGGAAAAGAGCAGCAAAAAGAGGAACGCCGGGTTCCAGTACATGTAGAAAAAGTACGAGGCTGCCAGGAGCCAGTATTTCCGGGCCTTGAAGGGCAGAAGCCAGTAAAGCCCCACCACGACGGGCAAATAAATGAGAAAAGCCAGCGAATTGAAATTCATTTCCAGCCCTCCAGATTCAGAAGCAGAAAGGCCAGCAAAATCACGGCAATATCCGCCGCCCCGGCCCCCAGAAGCAGGGCGTAGGCGCAGCCGAGGACGGCCAGCAGGGCCGAAAGGACCGTGAAAATCCCCCTGGTCCCCCGGTAGGCCCGGTCAAAGAGATTCAGGCCCAGGGCCGCCCCAAAAATTAGCCACAGCACCGGCGTTTCCAGCAGCACGCTCATTGGCCTTCCTCCTTCCAAAGTCCGTCTGCCACCATCCGGGTCTTCAGGTCCTGGAGCCAGTTTTCCGTGTTCCGTCGGGCCGCCTGGGACAGCAGATGGTAGTTCGTATCGTAAAAATCCTCATTGCGGTAGAGATAATCCATCTGGTCGGAGATCATCGTCACACCGTCCATGGCGTTTACCGCCTGGGAAAATGCGTTGGAGACCTGGCGCACAGTCCCCCGCTGCCCTTCCGGGATCACATCCACATTGATACAGGCGCAGGATACATAGACCCTGACCCCCTTTGCCGTAATGGCCCTGTAATAGGCCTCCAGCCGGGCCAGATTTTCCGGCCGGACCCGCTCCATGGTGATATTTACCTTGTCCACCAATTCATCTTCCTGCTTATAGCGGTCAAAGGGAATGGAGCCGGTCTCCGGGTCAAAATAAATGTTCCCGGCGGCATCCTCGTAATGCTCGTCGTAATTGCCGGTCTCCTGCTTCCGGTCCCGCCACACCTGGTAGGAATCCAGCAGACCGGGGGTCTCCCGGATGTCCACATAGGACACCAGGTCGTAATTGTATTCCAGCCCGCACCAGAGCTTGCTGTCGTCTGCGGTAAAGCCCATCTGGCAGAGCATCTGCTGTTCGCTGCTCAGCTCCGGGGTATGGAAGAAAATGTCCCCTTCTTCCAGCAGGGCGGTAATAATCTGCATCTGCACGGCGGAGTTGATGAGGCCGTTGACGGCCACGTTGACGACTTGATAGTCCGGGCTGACCGCATCCCGCATGACGGGACCGTCCAGGTTGTACCACATGGAGCAGCCCCCGTAAAAGACGATTTTCTGCTTGCCCTGATTCAGGATAAGCAGGTCCAGCTTGTCCGCCAGCAGGCTTTCCCGGCGGTAATGGGAGCCGTAGGGGGGCCGCTGGGCGTTGATGTGGAGGGTGCTGAAGTTTTCGCAATCCCGGAAGGCCTCCGAGGGCAGGAAGCGGATGCTGTCGTAAAACGTCAGTTCCCGCAGGGCGCAATTCCGGAAAGCCCCGGCCTCCACGGTTTCCAGGGTCTTGGGGAAAATGATCGATTCGGCGGCGCAGTCGGTAAAAGCCCCCTCCGCAATGGCCGTGACGGTCTCCCCGCCAATACTTTCCGGAATGACGATTCGCTCCTCCGAGCCGGTGTAGGCCAGAATTTTTCCGTTTTCCGCTTGAAAATCCGATTCACTGCTCCAGGCCGCCCACTGGGCGTAGAGGGTCAGCTTCCCGGAGTCCGGGTTGGTAATGCGGCTGCCCAGGCCGATCTGCTCCCCGGATCCGTCAGGTTCCGTGTTCCAGGCCACCAGGCTGTACCCCGGCCGGTCGAAGGCCACCGGGGCGGTGTTGGGCCGCACATGATAACTCAGGTCCCGGGTGACGGACAGAGCCTCCCCCTGGCCACCGTTGGGTTCAAACAAAATCGTGCTGTCCGTTTTGCTGAGCCGCAGGTGATACCGGCCCGGATAGCGGACGTTTTTCAGTTCCAGCCGCAGCTTTCCGTCGGAATTCCAGATCGCATACTCCCCATCGTAGTCCACCCCGGCCAGGGCAAAGCCCGCATCCATCGTCACCGTGAAGGACACGTTGCCTCCGGGGACCACCTGCCGGGCGTTTTCTTCGATCTGACAGCCTTCCGTCTCCACAAGGCCAACGGTGACGGTCTTTTTTTCGGAAGTTTTCCCGGCACAGCCGGTGAACAGCAGTGCCGTCAGCACTGCCAAGGCCAAAATTCGCTTCACAGGGCGCACCTCCCCACAATACCTGTCAATAGTATAGCGCTCCCCGTTTCTCAGGGCAAGAAAGACGTGCCAAACGGCCAATTTTTCGCTACGAACCGCAGTTTTTCGGCACGAACGGCGCAAAAATCGGAACGAACGGAAAAGCCGCCGGAGAAAATTCCCCCGGCGGCCGAAATTTTGTTGCTTTCTCACATGATAAGCGAATTGCTGCTCTGCATCAGTTCCAGATACTGGTTGCGGACCTCCTGGACCCGGCGGCGGGACAGAGGATAGCCTTCCCCCTGGGGGAAGGCTATTTTTTCGCCTCTCCGGGGGCTTTTCAGAATATTTTTGCTCCGGCAAAGAAAAACCCGGCGGGGGGAAAATCCCCCCGCCGGGTGTATGGGTGCCGCGGTATTGCTCTTTCTGAAGTTCTATGGGATAAACTATGGGTATTGTGGTATCCTGTTTGCCGCCTTCCCGAATTCAGGAATTGTCTGCGTTCTTGATGGTCTGGGTCCCGAAATAGAAGGCAATGACGGTGGTGAACACCGTCAAAAACTCCTGCCCCGAAATACTCTGGCGCAGGGCCAGGGTGCAGAACACCGCCGTCATGGCCAGGGTGACCAGACTTTTGATGCTCAGAAGTTTGTCCAATCGGTTTTTCATACGCTCCCTCCTAACTTTTCCAGGTCATTGATCCTATGATTGATGACCTTGATCTGTTCCTCCACCACCGGCATCCGCCGGGCGAAGTGATTGTGCTCCCGCACCTCGGCGGTGAGACTTTCCAGCTTGGTGTCCGTGACCGCCTGGGCGGTGCGGATGCTCTCCTCCGTATGGCGGGTGGCGCTGCGGTTGGAGATCAGCACCCCCAGCAGCGAAAGCCCTCCGGTGATGAGGGCCACCGTCACCGCTTCCGTCATGGTTTTCCCTCCTTTCCCTCCGGTTTCCTCACCCCAGGGGCCGAAAATGCTTCCGGTTGCAGGCAAACGTGCAACCGGTGAAAAAAAGCTCCTTTTTTCGCCGGTCCCCTATTGACATTTCCGGGAAAAGGGGCTATACTCATAGCAACGCATGAGCGTATGTTCATATATTCAATATTATTTCAGGAGGGAGACCCCATGAAGAAGGTATATATCATCACGGGTATCGACTGCGCCAACTGCGCCGCCAAGATCGAGCAGAAATTCGCCAATGTCCCCGGCGTGGAGGAGGTTTCCATCACCTTCGCCACAGAGCAGCTGCGGCTCACCGCCGCCGACCCGGACGCACTCATCCCGGCGCTTCTGAAAATCGCCCGGGACAGTGAGCCGGACACCCAGATCACCCCCCGGGACGCAAAGCGCCCCGCCGCCCACAGCCATGAAGAACACGAGCATCACCACCATCACTGCGACTGCGGCTGCGAGGATGAGGAGGAGCATGAACACCATCATCACCACCATGACCATGACGATGATGACGCGCACGGGCATCACCACTGCGGCTGCGAGGATGCGGACGCGCACAAGCACCGTGAGCATCACGCCGCCTCCGGCAAGGGCGTGAAGAAGGTCTATAAAATCACCGGCATCGACTGCGCCAACTGCGCCGCCAAAATCGAGCGGAACATCAACAACATCCCCGGCGTAGAGGACGCCACCATCACCTTCGCCACCGAGCAGCTGCGCCTGACGGCGGAGGACCCGGACGCCCTGATCCCCGCCATCCTGGCCGTGGCCCGGGACGAGGAGCCGGAGGCGGAGATCACCCCCCTGGAATCCAAGCCCCAGCCAGCCGCCGAGGAAAAGAAAAAGGACACGGACCTCATCGCCATCCTCACCGGCACGGGTCTCTTTGTGGTGGGCCTGTTCCTGAAATGGCTGAATCTGACCATCCCCGCCGATATTGCCTTCGTGGCCGGGTATCTTGTGCTGGGCCTGCCGGTGCTGAAAGCCGCCGGCGGCAATCTGCTCAAGGGCCACATGCTGGACGAGAACTTCCTGATGAGCATTGCCACCCTGGGTGCCTTCGCCATGGGCAGCTTCACGGAAGCCATCGGCGTTATGCTGTTCTACCGCATCGGCGAATATTTTGAAGAAAAGGCCGTGGCCCGGAGCCGCAGCCAGATCATGGAAGCCGTGGACCTGCGGCCGGAAGTGGTCACCTTGGAAAAGGGTGCCGTGATTCCTGCCGGGGAGGCTCAGGTGGGCGACGTGCTGCGCATCCTGCCCGGCGACCGTATCCCCCTGGACGGCGTGATTCTCACCGGCGAGAGCCGCCTGGACACCGCCCCCATTACCGGCGAGCCGGTGCCCGTTCATGTGGGCGTGGGCGACAGCGTCACCTCCGGCTGCGTGAATACCTCGGGCAGTCTGACCATGCGGGTGGAGAAGCCTCTGTCCGAGTCCATGGTCACGAGAATTCTGGACAGCGTGGAAAATGCTGCGGCCAGCAAACCGAAGATCGACCGGTTCATCACCCGCTTCTCCCGGATTTATACCCCCGTTGTGGTGGGTCTTTCCCTGGCGGTTGCCGTGATCCCGCCGCTTTTCGACCATCAGTGGCACCAGTGGATCTACACAGCCCTGTCCTTCCTGGTCATGAGCTGCCCCTGCGCTCTGGTCCTCAGCGTGCCGCTGGCCTTCTTCTCCGGCATCGGCGCAGGCAGTAAGCGGGGCATCCTCTTCAAGGGCGGCGTGAGTATCGAAGCCATGGCGGCGGTGAAGGCCGTGGCCATGGATAAGACCGGCACCGTCACCCGGGGCGACTTCCGGGTCCAGGAGGTCGTGGGCGGAGACGACATTCTGGCCCTTTGCGCCAGCTGCGAGCAGGATTCCACCCATCCCATCGCCGTGAGCATTCTCCAGGCGGCCAAAGGTCAGGGCCTGCTGCTGGAGCGACCCAGCGCATTGGAAGAAATTGCCGGTCACGGCCTGAAAGCCACGGTGGAGGGCAAAACCGTTCTCTGCGGCAACGGCCGTCTCATGGACCGGGAGGGCGTGTCCACCCAGGGCTTCGCCATGAAAGGCAGCGGCACCTGGGTGCTGGTGGCCGTGGACGGCAAGCTGGCAGGCGGCGTGCGCATCGCCGACACCGTGAAGCCGGAGGCCCAAAGCGCCATCGGCGAGCTGAAAAAGATGAATGTTTCCACCGCTATGCTCACCGGCGACGGCCAGTCCAGCGCCGACGCAGTGGCCAAGGCCCTGAGCATCGATGAAGTCCACGCCAAGCTGCTGCCCGCCGATAAGCTGGACATGCTGCAGGACATCCGTACCCGCCGGGGCAGCGTGATGTTCGTGGGTGACGGCATCAACGATGCGCCGGTGCTGGCCGGTGCGGACGTGGGCGCCGCCATGGGCAGCGGTGCGGACGCCGCCATCGAGGCTGCCGATGTGGTGTATATGACCTCCTCCGTGGAAGCCATCCCCACCTCCCTGAAAATTGCCCGGCGGACCCGCCGCGTTGCCTGGCAGAACGTGTGGTTCGCCCTGGCCATCAAGCTCATCGTCATGGTGCTGGGCCTGACGGGTCATGCCTCCATGTGGATGGCCGTGTTCGCCGATTCCGGCGTGGCCATGCTCTGCGTGCTGAATTCCATCCGGCTGCTGTATACGAAGCACTGACGCATTAGATAATAGTTGAAGCGTTGCAGAAAAGAACCGCCGGACGGCTGAACAAATCAGCCGCCCGGCGGTTTTGTATCTCTCCCGGCAAGGTGTAAGGCTCCCGGCGTGTAGGGTTGTGCCCCGCACAGGGGAGCCAGCGCCACGCCGTTACTGCGTCCCGCCCCTCATCCGTCACGCCTTTGGCGTGCCACCTTCCCCCAGGGGAAGGCTTTTCGCCCCACTGGGAGTGCCGTTGCCTCACTCCTCCGCCTGAATCAGGGCGCAATTCGGGTGGAATGGCTTCCAGATATCCGCCAGAGGGGTCTTGCGAACGATGCTCAGCAGGCAGCAATTCACCGCCCCGTGGGCCACGATCAGCACATTTTCCCCCTTGTCCAGCCGGGGCTGGACCTTTTCCCGCAAAAATGCCTCCAACCGGGTGTACAACTCCGGATAGCTCTCCGTGCCGCCGGTGGGCACATAATTTGCCGGATCCGCAAACAGGGGATAAATCGGGTACTCCGGGTGCTTCAGAACATCGTATTCCCCCTCAAAATCCCCGAAAAACATCTCCTTCAGCCGGTCGTCCGTGTAAATGGACACCTCCCGGCCCTTCAGGAAAATCTCCGCCGTCTCCAAGGCCCGCTTCAGAGGCGAGGCAAAGCACACGTCCAGGGGAATACAACCATATTTTTCCCGTGCGGCCGCCGCTCCGGCCCGCCCCACCTCATTCAGGGGGATGTCCGTCTGGCCCTGCAGGCGGCCCTGTGCGTTCCATTGGGTCTGGCCGTGGCGCATGATGTAAAGCATTTTCTGTCTCCTTGCAAATAAACTTATTCCGTCAGTTCCGGCGCTGCGGCGATCACCAGGATGCCCAGGCACCGGCGGTAAATTTCGTCAAATTGTTCCAGCGGCAGGGGATTTTCCCCCGCCCCCGCCTCGATGGTGTACCCCGGCCGCCGGTATTCCTGAATGAACCAGTCCTTGAACCCGGCGAAGGAGGATTCATAAGGGGTGTCGTCCAGGACGTAGCCGCTGGCCTGGGCGAATCGCCGGCCCAACTCCTCCGCCCCGGGGACTTCATAGTCCCGGAACCGCCAGTAAATGACCTGCCCCTGGGTGTGGAACGCCAGCACCAGCGCCGGGTCCAGCACCTCCGTGTACCCGGCCAGGGCCCGGGTCTCCGGCTCGCTGAGAGGGAATTTTCCCACATAATCCCGTGGGCCGGGGCGGGTGTAGCCCTGATAAAATTTGATCTCCCGTGCCTGGAGCCACCCGGCGGGGTAGTTCAGGTTCAGGTCCGTACCGATGAGATTGGCTTTCCAACCGTCTGGGAAAGGGATTGCCGGGTAGTAGGCCGCCAGGGACAGGGCCGTCAGGTAGGTGGGGTCCCCGGTGGGAATGGCCCCCGTGACCAGGTCCACCCCGTCGGGATTCACCAGGGGGACCATGTAAATCGTCGCCGCTTCCAGCAATTCCCGGGCGGGCAGACCGAAAATTTCGCCGTTTTCCTCCACCGCCTCCGCCAGGTCCTCCGCAAACCGCAGAAGCACATAGGCAGTGATCCACTCGTTGGCGTGATGAGCGGCGGTGTAGAGAACTTTTCGATTGCCGTTCCCGGCTACCAGAGTCCGCACGGGCCGCTGAAAAACCGTGGTGGTCAGTTCCTCGCTGCGCAGGAAGGGGTAGCGCTCCGTCAGGGCCCGGATGGCCTCGTCGCAGCGCGCGGATGTAATGGGGATCGTGGTATCCACAATGGGCATAAGCATCGCCTCCGGTGGAATCCTATGCAGAAACACCGAAGGAGGTGCAAAAGCCCGCCGGGACAGAGAAGAGCCTTCCCTTGGGGGTTGTGCCCCGCGCAGC
>ERZ841120.1118-NODE-1118-length-12791-cov-4.652246_pt1 | contig 12791 bp, 10 predicted proteins | sample MGYA00519572_ERZ841120 | MGnify/ENA primary metagenome ERZ841120 (study PRJEB31850, sample SAMEA3708890) | human gut metagenome | biome: human gut; feature: human-associated habitat; material: faeces | place: China | collected 2014 ... | reverse complement strand
GGTCTACAATGTGGGCGGCCACAACGAGCGCCCCAACATCTTCATCGTCAAGACCGTCATCGCCCAGCTGCATGACCGCCTGAAGGACAAGGGCATCAGCGAGGAGCTCATCACCCACGTGGCCGACCGTCTGGGCCACGACCGCCGTTACGGCATCGACCCCACCAAGATCAAGGAAGATCTGGGTTGGTACCCCGAAACCCCGTTTGAGAAGGGCATCGTGCTGACCATTGACTGGTACCTGGCACACCCCGACTGGATGGCCCACGTCACCAGCGGCGACTACCAGAAATACTACGAGCAGATGTACAAAAACAAGTAATTGCGCTGTGCATTTCTCATTCTCCCAAAGGAGCACCTAATCCGAAATGGCAAATTACAAAGAAGAACATATCCGCAATAACCGCCGTCTGGCACGGCAGATCGTAGGCGGCGTAGCGCTGCTGCTGGCTGTCATTGGTCTTTTCACCGTGTTTGGCTGGGTGGTCAGCCTGCTGCGCAGCGTGCTGGATGATTCCGACCGCCGCAAAGCCTATGAGGACCGCCTGTTCGGTATGGTCATGCTGGACCCGCTGGCTTTCAGCGATGTATCCAGCGTAGACCCCGGCGTTTTCAAACAGGCCGCCATCTGGGGCACCGTCTATCAGGTGCAGAACAGCGGCGGCAGCCTGGACCAGTACGAGCGTGACCCCGACACCGGCTCGGCCATCATCCCCAAGCTGGAGATCGACACCTACATTGCCAACCTGCTGGGGCCGGATTACACCGTGGACGACGGCAGTTTCAGCACCGACGTATTTTCTTATCAGTATGACGAGGAAAAGCAGGGCTACCTGGTGCCCGTCACCAGCTCGGTGGCGCAGTACACGCCGGAAGTAGAGAAGATCTGGAAAGCGGACGGCAAGCAGTATGTGACCGTGGGTTACATTCCCACCGCCACGAACAGTTCCTCCAACGGGGAGCTTTCACTGACCGCGCCCACCACCCCCACCAAGTATATGGATTACGTCTTCACCCAGGGCAGCAACCACGAATGGTACCTGAGCGCCCTGCAGGAGAGTGAGATGAAACCCGAAGCCACCGCCACCCCGGCCCCCACGGCCAATGTACCGCAGGATGCCCAGAGCATGGTGGAAGACCAGCTGGGCAACGCCATGGCCGACACCAGCACCGTGCTGAACGACGATGCCGCTTCGGACACGAGCGCGGAGGAGTACACCTCCGCCGACAGCGAGGATGCCCCGGCCGAGGACGGCGGGGAAGACAGCGCTGACAGCGAATCGGCCGCCGAATAATTTCAAGAGCATGTGCCTTTTGGGGTACATGCTCTTTTGTTTTGGGGGCGATGAAAAATTCTTGGCATTTCCACTCCATCTATGCTATAATCATCTGTATATAGCACGATTGTAGAGGTGTATCATTATGGAAGAACTGCTTCGCATTTTGGAAAAAAACGCCCGTATGCCCATTGAGGATATTGCCGCCATGCTGGATAAGACCCCCACGGAGGTCGCCGCCATGATGGATGAAGCCACCGAAAAAGGCTACATCCGCGGCTACGAGACCCTCATCGACTGGGAGCAGGCCGGGGTCAACCTGGTCGAGGCTGTGATCGAGCTGCGCGTGACCCCCCACAAGGCCCGCGGCTTTGACGATATCGGCATGACCATCGCCCAGTTTGACGAGGTGGACACCGTGCTGCTGATGAGCGGCAGCTACGACCTGCAGGTCATCATCAAGGGCCGCAGCTTCCAGGAGATCGCCATCTTCGTGGCCAAGCGCCTGTCCCCGCTGGACGACGTGCTCTCTACCGCCACCAGCTTTGTGCTGCGCCCCTACAAGCGCGGCGGCCGCCTGTATCTGCCCGAAGAACCCGATGAAAGAGAGTGTACCGTGCTGTGATCAACTACGATGAACTGCTTGCGCCTGCCGCGAAATCCATGCGGCCCTCGGGCATCCGCAAGTTCTTTGACCTGGCGGCCGATATGCCCCACTGCATCTCTCTGGGTGTGGGCGAGCCGGACTTCAAAACGCCCTGGAGCGTGCGCGATGCCGGCATCCGCAGCCTGGAACTGGGCCGTACCAAATACACCGCCAACGCGGGCTTAAAAGAACTGCGCAACGAGATCTGCAACTACCTGGCCCGCCGGTTTGAACTGCACTATAAAGAGGAAAATGTCCTGGTCACCGTCGGCGGCAGCGAGGCCATCGACCTGACCATCCGCGCCCTGGTGCAGCCGGGGGATGAGGTCGTCATCCCGGAGCCCTGCTTCGTCTGCTACGAGCCGATCACCCAGCTGACCGGCGGCGTTCCGGTGCACATTGCCACCCGCGCCGAGGATCAGTTCCGCCTGACTGCCGACCAGCTGCGGGCCGCCATCACGCCCAAGACCAAGCTGCTGATCTTCCCGTACCCCAACAACCCCACCGGCGCTGTGATGAGCGCCGCCGAGATGGAGGAGATCGCCGCCGTCCTGCGGGAGACAAACGTTGTCGTATTGTCGGACGAAATCTACTCCGAATTGACCTACGGCCTCGACCGCCATGTGTCCATTGCCTCGCTGCCCGGCATGGCCGAGCGCACCATCGTAGTCAACGGCTTCTCCAAATCCTACGCCATGACCGGCTGGCGGCTGGGCTACGCTGCGGGTCCTGCGCCGCTCATCAAGGTGATGACGAAAATTCACCAGAGCTGCATCATGCCGGCCCCCCCCACCAGCCAGTACGCCGCCATCACGGCGCTGCACCAGTGCGACGACCAGATCGAGATGATGCGTGACGAATACAACCGCCGCCGCCGTTATGTAGTGAAATCACTCAACGATATGGGCCTGACCTGCTTTGAGCCGCGGGGCGCGTTTTACGTCTTTCCGTCCATTCAGATCAGCGGCCTGACCAGCAGCGAATTCTGCGAGCAGCTGCTGCGGGAAAAGGAAGTTGCCATTATCCCCGGCAGCGCGTTCGGTGCATCGGGCGAAGGCTACGCCCGCATCAGCTACGCCTACAGCGTGGATCACCTGCAGACCGCGATGAAGCGTATCCGCGAATTTTTGCACGAACACGGATGGGAGAAGTGAGCGCCATGTTAAAACGTTCCGTAACCGTGCTGGCCCCGGCCAAGCTGAACCTTTCGCTGGACGTGGTGGGCACGCTGCCCAACGGCTACCATGACCTGGACATGGTCATGCAGACCATCGATTTATACGAAAAAATCACCCTGCGCCGCAGCAATACGCTTTCGCTGACGCTGCCGGGCAGCTTTGTGCCGGTCAACGATAAAAACACCGCCATCAAGGCCGCCGTGGCCTTTTTCCGCTACACGGGGCTTTTGGCCGGTGTGGACATGACCATCTACAAGCGGGTGCCGGTGCGCGCCGGTATGGCGGGCGGCAGTGCCGACGCTGCCGGTGTGCTGGTGGGCCTGAGCGAGCTGTACGACGCCCATCTTTCGATGAGCGAGCTGTGCGCCATCGGCGCGGGCATTGGGGCTGACGTGCCCTTTGCACTGCTGGGCGGCACCTGCCGCGTGCGCGGTGTGGGCGACCTGATGAAGGCCCTGCCGCCCTGCCCGGATTGCTGGTTCGTGGTGGCAATGCCCAGCGTGGGCGTTTCCACCCCCGAGGCCTTTGCCCGGTATGACACGATGGGCAGCCCGGTCCACCCGGACTGCGAAGCCCAGGAGCAGGCCATCCGCGCCGAGGACCTGCGCGCCGTCTGCGCTGCAGCGGGCAATGCGCTGGAGCACTGCTCCGGCGCGGTGGAGACCCCTTCCATCTGTGCCACCCTGCGGGAGCATGGTGCCCTGACCGCCCAGATGACCGGCAGCGGTGCGGCTATATTTGGCGTGTTCGACGACGAGACCGCCGCCCGCAATGCCCTGGCCGCCCTGCGTCCCAGCTACAAGCAGTGCTACCTCTGCCGCCCCACCCACGGTGGGCCGCGTGTCACGGTGCGCCGCCAGATGTTTGAGAAAAAATAGTTGATTCAAATGCTCCCTTTTCGCCCATACTGTCTGCGAAAGGGGAGAACTTGTATGCTGAAAAAACTGGAAAAAAAGCGCCGCGTGCTGGAGCTTGGCTTTGCGCTGGGGTTCGCACTTACGGTTTTACTTACAGCTTTCGCCGCCCACCGCCGCCAGGTAGCCGACCGCGTCTGCGCCGACACGGTGCGGCTGCACATTTTGGCCAACAGCGACACGCTGGAGGATCAGCTGGTCAAGCTGCAGGTGCGGGATGCCATTTTGGCCGCCCTGCCCGACAGCGTTTTGCAGGCCGGCACCACCACCGGAGCCGAAGCCGCCCTGCGGCAGGCGCTGCCCGTGCTGCACCAGGCCGCACAGCAGGCCTTGTACAAAGCCCACAGCCCCCAGACTGCCCGGCTGAAACTGGAACGGCTGGATTTTGCCCCGCGGGATTACGGCAGCTTCGCCCTGCCGGGCGGGCGCTACACCGCGCTGCGGGTGGAGCTGGGGGAGGGGAAAGGCCACAACTGGTTTTGTGTGCTGTACCCCGCACTCTGTGTCTCCGGTGCCCAGGCCAAGTACCCCTCCCAGGCCGAAAACGCCCTGGTGTTTGGGCGGTATGAGGTCCGGTTTGCAGTGGTGGACGCGGTGAAAAATTGGATTCAACAGTAAAAAAGGAACACTCCATGCTCACATTCATTTTAGGCCCCTCCGGCAGCGGGAAATCCCGGCGGATGCTGGCCGAGCTGCGCGCCCGCGCCGAAAGCGGCCAGCGCAGCCTGCTCATCGTGCCGGAACAGTTCACCTCCTCCACCGAGGGGACGCTCTACCATATTTTGGGCGACAGCCTGTCCGCCTACGTGGAAAGCTACTCCTTCACCTCGCTGGCGGAAGCACTGCTGCGCCGTTACGGCGGTGCGGCCGTGGAGACCCTGAGCGAAGCCGGCCGTGCCCTGCTGGTGCGCCGTGCGGCGGACAGCCTGCTGGACAAAGTCGTCTACTACAACCGCCAGCGCCGCAGCGCCGCTTTTTGCGAGAAAGCCGCCCAGACCATCGAGGAACTGAAAAGTGCCGGCATCACCCCCGACCAGCTGGCCGCCTATGCCCGCCTGCCGGGGGCTGACCGGGAAAAGCTGGAAGAACTTTCGCTGATCTACGGCTCCTACGAGGCCCAGCTGGCCCAGACGGCCATGGATCCCGGCGACCGCCAACAGCTGGCGGCGCAGATGCTGGATGCCAGCTTTTTTGCGGGCCGCGCCGTGTACATGGATGAGTTTGATACCTTCAACGCGCCCAAACGCGCCCTGCTGGCTGCCATGCTGCCGGTGGCGGATGTGACCGTCTGCCTGTGCTGCGATGGCGAACAGGACACCGCCGGGGGCATGGGGCTGTTCAGCGGCGTGCAGCGGGTGATTGCCGGCTTAAAGCGGATGGCCGCCGATGCCAATGTGCCCACCCGCACGGTAGTTCTGACCGAGGACAAGCGCCACGCCGGCGTCCCTGCGCTGGCCGAGCTGAACCTGCTGCTGGCCGACCCGACCTATACGCCGGACTGCACGGTGGACCCAGCCGACCCGGCCATCGTCTGCTATGCCGCCGCCAGCCGCCAGGCCGAGGCCAAGGCCGTGGCCGCCGCCATCGCCGTCCGTGCCCGCGCCGGAGTGCCCTACAGCCGCATGGCGGTCATCTGCCGCGACACCGCCGGGTATCTTGGCGCACTGCGGTACGAATTCCGCCTGCAGGGCATCCCGCTGTTTTGCGACGAAGCCACCACGCCGGAGAACACCGCCCCCGCCCGCGCCGTGCATGCCGCGCTGGACCTGGCCCGCGGCGGTGTCTCCAGCCGCAGTTTGCTGCGTCTGCTCAAGACCGGCCTCGTCGACCTGCCGGAACAGCAGCAGTGCGCACTGGAAAACTATGCTTACACCTGGCCGCTGCGCGCCGCCGATTGGCGTGAGCCCTTCACCCGCAGCGCTGCCGGGTACGCGGGCACCGATAAAGAGCAGGACCACCAGACCTTGGCGGACGCCGAAGCCGCCCGCGCCTTTGTGATGGAGCGAGTCGCAGACTTTCTGCCCCGCACCAAAAACGTCGGGGCCGCCGCGCTGACCAAACAGCTCTACCTATTTTTACAAGCCCTGGGGGCCGAGGACACCCTCAACGCCCTGGCCGAAACGATGCGTGCCCAGGGCCGCCTGCCCGAAGCGGACGAAGTGCTGCGGGAGTGGAACGTGGTCATGGGCCTGCTGAACCAGTTGGCCCTGCTGCTGGGGGACGAAGTGCTCGCCCCCGCCGACTACGCCGAACTGTTCACGCTGCTGCTGCGCACCACCGACATGGGGCATATCCCCCAAAGTCTGGACAGCGTGATCTTGACCACCGCGGGCCGTATGCGCCTGCCGGAGACCGACGCTGTGTTTGTGGTGGGTCTACTGGAGGGCGAGTTTCCCCAGACGCCCGGCGACCAGGGCCTTTTGACCCATGCCGACCGCGACTTGATGATCCATCAGGGGGCCGAACTGCCCGACTGTTTTGAAAATAAAGTCCTGCGCGAGGGCATCTGCTTTTACAAGGCCCTCACGGTGTCGCAGCGGTTCCTTTGGCTCAGCTGGCCCGGTGCCGCCCATGCCGAGGATACTGACCCCGCCAGCGCCGCACTGGCCCCGGTGCTGAACCTGCTGCAGGCCCCCTTTGTGCAGCCCACCGCCGCCGAGCTGGCCGCCGCCCCCGCCGCCGCGCTGGATGTGCTGGGCGTGCTGACCCAGGACCCGGCCCAGAGCGCCGCCGGTGCCGCTGTTCGCACCGCGCTGGACGAAGCCGAAAAGACCGGCGAACTTTCCACCGGGTACGCCGCCGTGGTACGCATTGCCCAGGACGACCCCGATGCGCCCACCAAAGTGCAGAACACCGCCGCGCTGGAAAAGCTGCTGGGACGGGAGCTGCGCATCAGTCCCACCCGGTTTGAAAAATACCAGACCTGCCCCTTCGGCTACTTTTTGCAGTACATTCTGCGGGCCGCACCGCGCCAAAAGGCCGAGCTGGCCCCCAACATCAGCGGCACGCTGACCCACTGGGTGCTGGAAAACGCCCTGCGCCGCCAGGGCGCCGCCTTTAAGGACCTGACGCCCGAGGAATTGCAGGCCCTTGTGGACAGTCTGGTGGACGAGTACGTCACCGCCAATCTGCCCGGCGCCACCGTGCGCATGCAGTATTTAGTGGAGCGCATCCGCCGTAACCTCGTTAACCTGCTGGGGTTCATCCAGCGGGACCTGCGCCAGTCGGGCTTTCAGCCGGTGGCCTTTGAGCTGCGCATCGATGACCGCCCCGGCGACGACCCCGACGCCCCGCGCATCGAGCCGGTGCGCCTGGATGACGGGGCAGGGCACACCATCCGCGTGGTGGGCACCGTCGACCGCGTGGACGCCATGCCGCTGCCCGGCGACGGCCGCACTTACCTGCGGGTGGTGGACTACAAGACCGGCGGCAAGGACTTCCAGCTCAAAGAAGTCTACTGCGGGCTGGACTGCCAGATGCTTTTGTATCTGTTTACGCTGGAACGCAACGGCGATTCGCTGTTCCCGGCCCCTGCCGCCGCCGGCGTAGAATACCTGCTGGCTGACCCTGCACCCGAGAGCGTGCCCCGGCAGGAAGTGTCCGGCGAAGAGGCCGACCTGCAGCCCACCTACCCGCTGAACGGCCTGCTTTTGGATAATGAGAGTATCTACCGCGCCATGGACACCAGGGGGACAGGGGAGTTTGTGCCGCTGAATTTCAGCGCCAAGACCGGACGCATCACCAACAGCAAGGGGAGGCTGGCCGACGAAGCCAAGCTGCGGCGCATCCGCGACCACCTGGACGGCCTGCTGACCCAAATGGCGCAGGATTTGTACAGCGGCGAGATCGACGCCAAACCGCTGTGTTCCGGTGCCCGCAGCCCCTGCACCTACTGCGAGTTCCGCATGGCCTGCCGCCACCGGGACGGCGAGCACGAGCGCACTCCCGCCGTGCCGGACGAACCTTTTGAAGAATGACGAGAACGAGGAAGCTGGCCTATGCCTGAATCTGCCAAGATACAATTTACCCCCGCCCAATCGGCCGCCATTACGGCCCGGGGCGGCAGTTTGCTGGTGTCGGCGGCCGCCGGTTCCGGCAAGACCCGCGTGTTGGTCGAGCGGGTGGTGGGCCTCATCACCGACCCGATCCACCCCGTGGAGGCCGACAGCCTGCTCATCATGACCTTTACCAACGCAGCCGCCGCCAAACTGCGGGCGGACATCACCACCCGCCTGGCCGAGGAAGTGCGCGCCCACCCCGGAGACATGCGCCTGCGCCGCCAGCAATTGCTGTTACAGCGGGCAGCCATCGGCACGGTGGATGCCTTCTGCCTGCATTTTGTGCAGCAGCACTTTGCCGCGCTGGATGTGCCGCCGGACTTTACCACCGCCGAGGAAGCTGAGCTGGCCCGCATTGAGCAGGAGACACTTTCCGCCGTTTTGGAATCGGCCTACACCGATGCAGATTTCCGCGCCTTTGCGGACCTCTACGACCGGGGCCGCACCGACAATACCGCCGGCAACGCCGTGCTGGAGCTGTACCATTTCAGCCGTGCTCTGCCCCACCCGGCCGAGGTGCTGCAGCAGTTTGCCGCCATGTGGCAGCAGGACACCCCGCCCCAGGACACCCCCTGGGGGCAGAATCTGCTGGCTATCTCTTTGCAGCGCGCTCAGGGCGCCCGCGCCTTGCTGCAGGCTGCGGCCCGCACCGCCGCCAAAGACGAGGCCGCCGACTTTGCTTACACCGCCGTTTTGCAGGAGGATGCCGACCGCGTGACCTGGATGTGCCAGGTACTTGAGAAAGGCAATTGGGATAAATCCGTGGCCGCGCTGGGCGAGTTCGACACCGCCTGGCGGCGGGCCGGGCGCATCAAGGGCGGCAAGGACGGCAACCCCTGCGCCTTTGCGGCCAGTGAGCTGCGTGCCCGCGCCAAAAAGCAGATCGAAAGCCTGCGCACCGACTTTTTGCTGTGTACCGGCGAGGAATACGCTGCTGACCGCCGCCGCGCCGCGCCCCTGGTAGCCGCGCTGGTGCGGGTGACCCAGCAGTTCGCCGATGCCTGCTTTGCCGCCAAGTGCGAAGAAAAGCTGCTGGACTACGCCGATTTCGAGCACCTGACGCTGGACCTGCTGCTGACGCCCGACAACCAGCGCACACCGCTGTGCCGCACCGTCAGCAGCCACTACTCGGCCGTGCTGGTGGACGAGTATCAGGACACCAACGCCTTGCAGGATGCCATCTACTTTGCGCTGGCTCGGCCGGAAGGGGACAACCTCTTCTTCGTCGGCGACATCAAGCAGAGCATCTACCGCTTCCGCCAGGCCGACCCGCAGGTGTTTGTGGACAAACAGCAGCGCTGGCAGGCTTACCCCCAGCCCGCACCGCAGCCTGCCTCGCTGGCGCTGGATGCCAACTTCCGCAGTGCGCCGGGGGTCATTGCGGGCATCAACTATCTGTTTGAGGTGTTCTTCTCTCAAGGCCTGGGCGGTGTTGCCTACGGCGACGGCCAGCGCCTTGTGGTGGGCAGCAAAACTACCGATTACCGCGGCTTCTGCGAGGTCGATGTTATCGACGGTGCCGGGACCGAGGGGGACGCCGCCGCCATTGCCGCCCGCATCCGGGAGATGATGGCCGAGGGTTTTGTCGTGCGCGACAAGACCGGCCAGCGCCCCTGCCGCTACGATGATTTCTGCATTTTGCTGCGCGGGCGCGGCGATTTTGCCGTGTATGAAGCCGCCCTGCGCACTGCGGGTATCCCCGTGTTTGCCGATACGGCGGCGGACCTGCTGGACGAGCCCCACATCCGCCCCTTTGCGGCACTGCTGCGGGTCATCGACAACCCCGCCCAGGACATTCCTCTGGCGGCGGTGCTGCTCAGCCCCATGTTCCCGTACACCGCCGACGATCTGGTCACCCTGCGCGGTGCCTGCCCCGAGGGCAGTTTGTACGGCGCGGTGCTGTACGGCGGCCAGCCCCGGTTTGCGCCGTTTTTGGAAACGCTGGCCGAGTTCCGCCGCCTGGCCCGCACCCTGCCGGTGGACGCGCTGTTGGAGGAACTTTTGGCGCGCACCGGGTACTTAGCCGCCGTGGGGGCCCTGCCTGAGGGTGCCCGCTGCCGGGAGGACCTGCAATCCTTCTGCGCCTGGGCGGCTTCTGCCGGGCGCACCGGCCTGCCGGGGGTTATCCGCGCCATGGATGCCGCCCGGCAAAACGGCGGCCTGACCCAAAACACCAGCGGTCAGACCCGGCCGGGCTGCGTCAGCATCATGACGGTGCACCGCTCCAAAGGGTTGGAGTTTCCGGTGGTCTTTGTGGCCAACACCTCCCACCAGTTCAACCAGAGCGACGCCATCCGCCCAGTGCTGACCCACAGCAGGCTGGGCGTGGGCGTCATGCTGCGGGCGGGCAGTACCGCCAAGCGGTACAAAACGCTGCCCTACGCCGCGCTGGCCCAGGCCATCCGCACCGAAACGCTGAGCGAGGAGATGCGCGTTTTGTACGTGGCGCTGACCCGCGCCCAGGATGCGCTGATTATCACGATACCGCTGAAAAAGGCAGCCAGCTCGCTGAAAACACCCGCCCTCTGCGCCCACGCCGAGGCCACCGGCCCCGAAGCCATGCAGGGCATGTCCAGCTGGGCGGGCTGGCTGCTGACCGCCGTGCTGCTGCACCCCAGCAGTGACGCGCTGTGGGCCTACACCGGCCTGCTGCCCCACTACCTGCCCACCCGCATACCGCTTACTATAAAGGTATTGCCTGCGCCCGAAGCGGCCCCCGCGCCGGAACCGGCCCCCGCGCCCGCGCCGGACGAAGCCCTGCTGGACACCCTGCGCCAAAGCTTTGCCTGGTGCAACCCCCGCGCCCCGCTGCAAAAGATCCCGGCCAAGGTCAGTGTCAGCGCCGTGGCCCACGCCGCGCGGCCTGTGGCGCTGGAGCGCCCTGCCTTTTTGCAAAAGACCGGCATGACCGGGGCCGAGCGCGGCACCGCCATCCACGCCTTTATGCAGAGCGTCCCCTTCGACGGTACCGCACCCGACCTGGACGCCGAGGTGCAGCGCCAGATCGATGCCCGCCTGCTGGATGCAGGCTTGGCCGACAAACTGGACCTGGACCGCGTGCGCCCGTTTTTTGAAAGTGCCGTTTGGCGGCGCATCCGCCACGCCAGGGCCGTACTGCGGGAGGAACCGTTCATCACCGCCCTGCCCGCTGCGCAGATCACCCCCGAAGCAGGGGAGTGCGAGGCTGAGGTGCTGGTGCAGGGCATTGCCGACCTGGTGCTGGTCTACGACGACCACGCCGAAATTTTGGACTACAAGACCGACCGCAGCCGCGATGCTGCCTTTTATATAAAGGAATACGCCGCACAATTGCAGCTGTACCGCCGCGCTTTTGCCCAGCGTTTGGCTGTGCCGGTGACCAAATTGACCATCTACAGTTTTACTTTGGGAGAGGAGATCGACATTCCTCTCCAAGCAACGCAAAAAAATTTGTAAATTCTCTTGACGTAAACCCGCAGTTGTGGTACTATAGTAACACCTCTTTTGCGGGTTTATTTTTTATGCCCATTTTCGCGGGCAGCCTGCAAGCGCGAGGGAGGCTTATTAACCGATAATGGAGGTGCCGAACAATGACTGTCAAGATCACCCTGGCCTGCACGGAGTGCAAGCAGCGCAACTACAACAAGGAGAAGAACAAGAAGAACTCTCCGGACCGTCTTGAGATGAAGAAGTATTGCCGTTTCTGCAAGAAGCATACCCTTCACCGCGAAACCAAGTGAGGATAGGAGCTTAGAGATGGCAGACAAAAAAGCGGTTAACACCGCAGCCCAGGCTCAAAGCGACAAGACCAAGAAAACTTCGTTTTTTGGCAAGGTCAAGAACTTTTTCAAAGGCATCGGCAAGTATTTTAAGGATACTAAAGGCGAGTTGAAAAAGGTCGTATGGCCCAGCAAAGCCGATGTAAAGACCAACACCATCACGGTGCTCGTGGTTGTGCTGGTCGCAGCTGTCGTGCTGATCCTGCTGGATCTCATCTTCGGCGGCGCCATCCATCTGATGATCGGCGCCTGAGCGCTTTAAGCGGAGGCAAAGACCATGGCTGAACAAGCATCCTGGTATGTAGTCCATACCTATTCCGGTTACGAAAACAAAGTAGCCCAGGACCTGATGACGATGGTAGAAAACCGCCGCATCCAGGACCTGATCTGCGATGTCAAGGTCCCCACCGAGACCGTCTTGGAAGAAGTCCTGGACAAGCGCGGCAACAAGACCGGCGAAAAAGAGGTGCAGCGCAAGCTGTATCCCGGTTACGTTTTCGTCAAAATGGTCATGAACGACAGCACCTGGTACATCGTGCGCAATACCCGCGGCTGCACCGGTTTTGTCGGCCCTGAATCCAAGCCTGAGCCCCTGAGCGAGGCTGAGGTTGCCAAGATGGGCGTTGAGACCACGGCCGAGCTTACGGTCGACTACAAGGTCGGCGATACGGTGGAGATCACCGCCGGCCCGATGGAAGGTTCCGTCGGTACTGTCGAGGAGATCGACATTCCCGCGCGCAAGGTGCGCGTAAAAATCACCATGTTTGGCCGCGAGCTGCCCGCAGAACTGGAGCTGCATCAGGTCAAACTGTTCTGATATAAATCAGAACATCGCAATTTCCGGTAGAGACCGCGAACAGGCTTTGGCCTGGGGTACGGTTTTTATAGGGCGTGCGGAGGTCGCACGCCCGTGGGAGGTCTGCACCGCAGGCCGCAACTCACCACAAAATTTGGAGGTGC
>ERZ841120.1117-NODE-1117-length-12794-cov-3.452076_pt1 | contig 12794 bp, 4 predicted proteins | sample MGYA00519572_ERZ841120 | MGnify/ENA primary metagenome ERZ841120 (study PRJEB31850, sample SAMEA3708890) | human gut metagenome | biome: human gut; feature: human-associated habitat; material: faeces | place: China | collected 2014 ... | reverse complement strand
GCTTCTTTCAGGTACACCTTGTCCCCGTCGGTCTGGCTGTCCAGGTCCGTTTTCATGTAGAAAATACCATGATGGCCGCTGAAATTTTCTCCGGACAGCTGCTGGTAAGCCGGGTTCACGGTCATATCCACCACGGCCCCGCTGTTCAGGGTCAGGTTGGTGACGGAACTGTCCCCGGTCATGTTCCACCGGGCCCCCTTGGACAGATCCAGGTCCAGTTCACTGCCCGGATCCGCCACCAGGGAAGCCCCGGTGAAGCGGGAATCCCCGGTATCCATCCGCACGTCCACGACTCCGCCGTACCGGGCCATCATGTTCCCATCGATGATCTTGGTCCCCTCTGCCGCCAGGTCGATAAGGCTGCCATTATCCAGGCTCACCAGGGAATACCGGCCCCCAGAAATCCGGGCAGCGCCCAGAAAGTTCGCCACCCCCTGGTGTTCGCTGTATACCCCGATGCCCTTGCTGCCGGCTGCCGTGACAGTCATCCCATCCCCGGCCAGGGTATGGCTGTCGGTACTGGTAAAAATGCCTGTAGCCGCCCCGGTTTCCGAAGAGACCGAAACAACGGCTCCTTTTCCAAGGATATTTTCCCCGCCAACATCACTATAGGTCCCATAAGCATAACCGCTCTGGCTGGCGGCCTGGATCCGGGCCCCGTCTCCGATTTGGTTCGTGCCTCCGATGGCAGAAATACCCCGGACGGAAGCCTGCGCAGAAGAAACCTGGACCGTGGTATTGTCTCCCAGCTGGATCCGGCCCTGCTCCTGGGCGGACAAGCCCACTACCTGCACCTGCTTGTCTCCATCCTGGACAACAGAAAAGGAGGTACCCTCACTGCCCTTCAGCAGACTGTCTTCCCCCTGGACCGCGGCCCCTGCCACTCCGCCCTCCCGGCTGTTCCAGGTCAATCCCAGCACGGACACCTCCGTACGATGGCTGTTCCCTACATCCAGGACAGAACCATCAACTATCTGGATTCCCGCTGCCAGACTGCTCCCGTTTGACCGGACCGTGACCTGGTTCCGGCTGCCGTCCCCCAGGGTAACCTGGGAACCTGCGTCCAGTTTGATGCCTACAATGGAATCCCCATAGGAAGCCGTTCCGTCCTCCATGGCTCCTGTTTCCACCTGATTGTTCAGACCCTCATCGATGGTCCCCTTGGCATCATAGAAGCTGAGCCCATGGTTCGTATCCGTCCACCCTTTCAGCAGAGTGCCTGTCTGGAGATTCTCTCCCAGGTCAAAATCCGTATGCCACAGCATGACAGCGGACAAAGAACCTTTTTGGAGGGAGCCCTTTCCATCCATCTCCGCCTTCACCTGGCTGTTCTTTCCCATTTCCAGCCATGTCCGTTGATTGGTTTCTGCTTCTTTCCCGCTCTGGATTCCGTAGATGATCTCGCTTGTATCCTGCATCACCGATCCCCGCACCTGGATATCTGCCCGGTCTCCTACTGTCAGTCTGCCCCCCTGGGTATTGAACAGGCCCACTGTATTCGTATCCCCGGCCACTCCCGTATCAGCCCGGATCGTCAGTTGCTGTCCTGTGGCTACTGTGCCCCCTGCATTGTACAGGGCGCTGCCGTTCTGCAGCTTCCCATTGCCATTTCCGATGCCTTGGTTGCTGTAAGTGTAGGTCAGCCCCACCCCGTCTCCCAGGTGTACCTGGGCCGTGCTGCTCTGGATACCCAGAGTACTGCCGGAGAAATGCGTTCCCTTTCCCTGGAGAGTGATTTGAGTCCCGGTCCCGACTTCCACAGCCCCCGTATAGCCTTTCTGGATCAGGAGTCCCGCAGCCGCCGTCTGTTTTTCTGCTTCCTCCAGACTCAGCCCACTGGTAAAGTTCCCTGTAAGGGAGGGGGATTCGATTCCCACCGTGCCCCCACTGGCTTCCGAAGCCACAATCACTGCACCCAGGGTTACGCCGCTGCCGCTGGCATTGGTCTCCGTCACTTCCACCCTGTCTGTCAGCCGGGCATTGGGCTGCCGGATCACCGTGGCCGCTGTAACAGGTTCCGCCCCGGCATATCCCCAAAGGGCCATGGCAGACAGGGTCAGCAGGATAGCCCTTTCCATTTGCTTTCTGGTTACTTGTTCCATAGTCATAAAGACCTCTTTTCTTGGCTGGATGTATCTAAATGGGAAACCGGGCTCTGGGCCTTCAGCTCTTTCACCGTCTGTTTGGCACTGAACCAGAGCATTTCATTGAGGTAATACCGCAGTTCTTCATTGCTCACCGACTGTCCCAGCCGATCGACCCGGCTGACAATGTCCTGGGACAGATTCTTCCAGTTCTCTGTCTGCCCGGCCTGTTTCATGCTCTCTTCCACCTGGAGGACTTCCTGATGGAGCACGTTCCAACCGTAGCTGTTGGTATAGCCTCTGTCCGGATCATCTTTCCGACGGAGATCCCGGCCCGGCTGCAGGGTATAGTTGTACTGCCGGTCATGGGGATTCTCCCTATTCCAGTTATGGGCTCTCCGGTAAAATTCCAACCGCCGTTCCAGATGATGGGACATTTTTTTCACCGGATCATGCTGCTGGGCAAAATCCAGCCACCGCTGATCCTCCCGGGTGGCTCTTCCTTCGGCCAGCCGTTTTTTTGCCTGGCCGGTCTGTTCCCGGATCCACGCCCCGGTCTGGACAAATTCCTGTACGGCGGCCACTGCATCCTGGTCCGGCACCGTGGTATACGAAGACACCGCTGCCACAACCGGATCCGGTTTCCCTGCTTCCAGCAGGGGATCCGGCATGGCCAGGGCCGTAGCCGTCAGGGTACTGAAGATGGCTGCCAAAATAATGATTTTCTTCATGGTTCCTCCTTATGCACCCAGCCGGCTCATAATCTGGGTCAGTTTGGCTTCCAGTTCCTGGATTTTGTTCCGTTGGTCATGGATTTCCTTCTGTTGGGCATCCATGGCTTTTTTCTGTGCGGCATTTTCATAAAGCAAGGCGCTGACCTGATCCTGGAGGGCATAGGTGGAACTGATGGGTCCCTTCCGATACATGTCCTTCACAGCCGGTTCATGGGTCCGATGGCCGAATTTCCAGGTGATGCTGGCATTGGCCATGACCTTGCCCCCTTCTCCGCTGCCTCCAAAGGCGATACCGGTGCTAAACAGAGTGGACTCATTGGCATAATAGGAGACCCCCAATGCCATGGCACTGGCCCCACCGTACTGCCCCACTCCGGCACTGATCTGGGAAGGTTCCAAAGGATCATACTGGATGGTCCGCAAACTGCTGAGTGCGGCGGCTTTGGCGCCCAGATGATTCATGTCGCTGGACAGTTTTCCTACGGCTTCATGGAGCTGGCTTACATTCACCCCATCCGTGGGAGCCGTGCCCGGTGCCACGTTCACGATCCGATTGCCCCCGTTGTCCAGTCCTTCCTGGGTCAGGGATACGGCCTGCCGGTTCCCGCCTCCTATCACCAGCCCCTTTTCATTCATCACCGTCTGTCCGGTCTGCACTTCTGTAAGACGGATCCTGTCCTGGAGAGAATAGGTAAAGTTTTGCCCATTCTGGGACAGCTTCAGATTGTCCCCGGCCTTGTACATTACCGTATCTCCCGATTTCACTGGGGTTTTGGAGGAATTTTCCACGATTCCGTTCCCTTCCTGCCCGGCTTCCGCCGTCCACTGGGCATTTTTCAGAGCAGAATACAGCTGGGATCCGTTGACCGCATCGGTGGACGTTTCCGAGATTTCCCCGGCAGCTACATTCTGCAGCCGTCTTTCCCTATCCCCGGCCCCAATGGAAACCACCCCACGGCCCTGGGCCGCCGCAAAATCTCCATAGGTGACCCCGTTCACCGTGGCACTGTCCACCTTTCCTGCCGCACCAGCTGTAGTGGTGGTCCCGTAGGTAAAAGTATCAGTGTTCGGATCATAGGTGGCACGGGCAAAACCTGCATCACCAGAAGTAATGGAATCCGCCCCCAGTGCCACTCCTTTGGGATAATCTGAATAAGCAGCCGTCCCGATGGCGATGGCGTCGTCAGCAGTGGCATGGGGCCCGTTGTACCGGGTCTCTCCTTCCTTCAGCTCATGGTCGTAGGTGCCGATGGCAATGGATCGGTCCCCGCTGGCGGAAGCCAGGGATCCCATACCCACGGACCGCTGCCCGGTGGTTACCGTCCCTGTCCCAAAAGCCATGGATTCTTCCCCTTCCGCCACGGCATCCATCCCCATGGCAACAGAACCATCCGCTCTGGCCTGGGTTTTCAGGCCCAGGGCAATGGATCCAACTCCTGTAGATTCTGTTTCCTGATAAGGAGAATAAAAGTCCTTCACCGCCTTATTCAAATCGGCTCCCGTCAGCCCCTGGTCTTTGTAGTATTCATAGACTCCCATAACGTCCCAGCTGGCGTTTCCCTGGGAATCTGCTATGCTGTCATTCCCTTTGACCGGGGTCCATTTATAGCTGGCAGGCATGGAGGGATCTCCTTCCGGAATGTCTTCAAAAGAAAGAGTCTGTGGATTCCAGCGTTGAAGCCGGTAGTACTTGGTTTTTGTTCCCTCTTCTACTATCTGCCCATTTTGATAAACCTTTTTGGAAACCGAATTGTTGGCCGTAACATATGGATTGCTCACCACTTCCTTCAGTCTCGGATCATATACCATATGGGCATATTCCGTGCTGCCTTCTTTAATGGCATTGTAAGCCTGGTTCTTGGTTCCCGCATCATCCCCACCAATGGCAATGGCACCGTATCCGTCAGCTACCGTATTGTTGCCCATGGCAGTGGCATTGTATTTCTTGGCCTGCACCGTGGATCCAATGGCCAAAGACTGTTCTTCCTCTGCAACGGAATTATTGCCCACTGCCGTTCCCTGCTGGTTCCCTACAGAGACCGAATCCCCGATGGCCACAGATCTGCCGGGGTTGCTTTGCTTGTTGGAATCCGTTGCCACATACCGTTTGCTGAGATCAGCCTGATCAGCCAGGGGGACCCCTTTTTTATCCACATAGACTTTGCTGCCGTCAGCTCCCTGCACGTAGGCAGCTCCGTTTTCATCCAGGTACGCCACTGCTTTGCCACTGAGCATCACATAGGAATTTCCCTGGCTGTCCTTGTATTCCTCACTAAGAATCTTGGAATCGCTGTCCCCTTCAGCTGTGACCTCCGTTCCAATAGCTACACTATTCGCTCCTTGGGCTGAAGCCGGCGAGGCATCTTTACTATCGATTTTCCCACCTTCGGACTGGATGATAATCTTGCCGTTCCCTTCCGTATCCTGTACAGCTGCTTCTGCCTGGAGGGTATTCCCTCCCAGAATCATTCCCGTCATCAGATAAACAATGACCAGGCTCCGGGAATACCGGTGTTTGCCTTTTAAGGCATGGCGGATGGTTCTGGCTGCTTCTGTAAACATCATAAACTCCTTTCTTTTCGTTCACTGATGAGAATGGACGGCCTGTTTTCCAGTTTTATTCTGGATACCGTACATTTCTTACCTCTTGTAAAATTCTTATAGATTTGTTTTTCTTTAAGATAATTATTATTGATAATGAAGTGTGGACGGCCCTTCTTTGTTCTGCGCTCCTCTCTTGTCTGTTTGTTTTCCTTTCTTTCCTGTGTCAAGCATAACAGTAAAGATAGTTTTTTCCCATTACATAAGTTTTATCTTTACTATAGTATTTTTTTAATATAATAGAGTATATTCTGATAAAAGCCATCTGTAAGAAAACACAATCCCTCCCTTGCTGCGCACTGCCTGGATAAAGACAGTGCGCAGCAAGGGAGGATCTCCTGCAATAAGTTTTTATTAAGAACAGTATTGAAAAGATAAAAAGAAGAAATCAGACGTCAGCCTGGCCCGCGCAAAGCAATTCGTTCCTGCGGCTAAGCCATACAAAGCTGACGTCTGACATCTCAAGGCCCTTTGGGCTGCATCTGACTTCTTGTCATGGCGTGAGGCGGAAAAGGGGCTTTGCCGCTTTTCACACCCCCTGTCATCCTCTTCCTTTGATCACCCGGACCCGCTGAATGGTGGGGTTGCCGTTTTTGTCTTTGGCAATGGTGTCCACCCGGATCCGTTCCAGCTCCGGTTCGAACTCATTCAGGAGCCGTTCACTGAGCCGGGCGCCCTTCTGCATTTCCCGGTAGACCACCATGGCGAACTCGTACCGGCTCATCATCCGGTCCCCTTTGAATTCTCCGTCCGGATACCCTTCCACCATGCCGTTTCCGTACAGCTGGGCCATTTCCTTATAGGCCCAGTGGTTCTTTTCCACATCCGGGAACAGTTTGGTCAGGGTGGGATCCAGCTTCCGGCCGGCGGATACATCCACCAGGGCTCCCCGGAGGTTTTCCACTTCTTTCCGCAGATCCTTGATTTCCTTGGCCATGGCCACCCGGCTGTTGGACACATGGTTGTGCTGGCCCAGCTTGAAGGTGGCGCCCACGTTCACCATATTTTCACCGCCGCCGGTGCTGCCTCCCAGGCTGAGCATTACATCCTCGTTGGGCCGGTAGAAGGCCCCCAGGGCCACGGCGTTGGCGCCGCTGTAACTGCCGGCACCCACGGCGAAATCCAGTTTGTCGTCCGGATCGAAATCCAGAGGATGGAGAGCCGCCAGGGCTGCCGCATTGGCCCCTGCCCGGTCCACCCGGGCGTCCAGTTTGGTAATGCGGCTTCCCAGGTTCTGGACATCCCCGGAAAGATTCCTGATGTCTCCCGTATTTTTCTCCACATCCGTACTGATTTTTTTCAACTGGGCCACGTTCACCGCATCGGTGTCCCGGATCCCGGCGGCCACACTGGTAATCTGCCGGGTCAGTTCCGTTCCGCTGCCAACGGCCACGGCGGCGCCTGTTGCCACCCAGGTGGAGGAAGTATCTGTGGAGGCCTGTTTGGTGGAAGGATCATAGCCGGCTTCTCCCGCTTCCACCGAAGCCAGGGACCCGCTCCCCAGGGCCACTCCCCCTTTCACTGTGGCATTGGCATTGTGGCCCAGGACCACCACATTCTGCTGGTCCGTAGCAGTCACCTTGTCCGCCGAACCAATCACAATGCTGTTGGTGGCGGAAGAAAGAGTACGGTTATCCCCCAGCAACAGAGCCGTATCCGTATCTTCCACCGTATTGCCGGACCCGATCACGGACACATGCTGGACATTGGAAGCGGTATTTTTGTATCCGGAAATCATATTGTTCTTACTGACGGCTCCGCTGGTCCCGGTCACCTGGTTCCCCACCCCAATAATGGCTGTTTTCTGGGTGTAATCCGCCTTGTTCCCGCCCCCGATGGCCAGGGTGGCCCCGCCGCTGTCGGAGGCGGCAATGGCCGTCCGAAGTTTGTCCGCAAAGGCTTTGGCGGAATCTCCGCTGTCCGTGGGAACACCGTCCAGACTTGTCACTGAATTTGTGATTTCGTTCCCGGCCCCATAAATCAGCGCCCCGTTGGAATTAACCGCCCGGTTGGCTACCCCGCTGATGGTATTGGCAATCCCTGCATAATAGTTTTCTCCCATGGATTCAACGCTGTTCAGAGCTCCGTTGATGGTGGCCCCCAGGTTCTTCACCGGATTGGCCAGACGGCCCCCGTTGTATTCACTGGAAATGATGTTGTACACACCGGTGCTGGTGGTGAACGCCCCGTTGCTGAAGCTGTTGGCCCCGATGGTGGTGGCATATACATTCAGGGCACGGGTCCGGGTGGAAGCACTGTCCACGGTAGTATCTCCCAGTTCTCCCTTGTAATTGTGGGACCCGATCATGATGCTGCCGGTACGGGCAAAGGTATTGTCCCCCATGGCGATGCTCCCCACAACCTTTGTGGGATCGGCCGGGATCCGTGCGGAAGACCACCAGCTTCCGCTGTAGTTTGTCTGACCAAAGGCAAAACTGGCTTCTCCTCCTCCGGCCATATTTTCGATCCTGGCATTTTTGCCAATGGCGATGCTGCCGCCCTGGCTGGCGTAGTTGTTGATGTTGGCTCCGTTTCCCACTGCAATATCCCCGGTAGCATTGCTGGCTCCATTGGAATAGGAAATGCCGGCCCCTTTGCCAATGGCCACATTCTCTGCTTTGGGAGCGCTGCTTCCTGTGCCCACAGCCACACCATTGCCGGATCCTGCTGCACTGTCCGCCCCATAGGCGCAGTTGCCCAAAGCGGCCAGGACCAGCAGAGTCAAAACAGCACCCCTTACCTCTTTTTGTCCTTTCCTTTTTGCCGTTCCTGACAGTTTCATACCACCTGATACAAATTTGTTCATATGCTCTCCTTTTTCCCCATGAATCCTTGCCTATTTGGTGGTATAATCCTATCAATGTGGCATTTTATTTACAATATGTATGTAATATAAATAATATATCGTTACATTAGTCAAATTTTATAATTCATCTATCTATATCATCAACAACTCCCGCTTTTTTCTTTTCCTTTCTGTTTCCCTTCTGTCTTGTAGCTGTATGGTCCTTGCCTGTCCCCTGGAAAACCTCTCTGTTCTCCTGTCCCATAAGAAATACCCTGCCATTTTCAGCAGGGTACCTGGATTATCCATGTGAAGAGAAAGGGGCTGTTGCATGGGCAACAGCCCTCTTCACATTACTTCCCATAATGTTTTTTGCTGTCTTCCACGGTCCGTACTCTTTCGATACTGGGATTGCCGTGTTTGTCTTTTTCGATCACGTCGATGCGGATGTATTTCAATTCCCCGTCGAACTCCTTCACCAATCTGCCCAGGGTACCATCCTGATCCAAAGCCGGATTGGACCCGGCTCCGGCCATAATGGCCCGATAGACCAGGGCTGCGAATTCATACCGGGTCATCATCCGGTCCCCTTTGAATTCTCCATCCGGATACCCTTCCACGATTCCCGCTTTGGCCAGTTTGGTCACGTAGTCATAGGCCCAGTGGTTTTCAGGGATATCCGGGAACAGAGTGTCCTTGTCCACCTTCAGTACCGTCCTGCCGGCCATCTGGTTCATCAGGGTCTTCAGCTGCTGCATTTCTCCGTCCTGTTTGGCCACCAATTCCTTCAAACTCCGGATTTCCTTGGCCATGGCCACCCGGCTGTTGGATACATGGTTGTGCTGGCCCAGCTTGAAGGTGGCCCCCACATTCACCATGTTTTCACCGCCGCCGACGCTGCCTCCCAGGCTGAACATCACATCCTCGTTGGGCCGATAGAAAGCCCCCAGGGACACTGCATTGGCGCCGCTGTAGCTGCCGGCGCCCACGGCGAAATCCAGTTTGTCATCAGGGTCGAAATCCAGAGGATGGAGAGCCGCCAGGGCTGCCGCATTGGCCCCCACCCGGTCTACCCGGGCGTCCAGTTTGGTGATGGAGCGGCCCACCTGGTTCACGGCAGAATCCAGCTGGTTCTTGTTCACCGCATCGGTTCCCTGGGTACCCGGTGCCACATCGTGGATCTGGCTGCCGCCCATGGAAACGTCCCCTGGGGACAGTTTGATGTCCCCGCCTTTGCTGCTGTCGCTGGTCTTGATGGTGATTCCGTCGCTGGTCATGGTGGTGTTGCCGGTGGTGACACTGGTAAGCCCGTTCAGGTCTTTGGACAGTTTCACAGACAGACCGCTGTCCCCGTTCTTCACCACGCCGATGTTCCCATCGGACAGATTGTCCGCCTGGGCACCGCCAGTAAGGCTCAGATCCTGGCCCAGGCCCACGGTCAGCTGCTGACCGTCGTCCCCGGTGAACTTCCGTCCTCCGGCAAGCTTATCGTCCACCGCTTTCAGCTGGTCTTCCGTAGCGGCCCGGCCGGACTGGATGTTGGAAGCATCCCAGGTCTTGTTGTCCAGTCCGGTCAGATAGCTGCCTGCATCCGGGTTGGCTCCGCCTCCCTCCTGGGTCCCCAGGACGGTTTTGCCCCCCAGGGTGATCTGGGCCTTGTTCCCGTCGATTTTCACCTGTTTGGACGCATCATCCCCATCCCCCAGGGTAATGTCATCGTTCAGGTTCACTTTGTTGTCGGCGTCCACGGTAATGTTCTTGCCGCTTTTGGCTTTCACTGCTTCCGCCGCCTTGCCGGCTTCTTGTCCGATGATGGTGTGCACATCCCCGATGCTGGCGGCATTGTTCCAGTTTTCCTGGCCGGCCGTACTGGTGTCGTAGACCTGCCCGTTGATGCCGCTGCCAATATTGGTGATCTGCTGCTGGCCCCCGTTGATACCGTTGTCCGTAATGGTGATGTCTCCCACTGTAACCTTATTCGTGCTTACCCCATCGCCATTAATGGTGGTATTGCCGGCTGCTACACTGCCGTCCGTTCCCAGATTGATATTCTTGTTCAGTTCGATCTGCAGGTCTATGCCATCCACCTTGGTGGTAATATTCTGGCCATCGCCCTTTACCATAATCGTACTGTCCAGATTCGTGGTTGTACTGCTATTATCTTCTGCCGTAAGTCCAAAGCTGCCGTTTCCAAGCACTGCTTCAATGTTATTGACGTCAGCCGTTACAGCGCTGCCCAGACTGTACAGCTGATCTTCCGTAGCAGCCCGGCCTGATACATAGGTCGACGGATCCCAGGTAGTATTGCTCAAATTGTACACATAGTTCCCATCCGGTACAATACTGCCGCGTGCAGTCTGCAGTTCTCCCAAAGTTACATAGCCAACAGTCACGCCGCCGATAGTAGCCTTGCCCGTACTCCCATCCAGGGTAATGCTCTTCTTGCTGTCAGCGGTGTTGGTGATGGTGATGCCGTTGGATTCCATTTTCGTGTTCCCGGCGGTGACGGAATCCAGGCCCTTCAGATCTTTGGCCAGCCGGAAAGTGATTTTGTTGTCCCCGACGATGGTGCCGATATTGGCATCGGTGGTCAGCTGGTCTTTGGTCAGAGTCGATCCGTCGTCTGCAGCACCGGTCAAAGTCAGGTATTCATCGACCAGACGGGTTACGTTCCGGGCCACACCGTCTGATCCGTAGCGGGTATTGCTGCTGTCTTCCTTGGCATCCCCGATGGTGGCCAGCATGGTGTTTTTCCACTGGGCCACGTTCACCGCATCCGTATCCTGGGTACCGGCGGCCAGGCCGGTCAGCTGGCGGGTGTAGGTGGTGCCGCTCAGGCCGTCGGTACCAATGGAAACGGCCCCCAAAGTGCTTTGCCATACACCAGAAGCAGTATTGATGGAGGTAGTCCAGGTACCATCTGTACCTTTTGTAGCGTTCTTGGCCCCAGTCCAGGTATACCAGCGGCCGCCGATATCTGTTGAAGTAGACCAGCGGGGACCGCCGGATACACCTGCAGCACGGCCCACAGAGGAATGGCTACCAATTGCTATGCTGCCGACACTGCCACTGGCCGTAGCTCCGCTGCCGATGGCGATGCTGTCCGCATTGTTGGCCTTGGCACTGTCACCGATAGCCACGGATTTCCCCAGATTGGCCAAAGCCGCATTCCCCAAAGCCACGCCGCCGGCTTCCCGGGACCGGGCACTGGTACCGATGGAAATGGCATTGTTGTCATTGGTGCGGTTGTCTGCGGCATTGCCGGCACCCTTCCCGATGGCGATTTCACCGGAAGACATGGCTACAGCCCCATCGCCAATGGCAATGGTGTAATCCGCCGTGGCCTGACTGCTGCCAACAGCAACTGCTTCCTCTCCCGTGGCTATGGACGTACTCCCCACAGCCAGGGCATGGGTTCCGCTGGCGGTCCCTTCATCCACCGAATTGCCGGCCCATACCGGCTGTACGGTTCCCAACAGCAGCCCTCCGGCCATGCAGACAGTCAGAAGACCGTTTGCCAGCGCCGCCCGTCCCTGACGGCTGCTGATCCGTTCGCTTTTGTCCTTGCCCTGGCTCTTGGCCAATTCGGACACCACCACATAGGCGTTCCGCACCTTGCTCCAAATGACCTTGTAAATTCTGTTCATGGTTTCTTTCCTCCCCGGGCCCTTCTGCCCCTGTTTGCCCTATGGGCAAATTTCTATTTTTGAAAAAATTGTGTTTTTATGAAATTTCTGTTTCACGTTGAGTTTTCTTTCAGGAATCATTATTGATTCATTCGTAAAAAAAATAATCTTTGCGAGCTGTTTTCTCCCCTTTCAGCAAATCCATACCGTTGATCCAGTTCTTATGCTACCATTCTCAGGAGAGTTTTTACAACTTGTAAAGATTATTTATAATTTATGTATATTCTAGTGTTATTTTATGGAACACATATATATACACATGTTATCAGATGTTTTTTCTTTTCTTCTTTCTTTTCTTCTTTCTTTTTCATCGGGAATAAAATAAATAAATGAAATACTTTGATAATTTAAAAGATCCAAAAGACCGGTTTCCGTTCCAGACCGGGTGTGAAAGTACGTTTCCACACCCTCTTATGCCAATATCCCCAGTTCCTTCAGGCCTTCTTCCAGGGCTTCCATATCCTCATCGTTTCGGGTTTCCACCTGGAGCACGTGCCGGCCCTGGGTAAGGGTGACGATGAGAGGTCCTTTTTCTTCCTTCAGCCGGTCCATGTACTGGCGCACGTCCCGGCGGCTGTACAGGTCCATGGGTACCCGGATCACCCCGTATACGTCATGGGTAAGGGTCAGCCCCCGGACGATGCCCCCGTTGTCCACCACCACATTCAGCTCTGCTTCCAATTCAGCATCCATATTCCGGCTCTGGCAGTGGATTTCCTGGTGAAAGCCTTTCTCCGGCACTTCTCCGGCCAGCTGATACCCCCGGGCCGTGGAGATGATCTTCTTCCCGCTGCTCCGGAGCAGGGCCACGTCCCCCACGATGATCTGCCGGGTCACGTTCAGGGCCTTGGACAGGGCCACCCCGGTGAGAGGAGCTTCAGCGTTTTCCAGCATTTCATACAGT
>ERZ841120.1111-NODE-1111-length-12840-cov-3.398045_pt1 | contig 12840 bp, 8 predicted proteins | sample MGYA00519572_ERZ841120 | MGnify/ENA primary metagenome ERZ841120 (study PRJEB31850, sample SAMEA3708890) | human gut metagenome | biome: human gut; feature: human-associated habitat; material: faeces | place: China | collected 2014 ... | reverse complement strand
TCTCCTAAACACCTATATTAGGCAAAACGCCCAAAAATAATTTCAATTTTCTACAACGACTTATTGTAGTTCTATTTGGGCTCGTTGTCTATGATTGATACTTACTTTCGGAAATCAAAAACGCCAACCCTCTCACAGGAAGGTCGGCGTTTAATATTTACTATGAAATTACATCATACCTGGCATACCTTGAGCAGGCATTGCAGGGGCAGCATCTGTCTTAGGTTGCTCAGCAACGACAGCTTCAGTCGTCAACAACAAAGCTGAAACAGAAGCGGCGTTTTGCAAAGCTGAACGCGTTACCTTAGTAGGATCCACGATACCAGCTTCAATCATGTCAACCCATTCATCAGTCGCAGCGTTGTAACCAACACCTGGCTTCTCTGACTTCAATTGGTTAACGATAACTGAACCTTCCAAACCAGCATTTTCAGCGATTTGACGAACTGGCTCTTCCAAGGCACGACGCACAATGTTGATACCCGTTTGCACATCCCCATCCTCAGACAAGGCAGCAACCGCAGGGATTGCGTTAACCAAAGCAGTTCCACCACCGGCAACGAATCCTTCTTCAACAGCGGCGCGTGTGGCATTCAAGGCGTCTTCAATTCGGTACTTGCGCTCCTTCAACTCAGTTTCAGTTGCGGCACCAACGTTGATGACAGCGACACCACCAGCCAACTTAGCCAAACGCTCTTGCAACTTCTCACGGTCAAAGTCAGACGTTGTCTCGGCGATTTGACCCTTAATCAAGTTCACACGCTCAGCGATAGCTTCCTTGTTTCCGGCACCTTCAACAATCGTCGTGTTATCCTTTGATACCGTTACCTTAGCGGCTTGACCAAGTTGGGCAATCGTGACGTCCTTCAAGTTCAAACCAAGGTCTTCAGTAATCACGGTACCACCCGTCAAGATAGCAATATCTTCCAATTGGGCCTTACGACGGTCACCGAAGCCAGGTGCCTTCACAGCAACCACGTTAAACGTACCACGCATCTTGTTCAAGACCAACGTTGGCAAAGCTTCACCCGTAATATCATCAGCGATGATCAACAAAGCGCGACCTTGCTCGACAACACTTTGCAACATTGGCAAGATTTCTTGAATGTTCGCAATCTTCTTATCCGTAATCAAAATGTATGGGTTGTCCAAAGATGCTTCCATCTTGTCCGTATCCGTGACCATGTATTGTGACATGTAACCACGGTCAAATTGCATACCTTCAACAACATCCAACGTTGTTTCGATACCCTTTGACTCTTCGATGGTGATAACGCCGTCGTTACCAACCTTCTCCATCGCCTCAGCAATCAACTCACCCACCTCTGGGTTAGCAGCTGAAATTGACGCGATTTGCGCAATTTCTTCCTTCGTTGACACCGTCTTTGACATGTCATGCAATGACTTAACAGCCGCATCCGTTGCCAATTCAATTCCACGACGCACACCAACTGGGTTAGCACCGGCTGTCACATTCTTCAAACCTTCATTAATGATAGCTTGTGTCAAAACAGTGGCTGTCGTCGTACCATCACCAGCGATATCGTTGGTCTTTGAGGCAACTTCAGCAACCAACTTTGCCCCCATGTCTTCAAAGTGGTCTTCCAACTCGATTGACTTAGCAATTGTCACACCATCATTCGTAATAGTTGGTGCGCCGTAGCTTTGTTCAATCACAACATTACGTCCCTTAGGACCAATCGTCGTCTTAACCGTATTTGCAAGCTTGTCAACTCCCGCTTGCATCTTGGCACGTGCATCTTCAGCAAACTTAATGTCCTTAGCCATGATTTATTCACCCTCTATTTTAATAATTTTGATTAATTGTGTTTTGTAAATTAAAGAACCGCAACGATATCCTTTTCGTGTACGACCAAGTAGTCGACACCGTCAACCGTTACTTCTGAGCCAGCATACTTATCAAAGATGACCTGGTCACCTTCCTTCACTGCAGCTGGGGCCGTCAAGTCACCAACTGATTGCGTTGAAACAGCAACAACCGTTCCGGTAACTGACTTTTCTTGAGCGTTTGACGCAAGTAAAATGCCACCAACTGATTGCTCAGGTGCTTCTTCAACTTGCAAAACAACACGATCTCCCAAAGGCTTCAACATGTTATATGACCTCCATAGGCAATTATAATTTTTAGCACTCTCTTTTGTTAAGTGCTAATCAACATAAATAATAATAGCACACTGAGATATTTTTGCAACAAATTTTGTGCAATTATTTACCCGGATAAGACAAAAAGTCTCGACGATTCCCGCCGAGACTTTTGTCTTAATTATTAAATTCTTCCAGTGCCATACTTGCTTCAGTCCATTGTTCCTCGACTGTGGCTAATTGTGCATCCAACGCAGCGATTTCCTTGGACAAGTCCGTTAACTTACCCAAGTCAGCACCGTTGGCTGGATCATTCAACTCTGCGTTCAGTGCATCTCGCTTGGTATTCAACGTTTCCATCTCTTCTTCAGCTGCTGACACTGCCCGTTCAAGCTTACGTTGTTCTTTCTGACGCTCCTTGCGTTCTTCACGACTCAAGTTCTCAATCGGCGTGGCTGACGCTTCTTTGAACTCTTCCGTCGTTTCAAAGCTGGCCTTGGCCCGGTGTGACGCTGCTTGTTCGCCAGCCGTCTTCTCCAAGTAGTAATCGTAATCACCATCAAAGAAACGCGTGCCGTTTGGTGATAACTCAACCACCTCGGTCGCCACGGCGTTAATGAAGTAACGGTCGTGCGAAACAAAGAAAATCGTGCCGTTAAACTCATTTAACGCTGTCTCAAGCACTTCACGTGAATCAATATCCAAGTGGTTGGTAGGTTCGTCAAGAATCAAAAAGTTTGCGTGTTGCAATGACAACTTCGTTAGCAGCAAACGCGCGCGTTCACCACCCGAAAGCGCCGACACAATCTTATCCACCGATTCACCCGAGAACATAAATGAACCCAAAATTGAGCGCACATCGCGTTCTGGCATCGTTGGGTGTTCATCCCAAATCGTATTTAAGACCGACTTCTTTGGATCCAAAGTTTGTTGCTCTTGGTCATAATAACCAACTTCAACATTCGCACCCATTTTGATTGTGCCCGCAATCAAGGGTAACTTCCCCAAGATCGTCTTAATCAACGTTGACTTACCAATTCCATTCGGTCCGACCAAGGCCACTGCGTGTTGCTTGTCCACATCAATATTGACGTGCTCAGCCAAAATATTCGTCAAGTCGTAGCCTAGCTTCACTTCATTGACACGCATTACTTCATTACCAGACTCTTCGTCAGTTGAAAATTGGATATGAGCGACACCCGTTTCATTCTTAGGGGCTTCTAAGCGTTCCATGCGTTCCAACTGCTTACGCCGTGACTGGGCCCGCTTCGTCGTTGACGCACGCACAATGTTACGGTTCACAAAGTCTTCCAACTTGGCAATCTCTTCTTGTTGCTTGTCAAACGCCTTCTGTTCTTGCAGCACCTTAGCAGCCTTTAGCTCCATAAAGCGTGAGTAATTACCCGTGTAGTGATCCAACACACCCGAGTGCATGTCATAAATTTCGTTCACGACCCGATCCAAGAAGTAACGGTCGTGGGAAACAATCAACAAGGCCCCTTGGTAGTTTTGCAGATATTGCTCCAACCAAGACAGCGTTTGCATATCCAAGTGGTTCGTTGGCTCGTCCAAGATTAGCAAATCAGGCGTCTCCAGCAACTGCTTCGCAATCGCCAAACGCGTGCGCTGACCACCAGATAGTGATGAAATCTTTTGATCATAGAATGATTCGTCAAAGCCAAATCCATGCAATACCGATCGAATAGTTGCTTCATAACCGTAACCATTCATTTCATTGAAATCGTGTTGCGCTTGATCATACGCCGACAATAAACTCGTGTAGTCATCACTTTCATAATCCGTTGCCGATGCGATTTTGGCTTCCATCTCACGCATCTTCTTTTCCAACGAAATCACTCGGTCGAACGCCGTTAACATCTCATTGTAAACCGATAGATCCGAATCTAAACCTGAATTTTGTGCCAAATAAGCGAGCTTAATGCCCTTTTTCATCGAAACAGTCCCCTCATCAGGTTGCGTTTCGCCAATTAGCATCTTCAAAAGCGTTGATTTACCGGCACCATTACGTCCGACCAAACCAACCCGACCTTTATCTTGAATCTGCATTGATATGTTTTCAAAGAACGTCACTCCGCTAAAGCGGCGGGCAACATTACTTGCTTGTAAAATAATCATGATTATATATCTCCGTCTCAACACCCCGCGTCCAGGGCATTGCCTAAATCTCTCTATCTAGTGTAACAGAAAACGCAAAAAATTCCGCGATAGTCAAAAGACTACCCCGGAATTATACTTGCTATTTTAGCCTGCCCGTTTGATTTCCCGTCGAAACGATTGCCAGACTAAGCCACCAATCGTCGTGACAGCAACCACCACCAGACCGAGCCATGTGTAACCCGCCAACGTATGATTGGTCTGGTTACCAGCCTTCATTGCCTGCACTTCATCATGCGTTTGATATTGGACCACCGCGCCACCGTCAAGTTGCGCACTGGTGGCGTTTGCGCCATTGGTAGTCGCCTGACTTGTCGTCACCCGACTAACCGTCGTTTCATCACCAAACGCCGTGCCACCTACCAAACTCAAACCGAATACAATCAACGCAACCACTATTAAGCGCTTCATGATATTCTAACCCCTTTCTCTGTTCGACTAACTTACCCATGTTAGTCCCATTGAAAGTGTATACTATATTACGCTAAAAAGAGCAGATTACTGGAAAACGACACCTTGCTTTTGCTTTTCGTGCTGAATAAAGTACTCCCAGGCATGCATTTCACTCTCAAACCAGAGATGCTGCCCATCGTAGTCCATAACTTCCAATGATGTTTGAACAAGTGGCCATTCATTATTCGGCTTGCCTTCAATGTGTTGCCACATGAATGAGGCTCGTGCAGCAACATCACCAGTTGGGGTATAGAAAATAATGTTTGAGATATTCCCATTCGTTTGGTAATAACGAGTTGCTGACTTAAACCCACGCCAGTCCCAAATATCCGTTACAGCAACATTGTCCAATCGGTCAATGTAATGCAACATTGATGAACGACCACCTGGGTTGCCGGCAAATAATTCCACATCAATCACATTGCGACCGTAAGTCGTCCCAAACCGACGAGCCTGGGCCATCCCCCAATCAATACCGTCCAAGTGATAGCGTGTCTTATCAATTTGCGGATTGTGTCGATAGTGGACCATTTTAGGATCCACATCAGTTGCCTTTTGAAACACATCATACATATTCAACAAATCTTGATCCGTTAAACCGTGATTAGCCAAGTGCATATGTTGATCTGGGTAATACCCACGCACAACAATTTTCGCATCATTGCCCGCCGCACGGTCCTCTTTTACCCGTGCAGCCACGTTGACATCAAGCGTTGGTAAATCTGAATTATCTATATATAAGTTCATCGCTGATCTCCTTAATTCGCTGCAAAGTAAGTGACACCTGCAACACCATTAATCGTCACTTCATCCGCTCGTTGACCGAGGGTGTACGCCGTCATCGTTGTACCGCCTTCACCAACCCCAACGTTTGATAGTGCAGGAGCCTGCGCTGCCATCGCTGGCCAGCGCTTGTTTGCATCATCTAACAAACCTTGCCAAGCTTGCCACACATTTTCCTCGTAATAACGGTCACTGTGGTCATAAGCCGCATCTGAAAAGGCTTGTAACTTTTGTGGATCGTTGAATAATTCAAGGAAGCGGTCAGCCATTTCAGACACAAATTCATCTTCTTGACCTTCTGGTGCCCAGGCCGTCAAATAACCATTCTCGCCATCAATAATCAAGTCATTTGGACCGTAGTTCACATTCGTCGATACACCCGGTAGCCCATTTGACATGGCTTCCATCATCGAAATGTTGAACCCTTCCATCATTGACGCTAGACCATACACTTGGTGTGAACGGTGAATAGCATACAGCTCATCACGATCCGTAACGTAGTCATGCAACGTCACAACTGGTGAATCCAAACGGCGGACTTCATTAATATCAGTCGTCTCTTCGCCCTTCTCATTCAACATCGTTGGCTTTGGTAGTCCATACTTATCGAACAAATTAATCAAGTCCTTGTTGGTCTTATTGTTGCCAGTGTTGTCAAAGTAACCATAAACATCCAAGTGTGCATTTAGCCCCGGTTGCTTTTGGTTCGCAATCATCAAAGCTTCTGCTACTGCAGCAGGACGCTTATCTGGCGCTCGACGCACAATCATCAACACTGAATTTGGTTCACGATCAGCCATCGGCACACGGTTTGCCTCACGAATTTCAGCTGGGACAACCCCCACCGGAATTGTAAACGGTGTTGCCTTTGGTGCGTAACGTGCCACCACGTCAGCCGTTTGACGTGGCATCGCTGAAATAATTGCTTGATAGTCATTCATGTGCATGAAATCAAACTCATAATTGTTATTTTCATCAGTCGTCATAACATCACGAGTGTCCGAAGCGTGCAAATTATGCAAATGGAAGCCAATGTACGCTGGTCGATCCATATGCAACAAACCTTCATCTGCCGCCGTTGTTCGATCCATAATAAAGACATTTGGCTGTTCAGCTGAGTAGAAGTCATTATTCAAATCGTTCACAAATTCGGCCGTCAACTCATCAAAGGAATCAAAAATGTACGTCATCCCGTTTCGCTTGATCAACCGGTAACCCGCAATAAAGTTAACAAATTGTGGTGCCTCAAAGGGCTTAGCTTCAAACGGTTGTCCTGACATGCGTGCGTTATCGGCCAATTGATTTTGTGCATCAATATGTTGCCGGTTCATCAGCATCGTTTCAGACATACGCGGACCCTTGCGACGTAGAAACTCTTCAATCACTGGTCGGCCTTGACGGTCCACAAACACATTCGTATTAGGTGTACCATCTGGATCGATATATTGTTGGCGACTAATAAAGCCACGTGAATCATACGTATCAACCCGGAACAAATTACCAAAGTGTTCAAACACTTCCACCATCGTTACCCGATTTTCGTGTTCCAAGTCAACGTGAATACGCCCCAAAAAACGTGTTCGTTCAATATCTTCAAACGCCATAAACGTCTCAGGCTTATCAGCCATTGGCTCCACTACTGCAACTGGGCGACCACCCCATTCAACATCTTCAGCCGTCACGATGCGATCGGGCACATATTCTGTCCCTGCATAGTAATCATACATATTAATTACTTCAGCATCGTTTAGTTGCCATGCCAGCAAATCTCGATGACCATTGGCGTTGTAAACCCGGGTCACGATTTTAAATGACTGACCATTCTTACGGAATAACTTCCCGCGTTGCACTTGGGCGTGTTCAATCCCCGAGCCCTGTGCTGCAAGTCCCTCATTGACGAAAAAATTCATCGCACTTCCCTCTTCTTATCCATTTTAATAAAGTAGCCAATCAAACTTGTGATGCGAAACCACCGCTATTTCCAATCGCCACTGTCTTGATTTAAGTATACCAAAAAACGCCCGCAGATTAGTGCAGGCGTGTGTGCATTTTTATAGATTAGCGCGAACTTCTGACACGAAATATAATGACCCTGTGAACAAAATCATATCATTTTGCTTCGCGAGCGCTTTAACTGTCTGATAGGCCGTTTGCCAGTCCTGATGGACAGTAACCGTGTGTCCAGTCACTTGAGCGGCCGCCTCAGTCGGATCTAGAACCGTCCGACTGCCTGGGTTTTGAAAACCAACGACGTGGAGGTCCACATTAGGCAAGTCAGCCAACGTATGAAGCATTTCCGGATAAGCTTTATCCGCTAACGCCCCAAACAAGATATGGACAGTCCGTTGCTTAAAACGTCGCGCCAATGTTGCAGCTAATGCATCTACACCGTGCTGATTATGTGCACCATCTAGTACGGTTAATGGTGTGTTTGATACGCGTTCAAATCGAACCGGCCAAGTAACGATTGCCAAGGCCGTCTCAACCATCTCAGGTGTCAATTCACGACCAAGCAACTGCGCGGCTAACGTAGCTGCTTGGATGGCCACAGCGGCGTTTTCTATTTGGTAATCACCCATCAAATCTACGAACACATCTCGCTGTGTTACGGTACCTGACAAATTAAAACGTTCACCCCATTCAGTATCACCAGGCACCATGGCGACTTCAAATTCATGACCAAGCTCAAAAATCGGGGCACCTGCAGCCTTGGCGACCGTCGTTACGACTTGACGGGCTTCTTCTGGTAATCGTCCTGTTACTACCGGACGCTGACGTTGAATAATGCCCGCCTTTTGTGTGGCGATTTCAGCTAATGAATTGCCTAGCACCTGCATGTGATCCAACCCAACGGTTGTAATTACCGATAGCACTTTATCAGGAATTACCTCAGTCGTATCCCAGGTTCCCCCAACACCAACCTCCAAGACCACCACATCAACTGGATGTTCTGCAAAGTACACAAACATCATGGCTGTTAACGTTTCAAACTCAGTTGGACCACCGTCAGGCAATTCTTGGTCCAACGCTTCCGTAATTGGCGCAATGCGCTGCATAATCGCCAATAAGTCCGCATCCGGAATGTTACCGTCATTTCCTTGGACGCGTTCATTGAACGTCATAATAAAGGGTGATGTAAACATCCCCACCGTTAAACCCGTTTGCCGCAACAATTGGGCAATCATCTTACTAGTCGATCCTTTGCCATTCGTGCCAGTAATATGAATAAACTTAGAAGCCCGTTCTGGATGATCTAATCGATCGAGAAGTGCTTCAATTCTGGCAAAACTAGGTATTTTCTTCCACTTGTGACGTCCGTGAATATAGGCAATGGCGTCAGCTGCCGTTTCAATTGTAATCATCTGAACGGACCTCCTTTTTCATCTTTTCAATCCTAACACACCCAATCTCCCAGAGCGATTTTTTGGTGTAAAAAACGAGGCACCTGAACTCAGATACCTCGTCATATTGATTTTACTAATTGTCATCAGCGTCCCCGCCGATTATAAACCATTGTCCCTACCACGGTTACGACTAGTGCACCGCCAAAACTCAACGCCGCAATTTCTAAACTATGGGGCCGTTTGAACGTTTTCACAACTGTTTCTGTTAACATCGTCAACCAACGTCGTGGCGCAAACCACGCGCGATCTTGTCGTGCCAAATCTTGTTGCACACCATTTCGTACTGCAAACGGTAGCTGACGGACATCATCAGCCGTAATATGTTGCGTTGGCCCAAGTGCCATTGGATACATCACGTCATGCTTATTCGTACTATGTGTCAGCCCCATTGTATGGCCTAACTCATGCACAATAATCGTCCGAAGTTGCTGTTCCTGTGTGGCAAAGCCGTCCTGCTTAAACGCTCGATTGATATCTCGTTTATACAAGACAATTTCATAGGCTGGTTTCGTCAAGTTTCCCGTCTTTTTCGTCACCGCCACCGCATCGTCTTTTGCGACTCGGGCATCGTGTGCTGTATCCCAGACTACTGTCACATTCGTACGAGTTGGTTCCGCAGCATCAAACAAATCATCATCATTTAAAACTGTTTGCCATTCTTGAGTTGCCTCAAAAACGGCTTGTTTGACCTTATCGGGCATTTTAGCATTCCCAGAAACGCTAAAACGACCAGCTGGTGCCCCGGCAGCTGATACGTCAGTCATCGTGCCCACGGCGAGCAATATTGTTAGGCTGGCCAGCACCCATCGGCCAATTCGTTCGCTACGTCGCCACATAGTTCTCACTCTCTCTTACTTACGCTTTCGCGGTTTATTAAACCGACATAATGTAAGTATATCGGTTATCAGTGCCGTTTGCACGGACAATTTACGCTTTGACTGTTTCAAAAGTGCACAGGAATAGCAAAAGCGCCATCCACAAATGTGAACAGCGCTTTTACAAGTGTAATTTACTAACATTGTAACGACGAACAGCTTAAATTCGTTATTAACAATATATAAGATAATACTCTAAAAACCGACGACCTGCAAGCCTTTAGAAGTAACAATCTCATTTCAGGGTGGCTGGTGCAACTTCAGGCAAAAAACGTTTCTCTATGCTCTGTTTAAACGCCTGGCGTGTTTTCGGTCACCACTGCATTAAGTCAAAAATTTTCAGCACGCCTGTGGCGCACCGAGAAATTTTCGTCTTAATTCCGGATAACCGATTTTCTTGCTCCGCAAGAAAACCAACACTCTATGCTCTGTTTTTACTTCGCAGCCTGCAATTCGGCCAAACGAGACTCAGTTGCTGCCAACTTTGCTTGCCAGTCAGCTAGCTTCTCACGTTCTTCCGCAACCACAGCTTCAGGTGCGTTGTTCACGAACTTTTCGTTACCCAACTTACCTTCTGCACGCTTTACTTCACCAGCAAACTTTTTAACATCACCTTGCAAACGGGCAATTTCTTCATCCAAGTCAATCAACTCTTCCAAAGGCACATAAACTTCGGCACCAGAAATAATTTGCGTCATCGCCAACTTTGGTGCAGACACATCAGCAGAAATTTCAAGTGACTTTGGCTTTACGAAGCGGTTGATGTAGTCTGAGTTTTCATCAAAAATGCGTGCCAAGTTTTCATCTGACGTCTTGATCAAAACGTCGATTTCAGTTGACATTGGCGCATTTGCTTCCGTACGAATCGTACGAACAGCCTTGATCAAGTCAGTCAAGCTTTGGAAGTCAGCTTCAGCCGTTGGGTTATCCAACTCAGCCTTCTCTTCTGGGTAAGCAGCAACCACGATTGATTCACCATCATGTGGCATCTCTAGCCAGATAGCTTCCGTTACGAATGGCATTATTGGGTGTAGCAAACGCAATGTGTTGTCCAACACGTAAGCCAAAACAGCTTGCACATTCTTCTTGGCAGCTTCATCGTTTCCGTTCAACGTTTCCTTGGTCATCTCGATGTACCAGTCGGCGAAGTCGTTCCAGATGAAGTTGTACAATGAACGACCAGCCTCACCGAACTCGAACTTGTCAAAGTTCTTCGTTACTGAAGCAATTGTCTCGTTCAAACGTGACAAAATCCACTTGTCGGCCAACGTCAAAACTGACAAGTCAGCAGGCAACTCAGCCTTCGTTTCGTCATCCAAGTTCATGATAACGTAACGTGAAGCGTTCCAAATCTTGTTGATGAAGTTCCAAGCTGAGTCCATCTTCGTGTATGAGAAACGAACGTCCAAACCTGGCGTTGAACCAGTTGCCAAGAACCAGCGCAATGCATCGGCACCGTACTTCTCGATGACATCCATTGGGTCAATTCCGTTACCCAATGACTTTGACATCTTGCGTCCTTGTTCGTCACGAATCAAACCGTGAATCAAAACGTTCTTAAATGGACGACGACCCGTGAATTCCTTTGATTGGAACATCATACGAGCAACCCAGAAGAAGATGATGTCGTATCCCGTAACCAACGTGTTGGTTGGGAAGTAACGCTTGAAGTCTTCAGCGTCTTCATCAGGCCAACCCATCGTTGAGAATGGCCACAAAGCTGATGAGAACCACGTATCCAAAACGTCAGAGTCTTGCTCCCAGTTTTCGATATCTTCAGGTGCTTCCATACCAACATACATCTCACCCGTTTGCTTGTGGTACCAAGCTGGGATTTGGTGTCCCCACCAAAGTTGACGTGAGATAACCCAGTCGTGGATGTTATCCATCCAACGCGTGAAGGTATCTTCGAAACGTGGTGGGTAGAAGTCAACACGGTCGTCTGACTTTTGCATATCCAAAGCTTGCTCAGCCAATGGCTTCATCTTAACGAACCATTGCGTTGACAAACGTGACTCAACTGGTACACCAGTACGCTCTGAGTGACCAACTGAGTGCACGATTGGCTCAATTTCAAGCATCCAGCCTTCAGCTTGCAAGTCGGCAACGATCGCCTTACGTGCGTCAAAGCGATCCATACCAACATACTTGCCGGCACGCTCGTTCATTGACGCATCTTCATTCATCGTGTTGATGCGCTCCAAGTCGTGACGGTTACCAACACCAAAGTCGTTAGGATCGTGGGCTGGTGTAATCTTCACCATTCCTGAACCAAATTCTGGGTCAACGTATTCATCGGCAATGATTGGAATCTCGCGACCAACAAGTGGTACGCGCACCATCTTACCAACCAAATCCTTGTAGCGTTCGTCTGATGGGTGAACGGCAACGGCAACGTCACCAAACATCGTTTCAGGACGTGTCGTAGCAATTTCAATGTAGTCCTTACCATCGTAAGTTACCCCTTCTTCAACGAATGGGTACTTTACATGGTAGAAAGCACCTTCATCATCTTGGTGGATAACTTCAATATCTGACAAAGCCGTACGAGCCTTAGGATCCCAGTTGATGATGTACTCACCACGGTAGATCAAGCCCTTTTCGTACAACGTCACAAAGACCTTGCGAACAGCTTCTGACAATCCTTCGTCCAACGTGAAACGCTCACGTGAGTAGTCCAAAGAAAGTCCCATCTTACCCCATTGTGACTTGATGGTTGCAGCATATTCGTTCTTCCAGTCCCAAACTTGGTCAACGAACTTTTCGCGACCCAAGTCGTAACGTGACACACCTTGTTCAGCCAAACGTTGTTCAACCTTAGCTTGCGTTGCGATACCGGCGTGGTCCATTCCTGGCAACCACAATGTGTCAAAGCCTTGCATACGCTTTTGACGGATAATCATATCTTGCAACGTCGTGTCCCAAGCGTGACCCAAGTGCAACTTACCCGTAACGTTTGGTGGTGGAATAACGATTGAGTAAGGACGAGCCTTATCGTTTCCTGATGGCTTAAAGCGGTTTTCTTGTACCCACTTGTCGTAACGGCC